>Ga0315272_10000016_pt1 | contig 71063 bp, 64 predicted proteins | sample C3_middle_MG_FD_203918 | JGI IMG/M metagenome (GOLD analysis project Ga0315272, IMG submission 203918) | Sediment microbial communities from Yellowstone Lake, YNP, Wyoming, USA - C3_middle | ecosystem: Environmental > Aquatic > Freshwater > Lake > Sediment | place: USA: Wyoming | collected...
AAGCACGCCCTGGAAATCTTCAACAGTATTTGCTTTCCCTGCAGCTGCGACAAACCCCTGAATCCCAGGATTAATGCAGGAATCAATAAGCTCCTGGTATCTTTCCATCTTAGCACCATGATACCCTCCGATTGATTTATGAAAATAGGAGGTGGGTGAATTATCATTGAATGTCGACAGGGTGAGATTCAAAACTCTGTATTGTGTCTGGTCCTTCTGAATGAGTGCATCGGCAACTGAAGGTGTGAAAGTTTTCTGAATGGTGGCAGGCCTTTCAAACCTGTCGGAATTAAGATATCGTTTATCTACACTCCAAAGGTCGATGACAATTAATAAACCAAGAATAAGAATTGCGTATTCCTTCTTTATCTTCTCATAAATGAATCCAAGGATGGTTCCTGCAGAAAGTGCAATGAATATAAATGAGCGGATACTATCGGTTCTGAGCAGAGATTTTCTGTCGTCAATCATCGCGCTTTTTAACCAAGCGGGAAGATATGATACTTCTTCAGGTGCAAGGAATGACCCTGCTATACCCGGTAATAAAGTTACCAGCAAAGTGAAGCCTCCTGTAACACCGGCGGCTATTTTAAGGCTTTTAATTATTTCTTTTTTCGGTAACGAGCCGTTGAAAACATCTTTTAATGCAAGGAACCCTAAAAGCGGAATACAAAACTCAGCTATTACAAGTATCATTGTGACCGCCCTGAATTTATTATACCCGGGGAAATGATCAATAAAAATATTTGAAAGTGCCATGAAGTTGCTTCCCCACGAAAGCATAACTGAAAGTATTGTGGCACCCAACAGCCACCATTTCTCAGGTCCCTTAATCAGTATCAGTCCAAGAACAAACAGGAAGATAACAATAGCCCCAACATAGTGAGGGCCATCTGTTCCGGGTTGGCTTCCCCAGTATTTCTGAAGACGATTTGCCTCAGAAAGCGAGTTATTCTGACTAAGAGCTTTGGTAGTTTCAGACTCACGGCCAAATGTCCGGCTTGAACCGCCTTTGTAGTTTGGGATTAAGAGATTAAAAGTCTCATCAACTCCGTAACTCCAGTAAGTAATATAATTTTTATCAAGGCCGGATGTCGCAGCTCTATTATTTACCGACAGATCAGATTTTCCCCTTATCGAATATTTACCATATTCATAAGTTGTATAAAGGCTGGCGAAATTTATCCCAACTGCTAATATAAAAGGAATGATTAGAATAGCAGATGTCTTTATAAAGCTGACAATTGTTTTATTCTTTATTGCAAAGATCAGTTCGACTATCCCGAAAACAAGAAGACAAAGCATTGCGTAATAGGTGATCTGCGGATGGTTTGCCTGGATTTCAAGCGCCAGGAAAAATCCTGTAAGAAGAGCCCCTTTTATTGCATCGCGCCTGTAAGCATATATTATTCCTCCGATCATCGGAGGCATATATGCCAGGGCTATTGCCTGGGTGTTGTGCCCGGCAGCAAGGATCTGAAAAAAGAAGGAGGAAAATGCAAATGCCATCGCCCCTGCTATTGCGAGCCAGCCGTCTAACCCAAAAATCAGAAGGAGAATGTAAAAGCCAAGCATTGACAGAAAAAGAACTGAAACCGGCATTGTGAATACTCTTAAAACAGCATCTACATGCTTAAAAAGATTTCCCGGATATCTGGTTGATATGAGATAAGCCGGCATTCCGCTGAAGATGGAATTGGTCCAGAGCGGTTCTTTTCCAGTTTTATCACGAAAGTCCTGAATCTCCTTGGAGTTAATCTTTGATACTGTTGAATCATTGGCCTTCAGCACTTTGCCTTCCAGGACAGGATAGAAATATACGAAAGAGACTACGATAAAGATTATTACTGCTATCAGATGTGGCAGGATGGGTTTGATCTTGGTGTTTATTTGCATTTCAATGGTTTTAAGGTTTTTGCCCCGAAGAGTACAAAAATATGTATTTACAAGTAATTATTTAGTGCGTTATTATCCAATCATTTTATTTGTAAATCATCAGTGATGCCTTTCAACGAATTCATGTTGCTTTTTAAATTCCTGAAATTTGACCACTTTTTAACGAATCCTCTGATAGCCTGAAGTTCAACCGGCTCATAAAAGTTGAAGAGATACAGGATAAATGGAAAGCTCAAAAGGCATCCTGCTTTCAGAAACATTCTAGGCAACAGACTCATCCCATTGATCAATAAACCAGAAAATGAAAGTAATGCTCCTACAAACAGAATCACCAATATTTTTCTGATTTCATATGGCACATAGAATACTTTCTGCGAATAATAATAGCAGGCATACCAGTAAATGTACTGTGATAAAAGCGTAGCGATGGCGGATCCCTGGATATCCCATACCGGTATCAGCAGCATATTAAGACCAATACTGATTACAGTTGAAAGTGCCACAATTACCCCTATGATCTTTGTCTTTTTTGCTATGTGAAGTCCATATACTGTGATTTCCTTCATATTTACAAAGAATATGGAAAGCGACAAGACCGGGATAATTACAACTGCGCCCCAGAATTCCCTGGAATGAGCAAGAACTTTTACTATTTCAAACGAGAATAGCGAAACAGCTATGATTCCAAACATCAGGATATAAGAAGAGTAAAGAAGTACCTTGGAAAAAAATCTTTTATTTCCCGGAGAATCCATTCTCCTGATCATCATCGGACCTACTGCAAGCTTAATTGAATCTACAAGGACTAACTTTAGAACACTGGTTACTTTAGTGGCCATTGTATACAAAGCAACTGATTTGAGGACTGTTATCCCGTTAAGAGAAAACCTGTCAACAGCATTAAGCGCCGCAGCTGAGAAATTTGCAAGCATCAGCGGAAATCCGTACGCATTCATCGATGTCAGTATCGTCCAGTCAAAGAAAAATTTTGAATTTCTGATTGTATAACCCAAAAGGATTACAGCAACAAATCCATTCCCGAAAACCTGTGCAAGATATATGCCTTCAAGCCCCATCTTTCTGACAAGAATAAGATAGAGAGTCAATACCAGAACCGTGACAAGTTTTATAAGGTTTGTGACAGTATAAAGAACTGATTTTGACTGTAGTCTCATCAGCGTGTTTACGACATTATTTATAGCCTGAATTGCAGATGCGATGATGACAAACATTATTACCTTACCCCAGTCAGGCTTTGAAAATATCATCACAGAAAGTGACCCGGAAAGCGGAATAAGAACAAGGCAGAAGGCAAGGGAAACCACAATCTGGGTAGCCATCGCCATAAAGAATATCCCCTTCTGATTTTCCCTGTGCTCTTTATCCCAATACCATCTTGTAAGACTTTGCGGCAATGCAGAAGCCATGATGGCTGTAAGAATTATTGCAGAGATCTCGAGAACACCGTATACCCCGAACTGGTCTGTTGAGAAGTACTTATGATTGGTATAAATTGGTATAAGAAGCAACCCGACTACCTTAACAGCCACATTGCCAAGGCCATAAATGATTGTGTCTTTGAATGATGTTTTAATCGACTTTAACATGACCAAATTACATTCCGGTGTATAAGGCTGCTGTATTAAGTTTTTTGAAAGCGCAAAGATACTACTTCCTGTTGCATTGCATCTTGATCAAATAATTACTTATCAGCAATCAGTGTTAATCCTTTAAGAAACAAGTGTCTGAAAGGAGTATTAATTAAAAGTGTTTTAAGGGCTGAATCTTTTATGCTGGGATCAAAATACTGAACTCTAACTTTCCTGAATCCTGCTTTTTCAGCACTGTTTTTCAACGTAAAATAACTCTGTTCATTAAGATGATACTGTTTATAGTGATCCGAAATCGTATCAGGTTCTTTTTTTGGCATAGGCTTGCCTTTAATTATGCTGAAAAACCTTATCAGACCATAACCATACTTTCTCCTGACTGTATTCGGGTAGGTGTAAATTACAAGTCGTCCGCCCTCATTCAGAAGACTAAGGCATTTGGCGAAGAATACTTTCCCCTCTTCGGCAGAAATATGCTCAATAAAATCAATGGTGACAATTCTGTCGGATTTGCACGTCTCATCTATGTTTTCAAAGGAATTCACGAGGAAATTACATGGAGCATTAAGCTCTTTTGCCTTAGCCTCTGCCAGTTTTATGGCTTCCTCGGAAAAGTCGACCCCGGTACTCTTACCCCCTGACAGTGCATGGTAAATGACCATTTCACCGCGTCCGCAGCCAATGTCGAGGAGACTGACTTTATCGGACAGGTTGAGAAGTTTAACGATCATCTGAAACTTATCAATGAGCTGCTCAAATTTGCCTTCAAAAATTTTAAACTCATCATGTCCTGTTGCACTCTCCATAAAATATGTTTCAGTGTAGAGATGTCTGACATCTTGGGAAATAGTCTCTTTTTTACTCATGCCTGTTCATATTTATTGTTTCATTATATAGATTGTTAATACGTTCAAGAAAAACTTTCTGTCCGAAATTTTCTTCCACATATTTTCTTATTATATCTCTTTTATAAAAATGGAGGTTATCTGCAATAAGTTCAATCGCATTGCCAAGCTCTTCAGCATTTTCCCTTGAAATAAGGATTCCGGTTGCCTCACTGACAATCTCCTCAGGTCCCCCGCACCTCGTAGCAATTACAGGCATGCCGCAGGCCATAGCTTCAATCAATACTATCCCGAATGTTTCGTAACGGCTTGGCAGCACAAAAAGATCAAGAGCAGAATAAAATTCAGGAATTTCGCTATGAGAGATTTCTCCATAGAACTTACATTTTGATTCAATGCCGAGTTCTTGTGACATTTTAATATAGTCGTTCTTAAGAAGACCACTTCCTCCTATATGAAGGAAAAAGTTTTTTGTCCCTGGCAGAGAAACAGATTTTAATAAAATATCCAGTCCTTTATTATTATTGCCAAGGCCGCCAAGAAACCCAATATTCAAAATTCCGTCATCTCCCTCTCCATTTAATTTAAACTTGCTGACATCAACAATATTATGAATAACACTTACCTGACGCGGGAAATAGGAATTTATCTCTTCCTTCAGTGAATTGCTTACCGCAACAATCTTGTTTGCCTTCCTAAGAGTGTAGTTGACCAGGATCTTGTGACCCCGGCTTCTGAAATATGTTTTAATCCTTGAATGTTCTGTAATAATATTAGGAATATTTATTCTCTGCTGCAGCAGAGTCGCTATGAATCCTCCGGGAAATAACAGATGACTGTGGATGAGGTCGGGCTTGAAATCTGTCAGTATTTTATTCTTTATAAACTGGTAAGTCCGGAAAAGAAATATAAACTGGTTAACAACAGGCAATGTTTTTCTAATTGTCAGCGTATATTCCGTGAGATTGCCCGTAACTGACTTTGAAACAGAATATCCTGTGGCGTCGACTGATATTGCCTTTTCATTTTTAAAATAGACCACAGTAAGATTATGGACCGTGCTTAACCATTTCACCTGCTCTTTTACAAATGAACCGCGCCATGAATTGATACTTTCAGGATATGTATGAGTGATAACTAAAATATTCATTTTCGCGTTGCTGTCAGGGATTTGTCAAATGATAAAATTAATGCTGCATTTTATATTTCACTCAAGATCTTCATATAATTTCAATAAGGAAGCTGAACTCTGAAGCCAGTTATACTTGTTTGCTACAGCATTAACCCCGTTTATGGAATAAGCTGAAAAGTCTTCTCTCTGTGAATAAAGCTTTCTTACATTATCAGCGAAATCAGACGGTGAATCATAAATGTAGGATGTACCGGAATTGGTTTCCTCAAGCACCCGTTTCACAGATATACAATTGCTTGCGAGTACTGGCAGTCCTGAAGCCATATATTCAAAGAGCTTGTTCGGAGATGAATTATCAGATTGTTCCGACCTGAGATGCGGGATCAATCCAAAATCCGATTTTATCATAAGATCCTCCACGTCTTTTTTTGACAGCTGACCAAAAAACTCCACATGTTTCTGTAATTCCAGTTTTTTAATCTGATCCTTAAGCACAGCCGAATACTTTCCGTCTCCGGCGATCCATAACCTTACAGGGATCTCTTTAGTTAGAATACCCATCCCTTCGATTACATATTGCAGGCCCCTGTGATATGAAATCCCTCCAACGTAAAGCAGTGTGAAGTAATTCTCATCCCTTTGAAACTTCAGTTCTTTCAGTTCAGAGACCTCAGGGGTGTTTTCCAGAACGTAAATCTTAGCTTCCGGAACACCGAGTTCAGAGATCCTGTTTTTCATTTCATCCACTACAGTAATTACAGCGTCAGCCTCATGTGTGCAGTATTCTTCATATGATCTCCATTGCCTTTCAGATGATAGTATTTTGCCTAATAATGTATTTGTGTGAACCGAAACACTGAGCAGAGCGGGCCAGTTTTCGTGAAGATCTATTACCAGTTTAAATTTATATTTCTCTTTTAGCTCAATGCCAACTCTGCTGAGAGGCAGATCATGAATATGAATTACATCTGCTTTATAATCGGCCAAAATTCTTGCGGTATATCTTTTCCAGAAGTCCAGGTAGAGCGGAAATTTCAGGGCACCGACACTTGATTTTTTAACAATCGCTGAGATACTTTCTCTAAGTACTGTACAGTTTTCTCTTTTTTCAAAATAGGGAAGACCTGTTGTTGTGATCGCTGCAACGATTATTTCGTGGCCGGCATTAAACAAAGATTGTACTTCTTTTTCCACCCTTGAATCTCTGAGAAACTCATTTTCAAGGAGCATCAATATTCTCATTAAATGCTGATTTTTATGCAAAGTTAGCTTTATCCTGCAAGGATTATGCTATTTCGGGGAATCTATAACCCATAATTGGTATTTTTTCCCTGCCGGTTATATCGGATTATGAATTCTTTATAAGGTATCAGGGATCATATCTCCAGAAATCCCTGCAGTACGTGACGCTCCAGAAAACAATTCCCAGGCCCATATAGCCTGACTTTCCATCAGATATGCTTATCAGATGGGAACGGATCCCTCCGGGGAAATCTTCAATGCGGATCCATTTATCCCTAGCCGGATCATATCTCCACATATCATTATACTGGAGCTTATCGGTAGATCTTCCGCAACCATAATAACCGTAATTTCCAATAGAAAAGAATCCGGGTGCGTATCTGGCAGGACCAGGAAAATCTGATTTTTTGGTCCAGGACTCATTTTCCGAATCGAATTCCCAAACGGCATTGCTGACGGAATTGTTTATTCTGTTTCCGACTATCACATAAAACTTTCTTCCTATAGAGAATACTCCCGATGCAGGGCAGTCTATCATATCAGGAATTGTTTTGACCGGCTTCCAGCTGTCTTTTACATATTCCCTCATTGTTAGCTCATTGTTTGACAGGCTGATAAACGGACGTCCATTAACATTTACAGTATATCCGACATAATACTTTTTAACCGTATCGGGGTAATCTGATATTGCCGACCATGTATTTGTCTGAGGCGAATACCTGTAAAAATCATAAAGTTGTGATCTGGTTGAGTTGTCCTGGGTGTATCCGCTTCCAAGGAACCCGTTGACTGAATTTGAAAATGCCATTGGATAGGCCCGGGCGGCGCCAGGGAAATCAGCCAGGCGTGTCCAGGAATCTTTTGAGCAACTATACTTCCAGAAATCCTTAAACACTTTGCCATTGCCGGCACCGCATCCTATATAGCAATCTCCATCAAGTAAAAATGAAGGAGTCATATACCTTGCTGCCCCGGGAAATTCGGCAACTTTTCTCCAGGAACTGTAGAGTGAAACTTTGTTCTTGCACCAAAGAACTGCCCCGGCTGTCTTGACCCCGACATAAAATGATTTAATATTTAGTAGCTCTGAAGGATTTTCCTGATTATAGATCTCTGCTTTTATTTCATCGCTGGAAACAGAAAGAGGGGTAAGAGTATATAATTTTATACTATCATTCAGTATAATATTATATGTACCGGGGGTAGTGTCAAAGTTTTTACCATAAATTGAAAGTACTGTCCCGTATTTTGCCCCATAAGAGGAAAGACTGTAAAGAATTTTTTTAGCCTTCACTCCGGATGTGCATCCGAATGACACCAATAATAATGCTGTCAGGAAAGATTTAATTCCTACTCTCATTGTTTAAACGGAAAAGATAAAACAGGGCTTTTGATGAAACCTTACAACTTTTATAAAGATACCGCGAGTATTTCTTATTTCAAACTACTACTTCTTAAAATATCAGGGATCGTATTTCCAGAAATCTGAACAATAAGTTACAGGGGACATTAAAATTCCAAGACCTTCAAATCCTGATTTTCCATCTGATGTACTTACCAGATGTGATCTGATCCCCCCGGGGAAATCATGCATTCTGATCCATTTATCATCAGCAGGATCATACCTCCACATATCTGAATACTGCTGCGAACTGGTTGACATTCCACAGCCATAATAACCATAATTACCGATAGAGAAGAAGCCCGGGGCATATCGGGCTGTTCCAGGGAAATCTTTTACTTTTGTCCAGCTGCTTACCAGATTGACTTTTTTATCGGACATGATAATATTAGTGGCAGTTTTAATTCCTACATAAAACGATGTCAGGTCAAGTACTGATTCAGGATCTCCCTGATTATATATTTCCAGTTGTATCTGGTCTTTCGAAACAGAAAGAGGGACCAGGGTGTATTTTTTCACGCTGTCGGTAATGAAAAATTCGTAAGCACCTGCTGAAGTGTCAAAATTGCTGCCAGAGATAGTAAGGACAGCACCGTATTTAAGATTTATATCCGACAGTCCATTGATTGTAGTTTTCACTTCATCAGTTACTTTTCTGCAGCCAGTATACACCAAAATAGTAACCAGCAGGAAATACTTGATTTTTGTTATCGTGACCGAAATTTGTAGACCGAGTTTTTGCGTCTTTGCAGAATGATACGAAATGTACGTAAAAATGTTACGAATTCAAAATCTCAGCAATAATCCCTGTTAGGTTTTTACGGGAATATTTAAGTTTTTCATTGCTATTCCTGGTTTCCTGAGTATCCTGGTGCTTTTCCATGAAATCGGATATCCTGCCGCCTTCGTGGTAATCAAAAATACTGCCTGAGGCTGATGATTGTATAATATGAGCCGCATCTCCATCAGGAGGCCCGATATAGACAATTGGTATTCCGGAAGCGATATATTCAAAAAGCTTACCCGTAATAATACTTTTATTGCTGCTGTGCGAGGGGATTATCAAAATAAGAAATGAAGAACTCTTCATATATTTAATGGCTTCATTATGAGCTACATATGGCAAGAAATCAAGAAATGAACCCGGAATATCCGCGAGTACCAGTTCTTTCGATTTATCTGAAATTGTGCCGACAAAGCGCATTGTGAAATCTTTGCCGCTGACTGCCAGCTTTTTTAATGCCAGCACAAGGCTTTCCACCGGATAAATATCCGAAAGAGTGCCTACATATGTAATAGTTAGTTTAGCCGGAATAACGGCAGGTGTTAAGTTAAAGTCCGACTCATCGTAACCATTCGTTACTACAAATGTTTTTTCAGAAATTCCTTTTCCCTTAGATGAAAAAGCTGCCTTTAGTGATTCTCCAACAGTTATTATTTTGTCGGCTTTTCTTAAGACACTTTTTTCATATCTCTCATCGATTACTTTCGAGAGTATTGTGGGATAAAACTGGTGGTAATAATAGATGTCAGTCCATGGGTCACGCAGGTCAGCGATCCACTTCACCATGGGAAATCTTCTCTTTAATTTCAATCCTATAAGCTGGGTTGAATGCGGTGGACTCGTTGTAACAATATGAGTAATGCCTTCTTTATTAATTAATTCAGAAGCTTTTCTGAAGGCAAATTTATTCCAGCCCCTTCTGGGATCAGGCAGGAAGAAATTACCTCTCACAAAGCGGAATATTTTGCCCTTGAATGAATTGTCGATGTTATTTGCAAACCCTGCAGTTGGGATTTTTGATTTGTCTTTCCTGTAAATTGTAAAATAATTTGTGGCAGGTGTTGTATAAACCTTTACGGATGAGGGAAGATCATCATTAAGCGAAAAGTCTGTTACAGGGTACGCTGCATACGCGGGATCAACAGTCAGAATCAATGGTTCCCACCCATATTCAGGAAGATATTTTGAAAACTTTAGCCAACGCTGTACTCCGGCTCCTCCGCTGGGAGGCCAGTAATATGTGATAATCAGAACTTTATTTCCATCAAATGAACTCATTTGGAGAGACTGTTTATAACAGCTTTTTTAGAAGGCTCTGAATTGAGACTTTCTCTTTTATTATTTCCTTAAGCTGTTCAATGCTAACTCTTTCCTGCACCATTGAGTCACGGTACCTGATGGTGACACTGTTGTCTTCAAGTGTCTGATGATCGATGGTAATACAATATGGCGTGCCGATTGCATCCTGACGACGATATCTTCTTCCGATCGAATCCTTGTCATCATACTGACAGTTGAAATCAAACTTAAGGTCATGTACGATTTTTTCAGCGATATCAGGGAGTCCGTCTTTTTTCACGAGCGGCATTACTGCAAGCTTAATTGGTGCCAGGAATGAAGGCAGCCTCAGAACAACCCTTGTATCTGAGGTACCATCCTCTTTCTTAAGTTCCTCTTCCTGGTAAGCAGCGGAAATAACCTGCAAAAACATTCTGTCAACACCAATGGAAGTTTCAATAACATAAGGGATATACGATTCTCCTTTTTCAGGATCGAAATACTGCATTTTCTTCCCGCTGTATTCCTGATGTTGTTTCAGGTCGTAGTCAGTTCTGGAATGTATTCCTTCAACCTCTTTGAAACCAAAGGGGAATTTATATTCAATGTCGGTAGCAGCATTAGCATAATGGGCAAGTTTGACGTGATCGTGGAACCTGTAATTCTCGCTGCCAAAACCAAGTGCCTGATGCCACTTCATCCTTACTTCTTTCCATTTTCTGAACCATTCCAGTTCCGTGCCCGGCTGAACAAAGAACTGCATTTCCATCTGTTCAAACTCGCGCATACGGAAAATGAACTGACGGGCAACTATCTCATTTCTGAAAGCTTTACCTATCTGAGCTATTCCGAATGGAATTTTCATCCTCCCGGTTTTCTGAACATTTAGGAAGTTGACAAATATACCCTGCGCTGTTTCAGGACGAAGATAGATCTTATTAGCTCCTTCGGAAGTAGACCCCATCTCTGTTGCAAACATCAGGTTGAACTGCCTGACGTCGGTCCAGTTCCTTGTACCAGATATCGGACACACTATTTCATTATCGATGATGATCTGTTTCAATTCGACCAGATTTGAATCGTTAAGGGCTTTTGAGAACCTTGCATTCAGTTCATCAATTTTTAGCTGGTTGGCCACGACACGGGGATTTGTCTCGCGGAACTTCTTTTCGTCGAAAGCCTCGCCAAATCTTTCCCTGGCCTTTTCTACTTCCTTGGTGATCTTATCATCGATCTTTGCAAGGTGTTCTTCAATAAGAACATCAGCCCTGTATCTTTTCTTTGAATCCTTATTATCAATGAGCGGATCATTGAATGCATCAACATGGCCCGATGCTTTCCAGATTGTGGGATGCATAAATATGGCTGAGTCGAGTCCGACTACATTGTCATTCAGCAGGACCATACTGTCCCACCAGTATTTTTTAATATTGTTTTTAAGTTCCACGCCATACTGGCCATAGTCGTAGACTGCACTTAGTCCGTCATAGATTTCACTGGAAGGGAAAACATATCCGTATTCCTTGCAATGTGCAACCAGTTTTTTAAAAACATCTTCCTGAGCCATAATTGATTTATTTTACTTTTGCGGGAGACAAAAGTAATTCAAAATCTTGTGTTTTACAAAGTGGGGAAAAACACGATTCAATCAATCTATTTGTATCTTTGCCCGTTATTTTGTTTTAGATGAAATGAAGAAGAGGACTGATTTTCTGGTAATAGGTTCAGGTATAGCAGGACTGACTTTTGCTTTAAAGGCTGTGAAATACGGCAGAGTGACTGTTGTGACAAAGGCGAATCTTGAAGACACGAATACGAGATATGCGCAGGGAGGAATTGCTGCCGTATTCAGCGAACCCGATAATTTTGAAAAGCATATCAGCGATACTCTCATAGCAGGAGGCGGAATATGTAATGAGGAGGTTGTAAGGATGGTCGTTCAGGAAGCACCCGACCGGATCAAGGACCTTATCAGCCTTGGAGTTACATTTGATAAGAAGGAAGATGGATCATATGATCTCGCAAAAGAGGGAGGTCATACAGAATACAGAATACTGCATCATAAAGACAGGACTGGGGAGAGCATTCAGAAGACTCTCATGGAACGTGTCCGTAATGAACCCAACATTGAAATTCTTGAACATCATTTTGCTATTGAGATACTTACCCAGCATCACCTGGGCGATGTAGTAAAAAGAAATTATCCCGATATAAAATGCTATGGCGCCTATGTGGCTGACCTTATTAACCAGAATGTGATCACCCTGCTCTCGAAAGTTACTATTGTAGCCACAGGCGGTATTGGCAATGTTTACCTTACCACCACAAATCCTGAAATTGCTACGGGCGATGGTGTTGCTATGGTATACAGAGCCAAGGGAACAATAGAAAACATGGAGTTTATTCAGTTTCATCCTACCTCATTGTACGATCCGGAAAAAAAGCCATCATTTCTTATTACTGAAGCCTTGCGGGGATTTGGTGCAGTGCTCAAGAACCTGTCGGGAGAGAAGTTCATGAACAGGTACGACAGCAGAGGCTCACTGGCGCCAAGGGATATTGTGGCAAGAGCTATAGATAATGAAATGAAAATATGGGGAGATGACCATGTGTGGCTTGATTGTACACATCTTGACAAAGAGGGCCTGAAAGATCACTTCCCGAATGTCTATGAGCATTGCCTGGAAAGAGGGATTGATATTACAAAGGACATGATACCGGTCGTGCCATGCGCCCATTATTCATGCGGCGGAATAAAAGTTGATACCGATGGCCAGAGTAATATAGACCGGTTGTATGCCCTCGGGGAAGTATCGTCCACAGGGTTACATGGAGCTAACAGACTGGCATCCAATTCCCTTATTGAGGCTGCTGTTTATGCTCACCGTGCTGCTGTTCACTCAGGACCCAGGTTGAAAGATCTGACATTTGAAGAACGGGTCCCCTTATGGGATTACAAAGGCACGAACCATCTTGAGGAGATGGTTCTTATCACACAGAGCTGTAAGGAAGTTCAGATGATAATGAGTAATTATGTTGGGATTGTCCGATCTGATATAAGACTCGAGAGGGCTATGATCCGTCTCGATATACTCTATGAAGAAACTGAGCGACTTTATAAAAAATCACTTATTTCCAAGAAGATATGCGAATTAAGGAATCTGATAAATGTGGGCTACATAATCATTAAAATGGCACAAAGTCGCCATGAAAGCGTAGGCCTGCATTATTCTATTGACTATCCGAAGCGCTCAAGTTCTGAGTTTTAACACTTTATTCTTCTACATGAATCATTTAGAATCAACTTTTACAGGAAAGAACAGCTTCTGGAGATACATTGTAATGTTTGCTGTCGTACTGATTGTTTCAAACACGATAGGTGCAATACCGCTTCTAATTGCTATGGGCCTCAAATCAGGTTCTAACCCCCAGGTTTTTGCCCAGTTTGCAGCGAACCCGAATGACTACAGCGTTATCGGACTTAATCCGAATTTAACGTTCATCATGGTAATCTTCCCGTTTATTGCCGGTCTGATTGCTTTCATTCTGCTGGCAAAACCCTTGAATAACCGTACATTGAGAACAACAATTAACGGAACGGGCAAAATAAGATGGAGCAGATTTTTTATTTCTGCGGCGGTGTGGATGTTATTATCAGCTGTCTACCTGATCTTTTATATGAAACTTGATCCGGCTAATTTTCAGCTCAACAGCAGGACAGGTTCCATCCTTATAATTTCGGTTATTTCTGTGATTTTTATCCCTTTTCAGGCTGCATTTGAAGAAGTGCTTTTCAGAGGGTATCTGATGCAGGGCTTTGCGGCATTGGTCAGGTACAGATGGTTCCCGGTGATTATGACTTCATTGCTATTCGGTCTTATGCATGCATTTAACCCTGAAGTTAAGGAATTCGGTTTTTTTACAATGATGCCTCAATACATGGTTTTTGGTTTGATCTTCGGTCTGGTCACTATTTTCGATGATGGCATTGAAGCTGCAATGGGGGCACACACAGCCAACAACGTTTTCCTTTGCATCATGGTTACGAGTGAATCATCTGCCCTGCAGACACCTGCTTTATACCAACAGTTTAATATTCATCCATGGACAGAATTTACCGGACTTATTGTCACCGGAATTATTTTCCTGCTTGCCCTGAAGACAATTTTCAGATGGAAGGATCTTTCCCTGGTGTTTGAAAAAGTCGGTGTGAAAAATCTGACGCAAAGCGGCAGTGCCTAATTGAGCTGCTTTCCGAACGAAGTGAGGAATCTACTGATTTTCTTAACGTAATCGAGTTAAAGAGATCGGAAAAAACTGTTATGTGATTTTATAAATGGAAGACTTATCCTCTGTCCTGAAATCTCCCCATTTCTCCCGGATCTCTTCAATAATAGCTTTAATTTCATCCACTTCGAGTGTAGTAAGAAGCTTCAACCGCGTTTCTCTGAAGTGAGGCAAACCTTTGAAATAATTCGACAGATGACGGCGCATCTCACAGATGGCTCTCTTTCCTTCCTTATACTCCAGCGATTTGTCAAGATGTTTCAGCGCAAGATCAGCTTTCTCGTTCACCGAAGGCTCTGGTAAAATCTCCCCGGTATCGAGGTAATGCCTGATATCCCGGAAGATCCAGGGCCTGCCAACAGTAGCACGTCCTATCATTATTCCGTCTACTCCGTATCTGTTAAACATCTCCTTCGCTTTTTCCGGCCCGTCTATATCCCCGTTTCCGATAATGGGGATCTTCATTCTCTGGTTGTTCTTAACAGCTCCTATGAGCGTCCAGTCTGCAACTCCCTTATAAAGCTGCGCTCTTGTCCTCCCATGAATTGTAAGGGCTTTTATACCTGTGTCCTGCAGCTTCTCGGCGATGTCGAAGATGTATTTACTCTCATCATCCCAACCCAGCCTGGTTTTAACCGTTACCGGGAGTTTAACAGCCCTGACGATGGCTGCGGTCATTTCAATCATTAACGGGATATTCCGCAACATTCCTGCTCCGGCGCCCCTGTTGGCAATTTTCTTTACAGGACAGCCAAAATTTATATCTATCAGTTCAGGATTTGCCTGTTCAGCTATAAGTGCCGCCTCGACCATGGAATCGATAAGATGACCGTACAACTGAATACCTATAGGCCTTTCAAAATCATATATGTCAAGTTTCTTCACACTCTTCTGACCATCACGGATCAGTCCGTCAGAGGAGACAAATTCAGTATACATGAAATCGGCACCATTCATCTTGCATATCATCCTGAAGGAAGGGTCAGTTATATCTTCCATCGGAGCAAGAAACAGCGGGTATTCGCCTAGTTCTATATTGTCAATCTTCAAGTTTCTATAATTTAATTTCTTGTAATTTACAGGGTTATGATAAAAATTAAATCACTCCTGATTTTACCTTTGTGTTCCTTTGTGATGAACTTTGTGATCTTTGTGGTTAAATTAATTGACTAAATTTAAGTCCTGCAAAATTAGCAAAATGATCGGGAATAAAAGACGGTTCAGTTTATACGGAGAGAATCCTCTTTATCAGGCTTTTATATCACTCCTGATTATTATTGGTGTTGGTTCCCTGCTTACTCTGATTTTATTTATCCCTGGTTTGCTGTTATTTGGCAATGGTGCCTTATTCGCCGTAAATCCGGCTGCAATATTTGAAGGAACAAATATTGGTTTCATGAGGTACTTAATGGCAGTCCAGGATGTTACATTGTTTATTATTCCTTCAATCCTTATCCTGATATTGCTAAGAGCAGAGTCAGAAAAAGCGCTGCCCGGATTTAAGGCTATCAGAATAAATGAAGCTATACTGGTCGTAATCCTGGCATTTTGTATTTTTCCGGTAACCAGCTTTACAGGCGGGCTAAATTCATCAATGCATTTCCCCGACTGGCTGTCAGGTGTGGAGAAATGGATGATAAGTAAAGAGGATAAAGCCGATAATATTACTGAACTGCTGATCGAGGCAAAGTCGCCTCAGATAATGCTGCTGAATCTTATAATAGTTGCAATACTTCCTGCTATCGGTGAAGAGTTGGTATTCCGGGGGGTATTCCAGAAAATATTCACTCTCTTTTTTAAATCGGGTCACCTGGCGATCTGGGTTACAGCATTTATTTTCAGTTTTGTGCATTTACAATTTTTCGGATTCATTCCACGAATGATCCTGGGAGTTGTTTTTGGATACCTGTTTTATTGGAGCGGATCTATATGGCTGCCTGTCATTGCACATTTCATCAATAACGCCTTCCCTGTGATTGCTTTATACTTCCAGGGAATAGGGGTTATTAAAGAATCATCAGATGTTTCATTATGGAGCCAGGCAATAGCGCTGCCTTTGCCGCTGGTGACGGGTATAGTAATTCTATATTATTTCAGGAATAAATTCAGGGAAAATAAAGGTGAAGAATATATTCAAATCAGTAGCCCGAATAATCATGATGCAGTTTGAACATTGCTTTCCGCCGAATTTTCTTTTTCGAGTTCGCCTTTCCTGTAAAAATATACCAGACCATACTCTTCGCTCAACGATTTCCTGACATCTTCAGAAAGTGAATCATGTGTTTTTTCAACTTCGTTCCAGATCTGAAGGATTAAATCATCTGCTTCTTTTCTGAGTGCCGAATTCTTTTCAGTATATTCTGAAGTTTTTTTAGCCAGTGTATTATGATACGTCCAGGCTTCAATGAAATTCTCGAACCTTACCTTTACTACAGCTATTGTTGGATTTGTTATTGGAGAACCGCCCTTTTTGATCCTGAATTCCTCACCCTCAATTATCCTTCTTCCCCAATTCATTAATTCACTCTCAGTGTTAATCGAGGGTACAGTTGACTCATCTGTGGCAAGGCCATAATATGCTCTTGTCTCGGCAGGGAGTTCTCCGCGGAAGATTGCCATATTCATTACCTTTATAAAGTGCGTGAGATAAACTCTGGCTTTCCTAACGACTTCGTTATAATCCCTGCTCTTTTTATTCTGGGAGGAAAGCGCCTGCCTGTATAACTGAAGGTTATGGTCGAACAGTGGCAGAAACTTCTGCAGACGGACAATTGTTTTTGATGAGTATGCGAGCTTATTGGGAGGAAGCTCCTTTCCTTTTTCAAGTGCAATTTTCATTGCCCTGATACGGGCAGTGTCCGTGTTGGGTAATCTTCTGTAGGGCATTGTCAGACGTGGTTGTTAAGAAACTGTTCATAAGGTAAGCGAATATAATAAATAAATGTTAATAACTACATGCATTCGCAGTTTATTAATCTGATAATTAAAAATATCAGCTTCAAGTTATGAACAAACCATGTGTTAATAACCAATAATAATGGAATATCACTGCTTTTTCCGGTCTTTTTTCAGAATAGATCAGGTAGCCCGGTTCCGAAATTCTAAGTCGGAAAGTGAAATATTTCAGGCTCCGGCCCTGGTGAAATAGCTTATTGTCGAACTATCCTTATTGACACAATAGACACAAAATCCTTTTGATTTGAGCATATCAATTATAGGTGCCGGAACAAAAGGGGTATGAAGCTCAAATATTTCATGAGACTTCAGAGTATGGGAATGCTGAAGTATTTCGGTCATCGGACTACCTCCTGCATTAATCAGGGGTGAAGCATTATACCGTGTAACAATTTTTGATTCATCGAACCAGTCAGGTATCTGCGCAGACAGGTAGCCTGCATCGTCAGCTGATTCATCTCCCTCTGACTGACCAGTCTCTTTTCTCAGCCTGCTGACTAATTCTTCAACTTTCAGTTTACCAACTGCTGCAATCTGCTGTAGAGTGGCAACCCGGGCAACTGTTTTACGCAACACCGGGTTTCTTAGTTTTTCAAAAGAAGGGGACATTTCAATCAATACCTTTTCAAGCTCAGGATAGTGATCAAGCAGTTCCCCGACTTTCGTCTTTGGTGAAATTATGATTTTTGATGAATCCATAATCATTATTTTGAGGAGTATGATAAGAGCCTCTGCTCACCTGTAAGCTGTCTCATTCTGGTAAGATCCTGGGTAAACTCAATTGTCCCAAGGTAGGAGCCAGAGGCATCTCTTAAGGCAAAATATTCTATGTAGATAAATTTACCCTGAATTGTCAGCCAGAAGGCTGCACTGTTTTCCCTTCGGGCTTTAAAATCGCTTAGAATTTTTTCAACCACATTCACGCTTGACGGCGGATGGCACATTCTGACATCCCTTCCAAGAATTGCCCTGTTACGGGTGAAGATCCTGTCGGGACCGAGACTGAAGAATTTGACTTTGTCATCTTTGTCAACAAATGTTAGATCAATTGGCAGTGTTTTAAATAATGCTTCGAGTTCATTCAGGTTAAAACTACCGGTGGTCAGGGGGATATTATTCCCTGTGTTGTAAACCACTTCTCCTGCAACTACTCCATCAGGTTTCCATTCTGTTTGCGGATCGTACAGACAGAATCCGAATTCATTTGTCTGCTGATATACCGAATACCAGTCAGCGTCTGTCAGCTTATCCATCGACATCGGAATCAGTATTTCTTCTTCTTTGGATATCATGTCGGAAACGCCTTTAACTGCAGGTTGAAGAACAAATTCAATAATTGAAAGAAGCTCTTCCTTCGTTATCGTTTCAGATAAGCTCACTGCTTCAATAGAGGCTTTCAGAAGAGCCCTTATCTCATCATGCTTACCCCACATTACTTTCGGTGGTCCGGTAATTTCATATTTTTCAAGAAACGGGAACAGTAGATATTCTTTGCGTTTATAATGCTTGTCTACATCCATCAGGTTGTTAAGCTGAGTGTGGACTTTAATCAGCCACTGCTTTATATCGATTTCCAGGATAGTTTTTGCCTCAGTGAATAATTGTTCAAGCAATGATATCACCTTTTCGAGTTCAATATTTTCCTTCTTCAGTGTATCAGCCGGGTGGCCTGAAGGTATTTGTTTTGATCCGGTCTGGTCAATATGTCCGTCGAGGACCATCTGATGGATGTCACAGAGCTTAAGTACCTCTTCAACAGGCATTCCTTCAGAGATAAGTTCCTGTTCAACTTCAACCACCTCATCATAAGGGATTGAAGTTAAAAGCTCCACAAGCCTGTTCTTAACGATGTCGGGTGCTTCTCCATTGTGAAGCTGAAGTATCATATGCTTTAGAAGGTCTTTTCTTTTTTTTGAATTGTTAATCAGTTCGCTCATAATTCAGAATATTTAAAGTAGTTCCGATAATTGATTATTTAATGAATTTGTTTATATACGTGCCAGTGCAAGGCATGCTGCATGAAGGCTGATTGTTAAAACAAGGTATAGATTCCTTGCATTTTCAGGCTTCATATTCAAGAACTTATATTTGATAGAGTTATGATGGCATCCTGCCAGGCAGTCGCCACAGAGTGTGCAGGTGATTGAAGGTTTCGAGTTTTTAATGTCAGCCGGGTTGAGGGCATCATATTTGCAGAACTTTGTGCACTGCATGCACAGGGTGCAGCTTTTATCAATATACATCCTGAATGGATTCACATGTTTAAGTATATTTACCACTGATCCTATCGGGCAGTACATAACACAGTGAACCATCTTCTTCATTTTAAAAGAGATAAAGATCATTATTGAGATCCCGACAAGACCGAAGGTGACTGCAATTATAGTAGAGACTAATATATCAGTATTAAGCCATCTTAAGAGAATTGCGCCGGCGATTACAAGGATCAGTAGGGTTGATTTTATTGCTCCTTTATGGCGAAGTATATTCTTAGAAGTTTTACCTCCTGAAGAAAGGTTATCGAAAGCTCCGAAATAGCAAAGCTGGCTGCACCATGCCGGGCCAGTAAGCACAACAGTGCTGAGAAACAGAATCGTCATTACCGACAATTGTCCGCGGTATATTGGTCCAGCAAGTATCATCATGGGTATTGGCAGATGAAGTTTTCCGGTCATCAGGAATTTGTCATAGCCGGATAAGCCTATAATGAGTTGTGAGAAAAAGACAATTGAAAAAGTGGTCCATGTTATTCTTCTCCATTTTGGTACTTTAACAGGGTCCTGCATTTTGCTGACTACAAATGCACCATAAACTGATATCAGAGTTATTTCCAGCCATCCGGCTCCTTTTATAAAACGTTCCGCAAGCAGCATTGGCTTTTCGACTTTTATCTGGACAAACGACAGAAGAATAAAGGTTGTCAGAAATACCAGAAGAGGTAGCTTAAATTGTCTGAATTTCATTTAAGTGATTCATTTAGATTGATTTCCTTTTTATAGACTTTGAGAGCAAGGCTCTCGACTGTTTCTTCGGAGACCAGCCTGTTGATAGATTCTCTTACATATATATATCTCTCGTGAAGGGGGCATGGATTATCCGGATTACATTCTTTCAGTCCGAATCCGCAACCTGAAAATGAACGATCACCTTCGGTTGCTGCAATAAGCTTCATCAGAGGGAGGTCAGGCTTCCCTGGTTCGAAATAGAAGCCGCCGCCTTTTCCTTTTATTGACTTTAAAAAGCCAGATCTTACCAGTCGCTGTAAAATTTTGGCGGTATAGAAGGGGGGAGCTTCAATTTTTTTGGCTACCTCAGAAGTGCCGGGTCTTCTCTTTTTAAGATTTTGCAACTTAATGTAAACCAGCCCTCTCAGTGCGTATTCTGTTTCCTTGTTAAACATATTGGTAGTTATTGAAGATGTTTACAGCGACAAAGATAAATAAAATATTTTATAAATTACAAAAAGACCTTATTGTCTTTTAGTAATTTATTTATAGCTTTGTTCCGATAATTAATTATTAAATCATATGAAAAAAGAAATAACAGTAGGGGAGATAGTGGCAAATGACTATCGCGCAGCTGAAATATTCAGGGCCGCAGGAATTGATTTCTGCTGCGGTGGTAAAAAGAGTCTCGGCGAAACATGCTCTGAGAAAAAAATAGACAAGGATGCATTAATGGCAAAACTTAAAGAGCTTGAAACGGTTCAGAACACAACCACTCACAACTTTATTGAATGGGAACCGGGATTTTTATATGATTATATAGTGAACATACATCATAAATATGTTCTTAAGTCATTACCTGAACTTGTTTTCTACACAGGCAAGATAGCTTCTGTTCATGGTCTTAACCATCCGGAGCTTTCAGAAGTAGCTTCTCTCTTCAGCCAGATTAATAAAGAATTGCTGCAACATCTCAAAAATGAAGAGGAAGTCCTGTTCCCTGCAATTAAAGAAGTTCAGCTGACAGGATCGGCAAAAGCAAAAGAGACTATTAAAAGTGAAATTTCAAGACTTTCCGGTGAACACGAGTTTGCAGGAGGTGCAATGGATAAGATCAATGAGATAACTGCAGGATACCTGGTACCGGAAGATGGATGCAATACATACCGGGTCACTTTTGAGTTGTTGCATAAATTTGAAGACGATCTTCATACTCATGTCCATCTTGAGAACAATATACTTTTCCCAAAAGCTCTCGCATCAGCTAACTAATCTCAAAATGCAATGAAAATAGCAACCAGGAATCTTGAAGATGATCATGTCTATGTACTTAAACTGACAGATGTGATGAAGGCAATTGCCGGTTCTGAGAATCCCGATATTAACCATGTCGGGAATATAGTGGAGATAATAAGAAATTTTGCTGATGGTATTCATCATGCAAAAGAGGAAAATATCTTTTTCCCGGCTCTCGGGCAGAAGGGTTTTTCAGCACAACAGGGTCCTGTCGCCGTGATGCTTCATGAGCATGTACAGGGCAGAGCCTTTGTTAAGGGAATTACTGATAACCTTGAACTATTAAGCACGGGGAATAAAGAGGCAGTTTCCGCCATTAAGGCGAATATGATTGGTTATGCCGATCTTCTGGTTAACCATATTACCAAAGAGAATAATATTCTCTTCAGGATGGCTGACAAAGTACTCTCGGTTGAAGAGCAGTCGGGCCTTCTTCAAAAGTTTGATGAGATAGAGAAGAACCTTCCTGAGGGAGGAAGACCGGATGATTATATCAGCCGTATTAAAACTCTGGCTGAAATATATAAAGTATAAAGAATTCAGAAAAATATTACAGATAAACTAAAACCAAGTGAATGATGAAAACAAGAAATCTATGGATTGGCTTTATTACAGTGATGGTTGTCTCTTTCTCTGTTCTGCTTTATTTTGGAAGGGAGATTTACAAACAGGCTCCTCCAATTCCGGTTAAGGTGGTTACACCTGAAGGGACTGTCCTTTTCACGGAACAGCAGATAAAGGATGGTCAGAATGTCTGGCAGTCAATGGGCGGTCAGGAAATAGGAACAGTATGGGGCCATGGAGCATATCAGGCTCCTGACTGGAGTGCCGACTGGTTGCATAAGGAAGCAGTTTTTATTCTTGATAAACTGGCAATGCAGCAGGATGGCAAACCTTTTAAAGAGATAAGTGAAGAGCGACAGGCATTTCTTAAAATACTGCTTCAGAAAGATCTCCGGAAGAATACATATGATAAGAAAACAGGGGTACTTACAGTTTCTGACCTCAGAGCTGAAGCGATTGCCTCAAACAGTAAATTCTATGGCGGATTGTTCACAAATGATCCGGCTCTTTCAGGTTTGAGGAATGATTATGGTATCTCTGAAAATGCACTGAAGGATCCGGCAAGGGTGCCATTGCTTAACGGCTTCTTTTTCTGGATCTCGTGGGCCTGTGTTACACAACGCCCCGATCAGGTTATTACTTATACTAATAACTGGCCGGCTGAAGAACTTGTTGGCAACAGGCCATCGGGCCAGCTTCTATTATGGACTGGTTTCAGTGTGATTGTTTTGATTGCAGGAATAGGCCTCATGGTCTGGTATTATGCGCGGCGCAGGGACGAAGAGGCTGATGCTGCTCCTTTGAAATTCCCTTTACTGAAAGAAATTCAAACTCCTTCTCAGAAGGCTACAGTAAAATATTTCTGGATTGTTTCAGCTCTACTGCTGGTTCAGGTGATTATGGGTGTAATAACTGCGCACTTTGGAGTTGAGGGCCAGTCGTTCTACGGAATACCACTCGCGAAATTTCTGCCTTATTCCATCTCACGTACATGGCATATTCAGATTGCTATTTTCTGGATAGCGACTTCGTGGCTGGCTACAGGATTATATTATGCTCCGGCAATTTCGGGACATGAGCCTAAATTTCAAAGGCTCGGAGTAAACTTACTTTTTGTTGCATTGCTGATTATTGTTGTAGGGTCACTGGCAGGGCAATGGATGGGAGTTATGCAGAAACTTGGCTACGTACAGAATTTCTGGTTTGGCCATCAGGGATATGAGTATGTTGACCTCGGCAGATTCTGGCAGTTATTTCTTTTCATAGGCCTTGTTATATGGTTGTTGCTGATGGGGCGTGCTATTTTTCCTGCTCTTAAACAAAAGTCGGAGAGCAGAAGCCTTCTCATTCTGTTTCTTATCTCAACAATTGCTATTGCAGGTTTTTACGGTGCCGGACTGGCATGGGGAAGGCAGTCAAATCTTGCAGTTGCTGAATACTGGAGATGGTGGGTAGTGCATCTCTGGGTTGAAGGATTTTTTGAAGTTTTCGCCGCTGTGGTTGTTGCTTTTCTCTTTGTTAGGCTTCAGTTGCTTAAAGCGACAACAGCAACTACTGCAGTCCTTTTTTCAACGATAGTATTCTTATCGGGAGGTATCCTGGGTACTTTTCATCATCTATATTTTACAGGTACTCCAACAGCCATCATGGCACTTGGAGCAACATTCAGCGCCCTCGAGGTAGTTCCTCTCGTTCTTATGGGATTCGAAGCATGGGATAATATAAAAATAAGCAGGAGCACCACCTGGATTAAGGCTTATAAATGGCCAGTTTACTGTTTCATAGCTGTTGCTTTCTGGAACCTGGTTGGTGCAGGCATCTTCGGTTTCCTTATCAACCCTCCGATTGCACTTTACTATATGCAGGGACTGAATACCACACCGGTACACGGACATACTGCGTTGTTTGGCGTCTATGGCATGCTTGGTATAGGTCTGATGCTTTTCGTCCTACGGGATATGAACAAGGAAGCTGAATGGAAAGAAAAATGGATAAAATTCGCTTTCTGGAGCATAAATATAGGCCTTACTGCAATGGTCCTTATAAGTGTTCTTCCAATCGGACTCGCTCAGACTGTTGCAAGTGTGAAGGTTGGTTTGTGGTATGCCCGTTCATCAGATTTCCTACATCAGCCTGCCCTGGTGACTCTTAAGTGGCTCAGGGTTATAGGTGATACTATCTTTGCTGGTGGCACTGTCGCCCTTGCATGGTTTATTTTCGGTTTGAAAGGAGGATGGAGTATAGAAAAAAAGTGATAATTTGATTAATGGGATTTTTATATCAGTTGTAATATAAATATTCCTTTGTGAACCTTAATGTTAACCTTAGTGTTCCTTAGTGTTAATTGGTAATTGATTTAACCACAAAGGATCACAAAGTAAAGCACGAAGGAACACAAAGGATTAAATCACGTAATACCATCATAGACCAGCCCTAATTCTTTTGTTTTTACTGATCAGCATGCTAACTTAGGGGTTTGTAATAATAAATATCTTGAGGTATGTTTAAAAGTGAAGTATATATCAGAAGGAGAGAAGAACTCCATAAAAAGCTGAAGAGCGGGATTGCACTATTTATAGGAAGTACAGAGGCTCCGATGAATTATCCCGATAATACCTATCATTTCAGACAGGATAGCGATTTTTTGTACTTTTTCGGCCTCGATCTTCCGGGACTTACCGGACTTATGGATTTTGATTCGGGGAAGGATATGATTTTCGGAAATGATTATGATATGGATGACATAATCTGGATGGGACCCCAACCAACTGTCAAAGAGTTATCTCTTAAATGTGGCATCACCGACACTGCTCCGGCAGCAAAACTTGAAGTAATCATCAAAAATGCTCTTTCGAAAAAGAGGAAAATTCATTTTCTCCCTCCTTACCGCGGAGAAGCAAAAATGAAGCTGGGATCACTTCTTAAAGAAAACCCATGCCAGATGAAAACCCTGGCTTCCGTGGAACTGATAAAAGCAGTTATTTCAATGAGATCAGTCAAGGAAAAAGTTGAAATTGATGAGATTGAAAAAGCTGTTGAGATAGCTTATGAGATGCATGTCACTGCTATGAAAATGTGCAAACAGGGAGTAAAAGAACAGGATATATTTGGTACTATCGAAGGTATTGCACTGGCAAAAGGAGGAGGAACGTCTTTCCCTATTATCCTCAGTATAAACGGTCAAACTCTGCATAATCATTCACATGGGAATATTCTTACAAAAGGGAAAATGATGGTTACCGATGCAGGCGCTGAAACAAATCTTCATTATGCCTCCGATATAACACGTACTACCCCGGTAGGCGGTAAATTCAGCCAGCAGCAGAAGGATATTTATGAAATTGTTCTTAAGGCAAATACCGAGACAATCAAAGCTACCAAACCTGGAATTTCAAACAGGGATCTTCATTTTATGGCCTGTAAAATAATTGCCACAGAGATGAAAAACCTTGGCCTCATGAAGGGTGATATTGATGAAGCTGTTGGAGCCGGCGCTCATGCGCTCTTTATGCCTCATGGACTTGGACATATGATGGGTCTGGATGTCCACGATATGGAGGCTCTTGGAGAGAATTACGTAGGCTATAATGATGAGGTAAAAAGGAGCGATCAGTTTGGTACGGCTTTTCTAAGATTTGCTCTGCCGTATAAGCCGGGACATGTATTTACTGTTGAACCAGGATGTTATTTTATTCCTGAACTCATCGGGAAGTGGAAATCAGAAGGAAAATTTAATGAATTCCTGAACTATGCCAAAATTGAAAAATATATGCCAATTGGAGGCATTCGTATTGAGGATAATGTTCTGATTACCGAAAAAGGACATAAGCTTCTCGGCAAACCAATTCCAAAAACTGTAAAGGAAATAGAATCAGTCTGCTCGTAATTCACTTAATTAACTATGTATACTGATAGCTGCCAGGGCTACCATTTATTTACATCTTTTCGATCGGATTTTTTGTATCATACATACTCACCCCCATCCCCTCTTTACTTAGTAGTGAGGGGGTCACAGGGGTGAGTAAGGAAGGACAAAATGAAAAGTTATATATATAACTTAGGTCTCGGGATGCTACGGGGGTGACTAAGAGATAAAGATTTTCATTATGGGACGCATTTTTGCCATCAGCGATATCCATGGCTGTTTCAAGCCATTCTATGAGCTTGTTGTGAATACCATTAAGCTTAAAAAGGCGGATCAGCTCATGCTCCTTGGCGATTATGTTGACCGTGGAATTCAAAGCCGGGTAGTTATTGATTTCATCCTCGATAAAAGGTATGTGGATTTTTTTAACTCACTGTGTTTTTACCGGGTCATAGGCAATTACATTTTTGTGCATGCAGGTTTGAATGATGATGCTGAAGATCCTTTTTCCGACACACATAAAATGATCTGGGAAACAAGGTCGTTTTATGATAATCCGTTATTGTCGGGTAAGACTGTTATCCATGGTCATCGTCCGAAGAGCCTGTCTTATGTCATTAAGATGATTAACGAGAGATCTAAAGTATTACCAATCGACACGGGTTGCGTGTATGGAAGGGAGGGCGGTTATGGATTTCTCTCCGCTCTTGAGATAAACAGCATGGCACTATATTCAGTGCCATGCGAATAATAGTCAGTTAGTTTGTGGTTCTGGCTGCTTTTCTGGCTTGTCCCGGAAAGACAGCAATACTTTCGTGTCCGGATAGATCAACAGACTGTATTCCAAAGAAATAATTATCTTTTGAATAGGGGAGTGTAATCTCATTTCCGGTCACAAATATCTTCTTTTCCCACAGAGGCTGTGATGTCTCACGCATGAGTATATAATAGCCGGCAGGTTTTTCTCCTTCCGAAGGGGTTTCCCACTTCAGAGTAGTTTTATTTGTAAGGCTGCCGGTGACAATGCCGCAGTTTGAAGGTTCATATGGAGCAAGTGACAGATTGGCAATGGTTGCAAGATTGATCCCGGCATTTTTTCTCACATACTCAAAATCCACATATTCCGGCAGATCACCCTCCTGAATACCGTTCACCATAGCCGGAATTTTATGAGTGCGATCATAGTTCTCATTATATTCGCATATCCTTACTGCTGTGAAGCCCTGCTGGCAGAAAGGCGTGTGGTCTCCGCCACGCCCGAACCTGTCATTCCTGTAAACAAGAGATACGCTGATCTGATCCACATACCGTTCACCTGTCTCCTTTATATATCTGGCAAGCTGCCGGGATTTGCTGTCGTTTTCACCTGAAGTGAATTTTCTTTGAGCTGTCATCTGTTCTGTTTCAAATGCCGGAACACCTTCACTGAAAACCCTTACGCGCATATTATCATTAAGAAGGGTCTCGCTTGAGCCAGAGTTCCCTATCATGTCATTGTTGATCATAGCAATTATATTCCAATTCTCCTGCCTGGCTTTATCAGCCATGAATTTTGCTCCGTATAGACCATGCTCTTCTCCGGAAACCGCCATAAAAACTATAGTTGCGGAAAACTTATGTCGGGCCATTATTCTCAAAAGTTCAAGTATGGCTGCAACGCCCGAGCCATCGTCATTTGCCCCCGGAGCGAAGCCGGTGCTGTCATTATCAAGTGTGGCACGCGAATCGAGGTGAGCGCTGATTAAAATTCTCCTGTTATCATCAGGGTTTATTCCCCTGAGTGTTGCAACCACGTTCTTCAGTTTTACCGGATATGGAATTCTCTGGCCTTTACCGCCAACAGTATAATCTACAAAATTCACATCAAGACGTCCCTCTGAAGAGGGAATATTCTTTTCCATCTCTGTTTTTATCCAGTTCCAGGCGGCGCTAATACCCTGAACAGGATCATTCTGTAAACTCATATTATGACGCGTATGAAAACTGACGAGTTTTCTGACTGACTGTTCAATACGGTCCTTCGATATCTCATCAACCATTTTTTTGATTTCAGGATCACGGTTTATGATTGTCTGGGCAAAAGATACCATTACAAACGAAAGGAATATTGAAATCAGCAAGGATTTTTTCATGCTGTAGATCTTATTTAATTTTTTCAAGTGTTTTCCATACCTGGTATAACCCGCGCGGAACATGAAAACAGCCTTTCCATTTACCGCCTTTAAGAGGAAGAAGAACTTCCCCACGGCGATTCAGGTAACCATACCATTCGGGATACTCTTTGTCTTTGAAATGCTCCCAGGTATACTCATGAACTGTCTCAAACCATTTAAGACAATCAGCGGAGCCGGTTAGCTGATACCCTTTTATCATCGATATGAGTGTTTCAACATGCACCCACCAGAGCTTCTGGTCCCATTCGAGCTGTTGCGTCGGATGACCTTTCCTGTCGAGGAAATATAAAATACCTCCATATTGCTTGTCCCAACCGTACTCAACCATCTGCACTGCTATCTTAGCAGCTTTTTCAATAAGATCAGGCCTCTTGAGCCGTTCTCCCAGATCCATAATGAACCACATGGCTTCAATGGCATGTCCGGGGTTAAGGAGCCTTCCTTCAAAAGTATCTGATAACTGATTGTCGGTTGTGAGATTCTCTACCACAATGCCTAAATCAGGACGATAGAAGACATCCATTACTTCATGAATGCAGGTATCGATAGTCTTATTCAGGAATTCCTTATCGAGAAGGTGTTCAATCTCGAGTGAAAGATTGCAAAGGATCATTGGCAGTGCAAAATTCTTCAGGCTCCTGGTTCCGGGATGAGACTTATCCCATTTACCTTTAGGGTTATTTACTTTGGACAGAATAATATCGAAGGTTTTTCTGGCAATATCTGCATATTCCTGGTTTCCGCTGGCTTTGCTCAGCTGGCCGAATGCCATAGTGGCAAATGTATATGAGAAAATATTATACGGCTCTATAATCGGCTTACCTTCCTGTGTGAGTGAAAAATACCAGTTATAGTTTCCGTCGTGGCCATACTTCTTTAAAAATTCACCTCCCTGCAGAGCACATTTCAGCCATTCAGGATTTTTCTCAAGATTATTGTAAAGCATAGAAAATTGCCAGACTTCACGGCCCTGCAGCCATATGAATTTGTCTGTATCAAAAACATTTCCTTCACGGTCGAGACATGTAAAATAGCCACCATGTTTTGTATCCTGCGATTTTGTAAGCCAGAAAGGCATTACATTATTCAGCAGTTCATCTTTGTAAAGTTTGGACAGAGCTTGAAAATCCATTTTTATAAGTTTTTTATATTTCAGTTTTTAAAATAATACTATTTTTTGCCTTTCTGAATCCACATAAGTTCAATCTCTTCAAGTGATTTTCCTGTGGTTTCAGGAAGCAGTTTCCATACGATCAGCATATAAGGCACACACATAACAGCGAAAAGGATGAATGTCCCTGCAGGAGTCAGAGCAGAAAGCATGAGAGGAGTGAGCTGGCCTATCAGATAGGTGCCTATCCATAATGATAATCCGGCTATCGACATTGCAGCCCCGCGAACTTTTACAGGGTACATTTCCGAAAGGAGGACAAAAATTACAGCACAGATTGAAATTGCGCAGCTGAAGATATAAAAAAGGAAGAAGACCAGAAGGAATACCGACGACAAACCCAGTGCTGTTCCAAAGGCAAAGTAAATTGCAATCAGGACCAGTGAGATTATCATTCCGGAAACACCCCAGTATACAAGCTGTTTTCTTCCTACCTTATCGATAATGATCAAAGCCAGAACGGTTGTCAACATATTGACCAGACCTACAAGAGACTGATAGAATAATGAATCGCCACTTGACAGTCCGCTCTCCTTGAAAATTGTCGGACCATAATATAAAACTGCGTTAACACCCATGAACTGACCCAGCATTGCCAGTGCGACACCGATGAATAATGCCATCCGGAATCCGGGCTGAAAGAGCATCTTCCAGTCTGAAGTTGTTTCGACTTCAATAAGCTCTTTTACATTATTGATCTGGACACCGGCTTCCTGCTCACCATAAATTTTTTTAAGAATTGCCGAAGCTTTGAGTTCTTTCCCTTTAACAATAAGCCATCTGGGGCTTTCAGGAATAAGAAACAGCACAATAAAAAACAAAATAGCCGGAACCGATTCCATACCGAGCATGCTTCTCCATACTTCTGTGGCGAAGATCTTTCCGAATAATCCTGTTGTTGCACCTTTTTCAACCAGACCAACCGAGTATTGATGTAATCCGTAATTGGCCAGGTATGCTCCAAGGAAGCCGACAGTGATAGCCAGCTGATACATTGATACGAGCCTGCCCCTGTAACTTGGTACTGAAACTTCAGCAATATAAAGCGGGGAGATTACAGAAGCAACGCCGATGCCTATTCCTCCAAGGATACGGGCAATGACCAGCTGAACTTCTGTCCCGGCGACCATGCATCCGATACCTGAGATCGAAAACAGTACAGCTGAGAGTAGGAGTACTATTTTACGTCCGAATTTATCGCTCAGGGAACCGGCTATCATAACACCGCCAATTGACCCGACCAGTGCACATCCGACATACCATCCTTTAGTAATATCGCTGAGATGAAACTGCATGGAAACCTGGTCAACTGTGCCCGAGATCACTGCAGTATCGTATCCGAAAAGGAAACCGCCCAATGAGGCTACCAGCGAGAGCCAGACAACATAAACTATTTGATTTGAATTTTGCTTCATAAATTCTGGTGTGAATAATTACTTAATATTAAAATATTCCTTGTATCTGTCGTAGAGATGGCCTGCCTGAAGATAAGCAGATTGCGGACTCATGAAATGAGAAAACTCAAAAGTGATTCCCTTGTCATAACCGGCACGTTTTGCAGCCTCAAGCTTGAGCCTGAGTTTGTCAAATTTTATCGGGAAAAACTTGATTGGCATATCACGGTCAAAGGTTTCAGCATTTGTCCAGCATTTCATTCCGTATTTGTCGGCCAGCTTTTTATTTACTGAGAAAAATGCATCAAGTTCATCATAATCGATATGCCCGTCCTGAAATGCGCAGGCATCAACCACATCATGAATGCCGTCGAATATCTCTCCCCACTCTTTTTCGTGTTCCTGAACCGAAACTGATTTTGCTTTTGTAAGATCGCCTGAAGCAGCTTCAACTGCCTTTGAGCCATCAATCCACGGAGAAATAAAAGTAGGCAGTCCGCCCGACACATCCTTGCACTGCTTGCCCATTGCATGAAATGCACCTATTGCTCCCTTGGTTTTGCGGCTGATCTCTCCGCTGATATACCATCCCTGGAAACTCTTATACTTGCTGCCATAGTTTTTCCAGACTTCATCTATAACATATTTATTGTCCTCAATTTCCCATGACATATCACCAGTATCCCAGTACCTTCCTGAATCATATAGCCCGAAATAGAATTTCATATCATGCTTTAAGGCAAGGCGGAGATACATATCGAGCAGGTCAACAGAAGGCATGTAGCATCCTTTTTTAAGAAGATATTCCGAGGGGAAGGTGATGAACTTACGATAACCTGAGCGAATCATTATAACAGTGTCAATGCCGATCGCCTTCATATGTCCGAATTCTATGTCCCATTCTTTTTCTCCCCAGTTCTGATGAGGGATATCGTGTGATATCTCGTCGAGGAATGTACCTGTTATGGTTAGTGCATTGCCCTTTGAAACTATGAGTTTGGTTTCGGGATAAACAACAGGTGCCGGAGTATTATTATTGCTTGCGCAGGCAGTTAATGGAACTGCCATTGTAGCCATTCCGGCCAGGGCTGATTTCGTTATAAAATCACGGCGTGAGTGTTCTGCTTTCATTGATTCGGTCTGATTTAAGGTTGAGGATAGTGATCAAAAATATATTGAAAGGATTTAGGTTATTCGCATGCATTCCCCTGAATGTAGACAAATATACATATCTTATTTTCACAAAGTGTTAAAATATATTAATCCTTATTCCAATTATCCCGGCCAGTGAGTCTCAATTCCCTGAGCCAGGATGAAATCCTGAAAATCTGTAAGCAATTCCTTCTTATCATATATACCTGCCGGAGATACTTTATTTCTTATGGCAAATGCTGTCAGCGAACCTGCTGCTTCTCCAATATTCCATTCAACCGGATGCAGGCGGTAGCATCCGTTTGTTATATGGGTTGTGCCGATATTTTTATTTGCAGGAATAAGATTTTCAGTGTTTTCGGGGATGAGTGCACCAAGCGGGATCTGGAAGGGGAGGGAATCAAAGTCGATATAATTACTCCCTCCACATGTGGGATGAAGATCAATATGGTAATAGCCAACACCTACACTGTCAGGAAAGCCGGCAGCCAGTTTTTCATTTGTTTTCCCGGTTACAAGTTCTCTGTTTTCTTTCCCTACATGTTCTTCAAGGATTGTAAACCGGGCTTTTATTCTCCTCGATTCACGGATATATGGATATTTTGCCAGTCCATCCTCAGTACCCATTATATCTTTTCGCAGGCGTAAACCACGCCAACCGTAGCCTTTATCGTGTCGGGGAGCTTCTGTCTGAAGCCAGTATAATAATGAGAGGCTGAGCTGTTTCGAGCTGTTCACGAGTCTTTTAAATTCTTCCCTGTTGGCTCCTATAATATTCCCTTTTATAAAATCATTTTGTGGCCAGTTTACCAGGGTGATATCACTCTGAAATCTGCCAGGTGTGAAATTCTTTCTGTTGATAATCCGCCTGTATTCCCAGAGATTGAGAAGAGGAGAGGTATCGATACCTTCCGGATTAAATGCAAGTTCTTTTGGAGCCAGAGTGGATGGATTGGAATAGTGAAAATCGAGCAGTTTCCCGGGCCATAAAGGATTTATTTCAGGTTTGTAGTTTTTCCAGAAATCATACTCTGATGGTCTCTCGATTGTATGATCTTCTCCCGGAATATAGTCGATGGCAAAACAGGAAGTGAAAGCCTGATTATTTTCCCTGTTGGCTTTTTCCGGTGCATGTAATTCCTTCGTTTCATTCCGAGACTCAGAGCCGGTTACGAATGACGTTCCGGTTAAGGGAAGCAGGTCGCCTAGTTCTGTGGCATCTATGAAGTAAGGGGCATGGAGTATAACACTCCTTCCAAGCCTATTATTTGCTGCTTTTACAGCCCTGACCCTGTTTAGGTTGATATCTGCTTCTGTAATCCTGTATTCAGTCAAAAGAGTTAATTTACCTGACCTGATATATGGAGCAAGCATATTATTTAATACAGCCAGTGCAACACGCGGTTCATGACACAAACGTGAGACTGATCCGTCACCCGGATTAAGATATTTCTCGGCTCTGGCTGAATCGGTAAGCGGATAATTTATTCTATAGTATTCTATGATTGAATTTCTGAAGTCGCGATAAAGTTTTGTAGCTCCGTGCGTCTCAATCCATTGATGCTCATCGGGAGGCACTCCCTGCTGGGATATCTGACCGCCGATCCAATCAGTTTCTTCGGTCATGATTACCTTTAAATTGTTACGAAGAGCAGCAAGTGCTGCAGCACAACCTCCGAGGCCTCCTCCACAAATTACTATGTCGCCTGATAATTCCAGTGACTTATTTAACAAGAAAGCTTTGCCACTATTGACTATAAGATGAGAATGATTTCCTTTTGGCTGAGGAATTACAGCAAATGCTCCGGAATATGCCGCCAGGATTTCAACGAATCTTTTTCGATTCACGGAAGGGATTTATTGTATGTCCGGATTATCTCAGAATGCCTTATAAAATTCTCTGTTCATCCTGGCAATATTTGACAGCTTGATCTCTTTTGGACACTCGGCTTCACATGCGCCGGTGTTTGAACAATTTCCAAATCCCAGCTCATCCATTTTCGCGACCATGGCCCTTACCCGTTCTTTCGCTTCCACCTGCCCCTGAGGCAGCAGGGCAAACTGGGATATTTTTGCTGAGACAAACAACATAGCGGATGCATTCTTACAGGCAGCTACACATGCCCCGCAACCTATGCATATTGCTGAGTTAAATGCTTCATCAGACTTGTTCTTTTTAACAGGTATTGAATTTGCTTCGGGAGCTGCCCCGGTATTTACAGAAATGAAGCCTCCTGCAATCTGAATCTTGTCAAAGGCCATCCTGTCAACTATAAGGTCTTTGATAACCGGAAATGGTTTTGCTCTCCACGGTTCAATCCATATTGTTTCGCCATCCTTAAAATATCTCATCGAGAGATGGCATGTTGTTATGGCAGGAACAGGTCCGTGAGGATGACCGTTAATGTACATCCCGCATGATCCGCAGATTCCCTCGCGGCAATCATGATCAAAAGCCACGGGATCTTTGTCCTCTTCAACAAGCTTTTTATTCAGAGCATCGAGCATCTCAAGAAAAGCCATTTTTGGAGAGACATCATCCATCTGGTAGGTTTCAAAACTGCCTTTTGACTTGGCATTTTTCTGCCGCCATATTTTGAGTGTGAGCTTCATATTCTGGTCGTTAATCGTTTATCGTTTGTTGTTTCTCGTTAGTCGTTCTTTGTAACCAATCTATATCACGTCTGCGTCATTGCGAGCGAAGCGAAGCAATCTCCCTGTGCTCTGCTTTGCCAACCGAAGCTTTAGCGTAGGCTGGCAACCTGCATCTTATTTATAGCTTCTCACCTTCATTTCCACCTCTTCAAACTTCAGTTCTTCCTTATGAAGGATATGAGGCTTATCTTCACCAGCATATTCCCATGCTGATACATAAGCGAACTCTTCATCATTTCTGAGTGCTTCACCGTCGGGAGTCTGAAATTCTTCCCTGAAATGCGCACCGCACGATTCTCTCCTGTTCAATGCATCAGTAACGAGGAGTTCACTCAGCTCAAAATAATCCGCCACCCTTCCGGCTTTTTCCAGTTCCTGATTGACTTCTTTATAATCGCCCGGGACATTCAGATCTCTCCAGAATTCCTCCTTCAGCTCTTTTATAAGAACCAGGGCCTTTTTAAGTCCCTCTTCATTTCTTACCATTCCGCAATAGTCCCACATGATCTTGCCTAATCTCTTATGAAATGAGGACGCAGTTTGTTTTCCTTTAATTGACAAAAACTTATTCAGTCTTTCAATAACAGCTTTCTCGGTTTCTTCAAATTCCGGTTTGTCAGTTGATATTTTTGGAACCCTTATCTCATCTGCCAGATAGCTGTTAATAGTATTGGGAAGTATAAAATAGCCATCTCCTGATGCCTGCATCAGTGAGCTGGCTCCAAGCCTGTTGGCACCATGATCTGAAAAATTACATTCACCAACTGCATAAAGTCCCGGTATTGTTGTCATAAGCTCGTAGTCGACCCACAGCCCGCCCATAGTGTAATGCCCTGCAGGATAGATTCTCATAGGTTCTTCATACGAATCAATTCCGGTGATAGTTTTATACATTTCGAAGAGGTTGCTGTACCTGCTTTCAATAACCGCTTTCCCAAGTTTCTTTATTGAGTCCCTGAAATCAAGGTTTACTGCAAGACCTGTTTCTCCGACACCGTATCCGGCATCGCAGCGTTCCTTGGCGGCTCTTGAGGCAACATCCCTTGGCACAAGGTTCCCAAAGGCAGGATATCTGCGTTCGAGGTAGTAATCTCTTTCCTCCTCAGGAATCGAATTGGCAGGACGTGTGTCGCCTTTCATCTTCGGAACCCAGATACGCCCGTCATTTCTCAGCGATTCTGACATCAGAGTAAGCTTTGACTGAAATTCATTCAGCTGCGGAACTGAGGTAGGATGAATCTGCACAAAGCTTGGATTTGCAAACAGAGCGCCTTTTTTGTGGGCCTTCCAGGCGGCTGAAGCATTTGAATTAACAGCAAGTGTAGAAAGGAAATAGATTGTTCCGTATCCTCCGGTGGCAAGTACAACCGCATGAGCGCCGTGCCTTTCTATCTCGCCGGTAATAAGGTTTCTGGTGATGATTCCGCGCGCTTTTCCGTCAATCAATACAAGATCGAGCATTTCCCTCCGTGGATACATTGTCACATTTCCCTTCCTGATCTGTCTGTTGAGCGAAGAGTAAGCTCCCAGTAAACATTGCTGTCCCGTTTGTCCGCTCGAGTAAAAAGTTCTTGAGACCTGAACTCCGCCAAATGATCTGGTATCGAGTGTTCCGCCATAATCACGGGCAAATGGCACTCCTAATGCAGTGTAATGATCTATTACCTGGTTGCTTACTTCGGCGGCCCTGTAAACATTCGCTTCGCGCGCCCTGAAGTCGCCTCCTTTGATCATATCATAGAAAAGCCTGTAGGTACTGTCATTATCATTCTGATAATTCTTGGCTGCATTGATCCCCCCCTGTGCAGCTACCGAATGCGCCCTCCTGGGTGAATCCTGATAGCAGAATGTCTTCACATTATAGCCTAGTTCGCCAAGTGTTGAAGAGGCACCTGCTCCTGATAAACCTGTCCCAATGACAATTATTTCGAGCCTTTTCTTATTCGCAGGGTTAACAAGTTTTACAGAAGCTTTGTACTTCGTCCATTTTGTTGCCAACGGACCTTCCGGTATCTTTGAATTTAATTTTCCCATGATTATAAATTTTTCCTGTCGGATTTATCTGAAAAGCCAGAGTGAAATTGATATTAATGCAAAACCTGCAGGTATTACTACAGCATAAATAAGGGCTATTGGACGTACGATAGGATTCCATAACCTGTGATTAAGGCCCAGAGTCTGGAAAGCCGAGTAAAATGCATGAAACAGGTGGAAGCCCAGAAGAGTAAAACAGGTGAGATAAATAATATCATAAGCCGGAATCTTAAACAGATCGTGCGCCACCGAATAGAAATCATCAGGATTGCCTTTTACCAGGCCGATTTTCATAAAATAAAAATTAAACCAGTGGAGGATAAGAAAAGTAAGTATCGTTGCTCCGGTCCAGATCATAAATCGTGAGAAAAATGAAGTCTCGGTCTTGTTTCCTGAAACATAGCCTACCGGACGGGCAAGCCAGTTTTGGATCTGAAGAAATGTACCCCATGAGATGTGGATCAGGATCGCAGCGAATAGAACAACCTCCATTATTTTTACAAGCGGAAATGTTGCCATGAAGTGTGCTGCGGCATTGAATGGTTCCGGATCGCTTTTAAGGAGCATCAGGTTTATAAGCAGATGGACCGGTAGAAAAGTGAGCAGGAACAAACCGGCCAGTGCCATCACAAATTTCTTGGAAATTGAGGTAAACAAGATTTTACTCATTGGTTATGAAGTGTTTAGCGTTTGTCTTTTTACAAGAAAAGGAAGATTATCAAAGTTAGATTTATTAAATAAGAAATGCAATTTTATGCTAATTATCACTAACAACAATTTCGGATACAGGTATATTTCACACCCTGAGAATTAGCTACCTTTACAAATTTAAAAATTTTATTGATATGTTTTTTCCCTATAAGAACGGTGTGATAAATTATTCGGATTCAGGATCCGGGAAAGTCATTGTTCTGCTCCATGGCTACCTTGAATCCTCAGAAGTGTGGAACGGTTTTGCAGAAAAGCTTAGTTCGGGCTTCAGGGTAATAAATGTGGATCTTCCCGGACATGGTTCTTCTTCTGTATACGGGGAAGTTCATTCTATGGAATTCATGGCGGCTTCAATAAAAGAGTTGCTGGCTTCAATAAATATTGATAAAGTATTCATAGCAGGGCATTCGCTCGGAGGATATGTTGCTCTCGCTTATCTTGAACTTTATCCCGGCAGCCTGACAGGATATTGCCTCTTTCACTCGCAGCCTTTTGCAGATACTCCTGAAGCCCTAGGGAAAAGGAAACGTGAAATTGAAATTGTGAAAACCGGCAAGAAAAACCTGATGTATCCTGATAATGTAACGAAGATGTTTGCTACATCAAATCTGGAAAAATTTGCCGCTGCTCTTCAGAAATCGAAGGATATCGCATCCCGGCTTCCGGGAGAAGGAATCATTGCTGTTCTTAACGGAATGATGATCAGACCATCGAGAATCAGTTATATGGAGGAGGGTAGAGTACCTTGTCTGTGGATACTTGGTTCAATGGATAATTATATTCCCTGTGAAGCAATTCAGGTTAGGGTTAAACTGCCATCAAATGCATCAGTGGCTGTCCTCGCGGAATCGGGACACATGGGTTTCATTGAGGAAGAGGAGTTGTCGGTGAGGATTGTGACTGAGTTTTTATCGAACACCTGACTCCCCTGAATTTTTTCCTGTTTTTAATCGGTCCACCAACCCCCTTAAAGGTTTTTCGTGTTTTTAATCGGCCCCCAAACCCCCCTGAAGGGGGGCAAAAACCCATTATAAATTAAGGTTTATTATTATTTTTTCAGAAAATCAATCGCGTATTTAAGAGTGGTATCGATCTCTTCCCATATCGGATAAAATCCTTTATTATCAAGTATGTTACGGGCAATGTAGGCTTCTATCTGGGTGTGCATGATCTTCCCTGAAATTTTCAGCCCGGCCGGATCTTTTTTTATACCGTTTGCGGCTGCATACTGAACAAACTGATCAAGCAGTGCCTGCTTGTCAAGATATTTCTTCATCTCGCCGCCTTCAGTGTATTTTTTAAGTACGTCGCGGTTATTCTCGGTATACTTAAGTGCAAACCTGTAAATAAACGATCTTGTTTTTAAAAAATATGGTGAGACACCTGAGGTATCGACTGCAACAAATTTATCAGGCATGATACCGCCGCCGCCATAGACAACCTTCCCTCCGGGTGTTGTGAATTTCAGCGAATCGGAGAAATGTATGCTGTCGGAAACTTCAAATTCCTTATGATTATATCTCTGGTTCAAATCTTCATAGTATTTATCATAACCTTCTTTATATGATTTCTGGATCGATCTTCCGGTTGGGGTATAATAACGGGCAATAGTGAGTCGCATACCCGAACCATCGGAGAATGGAATGGGTTCCTGCACCAGTCCTTTTCCGAATGAGCGGCGGCCAATAATAGTTCCCCGGTCATTATCCTGAAGTGCTCCTGCAAGTATTTCGCTCGCTGAGGCGCTCCACTCATCGATAAGGACTACGAGGTTTCCTGTCTCAAACTCCCCTTTCCCTGTGGCCCTTGCTTCGCTTCGCGGGGAGGCTCGTCCTTTTGTATAGACAATCAGTTGCCCTTCTTTCAGGAACTGATCAGCAATATTTATAGCAGCTTCCATGATTCCACCTGAATTGGCCCGGAGATCAAGAATGAGACTTGTCATTCCATGTTCTTTAAGTTCGCGCAGTCCCTTCATGAATTCATCGTAAGTGGTCATGGCGAACGTGTTGATTTTGATATATCCTATGTGATCATTGATCATATAATCAACATCGACACTATAGATAGGAATTTTATCACGTGTAATTTCAAATGTCAGCAGATCTTTTTGTCCATTTCTAAGTACTTTTATTTTGACCGTTGTTCCCCTAGGTCCTTTGAGCATACCCATTATCTTCTCATCAATAATATGCCTGCCTGCGACCAGTGAATCATTCACATACAGGATCTTATCACCCGGCAGCAGTCCGATTTTTTCGGATGGCCCTCCCGGAATAGTACTAATTACGAGAATAGTATCGGTCAGCATGCTGAATGATATACCGATACCTTCAAAGTTGCCCTGCAGAGGTTCGTTTGCCCGTGCAAGATCCTTCGCAGGGAGGTAGACCGAATGAGGGTCAAGTTTTTTCAGAATAGCAGGAATGGCGGTTTCGACAAGATCATTCCTGTTCACCGAATCCACATAATTTGACTCTATAATGTTGAGTATGCTGTTCAGTTTATCATTCCTTGAACGTATATTGGAATGCTGTGCCATGTCATTTTCTCCGGGAAGAAACCGCCCGAGAAAGACACCTACAGCAACTGCTATTCCTAGCATCAGTGGTAAAAAAACAACCTTTTTTGAATTATTGTAGTTCATAAATTTTCTTTTCTGGATCAATAAATACCAATTCTATTCCCGCACGCTTAAGAAGTTCAAGTCCATCTGTATTATGATAACGGTTACAGTAGACAACTCTTTTTATTCCCGACTGAATAATAAGCTTGGAACACTCCATACATGGTGATGTTGTCACATAAAGAGTTGAATCTTCACTTGAATTATTTGACTTTGCAACCTTCGTTATGGCATTGGCTTCAGCATGTAGAACGTACGGTTTTGTAATATTATTTTCATCCTCGCATATATTTTCAAATCCCGAGGGTGTTCCGTTATAGCCGTCGGAGATGATCATCTTTCCTTTAACAATTAAAGCTCCGACCTGCCTTCTGATACAATATGAATTCTGCGCCCAGATCAGTGCCATCTCAAGATAACGCATGTCGAATGCAATTTGTTTGTCACCATAAGGTTTCAGATCAGTCTTTTCTGACATTCTGTGGGGTATTTGTATAATTTTTAAAGGGTTCAAAGTTAATTAAATTCTAATTGTTTTACTAATGAAGAAGATATGGATTCCTCATTCTTACAAGCTATCAGTCTTATATGGAATTACCCTTCGGGTTTTATTATTACTATATTGAGATTGGATGGTTTCATCTGAATTTCTTAAATTTGAGACCTGGAATCTGATCAGAATGCGAAAGGATGTCTTAATGTTAACTTAATAAACCAGCTATGTTTAGTACAGATCATTTACACCCGATGATAGTGCATTTCCCGATTGCAATGATCACTGTAGGTTTTATTGCCGAAGTTGCCTCACTTTTTTTCCGTAAAGAAAAGTGTTTGTCAAAAACAGGATTTTATCTCATGATCCTTGGATCCTTAGCCGCAATAGCGGGCTGGGCTTCAGGACAGTTATTTACTGAGCAACCTACTCAGGGAGAAATATTGAATGTTTTTCTCAGACATAAAACAGGCGCATTAATTACATTGGTCCTTATAGTTGCAGGAACTCTGTTCAGGATATGGCTTATCATTCAAAAGAAGGAAGAAACTCCACTTAAATGGGTCGTCTTCGGTTTTTACCTGTTCGCTTTCCTGGCTGTGACATTTACCGGCTATATGGGTGGAACGATGGTGTATAACTTCATGATTGGACTCGGATAAAATTTCCTCTGAAAGTCCATTTATCATAAATCAGAAATCAACAAATTTTATTTATATGAAAACAGTAACAAGATTATTATTATTAATTGTTGCCATCGGATTAATTTCAGGATGTGCTTCTAACCCTGTTAAAACGATCGAAAACCTGAAAACTGCCTACAATGGGGAATCAACAGCCAGTGCTAAATATGCTGCGTTTGCCATGAGAGCAAAGGCTGAAGGTTTTGAGCATATTGCATCCATGTTTATGGCAACTTCAAAAGCTGAGGCTATTCATGCCGGAAATCATCTGAAGGTGCTTGAAAAACTTGGTCAAAAAATCAACGGCCCGGAGCTTGGCTCATATACAGTACAGTCAACTTCAATTAATCTTGCTGATGCCATTAAGGGAGAGTCATATGAAATTGAAACAATGTATCCCGGTTTTATCTTCACCGCGAAAAGTGAGAGAAGCTCAGATGCGGTAAAAACCTTCGCATGGGCTTTAGATACAGAGAAGAAGCATCTCGATTTTTACACAAAAGCACTGACAGCAATAAACAGTGGTGCTGAAAAAAATCTCCCCGTTAAATGGTTTGTCTGTCCTGTGTGCGGAAACACATATGATGCCGGTGCTTTAACTGCGAAATGTGACTTCTGCATGACCCCCAAAGATAAATTCCTTGAGTTTTAATGATGCAGGAAAGACTGTGTTTTGCAAATTCCATAGTAAGTTTTTTCAGAGAGCTTGAATTCAAAGGAACTCTTCCCGAAGGAGTCTCCATTATGAACCCTTTCAGGGAAAACCCTGAAATCATGCCTGTAATTGCTCAGTTCTATAATAAATTCTATAACGACTCCAATCCCCGTCAGCTCATTATGGGGATTAATCCGGGGAGGTTCGGCGCAGGTGTTACAGGTATTCCGTTTACTGACAGCAAGAGGCTTTCCGAAAAATGCGGTTTTTCAATTCCTGACATGAAGACATTCGAGACATCGTCGGTATTTATATATGAAATGATAGATGCATATGGAGGAGTAGAAAAATTCTATAGCAGGTTTTTCATAAGCGCGGTTTGTCCGCTTGGATTTACAGCAATGAACGGCAAGGGCAATGCTCTCAACTATAATTATTACGATAGCAAAAAGCTAACGTTGGCCGTAATGAATTTCATTATTGCTAGTCTGAGGAAACAACTTGATTTTGGCATTGACAGGGATGTCTGTTACTGCCTTGGTACTGGTACAAATTTTAAATTTCTCCTGAAATTAAATTCAGAACATAAATTCTTCAATAGAATAATACCGCTTGAACATCCGCGTTATGTAATGCAATACAAGACGAAACAAAAAGAACTTTATATCAATAAGTATCTTCAGTCATTCAGATTAACAAGTGAAAAGGATTAATGATTAAATTAAGACGGATTATGAGAAGAATCGACGTAAGAAATACTATACAGAAAGTTATTATTCTGTTGATCTTTACACTCACAGTTAGTTGTGCCACTCAGTACAAACACAAAAAATTCAAACCCGTTCCATGTCCCTGCGAGAAGGAGAATAAAAGGTAGCTGTACCAGTTCCACGTACCATCAAATGATCTCACTTTTTTGAACCGTAAGCCGATTAAGGTTGATAAAAAACTGTCTTATCTGTTAAAAAACAGATAACTTGGTATATTATATCAGGAAATATTTTATTTTTATCGACTGTTCTTTATCTTTGTTCGAAGTGTAATATATGGTTTAAATAAATCTGAATTATGACAACCATTAGTAATGAATGCACAATCCATCTCGACAGGAATGAGAATCAATATGGTCCTTCTCCTGCATGTTTTAAAGCGTTACAGAATTTAAACCCTGATACTCTGAATATCTACTCAAGAGATTTTTCCAGAGGTGTAAAAAGCATCTTATCAGAAAGGCTGGCCAAAGACTTCGGAACCACGGAGGATAAGATTCTGCTTAGTTATGGGAGTGAAGATCTTCTTAAACAGGCTATTCAATGCTATATCAATAAGGGGGATAAAATACTGATACCATCATGCTCGTGGTGGTACTATAAAAAAATTGCCGATGAAGCAGAAGGGCTGAACATTCAATATCCCATTCTGGAAGGAGACCACACTTTCTATTATGATATTGAAGGCATGATAGAGATATATGAACGGGAAAAGCCAAAGCTGGTCCTTATAAGTTCGCCAAACAATCCAACAGGGAACCGGCTGGAAACAAAGCAGTTGAAGTATGTTCTGGAGAGGATGAGTGATACCCTGGTTATACTCGATGAAGCATATTCATTATTTGATGAGGCCTATATATCTAATCCTGTAGAATTAGTTAACAGCAATCCAAATCTTATCATTATAAGGACATTTTCAAAATATTATGCATTGGCAGGCATAAGAACCGGATTCGCATTTCTCGGCGATAATCATGAAAGGTTTAAGCTTTTAAATGCCAGATATCTTGGCTTCAACAGACTTTCTGAAGAAATCGCCATTGCGGCCCTCGATTCACCGGAATATTACAGTTCAATATGTAGTAAAATGACTGAAGATAGGCAAATGCTCTATAATGAACTTAATAAACTGCCAGGGTTCCATGCTTATAAATCTTATGCAAATTTTATACTTGTAAAAATACCTCTGGAAGTGAAAATATCTTTAAATAAATATCTGACTGAGAGGAATATGATTATAAAATTCATGAATGAGGACGGACTGAACAGCCATATTCGCATCACAATCGGAACACATGCCCAGAATAGCTTGTTATTAAAGTTTGTACAAGCTTTTATGCACAAAGACTTCAAGAATGAATTGGTTTTGGGAGTATAAAAACTCTCTGAAAATGAAAGAGGTGGAAGAAGTGATAGATCTGCTTCTTTACCGGCCTCTGGCATTTCTTGTTGTAATATCGGTATATAATACAAAAATCAAACCAGATCATCTGACCCTGATGGCAATGCTTTTGGGTATTACAGGCGGTTTATTTTATTCGCTTGGAACTCATCAGAGTGCAATATCAGGAGCGGTTTGCTATTTGCTATTTAACATTCTTGACTGCAGCGACGGACAGCTGGCTAGAATCAAAAAAAACGGCTCCTCTGTCGGCAGGCTCCTTGATGGTATTGCCGATTATATAGCTGCGATAGCAGTATATGCCGGAATTGTAATTGGATATGCAGGCATGTCTGAGCAACCTTTTGTATTTGTGATCCTGATAGTTGTGGCCGGATTAAGTATCATCATCCAGGAATCACTCGTGGATTATTACAGGACACGCTTTCTCGATGTTGTATTACAACGTCAGGATACCTTTAATGAAGGTATGAAAGAGTATCAAAAAGAATACGACAAAATTAAAAATCAAAAAGGCAAATGGTTCAGCAAATCCATTGTCCTGATCTACCTGGCTTATTCCAGGATACAAAGATTTTTCACTCCAGCAAAAAAGAGGATAACCTATCTGAATCACACTCCTGACCGTTATTTTAAATTAAACCATATTATTATTCGTCTATGGGTATTTATGGGACCTTCCGCTAAGATTACCTTGTTGATTCTATGTTCGCTTTTTTGTAGATTTGATATATTTTTCTGGATTGTAATTGGTGGATTTAATATTCTTGCTGTATTATTGTGGTTAATTCAATACCGCATCGACAGATTATACTAACTATAAATAAATGAAGACAGTTATTCTTGCTGCCGGAGCCGGTTCCAGGTTAAAGCAGCTTACTGATCATTTGCCAAAATGTCTTTTGAAAGCAGGAGGGAAATGCATTCTTGAAATGACAATTGAAAACTTGCTGGAAACCGGAAATTCTGAAATAATTATCGTCACCGGTTATCTGGAAGAAATGATCAGGGAGTTCATAGAGCAGCGTTTCCCGCAACTGAAGGTTACTTTCATATTTAACAGCTCTTTTGCTTCTACTAACAATATTTATTCGCTGTGGCTTGCGAAAGACAAAGTAATGGGTGACGATATGTTAATGATGGACAGCGATATTATTTTCGATAAATTGATCATTACCAAACTTCTGGATTCAGGATTTAAAAATTGTCTTGCTCTGAAGCGTCACGATGTACATGAAGAAGAGATAAAAGTCAGGGCTGATGAAACAGGACGGGTTATTGAGATTGGCAAAAATGTGATACCGGCAGATGCTGCCGGAGAGTCGATCGGCATAGAAATTTTTGGAAAAGAAATTCTTCCTGAGTTGTTTCGAATACTCGATCGCATGGTCGTAACTGAAAAGAATGTAAATCTGTTTTATGAAGCCGCATTTCAGGAACTTGCAGACAGGGGATATGATCTTTTTATTGTTGATACAACCGAATATCCTTGCATGGAAATTGATACAAAGGAAGATTTAACAGCCGCTGATGAACTTATCCTTAACCATTTTAAATAATTTATCCTTTTTTTCATGCTAGAGAGTTTCATAACAATGTCAATAACCGGTTTGGTGGCTGGATTTATTTTTGCAATGCCAATTGCGGGACCGATAAGCATACTGATCACCTCAAATGCCCTGAAAGGAAGATTTAAGTACTGCAACCTTGTTAGTCTGGGGGCATCGATTGCTGATTTTACATTTGTATTTATTGCAGTATATGGAGTAACACGTCTGTATTCTTTCTATGCTCCTGCAATACCATATATGTTCGCTGTCGGAGGTATCTTTTTCATTTACCTGGGGATAAGGATCTTCAGGACAAAACTCGATATAGATCATTTGGAAGACAAAAGCCATATTGCTGACAGAATAAAGGAGAAGGAAAGGGGTGGATTTTACACGGGTCTTATGATTAACTTCCTTAATCCTACACTATTCATAGGTTCACTTACATCGTCCTTTTTTGTGATCTCTCTGATAGCATCGCTGGGGTTTCATACAGGAGGGTTGGCTATGAGTATTGATCAGAATCTAAAGGAAATCAACAGTATTGAAGGAGCTCAGCTTCTCGATTCGCAAGCATTGAAGCATGATCAGTTTGACAGGATTACATTGCCTAAAATAAAAAACCACAGACCCGAACCGAAAGCATTTCCCGAACATTTTCATTTTTATATAAGTATTTGCTATTCGTTATTTCTGGCTCTGGGCAGTATGCTGTGGTTCTTCCTGCTCGCATATACACTGTCGCGTTACCGGCAAAAGATCAATGTTAAAATAATCTCTGCAATTGTCAGAAGCCTGGGAATCGTACTATGTCTTATTGGGATATATTTTGGCTATATGGCTGTAAATGCGTTCCTCTGACAGGCGTAACAATATTTGTGTTATTTTTTTGTTCCGGTTTAATGTATTACCACGGTGGTTTCATCGAGTGTAACGACGTGACCCTTTCCAGCCTTTTCAAAATAGGGTTTAATATGATCTATAAAAGGTTCAATTTTATGAGATTCATCTATTATCTCAATGATCAACGGGCCTTTTTCCGATATCTCCCAGAGCTTTGAACTGTAAACCTCACTGCTGGCACCATAGCCCATGATACCTTTGAGGACTGCAGCCCCTGTCAGCCCGAAGGAACCTGCTGCATATACAATCACCTCATAAGGCGGGGAATGTTAATACTTATCGGTTGAACTGATATAAATCCTTAGCCACTGGGCTTTATCATCTGATTGCATGCCTGATATATTAAAGTTTGGTTATTAAAACTCCCAGTAAAGCAGCTTCAATACCCAGAAATACGCTGAGTCAGGTATAAAGGAAAAAATAGAAGAATGAACCATCCCTTAAAAGTGCCAGATTCTCATTGGCAAAGGTCGGAAAAGTAGCAAATCCTCCACAGAAGCCAACAGCAAGAAACAACTTCCATCCAGGGGTCAGTAAGGCGCTCTTTTCCAAGAAACCATATATTAAACCTATAAGCAGACACCCTGTTAAGTTCACAAAGAAAGTACCGAAAGGGAAAGTTGACGGAAAGTTGTTTTGTAAAAAACGTGAGGCAAGAAATTGGGAGATGCTCCCCAGAAACCCCCCTGATCCAATAATTAAGAGCGTTTTTATCATCTCAATCTCAAATACTTTAATTACATCCAAAGTATACTGCAAAGTAAAACGAAGAGTTGAATCGTATCAGGCAGAATTATGAATAATTGAGTAAACAGAGTTAAATAACATTAAATTTGCATCTTTGATAAAATGGCTAAAACAGCAATATCTATATTGACTTTTCTTTGCTTTACTGTATGCATGGCTCAGACAGATTCAGTTCCTGTACCGAATAAGCATCTGTTTAACTTTAAACTTTCAGGCAACAGTTCAATTATTTATCCTGGAATGAGTATTGGCGCTGAGTTTTTTCTGCAGAAGAAAGACATTCAGATTCTTAAAAAGTCAGGCGAAAGTAAAACATATACACGAGCACGGCTTATCTCGGGAAATATAAACTGGTATCACCATCCAGAATTTCAGGACAACTTATATTTTACAGCAGAATATACGATGAGGCGGACAAATCTAAAAGGATTTATAAAAGAGGTTACATTCGGTCCGGGATTCAGCAGGACATTTTTGGGAGGCACAACATATAAAGTAAACAGTTCCGGAGATGTCTCAATAGTCAGAAATGCTGGATACAACTATGCGCTTATAACCATCGGCGGAGGTATTGGCGTCGATTTCTCTGTAAAATATAATCTTCCGTTTGCTGCAATGGCGAACCTCAGCATGATTTCTATGTTCCCTTATAACAGTTCGATTTACTTCAGACCTGTGCTCGGGATAGGAACCCGTACAAATCCGTTTATGTGGAAACGATAATAAATTGAAAGAGCGGATGAGAAAGGTATTTATTATAGGCCTTATTGTTCTTCTTACAGGATGTCAGAAGGAGAAAATCACCTTTTCAAATAATGCATCTGAGGCATTCTATGTTGAAAATGCAGGAGCTTCAATGCGGGTTCTTGTACAGGGAAATACAATTAGTAAAACCTTTATCCTCATTATACACGGTGGTCCTGGCGCAGGAGCTTTTTTTTATGATACCGATTATATAACAAAGAATATCGGGGATAAATATGCCCTGGTATATTGGGACCAAAGAAATGCAGGAGCCTCACAGGGAACCAGTAATGGGAGTAATCTTCATCTCGATCAGATGTCGGATGACCTGAAGAAGGTAATTGAGGTCATTAAATACCGTTACGGTAAGGATATCAGCCTTTTTCTTCTCGGACACAGTTTTGGTGGAATGATTGCTTCTAACTTTATCACTACCGGAGATTATCAGTATATGATAAATGGCCTGATAGATGTTGATGGCAGTCACAATTATCCTCTGAATGATACACTCACCAGGCAAAAGCTCTTATCGGTAGGCCAGTATGAGATTTCAAAAAACAGGCATGTTTCCGGCTGGAGACCAATAGTGGATTATTGTCTCACTCATAAGGGCAATTTCAGCTTTGAAGAATCACAGCAACTCGAAGCCTATGGGACGGAAGCTGAGAACTATATTGACAGCATTAAGCATGTAAACATGGTTTCGCAGGTACTTAAGTACGCAATATCTGATAAATACCCCCTGACAGCAATGCTGACAAACCTTCTTTATTCCGAGGATTCGGATTTCAATAAGGAACTTGCTGTAACACAATTTTCTTCTTCATTGCATAAAGTAACCATTCCGGTTCTGGTTCTATGGGGAGGATATGACTTTATCTGCCCGACAGCACTGGGAGAGGACTTTTATGACAGGATCTCTTCAGTTGACAAGATTATGGCGGTCTCGCCTGTGAGCGGACACAATATGATAATTCAGGATAAAGAGTTCTTTATCACCCAGATCAATTCGTTCGTTTATATGTATCGCTAGGCCGGAAATCACTAAGATTTAAGGAAATATCTTTATCTTTCTTATAAAATTAACCGGAGGTAAAAGTATGGAAGCAAAACTGTTCTTTATGGCAATCTTCGGAATTGCAATGGCCCACCTTGAGGGAGTAGTGGTTGTGTACCTCAGAAAAGCACTTGGCATGCTTGATTCAGAATCGAATAAAGAGTCGCTTGAAAAATTTCCCGACCGCTATCTTAAGATTGAAATGACCCGTGAGGCAGCAACAATAATAATGCTGGTTATAATAGCCTATCTTACAGGTGATACATGGATCGCAAGAGGAGTTCTTTTCCTCTGGACATTTGCTTTCTGGGACCTGTTTTATTACCTGTCTCTTTATCTCCTGATAAAATGGCCCCCCGCGTTTACTACAACTGACGTTCTGTTCCTGATACCAAAACCATGGATCGCTCCTGTCTGGTTCCCTATAGGAGTGTCAGGTCTGACCATACTTGTTATTCTTATCCTTGAGTTGTTGGGAAAACTTTGAACCTGCGTGTCATTCAAATGTTTAAAGTACATACTTTCTCTAACATCTGTTTTGAATTCCATGATGTAGGTTTGTGAATGTCCGGCTTATTTTAAACAATCCGGAATAAATGAACTTGTTCAGTTGTCAATAATCTTGTACTTCAATCTTAAACATAAATTATTATTATGAAAAAATCTTTTGTTGTTATAAGCTGCCTCATGATTCTTATTTCCTTTTCAAATCTTTTGGGGCAAAATGCAAAATCCGAATATAGTATCGTAAATAAAATTCATCTTCCGGGTGAAGGCGGATGGGACTATCTTTCAGTTGATGAGGCAGGAAGCAGGCTCTTTGTTTCACATGGCAGTGTCGTGCAGGTTGTGGATCTTAAAACCGGTCAGCTTGCTGGTACAATAGGTGAGACTCCGGGTGTTCATGGCATAGCTCTGGCTCCCGATCTGAATAAAGCATTTATAAGTGTCGGGAGAAACGCCTCTGTAAAAGTGGTTGATTTTAAGACGCTTGCTTTAATCACGGACGTGAAAGTCACAGGAGGTAATCCTGATGCAATAATGTATGATGAGTTTTCAAAAAAAGTATTTGTGTTCAACGGAAGTACCAGTAATGCAACAGTTATTGATGCAGTTACAAATACAGTTGCCGGTACAATTGCTCTTTCAGGGAAACCTGAGTTTCCTGTTTCTGATGGAAAAGGTAAGATCTATGTTAATATAGAAGATAAAAGTATAATATCAGTAATTGATGTACAGACTCTTAAAGTAGATAAATCTTGGCCCATCGCTCCGGGTGAGGAAGCCAGTGGCCTTGCTATTGATAACGAGACACATCGTCTGTTCGCAGTTTGCGGTAACAAGCTTATGATAGTTGTTGATGCCAACGACGGTCATGTAGTTGCAAACCTGCCGATAGGTGATGGTTGTGACGGTGTGAAGTTCGACTTGGGAATGAAAAGGGCTTACAGCTCAAATGGTGAAGGAACAATGACAGTTGTTCAGGAGGTAGATAAAGACAATTTCAAGGTTCTCGAAACCATCAAGACAGCTGCAGGAGCAAGAACTCTTGCGCTCGATACAAAATCACATCACATATATACCCCAAATGCAGAATTTGGCCCTGCTCCGGCTGCTACAGCTGAGAATCCAAGACCGAGAAGAACTCCGAAACCAGATTCTTTTAATATCCTTGATATAGCTCCTGTAAAGAATTAGTCAGACTTTTTTCATAAATTTACTGCCAGAATGTAGGGACATATTTTTCATGTCCCTACATTTGTATTTATGAGTATGGTTAAAGGCAGGCAAAGAGAATTCGGGGGCAGGTTCGAAACAATTTTCCGCTCTCTTAAATATCGGAATTACAGGCTCTTTTTCAGCGGGCAGAGTATCTCCCTGATCGGAACCTGGATGCAGCGCATAGCCATGCCATGGCTGGTTTATCATATGACAGGTTCAGCATTGCTTCTTGGCATTGTAAGCTTCGCAGGCCAGATCCCAACATTTATTCTCTCACCGTTTGCCGGAGTACTTACTGACAGATGGAACAGATACAGGGTACTGCTTTTTACACAGATTTTTTCATTGATTCAGGCCAGTGTTCTTGCATGGCTTTGTCTTGCCGGAACCATACATATATGGGAAATAGTAGGGCTAAGCATTATCCTCGGGTGCATAAATGCATTTGATGTACCGGCCCGGCACTCCTTTATAATAGAAATGGTTGAGAACAAGGAAGACCTGGGAAATGGTATCGCGTTGAATTCCATGATGTTTAACGGGGCAAGACTGATAGGTCCATCAATCGCCGGAATGATCCTTGCCACTACAAGCGAGGGAGTATGTTTTCTTCTGAATGCGGTCAGCTATATCTTTGTAATTGTTTCCCTGCTCATGATGAGATTAAAACCAAGGGAGCCTGTAAAAAGGAATAAACAAATACTGACAGAATTTCGTGAAGGATTCAGGTACACCTTTGGCTTTGCCCCAATAAAACATCTTCTTTTTCTGCTGAGCATATCCAGCCTGATGGGTATGTCATATACTGTTCTTATGCCTGTATTTGCAAAAGAAATATTGCACGGAGGACCGCACACCTATGGATTCCTGATGGGAGCAGCAGGTTTCGGAGCATTGTTGGGCGCTCTTTTTCTTGCATCAAGGAAGTCCGTTATTAAACTGGGAAGGATCGTGCCTTTATCAACAATTCTGTTTGGAACAGGTCTGCTGGCATTATCATTTTCCAGGATTTTTCCTCTTTCACTGATCCTGATGGTATTTGTAGGCCTTGGAATGATGATGCAAACTGCAGCAAGCAATACCATTTTGCAGACAATTACCGATGATGATAAACGGGGAAGGGTAATGAGCTTTTATACAATGGCTATAATGGGAACAGCTCCCTTTGGCAGCCTTCTAACCGGATCTATGGCAAAGGTGATCGGCACCCCGGTGACAATTTTTGCCGGGGGATTAACATGTATAATTGGGGCCATAATATTCATGAGAAAGCTTCCCGAACTTAAAGCACTGGTTCATCCGATCTACGTCAAAATGGGTATCATACCCGAGGTGGCATCGGGGATCCAGTCAGCTTCAGATACAGGTCATCCTTAGTCAGTTAAGGCCTCGATAACTGTCCGTCTTTTTAGCTTGAAATGCAAATAGTATTAATGACTATTCGGTTATCTCGAGCACATTGCTTGTCAGAGGAGTACCGCTTCCGATATTAAGTCCGATCTTCATCAGGTATTCGCCGGTAAAGCTTTTTACAGTTTCTGTTATAGAATTCTGTTTTCCGGAAGGTACAGTGTTTATTTCCTTGATTGTATAAGTTTTCAAAGGATCCAGCCCCTGGAACCTGATAGGGTTGAAGGTCTGATTATATCTGGAATTAAGAGTGTAAGAAAAAAGGACAGCCTTGCTTTTTGAACCGTTAACGTACATAAGAACAGCTCTGTTTTCATCATAAGGCGATATGAGCCTGTAAAGATCTCCATGCCATATCACATCGCTGAGCCTTTTGTAGTTGGCTACAGCTTCCTGACTGAATTTCAACTCTTTTTCACTTAGCTCACTGACAGGAATATCATAGCCCATTTTGCCCATCATTGCGACATCGGTCTTGAATTTCAATGATTGTTTTCCCCACGATGTTATATGATTGCAGACAGCAAAAGACGGAAAGAAGTAGGAATACCCCCACTGAATATATACTCTTTCGAGAGGATCAGTATCGTCGCTTGCCCAGAATTCAGTGAAATATCGCAGAGCGCCGTAATCAACTCTTCCTCCTCCTCCTGAACAAAGCATTATAGGAAAATGAGGGTATTTTTTACGCAGCTTGTCGAGTACACTATACAGGCTGTTCACATAATCAACATACAGATTAGACTGCTTGTCCTTCAGATAAACAGAATAGGCGCTTGTCATCATCCTGTTGCAATCCCATTTTATAAAGCCGATTCCCGGGTATTTGGTTAACATACCATCGACAATATTATACACAAATTCCTGAACCTTAGGATTTGTGAGGTCAAGGACCAGCTGGTTGCGGAAATATGTTTCGGGACGATTTGGCAGTTTCAGGATCCAATCGGGGTGATTCTCATAAAGCTCACTTTTCGGATTTACCATTTCCGGCTCAATCCAGATGCCGAATTTAACTCCCCGGGCGTCAGCTTCTTTTACCAGATATCCCAGACCATCTGGTAATTTTGTTTTATTTTCCTGCCAGTCTCCTAATCCGGCCCGGTCGTCATTTCTCGGATATTTATTGGCAAACCAACCATCATCGAGCAGGAACAGGTCGAGTCCCATCTTTTTTGTGTCATCAAGGAGGCCGGTCAGTTTCTGTTCATTGAAGTCAAAATAAGTCGTTTCCCAGTTATTCAGAAGAGTAAGCCTTGGTTTGGTACCGTCCATAATTCCATAATTGGCAGCCCAGTGATGAAGGTTCCTGCTGGCAAGGCCCTTTCCATGATTCGAATATGTGAATATGAAAGAAGGAGTTTTAAAAATTTTGCCAGGCTGAACCGAATATTCAGAAGCAAAAGGATTGATCCCGGAGATAACGCTGAGGGAACCTTTTTCATCAACTTCAAAAAGGAACCTGAAGTTTCCTGACCAGCCTAAAGTACCTGCTATCAGTTCACCTGTATTCTCATCAGATTTATCATTAAGGGAGAGAAAGAAAACAGGTGTCTGATACATATGAGCTCTTGTACCAAGTTTCGTATCGAGTATTTTTATACCACTGGTAAGTTCACTTTCCTGGATCTTCATCTCTTCAGCCCAGTCTCCATGAAACTGCGTAAGCCAGTATTTACCTGCATCAAAATGCAGCATTGATGAGGCATAGTTAAAAAGATTGACCGGATTTGCTTCCTTCTGCACTATCTCAACCCACTGTTCAATTACATCCTCGGAAATATAGGATTTGATATGGAGCGTAACTTCAACGGCATATACCGGATCTTTAAGCAGGATATTCGTAACGCTTACGTTTTCATCCTGTTTATCGACACTGTTACTTATATATTTCAGATCGAGAGACGGATTTCCGTCATTATGAGTCAGCCGTACGGCTGGTTCAAACAGGTTATCAGTTCCAAAAGTAGCATAAACAAGATGATCCTGATCTGCCAGGGCTTTCAGATTATCCATATTAGAAAGCTTCATTCCCAGGTATGCCTGATAGAGCCTGCCATCATTAGCATTCACCCTGTAAATAAGATCTGTATTTTTCGTTCCAACCTGAATTAAGATATCCTGTGAATTATTCATTGTTAATGAGCCTGATGCAGCACTTGATTGATTGGAAAAACCGGTTGAAACTGAAAAGATAAGAATCAGAATAAATACAAGAGGAAGTAATTTCTTCGTGGAAGGGTTAATGAAATTCATTGAAAAAGGATTTAGAGTGATAATAAAATACGACAGGTAAATATATTAATTTATCGCCGACAAAGATTCAGTGATCTTTCATTTTTGAATTAAGTAAAAGGCATGCTTTAAGGTTTAGAAGCATTCTTGCTGTTTAAATATTTAAAAACATAATTAATTGCAAGTTATTCTTTTATTTTTGGCAAGAATTTTAGTTTCATCCAACAATATATTATACCAAATGGTTATAATTAGTACAGGCAGGAAGTTAATTTTGTTTTTCTTGTTCTCTTTCTTAATGCCATTAGCAGGTTTTTCTCTGATTTCGGGACAGGTAAGTGCAGTTCAGGATAGTGTTCCTGGGAAGAAGGCATCTCCAAAACAACCGGTTTATACTACTTCAAGAATTGTTACTGCAAAACCAGTAATTGACGGAAAACTTAATGATGAATGCTGGACTAAAGGCAACTGGGCCGGAAATTTTCGTCAATGGCTTCCTAATGAGGGCGCGAAACCGACATATCCCACCGAATTCAATATTCAATATGATGATAAAAACCTGTATGTGGCAATCAGATCGTTCGATGGTGAACCTCGGAAGATACTAAGACGGGCTGGAGTAAGAGATGAATTTGCCGGAGATATGGCCGGAGTCAATTTTGACAGTTACCATGATTACCGTACTGGTTTTGAATTCACCGTTACCGGCTGGGGACAGAAAATAGATCTTGTCCTTTTCAATCCAAATAACTGGGACCTCAACTGGAATCCGGTATGGAAGGTAAAGACAGGTTTGGAAGATTCAGCCTGGATTGCCGAATATGAAATTCCACTGAGTCAGTTGCGCTATAGCGGTAAGGATGAACAGGTGTGGGGTTTGCATGTTTGGCGGTGGATTTCACGCCTGCAGGAGGAAAGCGACTGGGAAATTCAGAGCAAGACCGGCCCCGGTGTACTTTTTAATTTCGGTGAACTGCATGGAATTAAAGGTCTGACTAAATCACACCGGCTCGAGATAATGCCATATGCTCTTGGTGATCTCAAGACAATGAAAAAGGAGCCAGGAAACCCTTTCACAGGCAGTGGAAAGAGGTGGGGCGGGAATGCCGGACTTGATGCCAAGATAGGACTTTCAAGCAATTTTACAGTTGATCTTACTGTCAATCCCGACTTCGGGCAGGTTGAATCGGATCCGTCAGTTATAAACCTCACTGCCTTTGAAACCTTTTATGAGGAAAAAAGGCCGTTCTTTCTTGAAGGACTCACAATATTTGATTACAAATTCGACAACCAGAGTCTATTCTATTCAAGAAGGATAGGTCATGCACCTTCGCGTCCCTTATCTCCAAATGAGAATCTTTATATTAATTCTCCCGACAAGACCTCCATTCTCAGCGCTATAAAGCTGAGCGGAACCACCTCAAACGGACTTTCTATTGGTTTGATACAAAGTGTCACTGCCAATGAGTTTGCAAAGGTGAGTGACAAAACCGGAAACAAAAGCAGTGTTAAGGTTGAACCTCTTACCAGCTTTACGGTAGCCAGAATACAAAAAGGCTATAATGCCGGAAACACGGTAATCGGAGGTATCATGACATCAACAAACCGGGTAATCGACAATAAAAACATTGAATCTCTGAGTAATGATGCTTTTACTGGCGGTGTCGATTTGCTGCATCACTGGAAGGATAAGGAGTTTTATGTAGATGCAAGGCTGATAGGCAGTTATATAAACGGCAGCAAACAGGCAATAACCCTGCTTCAGCAGTCGTCTGCAAGATATTACCAGAGACCCGGAGCTGATTATCTGAAATACGACACAACAGCAACACATCTTAATGGATGGGGTGGGAAATTAATGGTTGGAAAAGGGTCAAAAGGTCACTGGAAATATTCGACAGGGGCAACATGGCTTTCTCCGGGACTTGAGTTGAATGATCTTGGTTACATGAATACAAGCGATGAAATAAACCAGGAGAACGTTGTGTCATATCTTATCAATAAACCGGTTTCAATACTAAACACTTTTGAGGTAAGTCTTGAACAGTTTAATACCTGGAATTTCAACGCTCAGTATCTCGGATCAGGGGCTCATTTGTCTTTTACATCAGGTTTTAAAAACCAATGGACCCTGACCGCCAATCTGATCTATCATTCAAATTCGGTCGATACTAAAATTCTGAGAGGGGGATATGACATGAAAATGCCCCAATCTCTTACCTTTTTCGGCAGCCTTAGTACAAATCCTTCAACGAAATTAATCGGAAACGTACAGTATAGCTACACTCATGCAGGATCTAATTCAGCTGTTAATTATGAGATCGCTCCGGGATTAACTTACCGCCCCATAAATAACCTGAAAATCGGGATCACTGCAAATTATATGAATAATCGCGACAATCTGCAATATATAACCACTGTGACGAATATGCAGGGGAACAGGTATATCCTTGGGACCATTGATCAGAAAACACTGGGTCTGACTTTCAGGGTAGACCTGAACCTGACTCCTGAATTCTCAATTCAGTATTACGGCAGCCCTTTTGTTTCTCTGGGAAGTTATTCAAAGCTTAAATATGTTACCAATCCTGAGGCGAAAAGTTATTCTGAGAGATTTGAAGTTTATGATAATCCTTTTCTCTTTGAAGGAAACTATCAGTTGTTTGATTATTCCGCAGGCACCAGGACAGATTATTCAATTGCTAACCCTGATTTTAATTTTCATGAGTTCCGATCCAACCTCGTTGCAAAATGGGAATACAGGCTTGGTTCATTTATATACCTAGTATGGTCTTCCGAAAAATCAGGAAGTACGAATGCGTCACATGCTTCGATAGGCGACTCATATAAGCAGCTGAAAAGCATTTTCCCGAATAATGTGTTTTTGATTAAATTGAATTATTGGTTCTCATTGTAATATGTTAATATTCACCACAAAGGAACACAAAGGGGAACACGAGGGAACACAAAGGGAAAAGAACTGGAGAAAAGCGCTCAGGTAAAATAATAATTAGTATTATGTCTGTAATATTCAGGCCAATAGAGGAAAAGGATAATAAGGAGATCGCTGAAGTGATCAGAACAGTCTTCAGGGAATTTGGCATTCACAGGCCAGGGACAGTTTATTTCGATCCCACAACTGATGACCTTTTTACTCTTTTCAGAACTCCCGGCTCTGAATATTGGATAGCTGAGGAGGACGGAATAATCATTGGCGGATGCGGTGTTTTTCCAACTCCTCTGTTACCAGAAGGATGTGCGGAACTAGTTAAATTTTATCTTTCTTCTTCGCAAAGAGGCAAAGGCACTGGCTGGCAGCTGATGTCGAAAACATTAGATTCTGCAAGAAAATTTGGCTATAAAAAGTTATATCTCGAATCACTGCCGGAACTCAGGAAGGCAATAAGCCTTTATGAACGGGCAGGATTTGAATTCCTGGAAGGACCTCTTGGCAAGTCGGGTCACTTCGGATGTAGCATCTGGATGATTAAAAACCTTTAAATAATGTTAAAAAGCCACTGGTCTGTGGTAAATAGATCATATATTATTGTGATCCTGAATTTTTTCGACCTAATTTGTTCCCGGGTTTTTTATACTTTCGCGTCCGGGTTAATTCCGGAACTGTGCTACTCTAAAAAGTTAATTTAAAATGAAAAGAATACTGGTTATCGGTGGAATTTTGGCGGCTCTAATAGCCCTGTTTGTCTTCAATAAAATGATCTCGAAGAGAAATGGAACTAATTCATACACTGAAGTTAAAAAGGGACTTTTTGAAATATCGGTTACAAATTCAGGTGAGTTGATTGCGGAAAGATCTCTTGACATAAAAGGTCCTGAAATAGGAATGGGTTCTGAGCGTGGTGGAGGCAGAGGATTTGATATGCATGCAATGGAACTCAAGATCCAGGATTTGGTACCGGAAGGGACTGTGGTAAAGGAAGGGGATTACATAGGCCAGCTAGACAGGACTTCTTATGCCAATACTTTAAAAGATGAGCTTGAGACTCTGAAGACTTACCAGACAAATGTTGATATGAAAATTCTTGATACTGCAGTTGTCCTTTCAAAACAGAGAGACGACATCAAGAATCAAAGATACACTGTGGAAGAAGCTGAGATCACCCTGGCACAGTCAAAATACGAACCACCAGCCACAATCCGCCAGGCGGAAATTGCTCTCGATAAGGCAAAAAGGACCCTGGATCAAAAGATCAAAGGCTATTCACTCTATGTGGCCCAGTCTAAAGCTGAACTTAATTACCAGAAAACTCGTCTTTCCAGAGAGACCAGACTGGTTAGCGATCTTCAGGCATTTTTATCTAAGTTTACTATTATTGCTCCCGGGTCGGGTATGGTGATCTATAAAAAAGACAGGAACGGGACTAAAAGAAAGGCCGGATCAACAATTAATCCTTTCGACAGGGTTATTGCCACTCTTCCTGATCTGTCTTCAATGATATCAAAAGTTTACATAAACGAAATAGACATAAGCAAGGTAAAACCCGGACAAAAAGTAAATATAAATGTTGATGCTTTCCCTAAAAAGGCATACAATGGAACCGTTTTATCAATAGCCAATATTGGTGAAGTATTGCCAAATTCCGATTCAAAGATGTTTGAAGTGCAGATTAGAATAGATGGTGCTGACACCGATTTACGGCCAACTATGACTACAGGTAATAAAATCCTCATTATAGCTTATGATAACGCGGTCTATATTCCTACAGAATGCGTTCAGACAGGGGCAGACGGTATTCCGTTTGTATATGGAAAGAACAAAACAAAAAATATTGTTGTACTGGGAGAAGCGAATGAGAAAAATATAATTATCGAAAAGGGTCTGGAACCGGGATCAATGGTTTATCTGACTCCTCCGCTTAATCCTGAAGACTTTAAACTAGTGGGGGAAGAACTTATTCCTTTAATCAAAACCCATAAATAATATTAGCATCAGACTGCTTGGGAGATCATTTTTTTAATATTCTCATTAAAAATCCTCCGCCGGGAGCCAGATTAATTTTAATACTGTCTTTCTGGGTTACTTCAGATTCCCTCAGATTAAAATCCTGAGGGTTCCTTGTGGCGTTTAGCCCGTCGGCAGCAGTCATTGCGGAATAAGTACCTTCCTTAAGAAAACTCAGATTTACATTGAACCCGGCAGGAGTCCAGTCATTTATTGCTGCCAGATACCAGTTGTCTCCGTTACGCCTTGCTTCCACGATGTATTTGCCAAGTTTAGCATCGAGGATAACTGTCTCATCCCAGACAGTTGGGATACTGCCCAGGAAATCCATAAGCAGAGGTTCTCTCACAGCATCTGACAGATTCCCGGAGAACAATTGCAACGGACTTTCATAAATTTCAAACATGGCGATCTGATGCATGGTGGTGCCTTGTGCAATCACTTTTTCAAATCCCATTTTGGAATTGTTCCCGCGTGTGGCATTTTGCAATATCCCTGGTTCATAATCCATAGGTCCGGAAACCATCCTTATGAAGGGTATCATCAGGTCATGTTCAGGATTCGCTTTAGACGACCATGCATTATATTCAGATCCCAGAACACTTTCCCTGGCAATCATATTTGGCCAGGTCCTCGAAAAGCCTGCGGGAATGAGAGCACCGTGAATCATGCACATGAACTTATTCTTTGCACATTCCCCGGCAAACCTGTGAAGGAAGTTAATCGCCACCTGGTCATTCCTGTCGATAAAGTCCGTCATAACAACTTTAATGTCCCAATTTTTGAATTGTTTTAAAGCTTCATCCATTTGTTTTTCAAGGGTAAGAGCCTGAGTCCACAAAATCAGCCCGATCCCATTCTTACAGGCATATCGGGTGATCTCTTCCATATCCATTCCAGGAGTGATTTTAAACAGGTCATTGACGTCCGACCAGCCGGCATCAAGCATTACATACTGGAATCCGAACCGGGCAGCAAAATCTATGTAGTATTTGTATGTTGCAGTATTAAGCCCGGCAACAAAATCAACGTTATAAAGATTTAACCCGGTTATCCATTCTTCTGTGCTTTTCCCTGGTTTAATCCAGGAGTATTCAGGAAATTGCGGTTCCGGAGCAAGCCTGTAAACAATATCATTGACCAGAAGGTTCCCGTCTTCCGGAGCTATTGCCATAATCCTCCAGGGGAAAGTTCTCGGGCCTTTGGTCGCGGTAATATAGTCAGCCCTTTCAGCAACAAGCTTCTGCCTGAATTCTCCTGTTGTTTCAACTTCTTTAACAGGATAACCGGCAAATCTGCCTGTCAGACCATATCTACCGGATTTTTCGAGGAACATTCCGGGGTAATCATTCACATCCGATTCCGTTATCAGAACTTTAGGCGAACCTTCAGGATGAATAAGCACAGGAGAAAAAGCAAACATTTCAGGGAGTGTGTCGAGAAGGGCAGTAGTGTAATTTTCTTCAAATGACGTATGAAATATATCAGCATCGGAGCGCTTGTTCACCTGTGGATAATAGACTATTGCCCCAGGTTGAAAATTAAAGCCGGCTTTCTCAGAATATACTTTTATCCCGCCTTTTGATCTGGTTAAAAACCTGTAAGCCACAGCATCGTTATAGACCCGGAACTGCAATTCAAGGTTATTCTTAAAACTGATATTGAGTTCATTATAAACATCAGGGATAACAGCTCTTTTTTCCTTTATATGAGGTATGATTTTGCCATCGTTAAACAGGGAAGAGGAATGTACAACATCCGGGAGACCATTCCCTGATGTATTATTTTGCAGGCAAAGATTTATCCTTGAAGGAGATATTAGGACTTTGCCTTTGTATATTACTGTGAATGATACCTGTCTGCCTGTTTCAACCTGGACAACTGTACTTTTATCGGGAGCACTGATTGTGAATTTCGTAGATTTCCCGTTGCATATAATGAGATTTAGTACCAGCAGGGCAGGAATTAAAAATAGTTTCTTCATACCGGATAAATATTTCATGTTAAATTCAAATTTACATGATATTATCCTGGAAGAAAAGAAAACCCGGAGCCTTCCTGACTCCGGGTTATGATACCAGCCTGAAAACAATAAATAAAATAAGCCTTTTACTGTGTTACAATGACTTTTGCAACCATAGAAGGATGAAAGGAGCAATAGTATGAATATGTCCCGGCATTGGCGAAGGTGAAGGTGTAAGTTCCGCCGCTGCTTAAGCTTCCGCTGTCGAACAGGTTTGTACTGCTTGTAACTGTATGTGCAATGGCATCTTTGTTTGTCCAGGTAATAGTTGTACCCGCTGCCACCGAAATAGAGACAGGGTTGAATGCCATTCCCTGAATGAAGACTTCATTTGCGCCGGGTGTCCCCGTGCCTCCGGTTCCACCCGTGCCCCCTGCACCAGTGGGTGTATTGTAAGCTGTTGATTTACTGCAGCTCATGGCTATTATAAGCACTGTAAACAATATGGTGGCGACCTTTAAATTTCTGTTACTGGAAACATTAAATTTTTTCATGATAATAATTATTAACACTGTGGTAACAAAAAATAATTTTTTTAGTTCATTCATCCACTTTCAATATCCTGAAAGACAAAGAGGCATTGATCTGATAAGAATCATTTCCGGAATCCGTGAATTGAAATATTCTATATATTGCAATCACATGAATAATAATCAGATATCTTGATGTTATGAGTCTACCGGCAAGAACCACAATCCACTCAGCTATTGCATTGTTTTTTATATTATTAATAACAGGCTGTAAGAAAGATGACAGTTCACCTGCGAAAACAATCTATTTTCCTCCATCAGGTTCCGACACCTGGGAAACAGTGACACCGGAATCGCTTGGATGGAATACCTCGGGGATCCCGGCTTTGCTTGATCTTCTGAGAAACAACGGTACCAGGGCATTTTTAGTACTGGTCGACGGCAAGATAGTTATCGAGGAATATTTTGGAAACAACATCGCAGGAACTGCTGCTTTTAACAAAAGTTCTGTCTGGTACTGGGCTTCAGCCGGAAAAACCCTCACTTCATTTACTGCAGGTAAAGCACAGGAAGACGGGTTCCTGAATATATCGGATCAGACATCCCATTATCTGGGGACTGGCTGGACAAGCCTCACCGCACAAAAAGAGGCACTCATTACTGTTAAACATCAGTTGAGTATGACAACCGGACTTGATGATGGTGTAACGGATAATCACAGCTTTCTGCCGGCGGATTTGAAGTACAAAGCAGATGCAGGTACCCGCTGGGCATATCATAATGGCCCATATACACTTCTCGAAAAAGTAGTCGCAAATGCAACAGGACAGGATTTTGATATTTATTTCAATTCAGTTCTCAGGGATAAGATTGGGATGGACGGTATGTGGATATGGAACGACAATGATCATGTATATTACAGTACGGCACGTTCAATGGCCAGGTTCGGGTTGCTCATGCTTAATAAGGGAGCATGGGGAAGTACAAAGATCATGAATGATGCCGGCTATCTTAATTCTATGATCACTCCTTCCCAAAGTATCAATAACAGTTATGGCTACCTCTGGTGGCTTAATGGCAAAGCATCATTTATGATGCCCGATTCACAGCTTGTTATCCCGGGGAGCCCTACGCCAAACGGACCTTCCGATATGTTTTCAGGAATGGGGAAGAATGGCCAGTATGTAAGTATAATTCCCACAAAAGGAATGGTTCTGATAAGAATGGGAGAGGATCCTTCAAGTGTTCAGGTTCCCTTTCTATTCCTCGATTCTATCTGGGCGCAGTTAAAGCTAATCGTTAAATAAATAGGAATCAGGAGATTACCGGTTATGTAGTTATTTCTTCCACATATTATTGGTTTTCTTTTCATTATGATTTTTAATCCGGCTCTTTTGCATCCGTTTCTGAGTTCTTTTTCTGGAGGGCGCGGATTTTGATTTTGCTTTCTTCTGACCTGTCTGTTCAACATTTGGTTTCTTCCCGGATTCCTGTTTTTTATCCTGAGAAATACCTTCAGTTGAAATAAAAAGCATAAAAACAATTATGAACAGAAAGAGCTTTTTCATATCATTTTTTTTAAAGCCGAGGTTGTCTTTATACGAAAACAGCAGGTATTTTGTTCAGTAAATTCTGTTAAAATTCAATATCCACGAAGGCTGGGATATTATAAATTCTTCACCGGTAAAAACTGTCTTTCTGCCTGCTCCATCATAGTGAATCTTCAGATGGTGGATACCATTGACAGGGGAAGGATTGTATTCGGAAAGGTATTTATTCCCGTTGTTGAGCAGTATAAGGAGAAATATGAAGAGAATCTGAGGAAGAATTTTTTGCAGAACGAATGCGTTGGGAGTAAAAGAGTGAGTTTGCTCGCTCTCGCTCACACTCTCACTCTTTTTTTGTACCCGGAGCCGGGATCGAAAATTCCAATTTCATTATATTCATAAACCTCAGTACAGTAATGTTTTGCATTTATTAATGCAAAGATATACAATAGTATACTAATAATTATCGTATTTCATATAAATTCATATTATTTCACATTATTGCACATTTGTGGTGCAAATAACCTATATTGCACCACCATAATTTGTAACCAATGTCATGAGTTCAGTTACTGCATTTATTCGTGTATCTACAAAAAAAGTGGAGAAGGCCAATGTCCGGTTTCGACTAAGGGATGGGAGAGGCATTCAGCTTTTTTACAAAAGCGAAATAGAAGTAGACCCTGTATTATGGGATGGCAAAAAGCAAGAAATTAAAGCAAAAGTAATTTATAATTCAGAGGAAAGAGCTGCTTTTAACAATTCTATTGCTGCTCGCAAAAATGTTCTGCTTAAAGCATATAATGATGAAAGGGACAAATCAACTTTAACGTCTGATACTTTCGGGATTGTAGTTGATAAGGTTCTAAATCCGGATAAGTATAAACCTGAAATAAAATCTCCTCAGACCTTTTTCGAAACATTTACTGAATTTCTAGAGAACCACAAACTTTCCATTGTTCGAAAGAATAATTACCGTGTAGTTTATAGAGCTTTACAGCGTTTTGAAATATACACAGCTAGCATAACAAGCAAACCATATAAATTGAGTTTCGATGCAATCACAGCAGTAACGCTGAATGAAATTGAAGATTATCTGAAAAATGAGGCAAAAATCTGTGAGAAGATGCCAGAAATAATTGAGGCAGTTCCTGAAAGCAGGACACCAAAGTCAAGGGGACAAAATACTATTAATGATATATTTACTAAAATTCGAACCTTTTACCTTTGGTCAATAGATGCTGGGAAAACTACAAATAATCCATTCAGAGGATTCAAAGTTGAGGAGTGTGTCTATGGTACTCCATACTATATCTCAATTGATGAACGGAACAAACTTTACAAAACTAATCTTAAAGCAAGGACACAATTAGCAATTCAGAGAGATATTTTTGTTTTTCAATGCCTTATTGGTTGCCGAGTGAATGACCTTTACAAAATGACACCAGCGAATATTATTAACGGAGCTGTAGAATATATTCCTAGAAAAACCAGAGAAGGGAGACCTTTAACAGTGAGAGTTCCTTTAAATACTATCGCCAAAGAAATTTTAGAGCGTTACCCCGAAAATAAGGACAACCAATTATTACCTTTTATATCAGAGCAAAAGTATAACCAGGCAATCAAAGAGGCATTCAGATTAGCAGAACTTACCAGAATGGTAACAGTTATTAACCCAACTACCAGAGAGGAAGAGAAACAGCCATTAAATAAAATTGCAAGCTCGCATTTGGCCCGTAGGTGCTTTATTGGTAATCTTTATAAGCAAGTTAAAGACCCCAACCTTGTAGGTGCATTGAGTGGACACAAAGAAGGATCAAAAGCATTTGCACGATACAGGGAGATAGATGAAGAGATGAAAATTGACTTGGTAAATTTACTGGATTAAATAATCAGATATGAGCAACTTTAACGAACAAGATTTCAAAAGATTAATAAATGATAAGGACTTCGCTTTTGAAATGCTAATGTATAATTCCCATGAATTACTTAGAAGTGCATATAATCTGTACTCGGAGGAACCTAATAGAATGAATGAAATTATTAATACGATAAGTTTTGCAGTTGAAATACATCTCAATACTAAAGATAAATATAAGGTGATTCATGCTCTTTCTACAGAAATAAGAAGCCTTCCTGTTTTGGGGATTAGGAATTTGTATTCTCTCGGGTCCGCAAAAATTGTTGCTTTTAACAATGAACTAGATAAAGCTCTTGCATATATTGAAATTAAGGAGGAGGGTAAGATTCAGGAAAGAGCAGAGATTTTAAAGAAAATTCTTCCAAAGAATAATTCACGAATAGGATTTGATACTGAATTAAGCGTTGAAAGAATCAAAATTGTCTATAATGCTTTTAAAGGTGGTAACATTATTGATAAAAGTACAAAATATACCGATTTTTCTGAAGTTTTCAGAAAATCCATTCTGCCAAATAGTTTTCAAGAGGTCAAGTGGATATTGCTGAACAGAGCAGGGAAACCACATAAAACTGCACTAAGAGAGTTTCTCACTTTGGCCTTAGGTAAATCGCCAGATCAGAAAACAATTAATAGTTGTTTTACAGATAGGCAGGGCCACAAAATCTTACTAGCAAAACCAAAGATTAACGAATTTTCAAATTATTATACCTTTTTTGAAAAATTATTCAAGGATTAGTGAACTTTAATCCGACCCAACCCGACCTTGCTGAATCTCCACATTAGCAAGGTTCTTCATTTTTAATCCGACCCAATCCGACTTCCTTAAAGTCATGCATAATATTGATATACAGTACGTTGCTGGCCATGTATTGTATTTAATTGCTTAAATTTGCATCATCGAATATCTGGAAGCAGTTGCAACCTTTCAGGGACGGATAAAAGCAATAATAACAGTATTATGAATATCAATGCAATTTTAAAAACGGGTGTAAACCTAACTGTCTCAGTCGGTATAGATGAACTGATTGAGTGGCATAAAGAAGTTATAGCAGATACAAAGCGAGAACTTGAAGAAAATGTTCTGAACGAAAAAGCAGAGACTTACCCAACTATTAAGCAAGTTGCGGAAATCTTAAATGTTGATAATACGACTTTATGGCGGTGGAACAAGAAAGGCTACTTGAAAACTATTGAGTTTGGAGGTGGTAGAAGGTATAAAATGTCTGATGTAAAGGCCTTAATGAATGGAGGAGCCAAATGATGAACCTTCATAATAAAAGACCAAATCACTCAAAGGCTCCGTATCGTAAACCTGAGGCTGTAAAAGAATTGGAGAAGCTGGCCACAGATGATGCCAGACTGAAACACCCTACATTACCTGAGTATGCTCTCATCGTTAGAAAATTCAGAGATGACACAGCTAATTCTCTGACATCATGTATTGTGACCTATATAACTCTGAAAGGAGGGTTTGCATCCAGAATCAATAACACTGGAATGTACCGTGCTAAGTTAGGCCGCTATACCCCAGGCACCTCTTGTAAGGGCCTTGCTGACGTAATGGCCACTTATAGGGGATTATCATTTCACATTGAAATTAAAATCGGTAAGGATAAACAAAGCGATCATCAGAAACAGATCGAATTGCAGGTGAACAACTCAGGAGGGTTTTATTACCTGGCTAGGAACTTTACTGATTTTAAGGCATGGCTTGATTCACGCAATTAGCACATTATAAACTTAATATTTTAAAAACAATTATGAAAACACTAGAAAGATGGTCCCAAGCCGCAGAAGAATTTGGAGTGAGTGAATCTGATCTTAAGGAAATGTCTTTTCAAGAAGGCATAATAGACGAAGATGGGAATGTAAAAAAATATGCCATTGAAAACGGAATTCAAATTTTAATTCATCAAGGTCAAGTAACAATCACAGCCGAACCGAGACGCAAGATTCTTATGAATACGGAGTTTGACAACTTTAAGAATAATGCATCTATTAATCGAGGTTGCTGCATTAGAATAAAAATTGTTGCTATAACCTCAAAAGGAAACAAAACTAAAGCTGCTGTTTTTACATCAGTTGCATTCTAACCTAAAAACCAACTGGTGGTGTCAAGGTCTAACCTACGACACCCCAGTTAATAAATCCAATCATGCCAGGTTACATTAAACTCTTTCGTGATATTAACTCTCATTGGATATGGAAGAATCCCCAGCGATTACAGTGGTGGATTGATATACTCCTTACCGTCAATCATACAGAGGCAAAAGTTATGATACGGGGACAACTTGTTAAATGCGGAAGAGGGCAATCGCTTCTGAGTTTGGATACATGGGCTATGAGATGGGGGACTACAAAAAAGACTGTAAAAAGATTTTTCGAATTGCTTGAAAGTGATAACATGCTAGAGATTGAAAATATTCAAATCAGTACACGGATAAGTGTCTTGAATTATGATAATTATCAGGGTGAGGTAAACGGTCAGTCCACGACAGGTAAACGATTAGTACATGATGAATCCACGGTTGCTGCCCCCAAACAATTAATGAATAATAATGAGAAGAATAATAAAGACATAAATATTTCCTTCGAGTCCTTCTGGGATATGTATGGTAAAAAGATGGGATCAAAAAAAGATGCGGGGAAGATATGGACTCGATTAACAGATACTACCCGCCAGACAATTATAGATTCTCTTCCAGCCTATTTGGCTTCAATCAGCGAAGTGAAATATTTACCATATCCACTCAGATACCTTCGGGAAGAACGTTGGAATAATGAGATAACAACAGCATCAAACAGCAAAGTTAATCCTGAGACTGGACAACGGGTAACCCTCCAGACGAGCAAACGAAATTTAATCAACCCCGAGATGGGGTCACAAAGATAAAATCATGGAAGTACGAGAAACTAAATCAAAGCTAACATATACAATCAATCCTCCCTCACGTGAGAGCGGAAATACAAAGATTGCCTGCCCTGTATGTGCCAAAGATCATTCACCAGGCAAACAAAACAATAAAGACCTTTCATTTAACCTGGAGACCAAATTAGGTAAATGTCACCGGTGCAACTCATCCTTCTATGTTCCATCACCCAAACGGGAGTTGATTAAAGCTCATACAAGACCTGTGTGGAAGAATAACACTGTGATTGACGATAAGGTAATGCAATATCTAGAGGGTAGAAAAATTTCGCAATCAACGATGCGTTGGAATGACCTGGTATCATCCGGCCTGGAACTTATGAACGGGAAGGAGGAAATGACTATACAGTTTAACTATTGGCGTAATGGGGAACTTATTAATAGGAAGTTCAGGGATTCAAAAAAACATTTTAAAATGGTTGCCGGTGCCGAACTTATCTTTTACAATATTGATTCGATAAGGGGCGAGGATACTGTAATCATTACTGAAGGGGAAATGGATTGTCTATCCCTAGTTGAAGCCGGATACAAAGCAGTGGTATCAGTACCAAATGGCGCAGGTGTATCATATGAATTCATGGAAAGCTGCATAGACGATTTTGTCGGAGTAGAAAGGATAATTCTTGCAATTGATCAGGATGAAGCTGGGTACAAATTGAGGGAGGAGCTTGCCAGAAGGTTGGGCATTGAAAGGTGCTTAAAGGTGGATTTCGAAGATTGCAAAGATGCTAACGAACTTCATATCAAGTACGGTGTCGAGAGACTTCGGAATGTAATCGAAGGAGCTGAGTCCTTTCCACTTGAAGGTGTATTCTCTTCCAATGATGTCAAGGATGAGCTTGAAAGTATCTACCTGAATGGACTCCTCAGAGGAGAAACTGTTGGAATATCTGAATTTGATAAGCTTCTGACGTGGCAGGCAGGACGTGTTTATACATTCACGGGCATTCCAGGTCACGGGAAGAGTGAGTTCATAGATTTTATCCTTACACGGTTAAACGTTCTAAGGAAATGGAAGATCGGATATTTTTCCCCGGAAAACTGGCCAATTGAATTGCATGTTTCTAAGATCATTGAGAAGATCACAGGAAAGAAGTTTGATGCTGAACATCTCAGCAGGAAGGATTTTGATGAGGCGACAAGGTATATCGCTGACAACTTCTTTTTCATTTTACCCGAAGAAGATTTTACAGTTGATTCTATTCTTGACAAGGCATCTTCTCTTGTCTCAAGGAAAGGCATAAATGTGTTGGTTATTGACCCATACAACAGGATTGAACACAAGCTTCCAGCCGGCACTTCTGAGACGCACTATATATCCTCCTTCTTCGATAAACTTGGCAATTTTGCTAAACGAAAAAATGTAATGGTGATCCTTGTTGCTCATCCGACCAAAATGAAAAGGGAAAACGGCAAGTACGATGTGCCTAACCTTTATGACATCTCTGGTTCTGCTAATTTCTACAACAAGACGGATTTTGGGATCTCAGTATATAGGGATAACATAGAACAGGAGGTTAAGGTCTATGTCCAGAAAGTGAAATTCAAGCACCTGGGAGAGATTGGATCCTGTTCATGGAAGTATAACATTAATAATGGAAGGTATGAGCCTTATCATGGCTTTGACCCGCACTGGGATAACACGAGCTACTTCAAGAGAATTCCTCAACCGGACCTTCCCCAGCTTAAAGAATTAGAATTTGATAATAATAATCCGCCATTTTGATATGAGAAAAACAACTACTGAGGATCGTTTCACTATAGAACAGTTCACTGATGACTTCATACCGGAGGGTGTAGTCAAGGCGCCTGATGAGATTCTTGATGTTATAATATCTTTTCATGATGAAAAAACATCCGAAGTTTTCTATATATACAGGGTTCCAATTCCTTCTGCCGAGGATCTAGAGTTTGCAGAGTATTACGATGCAGCGTTTCCATTTCAGTTTATAAACAAAGGTGATTACATCTTTTGCCTATCAGGAGTTTACTCATGTGTTGTGAAAGTAAAGCATCTCCAACATTTGATTGAATTACCAGCACCTTTTAATCACAGAATGGATATTAACACCATCGTCTAAATAAAAGGCCCAGATCCTCAATTAGACCAACCTTGATGAAAATCCAGAAGTATAAATAGTTCAATATTGATACACCTTTGAATGAAGCCAAAAATGAATACTAGTCGACATAGTCATACTCAGAAGATCAGGATACTCCGACTTCTAGAAAGAAACAATTTTAATTATATGCTAACATCCAAGCAGAACGGAATAGCAAGACCTACATTAAAACGGTGGGAAAACCTGTACGGGAAGGAAGTATTTGGAGGCAAGTCCCCTACAGCAGAAGCTTTGGCAGAGGTAGATATTGAGCTTAAATTAAATGATATAAATGTGATCAGGAACCTCTATACTCTCCGAAAACGAACTTTAACGAGGGTAATGAAGCTGGCAGAGAATGAGTCCAAACTTGACACTCTCTTGAATGTCTTAAAGTTTGCAAGCCTCGAACTCCAGAAGTTCAGTGAGCTTGAAAAACCAGGAACTGATCCAACAACTGATTTCGTAGAATACATTACCAAAATGATGTTTCAAAAACCGAATGAGCAACTATCAAATGACTTCACTGAGCAATAGACTTAATTATCATATTACTAATATTTTAAATTTATAAGATGAAAGAAATCAAAGCGTTTAAATGCGAATTTTGCGGCAAAGTTTACGAGAAAATAGTGACTTGTAAATCACATGAGTACAAGTGCTATTTCAATCCCAGGACAAAGAGCTGTGCTTCCTGTGCTTTTCAAAAATAGAGAATG
>Ga0315272_10000017_pt1 | contig 70338 bp, 57 predicted proteins | sample C3_middle_MG_FD_203918 | JGI IMG/M metagenome (GOLD analysis project Ga0315272, IMG submission 203918) | Sediment microbial communities from Yellowstone Lake, YNP, Wyoming, USA - C3_middle | ecosystem: Environmental > Aquatic > Freshwater > Lake > Sediment | place: USA: Wyoming | collected...
AAATATTTCTAGTCAAAACGATAGATTGAGCACAGCAACAAATCTGGCTGTACCTTTATTTTTAGATCGCTGGGTCGGTATGGAGGGTGTTATGGCGGTAACCAGTTACCCCAAAAAAGGTTGGAATCTCTGGGGTGAGGCATGGGCAGAGAAATACTCTGAAAATTCGATGACTTTGTATGATAAAGATATAATTTCGGCTACTTATACAGAATCGGATATGGCCAAAAAACATAGTATTTCACTGCCTGGAATCGTGGCATTTTTTTTCTATCCCGGCTCATATCTTTTTTTATTTGGCTGTTTGTTTCTGCTGGGCTTGTTTGCTGCTGTGACTGAGATAGCCGCATTTAAGTTGGGTGGTAACAATTTAATTCTATGTTCATTGTTGGCTGAGGTTATCGCTTACAGATATGCTAACTTTGGATATGTTCCTGCACAGTCATATCTGCTATTTGGCACGATTTTTATGAATCTATTTATTATCAATTTCTTCGATAAATTTTACGAAATTTTTAATGATTTTAAATCAAGTGAGACCATTGTACCCAAATAAATTCTTGTTTTGCGCCAGTATTGCAGACCAGATGTGATAGGCATACATACTCCTGGCCAATCTATTAGCATCACGCTCATCTGGGGTATTTAGTTAATTGATGGCTACGTGACATTATTATATGCGGTTCCGGAACATCGATTCAGTGCTTTCATAAATCTTTTGCAACGGAAGTGCAGTATATCCAGCAATTCCCACCCATAGGGTTTTGGCCGGAATGGACAAGGTGTACTCGTTTCAGTAACCGGAACAACTTAGGTGTTTCCGAAAGCTGATGTGCTCATTTTTATGTAACATCGATAATGGCAAAATTTTGCCTATAGCCAAAATCCGTACCTTAGATTAAAGAGTAGTTTCAAAATATCATACTTATTGGAAATTCATGGGAAATACAAATTGCACTAAGTTTTCTATTGTAGTTGCAAGCCTAAACTCGGAGCTGAGTATTGGGAAAGCGATTGCAAGCTTGCAAAACCAGCATTATCCGAATTTGCAAATAATATTCATTGACGGGGGTTCAAAAGATGGGACTGTCGAAATAATCAAAGGTTTTAATTTGGAAAATAGCATTCTAATTTCAGAGCAAGATCGTGGGATAGGCGATGCATGGAACAAAGGCTTGAAACTTTGTACGGGTGAGATCATTGGAATTTTAAACTCGGATGATTATTACGAGCAGGATATTCTCGCAAAAATTGCACCTTATTTTTCAAATGCCGATAAACCACTGATCGGTTTCGGTGACGTTACTTTAATAGATCCGGTTGATGGCAGGCGTAAAAAAATTATTGGTAAAATGCGCGGCAAACTGGGTTTTCTGAATGGTTTTGGATTTCTCCACCCTTCTGTTTTTTTTAATAGACAAGCACTGGAAATAAATGGCTTATTCAACCCCAGAATAACTGTGGCCATGGATGTGGATTGGTTGCTTAGAGCTATCACTAATAAGATTCATTTTGAAAAAATTCCAAGCCACACTTTTATGTTGATTGGCGGAGTCAGTCATGTGAATAAATATACCGGAATGGGCGAGTATATGGATGCACTTTGTCGCAATGGTTATACAAAAATACATATGTTCTTGTTTTTGGTATTGAGAAGTGCTGGAAGTTTTTTAAAAGTGATAAAAAAATGAGTACAAATGTATCTGCAGATTGTAAGTTTTTGTATATCATTAACACATCAGACGAGCCAAATAATGTCGTTCTTGGACATGCCTCATTTGCCAAAGAGGCGGGTTTTACTCCCGTATTCGTATTCCCCTATCGTGACAACTCGGAAAATTTCGAGAAGTTTTATGGTGATTATGTAACCTTAAGATTGAACTTTGTTTTTAAAAGTTCAAACTCATTAGAGTATGCAGTCAGCATACTCAGGTTGTTTACGCATACAACCTGGGCACTGTTCTTCAAATCAAATGCAAATAAAATATTAGCGGTCGATCTTACCGGCACACTGGCTTGTTTGCTTTTAAAAGTTCGGGGTGCAAAAATATTTGCGTTGGTAAATGATAATTTCTCTGCGCGATATGCGTTGGCGCCATATGCTTACAAGATTCTCAGATCTATTGAAAATTTGGCTTATAAATCTTTGTGTTCCTGTTGTATCTTTCCGGCCGAATCGAGGTATGAGTTATTGGGCTCGCCTAAACTTAGTTCTGTAAAATTTATACCCAATATATTGCACGACACATATGCACCAAAATACTCCGGTAACCCTTCGGCGAAATTAAAGGTGTTATTTTGTGGTTGGTTGGCCAGGTCACGGGGTATAGAGCTGATATCCGAGATACTTTTGAATACCGATCCCGGTGTTGAAGTTCTACTTGTTGGTACTGGAGATAATTCATTAATCAATGAGTTGGTTAAGTCAGAACGAGTTACTTATCTGGAGCATGTTACGCGTAAAGAAATGCTTGAGATCATGTCTGCCGTTGATATCAATATTGCCTTTTATAACCCTACTATTTTAATAAATAGATTTGCGTTGCCACAAAAGGTTTATGACTCGCTGCTGGTCGGATGCCCCGTATTTATCAATTCGGAGGTTGAGATGTCCAAGGATTTACTGAAGAGTGGCGCGTGTGTTACCGCTGACTATTTCGACGTCTCAGCCATCTCAAAAAAATTGAACTATTTTTTGGCGAATAAACCTGTTTTATTTGAAATCTCCGATTCGATTGCCTCGTACAGGTCCAGGTTTGTAAATTTTGATCAGGTAAAGAATGAAGCGGTAGAGCTATATAAATCATTTATGTATGTGCCACCGTCGAAATGAATCCTTGCTGTTTTTCAGGGGCGATGATCGATAATTGGAGAAGCTATGACTAAGAAGAAAGTCATGATGGTTTTTGGCACCCGTCCGGAAGCTATTAAAATGGCGCCGTTGTATTATGCATTGAAGAAACACGCCGACGAATTTGACACACTGCTCTGTGTTACTGCACAGCACCGACATATGCTGGATCAAGTTTTGCAGGTGTTCAATATGTCTCCAGATATAGACTTGAATCTAATGAAACCCGGGCAGGACTTGTTTGACGTGACCGCTTCGGTTTTACTGGGCATGCGCAAGGTGTTGCACGAGCACCAGCCCGATGTCTTGCTGGTTCATGGCGATACGACTACAGCCATTGCTTCAGCTATAGCCGGCTTGTACCTGGGTGTGCAAGTTGGACACGTCGAAGCCGGTTTGCGTACCCATGATATCTCCGCCCCTTTTCCAGAGGAATTCAACAGGCAGGTCATCACCAAAGCGGCGCGCTGGCATTTCGCACCCACGGATTTATGCCTACAGAACTTGCTGGCCGAGGGTGTGGAGAATTCCAGGGTGACGGTAACGGGGAATACGGTCATAGATGCATTATTCCTGGTTTTGAATCGTATAGAGTCTGACTCTGCCAGGCGCCAGGCTATCCACGCTTTTTTGAGCGAGAAGCTGCCATTCGACTGGACTAGACAGCGTTTCGTGTTAATTACCGGTCACCGGCGTGAAAATTTTGGTGATGGATTTCTAAACATTTGTTCAGCCCTGAAAGATTTAGCCGCGCGTTTTCCTGAAGTGCATTTTGTATATCCGGTACACCTTAACCCGAATGTGCAAGGGCCAGTCACGACCATTTTAGCGGGATTAACAAATGTTCATTTGATTGCACCGTTGGACTATGAGCCCTTCGTGTACTTGCTTAAGCACTGCTATATTGTAATCACCGACAGTGGCGGCATACAGGAGGAAGCTCCAAGCTTGGGTAAGCCCGTTTTGGTGATGCGAGATGTGACCGAGCGCCCTGAGGCAGTCAATGCGGGAACGGTGCGTTTGGTGGGGGCCGATCACAATAGAATTGTTGCCAATGCAACGGAGCTGCTCGAAAACGAAATAAGCTACAACACTATGGCTCAGGCTCATAATCCGTATGGGGATGGAAATGCAAGCGAGCGAATTATTGCAGTCTTGAGAAAAATTTGAATTGGAAAATCCGGGTGATGTGAACTCATAAACGGCACGGCGATTTGTCGGATACTACAAGCATATATTTTGGGAGAGGTGGCATAGTTGCGGATATTGATTGTTAGCCAATATTTCTGGCCTGAAGGCTTTCGCATCAACGAAGTTGCAAAAACTTTGCTGGATAAGGGGGTTGAGGTCGAAGTACTGACCGGGAAGCCGAATTATCCGCGCGGAGAAATATTTGCCGGATATCGTGCGTGGGGTTGCCAGCGAGAAATTCACCAAGGCATCAAGATCAACCGCGTGCCCTTGCTTGCCCGCAGGTCCGGTGGATTACGACTGGCAATAAATTACCTGTCTTTTGTAATATCAGGTTTGGTATTCGCTCCATGGATGTTGCGCAAAAAAAAATTTGATGTGATCTTCGTCTATGGCACCTCGCCAATACTTCAAGCCATTCCTGCACTCTGGCTCGGATTGTTAAAAGGGTGTCCAGTGGTATTAAATGTGCAGGACTTGTGGCCAGAAAGTCTTTCAGCAACGGGTTATGTTCGCAACAAGGCTGTACTCAAACTGGTCGAGTGGGCAGTGCGTTTCATTTACAAACACTCTGACCTCCTCCTGGTTCAGTCCAGGGCATTCGAAGGACCTGTGAGCGCATTGGCCTCGTCTACACCGGTGGTGTATTACCCCAATTCGGTAGATGCAAGTTTTGCAATGACAACGACAAATGCAGTCCCCGATGTCACGGGTTTAGGCAACGGATTTTCGGTTATGTTTGCCGGTAACATAGGTTCCGCGCAGGCTGTCGGTGTCATAGTGGAGGCAGCAACACTGTTGCGGGAATACCCGGACATCCATTTTGTGGTGCTGGGTGACGGTAGTTCACGTGCATGGATTTTGAAGGAAGTTCAGCAACGAGACCTGGCCAATCTTCATTTGCCGGGAAGATTTCCGGTGGAGACGATGCCCGGGTTGATGCAGAAAGCATCCGTGTTATTGGTTACGCTTACTGATCAGCCCATTTTTGCCTTGACGGTTCCCAACAAGGTGCAGGCGTATATGGCGGCTGGGCGACCGATAATCGCCTGTTTAAATGGTGAGGGCGCAAGACTGGTGCTTGAGGCTGGAGCGGGATTGGCTACGCCAGCTGAGGATGCCAGGGCTTTGGCTGACACAATTCTGTTTTTGCATGGTAAATCGCCCGGTGAACGTGAAACAATGGGCGCCAGCGGTCGCAAGTTTTATCAGGCGCATTTCAATCATGATCAATTGATCGATCAATTGATCGTACTCTTGAATTCTGCAACAAGACATGAAAAGGATATTAAATGAGGGTATTGGTAGTCGGCGCGAGCGGCATGATAGGCAGCACAGTGCTGCGCGTGTTGAGTGAGAAAAGTGACTGGCAAGTCTTCGGCACGGTGCGTGATCTCAGTGTGAAACGGTTTTTTTCTGCAGCGATCAGTGAGTGCTTGATTGCGGGTGTAGATGTTGAGTATCCGGATTTAATGGTCAAAGTTCTGGATCAGATCAGACCGGACGTGGTGGTCAATTGTGCAGGCTTGACCAAGCACAAGCCGGAAGCGGATGACCCGCTGGTGTCGATTCCGATCAACACGCTGATGCCGCACCGTCTCGCCGGGCTGTGCAAGCTCGTTGGCGCGCGCCTGATACATGTCAGTACCGACTGCGTTTTCTCCGGTGAAAAAGGCGGATACGTCGAAAGTGATTATGCCGATGCGCGTGACGTATATGGAAAATCCAAGGCCTTGGGCGAAGTGCTTTATCCGCACACCATCACTCTGCGCACCTCGACCATAGGCCATGAATTGCAGAGTCAATACGGCTTGCTGGACTGGTTCCTGGCGCAGCAGGGGCGCTGCAAGGGCTATACTCGCGCCATATTTTCCGGCTTGCCCACAGTGGTTTTTGCACAGGTCATACGCGACATTGTCATACCCAATAAACAGTTGTCAGGCCTGTATCACGTTGCCGCTGAGCCTATAGGTAAGTTCGATCTGTTGAAGTTGATCGCCAAGGTATATGGCAAGACGATCGACATTGAGCCAGATGATAAATTGGTGATCGATCGCTCGCTTAATGCCAAGCGTTTTCAAATGGCAACCGGTTATATCGCTGCAGAGTGGCCTGAGTTGATCAAGTTGATGCACGCATATAAGTAGTGAATTAAATTGGGAATCGCAGATTTTTCGTTCGTGGCGGGCATGTCGAACCATGAAGCAATTAAGTCGTTAGCAATTAACTTGTTGCGATTACCCTCCGACAGGCTCAGGCCGAACGGTGTCAGTGCTTCATCGTGCTTGCAGGCAATCAAACAATGGAGTTGATATTGACATCATTTGATGCTATAAAGTGTGCGTAGATAACGGAGGTATTTATTATGCGTACTACCCTTGCACTTGATGACGATTTGCTTGAAAAAGCCCAGGCATTTACCGGCCCAATGGAAAAGACGGCTTTGGTTAGGGAAGCGCTGAAGGCCTTGATCCAGCGCGAAAGCGCAAAACGTTTGGCATTGCTCGGTGGCTCCGAGCCATTGATTGATTATGTGCCGCGGCGTCAGTCTGAACCGGCATGATACTGGTGGATACATCGGTCTGGATAGACCACTTGCGTCATGGTGATGTGGAATTGACGAGACTACTGAACGCAGGCCAAGTGCTGACTCACCGCTTTGTTATTGGAGAACTGGCCTTGGGTAATTTGCAAAATCGTAATATCGTTCTGGCTAGCTTACAAAACCTGCCGCAGGTTACTTCGGCTTCAGATGACGAGGCTTTGCATTTCATCGAAAATAATGGGCTATTCGGTAAGGGCGTTGGATACATCGACGCACACTTGTTGGCCGCTGTGCGGCTTTCTCCAGACGCGTTGTTGTGGACGCGTGACAAACGGTTGTTGGCTGAGAGTGTACGGCTTGGCCTGTGCGTGAAATTGATTCATTGAATGAGCAGCTAAAGCGGCCTATCCTTGGCTATCACCACTAACCGCCATATTTGGCATTTACATAAGCAGGGTCGAATGATGTTCAAAGGCAAAGTATTAATGATTACCGGTGGCACGGGTTCTTTCGGCAACACCGTGCTTAATCGCTTCCTGTCGACCGATGTGTGCGAGATTCGCATCTTCAGCCGTGATGAAAAAAAGCAGGAAGAGATGCGCATCGCACTCAATAATCCCAAGTTGAAATTCTACATTGGCGATGTGCGTGATTACGACAGCACCTGTCAGGCGATGAAAGGCGTGGACTATGTGTTTCATGCCGCAGCGCTGAAACAAGTGCCATCGTGTGAGTTCTACCCTATGGAAGCAGTGCGTTCAAATATCATAGGCACAGAGAACGTGATGAACGCCGCGACCGCCAGTGGCGTTAAGCGCGTGGTGGTGCTCAGCACGGATAAGGCGGTATATCCGATCAATGCGATGGGCATCTCCAAGGCGATGGCTGAAAAATTGATGGTTGCCAAGTCGCGCATGCAGCGAGAAGGCGAGACGGTGTTCTGTGCAACACGCTACGGTAATGTAATGGCCTCGCGCGGCTCGGTTATTCCCCTGTTTGTATCTCAAATCAAAGAGGGCAAGCCGCTTACGGTAACCGACCCCAACATGACGCGCTTTTTGATGTCGCTGGAAGATTCGGTAGATCTGGTGCTCTATGCCTACGAGCATGGGCAGCAGGGTGACATCTTCGTGCAGAAGGCGCCTGCCTCAACAGTGGCTGATTTGGCACAAGCCCTCACCGAACTATTTGGCGGCAAGGAAAAAGCCAGGATCATAGGAACTCGTCATGGCGAAAAATTGTTTGAGTCGCTGATTTCGCGTGAAGAAATGGCGCATGCCCAGGACATGGGCGGTTATTACCGTATTCCGGCTGATAACCGCGATCTCAATTACGCGCAATATTTTAGCGAGGGAGAGGAGAAAATTTCTCATACGGAAGATTACACCTCGCACAATACGACCAGATTGAATGTCGAGCAGGTTAAGGCACTGTTGTTGAAACTGGATTATATCAAGGAAGAATTAAATGCTTAAAGTGATGACCATCGTCGGGACGCGTCCCGAATTGATTAAAATGAGCCGCGTGTTTGCCGAGCTAGATCGTCATATGAATCATATATTGGTGCATACCGGACAGAATTATGATTACGAATTAAACCAGATTTTTTTTGAAGATCTGGGCATACGCAAACCCAACCATTTTCTGGAAGCGGTGGGCGAGAATGCCGCGCAGACGATTGCGCGCGTCATCGAAAAAGCCGATGCGGTAATGGAGCTGGAAAAACCGGATGCAGTGCTGCTCTACGGCGACACTAATTCGTGCCTGGCTGTTATTGCAGCCAAACGCCGAAAAATTCCGGTGTTTCACTTCGAGGCCGGCAATCGTTGTTTTGACCAGCGCGTACCGGAAGAACTAAACCGCAAGGTGCTGGATCACTTGTCGGATATTAATATGGTGCTGACCGAGCATGCGCGTCGCTATCTGATTGCGGAGGGGGTTAGGCCAGAGACCATTATCAAGACCGGTTCGCATATGCGTGAGGTGGTGGATTTTTACATGCCAAAAATTCTGGCATCCGATGTGGTTTCACGCTTGTCTCTGGAGGTCGGCAAATTTTTTCTGGTGAGTACACATCGCGAAGAAAACGTCGATTCGCCTGAAGCATTGCGCGATCTGATGGATACATTGAATGCGCTTGCGGTGAAATACAACTACCCGATTTATGTTTCTACGCACCCAAGAACACGCAAACGGCTGGAAGATATTGGTTTGTCCAATATGGATAAACGGGTCACTTTCGCCAAGCCATTGGGTTTCTTCGATTACATCAAGTTGCAAATGGAAGCATTCTGCGTGCTGTCCGATAGCGGCACGATTACTGAAGAAACTTCACTTCTGAATTTGTGCTCAATTAATCTGCGCAACGCCCATGAGCGTCCCGAGGGGATGGATGTTGGAACCGTGATTATGAGCGGTCTGAAAAAAAAGCGCGTGCTGGAGTCAGTAGAAATTGTGACTGCTCAATATAAAAAAGGGCTGCGTGCAGTATTACCGATTGCGGATTATGAAAATCCCCATGTCTCAACCCAGGTTATAAGGATAGTTGCAAGCTATGTGGATTATATAAACCGGGTTGTATGGTCCAAACCTGATGCAATATAAAGCAACTAACTAAGTTGTCCCGCTTTGCGGGAAATTATTTAACCATCTGGATACCCGCTTGCGCGGGAGTGACGGAGATTAGCCACAGACCGCATAAATACATGTCCCTTTACTCTCCAATTATCGCAGCAGTGATTACCCTTCTGCTGACCTTGATTTTATTGCGCAGCAAAGCCGCCAATAAAATTCAGGATATTCCCAACGAACGATCTTTGCACAAAGCACCTGTCCCGCGTATCGGAGGAATGGCGCTCATAATTGGTATGTTTGCGGGGTGGGGGATGTTGTTCAATGCTTGGACCTGGTGGGTAATATTGCCGTTGATCATGGTTTTTATGGTGTCGGTGCTGGATGACATGCGTGGTTTGCCGGTGCGATATCGCCTCCTGGTCCATGTCGGGGCGGCATGCTTGCTGGTATGGGGTAGCGGAGTGCTCGCGCAGAATTTACTGTTGGGCGTGCTGGTTCTGTTCCTGGTGGTATGGATGATCAATCTGTACAATTTTATGGATGGATCAGATGGGCTCGCCGGAGGCATGACACTCTTTGGTTTTGCTACCTATGGAATCGCGTCAATGATGGGCCAAGATGTACCGTTTGCGCTGCTTAATTTTTCCATCGCCGCCGCAGCACTCGGTTTTTTATATTTTAATTTTTTTCCGGCAAAAATATTCATGGGCGATGCGGGTTCGATACCGCTCGGTTTTCTTGCGGCGGCTATGGGTGTCTGGGGCTGGCAAGAAGAGTTGTGGCCAGCATGGTTCCCCATGATAGTGTTTTCCCCATTCGTTGTTGATGCCACGGTGACGCTTTTAAAGCGGGCGCTCAGAAGGGAAAAAATATGGCAGGCACACCGCGAGCATTATTATCAGCGGATTGTGCAACTCGGATTTGGGCATCGTAATACCGCCATTTTGGAATATGTATTGATGGCCTGTGTAGGAACCAGTGCACTCATTGCGCTACAGTTTCCGGAGCGAGAATTTGTAATTTTGGCGATCTGGAGTGTCATCTTTATATTTATCATCTTGTCAGTAGACCACCTTTGGAAGTTGAGTAAAAATGCTTAGCATTAGACGGTATAACCCGCGAACAATTCTGGCGATGTTACACGATCTGGTCGCAGTATCACTGGCGTGGACGCTGGCCTATTTACTCCGTTTTAACCTTGAGCCGCCACCTAATTTTATGACAGAGATGTGGCTCACCCTGATATGGGTCGTACCTTTGCAAGGGTTGGTGTTTTGGGGATTTGGTTTGTATCGCGGTATCTGGCGCTATGCGAGCATCAATGATTTGCGGCGCATTTTATTGGCGGTATTACTTGCTGTCGCGATCATTCCGATGATGTTCTGGATGCTAAGGTTGAATGCCGTTATTCCGCGCTCGGTACTTGTGATCTATCCCTTATTGCTGATGTTAATGATGGGCGGCAGTCGCTTGCTTTACCGCCTGTGGAAGGAACAATCTCTCTACTCCAATATCAGGTTGCAAGGCGAGCCTGTACTGGTGCTGGGTGTGGATGATGCAGCGGTTAACCTGTCCAAGGAAATGGCCCGCAGCAATACCTGGCGTGTAGTGGGATTTCTGGGCGGCGATGAAAATAAACGCGGTCGCACTTTAAACGGCATTGCAATTCTGGGTTTGCTTGAAGAGCTGCCGCAGTGGGCGGCGCGCATGGAAATACGCCAGGCCATTATCGCGATGCCAAACGCGAGCCACCAGCAACGCAAACATGCAATTGATCTGTGCAATGAAGCAGGCGTCAAAGCACTGACGGTTCCATCGTTTGACGATTTATTAAGCGGGAGGGTGGCCATCTCGCAATTGCGCGCGGTTGAGTTGGACGACTTGCTGGGACGCGACCCGGTGCAGCTGGATGATGCGGGATTGCATGAATTGCTGACGGGCAATACCGTGCTTGTAACAGGTGCGGGCGGTTCCATCGGTTCAGAACTCTGCCGCCAGATTGCACACTTTTCCCCGCAGACTTTGCTGCTGTTCGAGGCCAGTGAATTTGCTTTGTATAACATGGAACAGGAGCTCACCCGCACCTTTCCACAACTCAAGATTGTTTGTCTGGCCGGTGATGTGCGTGATGAGGCGCGAGTCGAACAGGTGTTTGCAGCATTTAAACCCGCGGTTGTATTTCATGCGGCGGCATACAAGCATGTGCCTCTGATGGAGCAACAGAATTCCTGGCAGGCTGTGCGCAATAATGTTTTTGGCACCTGGTGTGTGGCAAGCACGGCGCAACGCCATGGCGTGGGTAAATTCGTGTTGATTTCCACCGATAAAGCGGTTAATCCAACCAATGTCATGGGCACCACCAAACGTCTGGCAGAAATGGTCTGCCAGGGTCTGCAACAAATCAGCGGCACCGGTTTCGTGATGGTGCGTTTTGGCAATGTGCTGGGTAGCACCGGCAGTGTGATTCCAAAATTTCGCGAACAAATCGCCAAGGGCGGTCCCGTTACCGTTACGCATCCGGAAATTACCCGTTACTTTATGTCTATCCCCGAGGCTGCACAATTGGTATTGCAGGCGGGCTTGATGGGTAAGGGGGGAGAAATTTTTGTACTTGATATGGGTGAGCCGGTAAAGATCGTGGATCTCGCGCGGGACTTGATCCGCTTGTCCGGCCTTAAAGAGGACGACATCAGGATAGAGTATAGCGGGTTGCGTCCGGGCGAAAAATTGTATGAAGAATTGCTCGCCGATAGCGAACATACGCTGCTTACGCCGCACCCCAAGCTGCGCATTGCACAGGCGCGTAATGTCGATGCCGAGTGGGTAAGCGAGCTGCTGAAATGGGTTGCTTCAGTTACGGCGATTTGGCCTGACGAGGTGGTGAAGCAGCGCCTGCAACAGTTGGTGCCGGAATATATTCCTACCAGTAATCTGAATCAAGTATCTGTCACTTTGAGCGCCAAGCAATAAAATCCTGAGGAATCGCATGGACGGGTTGTCCGTTATCATTATCACCAAAAACGAAGCGCTCAACATTCGCGAGTGCCTGGAATCTGTCAAATGGGCGGATGAAATTGTTGTGGTCGACTCTGGCAGTACGGACGATACAATTGCCATCTGTCGTGAATTTACCCCGCTTGTTTATAGCCATGACTGGCCCGGTTTCGGCATGCAGAAAAATCGGGCACTCGACTATGCCAGCAAGGATTGGGTGTTATCACTGGATGCAGATGAGCGCATTACGCCCGAGTTGCGTGATGAAATTACACGGACCCTTGAACTCGGTGAAATGGACGGGTATTTCATTCCGCGCCTGTCCCAGTTTTGCGGAAAATTTATCCATCATTCCGGCTGGTATCCGGATTATGTGCTGCGCCTGTTCAAGCGTAATGTTGGTAGATTTTCAGATAGCCTGGTCCATGAAAGAGTATTGCTGACAGGCCCTACGGAACAATTTAAAAACCCAATTCTGCATTACAGTTATCTGACTGTTGACGATGTGGAACGCAAAGTGGAGCACTATTCTTCCGCGGCTGCGCAACAGATGTGGCAAGCGGGCAAGCGATCCAGTTGGCTGGGTGCGTTTATACGCGGAGGCTGGGCGTTCGTGCGAACCTATTTATTGCGGCTGGGTGTGCTGGATGGAATTGCAGGGCTGAATATTGCTTTTATGAATGCGCGCACAACCTACCTAAAATATCGCAAGCTGGAAGCATTGCGTTCAAGTGGCAAATAATTATCCCGCTTTATTACATTCAGCAAGTTGTTGATCAGGGTTTAAATGTCCTGATCAGCGACAAAATATCCCGCGCGATCATGGAATTTGCATAGTCGGAAATATGATCACCATAGCTATACAAAAATTTTCCTTCACGGGTGACCGTGCATTTGTTATTTGGAATGTCGCAAAGTAACGGTGTGGGATCGAAGATAATCATGCCCGGATTGAGCAGTTTTAATTCGGCTATAAAATTCAGATAGGCATGCGTTCCCTTGAGATGGTCGGTGTAACTTATCGTGCAGCGCGGATTTTCCTTGCGCCGCAACAGCTGATTCAGGAATGCACTTGATGTTGCCCCGCCGCTGATACAACTGGTAGGGTCTGGAAAGGTGGGATTGTCGACCACAAATACTACACGCTTGCCCGCCTGTTCCAACTGTTGAATTGTGCGGCTGTAAGTTGCAATTCTGTCCGGATAACGGGCAGTATTTTCTGCGATAAAGCCTGTGTCGTCATCCAGTGGATAAATTCCGCGTATTGCCAATGTAAGCGTAACGACCCTGATTGATGGATTGTTAATGATAGCCTGCAAGCCGATAAGGTTACGGTCTTGCAGGCTAGCATTGAGTTGCGGCGGCTGGAAGTAACCTATCATCAGCCACTGCATATCCGGCGAAGATTCACGTACTAAACCGTAGAAAAGGGCCTCGGCCTTGCTGTCGCCCAGCATCGCATAATGCGGCTCGCCAGCACCGCCGCTGAGGCAATAGGTGAAATCTGCTTTTTGCGCCCCGCCTATGCCGCACTCATGCCTTAATTTATCCCGGTCCGCGCCCAGCACCATGGTGCTGGCATCGGCGTTTAACATGTTGGCTTGGCGGTTCTTGTATCCATGTGAACTCTTGACGATCAAACCGGCAATACCCAGAAGGAAAACTGACAGACACAGCAGCAACACGATACTCCTTGATCGCGATCTTGATCTTAAGGGGCGCTCTACCAGCTGGTACGTCAGCCATGCCAGAATAATGCTGGCAACAAGCAAAAAGAATCGTACATCAGCAGAGGGAGTTCCGGATTCCATAATTCTGGCAAAAGTCAGCAGCGGCCAGTGCCAAAGGTACAGCGGGTAGCTGATAAGCCCTGCCCATACAAGCAAGCGGTGCGACAGGACATTGCGGTTAAGCCAGGCACCTTCGCCCGCGTAAATCAGCAATGCTGCACCCAAAGTGGGGAGCAAGGCCCATGCCCCGGGGAATAGGAAATCATTTTTTATGATCAGTGCAGCGATTGCTATCAGGCTCAAGCCCAGCCAGGAAATAATGTCGCGACTTGTTGCAGTAAGAATCAGTTTTTGCGTAATAAGATGTGCCAGGAAAGCGCCTAGGGCAAGTTCCCAAAACCGGGTCAGGGGGGAATAAAAATCAGCTACCGCATCATGGCGCACAAGCATCATGCTGTACCCCAAAGAAATGCCCATGATAACGAGTAAGGCCCAGGCAAGAAATTTGTTGTAGCGCCAAAAGAAAGCCAAAAATAAGGGCCAAACAATATAAAACTGCTCTTCTATTCCCAGGGACCAGAGATGAAGCAAGGGCTTGGTATCGGTGGCATTGTCAAAATATCCGGACTCTTTCCAGAAAACAATATTTGAAAGAAATAGTGCACCGGCAACTATATGTTTGCCTAGCTGTTCGTACTCGCCCGGTGTCAATATCACCCAGCCCATGCTCAAACAGGCGAGTAGCACTACGCTCAAAGCCGGGAAAATTCTTCTAACCCGGCGCGCGTAAAATGTTCTGATGCTGAATTTGTCTGCACGCAAATCTTCCCAAATATGTTTTGATATCAGAAATCCCGAAATCACAAAAAATATATCAACGCCAACGAATCCGCCGTGAATAAGGGACGGAAAGGCGTGGAAAACCAATACCAGCAGAACAGCGATTGCTCTGAGGCCGTCAATATCGGGCCGGTAATCACTTTTCTTTGTTTGAATTTCACCGCTTCTGATCAAGGGAGGATTGGCTGTGGTCGCAGTCAAGCGGTAAAAGAGCGATTTAAATTTTTGAACGAGCGGCATAATTAATTCGTTTATGGCGGTAGCGCGGTAGTGTGAGTTAAGTATCTTATATAGACAGGTTTTGCATCAATCCAGGCCGGACTTTATGCTGAAGCAAACCAGTCTCTGCGAGGCAATGATACGACGGTTGTTGTGATAAAATTCGCCGGTGAGCGGTATTAAATCGATGTAACAGGATAATAGAGTAAGGAGCGCAAGATGGCCAGAGACTTGGTGTTGTTGAAGACAGAATATTCAATATCAGATCTGGCCGATTTGATCAGGCGGTACCGGATATGCAGGATTGAGTCAGCGGCTTGAATGCTGTCGGGCCAGCAAAAAAATCCATCATGAAAACCATTCCCATACTCATGTACCACAACATCGGTACACCGCCAGATGAAGCAAACCTGCGCAATCTTTATGTGCGTACGGGCGCTTTCGGACGGCAAATGTTGCTTTTAAAGTTATTGGGCTACAAGGGACTCTCCATGTCGGCGGCGATGCCGTATATTCGCGGGGAAAAATCTGGCCGTATAGTGGTTATCACTTTTGATGACGGTTACCTGGATACCCTGGAACAGGCGCTTCCTGTTTTGAATACATTCGGTTTTAGCGCAACCTGTTATGTAGTGAGCGGCCGCATCGGGGAGAGCAATGACTGGGATGCAGCCGCACTCAATGTAAGAAAACAGTTGATGACAGCCGGGCAAGTTAAGGCATGGCAAGCGGCAGGTATGGAGGTGGGCGCCCACTCGCGTACTCACCCGCACTTGCCGGCCTGCACGGATGCGGAGTTGCAGGCAGAAATTGCAGGAAGCAAGGTTGACCTGGAAACGCTGACAGGCGCAGCTGTGACGCAATTCTGCTATCCCTATGGCGACCTCGATGCGCGCGTGGCCGAGGCAGTGCGCAACGCCGGCTACAGCGCGGCCACCACCACGCAACGCGGCCGCGCCCGTCCTGGTGATGATGCCGTACTGTTGCGCCGCATACTTGTGAGCGGCAGCAATATGCTGCATTTATTCCTGCTTAAATTACTGACCTCATACGAGGATAAGCGCGGATGAGATTGCTTTTTGTCGGCACAAACCGCGGCGGCGGGGGAACTGAGAGTCATTTTGTTACCCTTGCGCGCACCATGCATGAAGCGGGACATTCGGTCGCGGCGGTAGTCTATAAGGGCGCGCCCATACACACCGGCCTGCAGGGCAGTGGCGTGCAGATTTACACCGGTGTCTTCCGTAATGCCTTCGATCCGCGCGGCTTTCGATCAGTATGGAGAGCTTGTAAGCAGTTTCAGCCAGACTGGATTGTAGGCAGCTTTAGCAAGGAATATTGGCCATTGGCAATTCTTGCGAAACTGCGGGGAGTAAAGCTGGCAATATTCAAGCATATGGATTTTGCGATGCGTCCGGCCACCAACTACTTTATTCCGCGTCTGGCTGACCGCTTCGTCGTGATCTCCGAATTTATGGCCAGGCGTTTTATAGCCCGCGGTCTTCCCGCAAACCGCATTCAAGTGCTGTATAACCCGCTCAACCTTGAATATTTCAAACCTGACCCTGAATTGCGCAAGATAACCCGCGAATCTCTTGGTTATGCCGATGCTGATATTGTGCTCGGATATATTGGTGCCATGCATGCGGACAAAGGCATCATGCAACTGGCTGATGCAGTGAATCAGGCAATGTTGCAGCAACCCGGGCTAAAAGCCCTTTGGCTGGGTGACGGTCCCGCTGCCTACGAGCTAATGACACGTATAAATGGCGGAGGTTTTGCAACACGCCACGGCATTCACCAATGGGCGGCTGATGTAAGGCCGTATATTGCCGCGCTGGATATGCTGGCCATACCTTCAGTCGAGTCTGAAACTTTTGGCCGTGTTTCCATTGAGGCTCAAGCCAGCGGTGTGCCCGTGTTGTGCAGTAATATAGGCGGCATACCGGAAACTTTATCACGCGACGTCACCGGCTTGCTGTTACCTCCCGGCGATATTCCCGCATGGCGCGATGCGATCATCACCCTGGCGGGTGATGAATTGCTAAGAAAAAAAATGGCGATACAGGGCCCCGAGTGGGTGGCTAGACAATTCAGTGCGCCTGTCATCGGTCTCCAGTTTCAAAAATTGCTTGGGGATAAGCATTAATCAAAGTGGATTTTTAATTAAGGATCAGGACCCAATACTATGAAGTCAGCAAACAAACTGGATGCGTGGTTATTTCCGCTATTTGCCCTGCCGCTTTTTGTGGCGACGCTTTCAACGGCGGCGGCGAATATTTTTGGCGTGTTATTTTTGCTGGTATATGCCGCCAGCGGCTATTGGCGTGAATGGAGATCAGTCGTTGCACGTGTCTGGTTCTGGCCACTGATGGCGCTGTTGGCAATCAATTTTCTGGGCATGCTGTGGACGCAGGATACGCTACGCGGGCTGCAACTGTTGCTGAAACTCAAGTGGGCAATTTTTTCGCTTGCCGGCGCCACCCTGCCATGGACTCGTGCACATTTTATTTTACTGGTGCGACTTTTTCTAACTGGCCTGATCGTGAATGCCACGATAGGCGGCCTGCAAATGCTGCACCTGTATCCCTGGCGAATAGTGAGTCCCGGCGAGGGCCCTTTGGGTTATACGGATCGTATCTTTCTCAGCATGACCTTGACCAGCGCCATGTTGTGGATTGCATATGATATAAAAAATAAAATTGTGTTTTCGCGAGCGGTGAATGCAAGTTTCGCCCTGATATTTTTTGTGCAGTTGATTAGTGCGGGTGGACGTGCGGGATATCTGTCCTTTGCGCTGCTTCTCCCCGTTGCTTTATGGATGCTCTATCCGGGTCGCTGGCGCGCGTGGGCAATGGCGGTTGTGGCCGTGGGAATAATCGGGCTTGCTTTGTCTCCGCAGGTTCAGAAACGCATGATGGACGTCAAGACAGATTTGCAACTGTACCAGGCCGGAAGTGTTGAAACGGGAATAGGTTATCGGCTGGTATTTTGGGAGGGAGCGCTCGTGATGGTCAAAGCGCATCCATTGCTTGGTGTAGGAACTGGCGATTACAAAATGGAGATGGAGCGTTTGCATCAGATTCACGCTATACCCGATACGCCGGCGCTACTTGAAATAACCCATCCCCATAGCAGTTATCTCGCTTACCTGGCTGATCTCGGCATTACCGGTCTGGTCATTTTCCTTTGGTTCCTGTGGGCAGCTACACAGGAGGCTTGGCGATACCGTGAGCATGCCGGTGCCTGGTTTAAGCTTGCTTACATGGGTATATTTCTGCTCGGAAGTTTGACCGACACGCTGATTTGGGGGTTTCATAACGCCTTCGCGCTGGGATTGATCGTGGCAATTCCTGCGGCATTGAATTTCAATTCAGAGACGCAAAACCAGCAAGCTGGTCAAAGTGTATAAAATTGTTTGACCGGTCCAGATAATGGCAACTTACGCGGTTGGAGACATACAGGGTTGTTACAACGAGCTGCAACAGATGCTAGAGTTGGTCGAGTTCGACAGTAAAAAAGACCAGTTGTGGTTGGTCGGCGATCTAGTCAACCGCGGTGCTGATTCATTATCCGTTCTCAGACTGGTCAAATCCATGGGTGACGCGGCCATCACCGTGCTGGGTAATCATGACCTGCATTTGCTCGCAGTGGCAGCAGGCGTCGCCGAGTTGCATCATAGTGACACGCTGGACGAGATACTCGCTGCACCAGACCGGGATGAGCTGCTCGCCTGGATGCGCCAGCAGCGCATGCTGCATGTGCAGGATAATTTCGTGTTGCTGCATGCAGGTTTGTTGCCGGGTTGGGATGTGCAGCAGGCACTGACACTGGCGCGTGAGGTGGAGCAGGCCCTGCGCGGCGCGGATTACGTTACTTTCCTAGAGAAAATGTATGGCAATACACCTCACCATTGGGATGAATCACTGACTGGTTATGCCCGACTGCGGGTAATCACCAATGCGCTTACACGGATGCGAATTTGCACTTTGCAGGGTGAAATGCAATTCAAGTTCAAGGGAGAGGTTGGGGATGTGCCCGAAGGCTACCTGCCCTGGTTCGATGTGCCGCAGCGCGCCAGTGGGGAAGCGACTGTGGTGTTTGGGCACTGGTCGGCACTGGGGCTGATTGCGAGGCAGAATGTGATCGCACTGGATACCGGATGCTTGTGGGGTGGCGCTATGACGGCAATACGTCTGCAAGACCGCAAGCTGTTTCAGGTTAAATGCACAAAGCAGAAAACTAAGAAGGACTGGCAATAACGCTGGCGATTATCGCAACATTTTTTTTGTAGGAGCGCAGATTTCTGCGCGATTGCCCTTTTTAAAATATCGCGCAGAAATCTGCGCTCCTACGTGTTCATCTTTCCCCAAGCAAGCTCCGCATCATTCCCTCCGCCTGCATTAAATAACTGCTGCCGACAAGGTTGCAGTGATTCAGGATGTGATACAGCTTGTACAGTGTTTTGCGAATGGCGTAACCCGCATCAAGCGGGTAGTCGGCCTGGTAGGCGGCATAAAATTCCGGGTCGAAACCGCCGAATAATTCTGTCATCGCGAGGTCTGTTTCACGGTCACCAAAGTAGGGTGCGGGGTCGAACATGAGCGGTGCGCCATCCGCCAGAAATGCATAGTTACCAGCCCATAAATCACCATGCAGTAATGAAGCCAGCGGATGGTATCCGGCAAACAGGTCCGGCAGGGCATCCATAACTTCGCGCCCCAATTTTTGCAGCCTCCCCCCGTAACCATTGCGCAGTGCAAGCTCGAGTTGAAAGCCGAGTCTTTGCTCGCGCCAGAAACCTGGCCAATCCGATGATTCGGTATTGTGCTGCGGGGTCAGGGATAAAGTATTGTCCTGATTCCAGCCAAACAAAGGTGCTTGCACACGATGCAGTGAGGCAAGCTGTGTGCCGAGCAAATTATTATCTCCATGACGAAACAGGTCAAAGTATTCTAGCACCAGAAATGCATGCTGCCCGGCGACGCCCTGTGTGATGACGCGCGGGACGCGTACTGTATGTGTCGCCGCAAGTGCGGCAAGTCCCGCGCACTCTGCAGCAAACATCGCAGCCTTGTCGGCAGAATTAAGTTTTACAAAGAAGCAGGCTGCGCCTGCAACCTGTCCGGGTGGGCGATCGCCTTCAAGCCGCCAGGCAATATTGGTATAGCCGCCCGAGATAGGTGATGCGTGTGCCATGGAAAAATGAGTCCGGGTTGCGTCGCTGATGCTGGCGGATATTTTATTCCAGTTGATCATATGGGCAGATTATAGGTGACAAAATGCAGCCTCGGCTATGCTGTGCCTGTAGTTCGACATGAACTCACCTCGCTAAATTGCTGTCAACAGAATAATTATTGCCTCGCGCATGTGCCATGCAATTGTGCAATTTTGCACCAAAAAAACCCCGCCGATCAGGGCGGGGTGAGATGTTAGCGAATGAAATATTGAATTAGTGTGCGCTTGCCGCTTCAGCGTTGATGCCGGTGTTCTGGCGCACGTAAAGTTCATCCCACATTTTCTCGGCACGTTTGTCACGTGTTAGTAATGAGCCCAGTATCACCATCAGGAAACCCAGCGGAATAGAGATCAGGCCTGGGTTCTTCAGCAGGAAGAAGGGCTTTTCCAGTCCCATGATGCTGGTGGTCTGTCCCTCGAACTTCCTGGTGGTCTGTCCCTCGAACTTCTTCAGGTCGCCCTCGGCTTTGGCTTTGGCAGCAGTCGTCGCAGCGATATCCTTGTTGATTTTTGCAATACTGTCCTGGGCTGTTTTCAGCCCCGCAGGATCAGACGCCAGTGCGGCAAGGGATAACTCCAGGGGCTGGAGAGACTCGTTCAACTTCGCCAGCTTTTCACCTGCACCCAATTTCGCAGGTTTTTCCGCACTGGCTACCTTCGCCGGCTGCGAGGCAACACAGCCATCCAGCGCGAACAGTTCGCAGATAAAGCTGGATGCGGGTTTGGCGGCTTGCGCCTCCTTGGCCGCAACGGCTGGCTCACCGTTCAACACCTTGTTCGCAGCTGCGATGATGGGTTTTGGATAGGTGATATTAGGGGAAATCATCACCAGTCCGATCGCGGTTAAGGAGCCCACTATCATGCCGGCGATAATGCCGGTGGTGTTGCAGCGCTTCCAATACAGGGTCAGGAACACTGCAGGCAGATTACTTGAAGCGGCGACCGCAAAGGCCAGTGCAACCAGGTGCGCGACGTTTTGCCCTTTGGCCAGAATGCCCACGGTGATCGCGATCACGCCGACGATACCGGAAGCGACACGAGCGGCAACAACTTGCTCTTTTGGTGTGGCGTGGTCGCCACGAATTACGCCGACGTAAATGTCATGCGCCATCGCGGAAGCTGCCGCCAGAACCAGACCTGCCACCACCGCAACGATGGTTGCAAAGGCGACTGCCGCCACGAAGGCCAGCATGAAGTTACCCATCAGCGAATCTGCACCGCCGCCCAGATATTGTGCCAGCAGAGGTCCAGCCATATTGCCACCGGCATCGACAGCGGCGATCTTTGCCGAGCCGACCAGCATCGCTGCGCCCGTGCCGAGGAACAGCGTCAGCACATAGAACCCGCCGATAATGCCCATTGCCCAGATGACCGAGGTGCGCGCGGCTTTTGCTGTCGGTACGGTAAAGAAACGCATCAGGATATGAGGCATACCCGCCGTGCCGAAGACCAGCGCCATACCCAAAGAAATCTGGTCGATGGGGCTCTTCAGGAACAGGCCCGGCTCGAGGAAGCGTTGGCCGAGCTCTTCCTTGCTCATGCCTGCTGCGGAGTCGCCTAGGAGCTTGGCGACCTGAGCCACGACTTTGTCGTCACCCACCACTGCGTGCAGATAAGCAGGCAAGCTGAAACCGTAGGGCGACCAAACCAGGAACACCAGGATAAGAGATGCCACCACCAGCAGTACAGCCTTGGTGATCTGTACCCAGGTGGTCGCCTTCATGCCGCCGAAGACCACGTAGGCCAGCATCAGAACGCCCACGCCGATGATTGAGGTCTCGTAATCGATACCGATCAGCGTCTTGATCAGCACGCCGCCGCCCACCATCTGTGCGGTGAGGTAAAAGGTGGAAACCGTGATAGTGGAGAGGGCAGCGACGACCTTGGTTTTCTTCGGATCGTTGCGGAAAGCAAGAATGTCGCCCATCGTATATTTGCCGATATTGCGGCACGGCTCGGCGATCACCAGCAGCACGGTGATATAGGCCACCAGCCAGCCAACTGAATACATAAAGCCATCGTAACCGTACAGCGAGATCAGCCCGGCGATGCCGAGGAAGGACGCAGCGGACAGATAGTCACCCGCGATCGCCCAGCCGTTCTGGATGCCGCTGACAGAACGGCCCGCAGCATAGAACTCGGAAGTCGTGTGTGTGGTACGCGCGGCCCAGTAGGTGATCGCCATGGTAACGGCAATGATCACGCCGAATACCGCAAAGGTCATCCACTTGTACTCGTCAGCAACCGCACTGGTGGCCGCGATAGCTGTACTGCTGCAACATAAAGTTGCGGCAGATAGAACCCATTTGTTTGTCGTCGAACTCATTTGAGTGCTCCTGTCTTTTGTGTGTCGTTGATGATCTCCTGCGCCATCGTATCGAATTCGGCGTTGGCTCTTCTGGCATACACGAAAGCGATCGCCCACGCCACGATGAATTCGGACAGCGCGAAGAGGAGACCGACATTGACTACGCCCCACACTTTAATCTTGAACAAATCCTGATAATAGGCTGCGCCGATAGGTAACAAAAAATAATAGATGGTGGAAAAAACCATCAAACCCCACAGGAATGCCATTTTCTTGCGATGCAAAGCGATAAATTTCGGTGTGGCGTCGATCGCCGCCCAATTAATATTGTTATTAGACATAATCCCTCCCTGTAAATAATCAAAACAAGTCACGCGCAAATACCTTGACTCACTCTTGGCTACATTGCAACTGTACTACGGTACTACAAAACCCTTGTATCGCGCTTAAAATTACGTTGCAACTGTAAATAAAAGCACAGGGCAATATTTTTTGTTCGCCAGCGTATAGTGCCATGGCTTACTGCTGATGGGTGTCCTGCTGCCCCCGGCGGCGAGCCTGCTGGAGCTTCACAGGTGATGTTCCAGCGCAAGCCGTGCCTGCAGCTTGCGCGCCTGGCGAAAAGCTTCTTTTAAAATGCGCCTGTCCAGCTCGTTCAGGCTGGCCGGGTTGATTCGGTTATCCAGTGCATCATCACCTATGCCCCGCGCCTTCTCCTCGTTGTGATGGCGCAGGCGCAATTCCTGTATGAAAAGGAATGCGCCTATCCATGCTTCGATTTCAGACGGATGGATCTTCATCCTGGCAGCGCTGGCCCGCAGGCGCTGGGTGGTACCGGTCTGTGTCACGCCGGCGGCCAAACTGAATATGCGTGCAGCATCCACGAACGGGGTAATACCGTTAATTTTGAGATCAAGCGTATGTTCCTTGCCCAGCACAAAGTCGCGCACCACGCCGAGAGGCGGACGGTTAATTAACGCGTTCTCCGCCATCTGGTGCAGGAAGCGAGCGTTATCACTGGCGACTCTTGCCAGCCACAGGCGCAACGCTTCTGTCAGGCCATGGGCCCCGTGCAGCGCACGGAAGTCAAAAAAAATCGATGCATGCAGCAGTGCTTGCGGCGTGCCATTGCTGATCCAGTCGGAAAACTTGCGCTTCCATTCGTCCAGTGACAGACACCATTGTGGATTTGAAGCCATTACCAGGCCGCTGCACAGGGGAAAGCCGCATAAGGCCAGCGTGTCATTGATGCGTTTGGCAACGGGTAGCAGTTGCGCGCGCACCTGGTCTACCGTCATGTTATCGGGCACAGAAAAGATGAGCGCATTGTCCTGATCGGTATTCAGTGTCTGCTCAAAGCGCCCTTCCGAACCCAGCGCCATCCAGCACAAACGCTCCGCGAGGGGTGTAGTGCCGAGATTGCTGGCTGTGTATTCCAACTCGATCACACGTGCTGTCAGCAGGTCGTTGAAAGTGGAGATGAACTGTGTCAATTGCTCGGCTGCCATTCCTTGCTCCAACATGTTGTATGCCATGCTGCGTATGTCGCTGGCTGCATGGCGCAAGTCATCAACCGAAGCGGCATGGCGTATGCTGGTGCCCATTTGGTGCAGGCCGATTTTCTGTAAGGCGAACAAATCTTTTTCCGAAATCAGACCGACCAGCCGCTCGTTTTCAACCACCAGTACATGTCTGAACCCCTGTTTGGCCATGGTCAGTGCCGCCTCGTAAGCCAATGTCTGGGGCGGCATAAAAATCAAATTCCTTGTCATAATGCTGATCACCGCTTGTTCCAAATCGATCTGCGGGAGTGCGATGCGCTCCAGCACATCCGGCAGGGTCAAAATGCCGAGCGGGCGTCCATCATCATCAACAGCCACCATGGAGCCGATGCGCAATTCGTGCATTTTTACCAACACCTCACGCACGCTGGTCTGCGCTGCACAGGTGATGGGTGCGCGGCGGATGAGGGTGGACAGCGGGCGGCTCAGAGAATGTTGTTCTGCACTCGATTGCGAGTACTGCGCCTGTATGACTTGCTTGGAATGCTCCAGCAGATTGGCGATGCGGCGCGTACAAAAATCCCGGAACGGTGCGCTGAGCCGCAGCAAGGTGTGAAAATCCGCGATTGATAATTCATAACATACCGTATCTTCCATCGCCCTGTATAAGCTGGCTACAGGGCGATGTGCAATGAGTGCGCCGAGAGGAAAACATTCGCCTGCGACAAGTTCCAGCCAGGTATCTGTTTCGTTGCTTTGGGCAATATTTTGCTCGCCTTGCACGAGGCCTTGCCTGATGATCAGCAAGCGTTCTGCCAGCCCCTGTTGCGGTGAAATAATCACTTCGCCTTTTGCGAATTCTGCCTGCTGCATATGTTCCACCATCCACAACAAATGTGCAGCTTCCATGCGATCAAACGGTGCATGGGCGGTGATAAAGGCGAGCTGGGATGTCTGGATGGTACTCATGTCAGATTTTATTGATCCTGTCAGATAATGTTTGAGTTTTCATGGCTAGCCTTCTTCATGTGCAGATCAGATAAGGTAGGGTGCGCCGAGCGCACCATGGTGCGTGGAACGCACCCTACAGCGCAATGGTTCAAGCTGATTATTCTGATTATTTTTGTTGTTGTTGCTGTATTCGGTTTCACGTTCATGGTCAGCTCAGTTGCCAGGTGGATCTCAACCAGCGTTGCGCTTTTTCCATATCCTGCAGAGTCTTGAAATCCGTGATGCGTTTTGTCTGTGCGCTGCGCAAGGCTATCAGGCCAAGCTGGGCAGTGGCCAGCGCATCGGCCAATGCATTGTGACGCGCATCGTTGCCTATGGAAAATTGACCCAGCCAGTCATCCAGGGCGCGGTATTGTTGCGCGTACCGGGGAAAAAAAGCAGGCATCAGATAAGCCAGATCGGCCCAGGTATGACGGAACTCAATGCCAAGGAATTTCTTGCAGGCTTTGCGCAGCATGGTTTCGTCAAAAGTCACATGAAAGGCGAAGAGAGGTGCACCATCCAGATATTCCAGAAATGCCAATAGCGCATCTTCGGGCGGCAGTCCGGTGCGCTGAGCAGTGCCGCCTATGCCATGCACCAGAATGTTGGCTTTGTCGCTGGCCACTTCCTGGCGCAGCAGCACATCGAAACTGTCGGCATACACAATACGCCCGGCATGGATGGCGATTGCGCCGATAGCGATGAGGTGATCGTTGGCCAGGCTGAGGCCTGTGGTTTCAACATCCACCACCACAATTCTGTCGCGGGAAAGATCTGTTTTGCATGCAGTGGAAATTTTATGGCTGAGCAAATCAAGCCTGGCCTGCTGTGTTTCCGCCAGTGTGAGAACGGGCCGTTTTAGCTTGCTGAATTGCGCGAGCAATTTCTGTATCACAGCTCGTACTCCGTCGACAATCGACTTTGCATCTTGCGTGACTGGCGGAAGGCCTCTTTGAGGATGCGCCTGTCCAGATCGTTGAGCAGGTTGGGATTGATCTGGTTGTTCATGGCTACACCCTGTCTGGCGCACTGGTATTGGTGCAGCAGGCGCACAGTCTGCAGAAAATGGAATGCTTCTATCCAGCCCTCAATTTCCGCGCTGTGGATGTGCAGCAAATTAGCCATGTCACGCAAGCGCTGCACGGTATTGGTGGCGGTGCTGCCACTGGCCAGGCTGAGGATGCGTGCGGCATCCACAAATGGCGTCACGCCGTTCAGCTTTATATCCAGAGTCTGTGTCTGTCCAAGCACGAAGTCGCGCACGATCCCCAGTGGCGGCCGGTTGCGCAGCGCGTTGGCAGCCATCCGATGCAGAAAACGCGGCGTGCCTGAAATTTTTTTGCCCAGCCACGCGCGCAAGGAATCGGCAAATGCTGCGTTGCCATAGAGGCAGCGAAAATCGAAAAAGACCGAGGCATTGAGCAAGTCTTCCGGACTGCCGTGATCGATCCAGTCGGCAAAAGTTTGCTGCCATTCCTCGCGGGATAAACACCACTTCGGATTGCTCGCCATGATGCCACCGCTGCAGAGCGGGAAGCCGCAACTTGCCAGGGTTTCATTGATGCGGCGCGCTATCGGCAACAGGCGCTGGCGCATGGAATCTGCAGTCTCGCCTGCGGGCACGCTGAAAATAATACCGTTGTCCTGGTCGGTATAGAAGGTCTGCTCCAGCCTGCCCTCTGAGCCCAGCGCCAGCCAGCATAGCCCTGCCTCGCATGAATTGGGGAGCTGCAGTGCGGAGGCGACACATTCCAGTTCAATGATGCGTGCAGTGAGCAAATCATTCAGCGTGGAAATCAGCTGGGTAATCTGTTCCGCAGCCACCCCCTGCGCCATCATGTTATGCGTCAGTTTGCGGATGTCAGCGCTGAGTGTGACCAGCGTGGAAATCTTGTCTGCCTGCCTGATCGAGGTTCCCAGTTGGCGCAGGCCCACGCGCTGCAATGCGAATAAATCGCGCTCGGAAACAATGCCGCGCAATGTGCCGTTAGTCTCGGTCACCAGTACGTGGCGAAAGCCTTCCCTGGCCATCACCATCGCCGCCTCGTAGGCAAATGCGCCGGGCAGCAGCGTGACGGGCTGGCTGCTCATCACATTGCCGATGGGCTGATCGATAGACAGGTTTTCAAGCACCACGCGTTCAAGCAAATCACGCAAGGTAAAGATACCCAGAGGCTTGTGTGCGGTATCCGTCACGATCATCGAGCCCAGATGTGAATCACGCATCATCTGTAGTGCTGCGCGTATCGGCGTGGCGGGGGGGCAGGTGACAGGGGTACCGCGGATAATACTGTGCAGTGAACTGGAAAGGGATTGCTGTTCGGTGGAAACCTGTGAAAGTTGCGCCTGCATCGCCTGGGTAGACTGCTCAAACAGCGCAGAGATGCGGCGGGTGCAAAAATCCTTGAACACCACAGACAATTCAATAAGCTCATGAAAATGTTTTGCAGACAGTTCAAAGCAGAACACATCTTCTTCTGCACGATATTCGGAGGTCACCGCGCGTCCCGCCAGCAGGGCGCCAACCGGGAAACACTCGCCCTCGTGCAGTTCCACTACCGCATCCAGTTGTGCCTTTGCCGCGCCGCGCACCAGACCCTGCTTGATTACCAAGAAGCGGTTTGCCAGCCCGTGCTGCGGCGAGGCGATCACCTCATCCTTGGCATAGTATGCAAGCTGCATGCGCTCAAGCATCCACAGCAGCTGCCTGCGCTCCATGCGGTCGAATGGCGCATGTCTGGAAAAGAAAGCTAACTGGGCAGCATCTAAAGCACTCAAGGGGTCACCTTTTTGATTCATGCAGTGCCATATTATAAAGCGCGCTGCATACAATCAAATCAATCTTTTGTGGTCACGCTTTACATTATTAACGCACGGCGTTACTATCGCGTTATGTCCATAAAGTCCTTCAAATGCGCCGATACCGAGAGCCTGTTTAAGCGCCAGCGCATTAGACGGTTTATTAACATCGAATCAGTGGCGCGGCGAAAACTTGAGCAGCTTGATTGGGCGGGTGTGCTGGACGATTTGCGTGTGCCCCCCGGTAATCGTCTGGAAGCATTGAAACGGGATCGTGCCGGACAGCACAGTATCCGCATTAACGATCAGTTTCGCGTGTGCTTTGTGTGGACGACTGAGGGGCCCAGGGATGTTGAAATTGTTGATTACCATTAACGGAGTTTTAGCATGAGCAAAATAAAAAAACTGCCGCCAGTTACACCGGGCGAAATGTTGCTCGAAGAGTTCCTGAAGCCGATGGGTATTTCCCAATATCGATTGGCCAAGGAGATTGGTGTTCCCGCCCAGCGTATTGGTGAAATAGTTGCCGGACGCCGCGCAATTACGGCTGACACCGATTTGAGGCTGTGCCGATTTTTCGGGCTATCAGAGGGTTGGTGGTTACGCGGCCAAGTGCGTTACGACACCGAGTGCGCAAAGGATATTCTTGCGGCTACCTTATCCAAGATCAGACCCTGGACGGAAGTGGTTGACGCTGCCTGAATCTGGATGCGCCGACCAGGGTGCGCGGTGCGCAACTCATGACACTTTCAAACCCCTCCCAGCCTCCCCTTAACAAGGAGCGAGCTTGTCTCTCCCCCTGTTAAGGGGGAGCCGGAGGGGGTTTGAGGCTAATGAACAATTTCGGTACTTCATTGTCATGCATTTTGGAATGCTCAATAATCATGGCAATGTACAGATCCAAAGGTAGGGTGCGTCCTACGCACCATGGTGCGTATGACGCACCCTACCACACCTCATTCAACAGCCTGCTTGGGCTAACAGGAGTGCTTTTACAAGCTTATGCGCTTGCCAAAATTCTTGTGATATAACTCCATCAATTCTGCGCGCATAGGCTTGTGATTCTGGCCGCCACGGCTGGCTATCTTGAGCGAGCCCATCATTGATGCCAGGCGTCCGGTAGTTTCCCAGTCCCATCCCTGTTGTATCCCGTACAGCAAGCCCGCACGATAGGCGTCACCACAGCCAGTTGGGTCAACAATTGCCTGCGGCTTGGGTGTGGGGATGGCAATCTTTTTGTCATCGGCATAAATCATCGAGCCGTCAGCGCCTAGCGTCACGATCAGGGCTTTGACTGAGCTTGCAATCTGCTCCAGTGTCAGGCCGGTTTTATCCTGCAGCAGTTTGGCTTCGTAATCGTTTACCGTCACGTAGTCCGCCTGCTGAACAAAACGCTTCAAGTCCTCACCGCTAAACATCGGCATGCCCTGGCCGGGGTCAAACACAAAGGGAATTTTCGCTGCAACAAACTCTTCCGCATGCTGCATCATGCCATCGCGCCCGTCAGGCGAGATAATGCCTATGCTCACGTCCTTCGCCTCACTCACGTGGTTCAGATGTGACATGCCCATCGCGCCGGGGTGAAAGGCGGTGATCTGGTTGTCGTCCATATCGGTCGTGATAAACGCCTGGCCGGTAAAGCTGTCGGGGATGTGACGCAGGTGCTGTTGCGAGATGCCCAGTTTTTCCAGGCGTGCGGCGTAGGGCGCAAAGTCATCGCCCACTGTCGCCATCAGCAGCGGATTGCCGCCCAGCAACTGCAGGTTATAAGCGATGTTGCCGGCGCAGCCGCCGTATTCGCGGCGCATTTCGGGAACCAGAAAAGCAACATTCAGAATATGAATCTGCTCGGGCAGAATATGTTTTTTGAACTGGTCATGAAACACCATAATGGTGTCGTAAGCCATCGAGCCGCAGATAAGTGCTTTCATATGCCTGAATGCCTGAAAAAAGATTGAACGGGAATTATAGCAGCATAGGGGGGCGAACTGAACGTACCGGCAGTGGGTATAAGAGTGAGGTTGTAATACACACCATGAAAAAAATGGCGAAAAAAAACCCGCAGCGCTGCGGGTTTTTCTTTGTGGCCTGTGTCAGAAAATGAAAACCTGACAGTAGCCAGTTCAATTTATCATTTAGCCGTTGCTCAAGAAATCGGGCAACAGCCAAATGGCTAAATTAGAACTTGTAACGCAATGAAGCCATATAAGTTGACTGTGAATGTGTTGTTGTATTGGTCCCACTGCCACCAAAAGCTGGAACGGCAACTGTCTTCGTAACTTCAGGTGAAATCACGGCCGCAGCTTCGATCGTCATTGCTTTAGAAACATCAAATCCACCGCCAAATGTATAAGAATTTGTCACGATAGCAGGGAAGAACATGTTGTTAAAGAAGTTAATTGCTTGATTCTTATAGGTTGTAGCAGGCAATTCGCCGATTGGGTCGTTGGCGCTGTTGTAACCTGCACCCAGCCAGTAACCGTTGCCCGCATATTTCGCACCTAAAGCGTAGACGTTTTGGTTTTGCCAGTTAAAATCCTTGTAGCCAGCTGCGCTGCTCCATGCAATTGATTTGTAGTCAGCCGTCAAAGTGATGTTCGACATGGTGTAAGCAACACCTGCTTTGATTTCGGCAGGTTGATTCAAGTCGTCGCCAAATGCAGATGCACCGGTTAGACCGAAACCAGCACCGGCAGCAGAAATTTGCGTACCATACTTCATCGCGATTTCAGACTGGTATGAAACAGCAACCACAAAAGCCGGGGTCACGTTGAAGTAACCACCTAAATTATAGCCATAGCCTGTATTGGTGTCCGCACTTTCAGCACCATTGACTGTAACAGGAACGCCAGGGCCGCCTCCATTCGGGTTGCTATAAGAAATCGCTAAAGAACCATACTGCAACACGGGAGAAAAACCTAGGCCGTAGTCTTTGGTGTTATAGGCGATAGTTGGAATAACGCGTGCAATGCTCAGAGCAGATTTTGCTTTGATGTGTGATGCTTGGATACCGTCAGAATAGTCGACACCCATGCCGGCGATACCTGCCATTGCAATTCCCCAGCTCAGGCTGTCGCTGCTTCTGCTGGAGTAAGATAAATCGGGGATGTAAAAGGTGTCTGCTTTGCTCTTTGTTTCTACGCCAGCAGCACCGGGGATTCCTGTGTTAGTGACTTTTGGCATAAATAAAGCAATACCACCCACTACTTCGTCACCTTTTGATTTGCCCAGCATCGCAGGGTTAGCGAATGCGCTTTCGGCACCGATGTAGTTGGACACACCCGTTCCGCCCAAAGCAGAACTTTGTGAGCCAACAGCCATCATTTCGTCGCCGTTGGTGGCGTATGCCATGGGTGAAACCAGACCGATTGCCATCAAGGCTGCAACAATTTTCATATTCTTTTTCATTTTTCTTCCCTTGTGTTTGTGTAACGATTAAAAAACAACTTCCTGCTTCCCACTACTCTTTAGATAAAGAGACAAACGTCCGCTTCACCGGCAAATTCCATAAAGGAAGCTGCGCCTACAAAGTCGATGCCGCCGATGAACTCGCTCTTTTCAAATTCGAACAGGTCTACCGTCATCTGGCAGGCAACAAATTTGACGTCGGCTTCGATGCACATATCGCGCAATTCTTCCAGGGTTGCAACACCCTTGCTCTTCATTTTTTGTTTCATCATCATGGTTGCCATGGCTTCCATGCCCGGCAGTGCCTGCACGAATACCGGCATAGGGATGGGCATAGGCATGGCCGGATTGGCCAGGGGGCTGATCTTGATGCCGCTCAGGTCTTTGCGCAGCAGTGTAAGGCCGTAGAAAGTGCAAAATACCTGCACATCCCAGCCGAGCGCGGCTGCCGTAGATGCGAGGATCAGTGGCGGGTAAGCCATGTCCAGTGTGCCTTTAGTTGCAATAATACCCATTTTTTTTTGCATGATATTGTCCTTTTATTGGGGCTGTGTGGTGCGGTTAAAGAAGAATTACTTCTTTTGCATCATGAAAATGTATTCGCCTTTTTCTTCGCTGGAAGACATCAATGCATTGCCGGTCTGGTTGGCAAAAGCCTGCATGTCTTTAACAGAGCCTGCATCGGTAGAAACCACTTTGAGGATTTGACCCGCTGTCATGTCGGCAAGTGCTTTCTTGGTTTTCAGGATAGGGAGAGGGCAGTTCATGCCGCGTGTATCTAGTTCTTTGTCGAAACTCATAATAAAACTCCAATTAAATAAATGTTGAATAAAAAAAGCACGTCCTAACCACCTTAAATGGATGTCGACATTAAGAAGATTCGACTAACTTACGTCTATAACTATTTTGAGCGAAGGTGTATAGCTCTAAAGGGTTATACGGTTATAAAGACAAATAAATCAGGTGGTAACAAGTGACCCATAGCCTGCTTATAGGGATAACAGGTATAGCCAATGCAGGGTATGTGTTGCAAAATTACAACACATGCAAAGACACGTAACAGCCAAATTTTATTCAGCCTTTATGAAGGTGAATAGCTGCGTCTCAGGCTATTTTCTGGTAGTACAAATTTTGCGGATGATTTGCTTCGGCAAAGAAGAACCAGCGCTCGGCCAGCAGGCCTGCGTATTGAATGAAAAAAGCCAAAATCAGCAGCTTGGGTGACGACAAACCCACGACAAGCAAGACCAGGGGTAGCACGAAGGTAAGCACAATAAAGCCGGGTTTGACCGTACGGATAAACCATGCACTCTTGCCGTGAAAAAATGCGCGGGTATTAAATGAGCCGCCCATAGAACCTTGAGATATCTGCACGATATGCGGGTGCTTGATGCCGATCGCGGTGCTCAGCGATGATTTGGGTTTGATGCGCGCGTTGCGCAACAGGGAGGCGCTGCGGCTAATCAAGGCAAGCACGGTGAGAACAATAGCCCAGCCGGCATAGAAGCCGATTAATTCCGGGGAAACGATTGCCGCAAAAACGCTGGCCAGCAGGAAGCCGGAGGCGCCGCCAAACAATATGAAATTTATCGGCGTGAGCGGGGTATGCCATTCCTGCATAAAGCGCAGACAGGCATAGATCATGCCTGTGCTGATAAACAGGGCGAAGCTGAGCAGGGTGCCGATTGCGCCGAGGATAAGTGTAATGTCGACATGGTGGCTGCCGGCGAGCTCGATGACCGGGGTGCTGAAATTAAACCAGTGCGCAACCCCATAAAAAAATACAGTGCCCATAAATGCCGGCAGCACGATGACCTCGCGGGACAGCCACGAGGTGCGCCACATGGCGGCAGAGCGCCAGGCGCGCTCAGGGTGGCCGAGGTGAAAGATGGAGGCAATCAACCCGGCAACCAGAAATGCCAGGGAGATTGCGCTACCCACCGCATAAAATGTGTGGCTGTCCTGATCGGGCAGCAGGTCGAAGAAGGAATAAAGCTGGCCGGTGTAGAGGGCCAGAAACAGTCCCTGGCCGACACCGATCAGCGTGGTTAAAAAAATAACTGAGAAAGGAGGTTTCATTTTTTTTGGTCCTGTTTTTGGTTCAAAATCTTGAATTTGGGGTGACGCTGTTTATTTAATCCAAATAGCTCATTAGAACCAAACCCCCTCCAACTCCCCCTTGACAGGGGGAGAGCAAGTCTCGCTCCTCCCCTGTCAAGGGGAGGCTGGGAGGGGTTTGAGCCTAATGGAATCATTGGGATCAATTGATTTTTTTGACGTGACATTGGCAGATGAACAATCAGGGCGCAAAAAAATTACCAGCTCGTCGTGTCGTCCAGCGTCTGTAACTGTTTAGACGGCTTGGGCAATTTGCCATCGATCTTCAGCGGGTTGTCGGCGCGCATCAGTTCATCCTCGTGGATGGTCATGGTGGTCTTGCGACGCGGCAGGTAATGGTTTGCCGGTTGCGTGCCCCACTCCGGCATCAGCGCATAACCCGCGTTCTCGCGGATGGTGCGCGACACGATAGACTCTGGATCGTGCACGTCTCCAAACAAACGCGCGCTGGTCGGGCAAGCCATCACGCAGGAAGGCTTGCGATCCGCTTCGGGCAGGGTGATGCTGTAAATGCGGTCCACGCACAGGGTGCATTTCTTCATCACCTTCTGCTTGGCATCGATTTCGCGTGCGCCGTAGGGGCAGGCCCAGCTGCAATACTCGCAACCTATGCACTTGTCGTAATCGACCAGCACGATGCCGTCTTCCTTGCGCTTGTAAGAAGCTCCGGTTGGGCACACCGGCACGCAGGGCGGTTCTTCGCAGTGCAGGCATGACTTGGGAAAGTGCACTGTCTGAGTATTTGGAAAGGTGCCGACTTCAAAGGTCTGCACACGGTTGAAGAAGGTGCCCGATGGATTGGCACCATAGGGGTCGCTGTCGCTCATTGGACCGGCGGGACCCGAGGTGTTCCATTCTTTGCAGCTGGTCACGCAGGCGTGGCAGCCCACGCAAACGTTGAGGTCGATTACGAGTGCTAACTGTGTCATTGCTTTTTTCCATTCTTTGATTTTTCCCCACCAGCAAAATAGGCCAGCCATTTGCCAAAGTATGGCTTGGTTCCCGGATAGGGTTTCAGGGGTTCGAACTGCGGTGATGTCTGCTCGGCTTCACCGGCTTCGGCGGGGTAAATGCGCACGCGCACGTCGAACCATGCCGCCTGGCCGGTGATGGGATCAGAGTTTGAAGTGGTGCCGCCAGTTTTGACCGGCAACTCTTCGGAGATCACGTGGTTCAGCAAGAAGCCCAGCCGGGATTCATTTGCGCTCGGCAATAAATTCCACGCACCGGCTGATTTGCCGATGGCATTCCATGTCCACACTGTACCCGGCTCAACCGACTCGGAGTGACGGCACATGCAGCGTACCTTGCCCCACGGCGACTCGATCCACATCCAGCCGCCATCCGCTATGCCAGCAGTCTTGGCGGTGACGGTGTTTACCATCAGATAGTTGTGGGTGTGGATCTGGCGTAACCAGGCGTTCTGCGAATCCCATGAGTGATACATCGCCATCGGACGCTGCGTAATGGCCGCGAGAGGATACTTTTGCAGATCGGTGACCTGCGTCTCCAGCGGCTCATAGTAAAACGGCAGGGGGTCGAAGAAGGTCTCTACGCGTTGTTTCAGATGCTTGGGCGGTTTGCGCGAGATGCCCTTGCCCTGTGCAGCGAGGCGGAAAGTCTGCAAGACTTCGGAATAAATGTGGATCTGGATTGGGTCGGCGTAACGCGTGATGCGGTTGCGCTGTGACCATTCCAGATAGCCTTTATTCCAGTTACGCATGTACTGGTAGGACAGCGGCAACTCGTAGTGGTGCATGCAGTTGTTGGCTTCGTACATTTCCAGCTGGCGCGGATTGGGTTCGCCTATCATGGATTTTTCGCCACCCTTGCCGCGGAAACCGGAAAGAAAGCCAATACCTGACCCCGGTGCCGTTTCGTAGTTGATGATGAAATCCGGATAGTCGCGGAATTTGCGCGAGCCGTCCTGATTGGCAAATGCGGGCAACTTGAGGCGAGAGCCGAGTTCGATCAGCACTTCCTGGAAGGGCTTGCACTCACCCTTGGGCGGGAAGATCGGCACACGGATGGCGTCTACGGGGCCGTCAAATTCGGAGATGGGGCGGTCCAGCATCGACATCACATCATGGCGTTCGAGGTAAGTGGTGTCGGGCAAAATAAGGTCGGCAAACGAGGTCATCTCCGACTCGAAGGCATCGCATACCACTAGGAATGGAATTTTGTATTCGCCCTGTTCGTCTTTGTCGTTGAGCATCTTGCGTACTTCCACGGTGTTCATGGTGGAGTTCCAGCCCATGTTGGCCATGAAGATCAGCAGGGTGTCGATTTTGTAGGGATCGCCGCGCCAGGCATTGGTAATGACGTTGTGCATTAAGCCGTGTACAGCCAGCGGGTGCTCCCACGAAAACGCCTTGTCGATACGTACCGGCTTGCCTTCGTCATCCACAAACAGATCGTCCGGATCGGCCGGCCAACCCAGCGGCATGCCGTCGAGTGGAGTATCCGGCTTTACTGCCAGATGGGTGTTGGGTGTTTTTGCGCAGGGTGGTATCGGGCGCGGGAACGGTGCTTTGTGACGGAAGCCACCCGGCCTGTCTATCGTGCCCAGCATCGACATGAGGATTGCGAGCGAGCGTATGGTGTGGAAACCGTTGGAGTGAGCGGCCAGGCCGCGCATCGCATGGAAGGCCACGGGATTGCCGGTGATGGTGTCGTGCTCCTTGCCCCACGAGTCGGTCCAGGGAATCGGCAATATCACCTTTTGGTCGCGCGCTGTAACGCCCATTTCGTAGGCCAGGCGGTGGATGGTCTCGGCGGGGATGCCGGTAATTTTGGCAGCCCACGCCGGGGTGTAATCTTTAACCCGTTCCTGCAGCAACTGGAAGGAAGGTTTGACCGGCGTGCCATCTGCCAGTTTGAAATCACCGAACAGGAAGGGGTCTGCGCCTTCCGCATGGGTAATGACAGGGTGATTGGTAATGCGATCCCACCACAGTTTATTTTGCGGGTCGAAACAGCCTTCTTCCTTGGGCACTTCGGAGCGCACGAACATGCCGAACTCATCATGTGCCGCATCAAGGTTCACCAGTTCGCCCGCGTTGGTGTATCTCGCCAGAAATTCGCGGTCGTACAAACCCATTTCGATCAGTTCGTGGATCAGTGCAAGCATCAGCGCGCCGTCGGTGCCCGGTTTGATCGGCACCCATTCGTCGGCAATGGCAGAGTAACCCGTGCGTACGGGATTGATCGAAATGAAGCGGCCGCCATCGCGTTTGAATTTTGAAATCGCAATCTTGAGCGGATTGGAGTGGTGGTCTTCCGCCGTGCCTATCATAACGAATAACTTGGCGCGTGCAAGGTCGGGACCGCCAAACTCCCAGAACGAACCGCCGATGGTGTAGATCATGCCGGCGGCCATATTGACCGAGCAGAAGCCGCCGTGGGCTGCGTAGTTGGGCGTGCCAAACTGGCGCGCAAACAGGCCGGTGAGCGCCTGCATCTGGTCGCGTCCGGTAAACAGCGCGAACTTCTTGGGATCGGTAGAGCGTATCTTTTGCAGGCGTTCGGCAAGTATAGAGAAGGTCTGTTCCCAGCTGATAGCCTCGAAATCGCCGGCGCCCCGTTCGGCACCTTTCTTGCGCAACAGCGGCTGCGTCAATCGGGCGGGTGAATACTGCTTCATGATGCCGGAACTGCCCTTGGCGCAAATCACACCATTGTTGAGCGGGTGGTTGGGATTGCCATCAATGTAACGTACCTCGCCGTCACGCAAGTGAACGCGTATGCCGCAACGGCATGCGCACATATAGCAAGTGGTGGTGCGCATTTCAAGCTTTGCGTCTGCCGGGGGAGTACCTATCGGGTCGTGTAATGGGGTCGAAGACATAGAGTGCTGAATGATAAATTGTGGGTTGATAAGCTGCCGCTGATATTTGCCTGTGCAACAAATGCCAAGGCTAAAGTTTTAAAGGGCAAGCGTGGAACTTTATCATAATTTTAACAATAAGATAAAGAGTGAAAACGGCCAATAGAGATAGAAACCATATAACCCATATGGGTGGTTGTCATGAACACTTAAGGGTTATCGTAGCTTGAATGCGAAAGGACTAGTATGCTGTTGGGTAGGGCAGGAGTGCAAAAAGTCTATATATAATAAGGCGTTAATATTAGAGGAGTATTATATGGCATTGGTAAATCCGCATGGTGGTGGTGGTCTTAATCCGTTGTTACTTGAAGGTAAAGCGCTTAAAGATGAGTTGGATCGTTCCAAGAAATTAACTCAAATCAAGGTTAGTTCGCGCGAAAAAGGCGACATAATCATGTTTGGCATAGGTGGCTTTACGCCGCTAAATGGCTTTATGACACACGCCGACTGGGCGGGTGTTTGTGATGGGATGAAAACCGCTAACGGCCTGTTCTGGCCGATCCCTATTACACTTTCCGTGGACAAGGCGACTGGAGATTCTCTTAAAACCGGTCAGGAAATTGCACTGGTAGATTCTGAAAATGGTGAAACACTGGCGACCATGATGGTCAGCGAGAAATACGCCATCGACAAAGCGCATGAGTGCGCCATGGTGTTCAAAACCACGGATCCCAAGCATCCGGGCGTCAAAATGGTGATGGAGCAGGGCGACATTAACCTCGCTGGCTCGATTAAAGTGTTGTCACAGGGCGGCTTCCCCGAGAAATACCCAGAGCTGTTCAAGACACCCAAACAGACCCGCGAAATTTTCAACAACATGGGGTGGTCCAAAGTCGCCTGCTTCCAGACGCGTAATCCGATGCACCGTTCACATGAATACCTTGCGAAGATTGCAATTGAGGTGAGCGATGGTGTGTTGATCCACTCCCTGTTGGGTAACCTCAAGCCTGGCGATATACCGGCAGAGGTGCGTGCAAAAGCAATCGGCACGCTGACCGAAAAATACTTTGTCAAGAAAACGGTAGTGCAGGCGGGTTACCCCTTGGACATGCGCTATGCGGGTCCGCGTGAAGCGCTGCTGCACGCAGTGTTCCGCCAAAACTACGGTTGTTCGCACCAGATCGTGGGCCGTGATCATGCGGGAGTAGGCAGCTATTACGGTCCGTTTGACGCGCATCACATTTTTGACCAGGTGCCCAAGGGTGCGCTGGAAACTGAAGCGCTGAAAATAGATATTTCATTCTGGTGTTACAAGTGCGGTGGCATGGCCTCGGCCAAAACCTGCCCGCATGACGATGCCGACCGCCTGCAGGTTTCCGGAACGGAGTTGCGCAATGCGCTTTCCAAGGGCGAGGATGTGGCGGTAGAGTTCAGTCGTCCTGAAGTGCTGAAAATTTTGAAGGAATACTACGCATCAATTGAAGGTAAATAATAATTTTGAATTTCACGGGCGGGTGCCAAGTTGATGTAGAGGGTAGCCGTCCGTTTGTTTTTTGTAGGTGAATCTTGGTAGCAGTATTTTTAACGTAATTTTAATGGAGGTAACACAATGCCAACTTTTGTACGTACTGATAAATGTGATGGTTGCAAGGGTCAAGACAAGACTGCTTGCATGTACATCTGCCCGCACGATTTGATGAAGCTGGATAAGGACGGTTCAGAAACCGGCCACGCAATGAGGGCGTTCAACCAGGAGCCAGAGCAGTGCTGGGAATGTTATTCCTGCGTGAAGATTTGTCCGCAAAATGCGATCGAAGCGCGTCACTACGCTGACATCGTTCCGTTGGGTGGTTCAGTGCAGCCATTGCGCGGTTCTGATTCTATTATGTGGACGATCAAGTTCCGTAACGGTACCTTGAAGCGTTTCAAGTTCCCAACCCGCACAACTGCGGAAGGTTCGATCGATCCGTTCAAGGGTAAGCCCATGCCGAAAATGGCAGATATCACCAAGACTGGTTCATTCACCAGTTCAGTGATGGGTGGCTTCCGTTTGGGCAACCAGGCCGAACTGATCCGCCGCAAGTAATTGCTAAAGTAAGTTTTAAATTTATAGACACGCATGGATTGCGTGGATAAATTAACATTTAACGAATAGAGGTAAATGCAATGTCTAAAGGAACTTTTGGTAATCCGGAAATCGTCCAGGAAGAGTTGGATGTATTGTTGATTGGTGGTGGTATGGCGTGTTGCGGCGCAGGTTATGAAATCATGCGCTGGGCTGAAGCTGCAAAGGCCGAGAACGGCATTGACTTGAAGATCAAGATGGTCGACAAGGCCGCTGTAGACCGTTCAGGCGCGGTTGCCCAGGGTTTGTCCGCGATCAATACCTACATCGGTTCAGAGCAGGATCCAGCTGATTACACACGTATGGTATCCAATGACTTGATGGGTATTACCCGTGACGACCTGGCCTACGACGTGGGCCGTAACGTTGACGATTCAGTTCATATGTTCGAAGAGTGGGGCCTGCCAATCTGGAAAACAGACGCTTCGGGCGTGCGTCATGACGGTGCTGACTCGCTGAAAGAAGGCTTGCCAACATTGAAAGACGGCGGCAAGCCAGTACGTTCAGGCAAGTGGCAGATTATGATTAACGGTGAGTCATACAAGAACATCGTTGCTGAAGCTGCGAAAAAAGCCATGGGTATGGACCGTATCGAAGAGCGTATTTTCATCGTCAAACTGATCAACGACAAGAACGATCATAACCGTATCGCCGGTGCTGTCGGCTTCTCCGTGCGTAACAATACCATCCACATTTACAAGGCAAAAGCGATTCTGTTGGCTGCCGGTGGTTGCGTAAACATCTTCCGCCCACGTTCAGTAGGCGAAGGCCAGGGTCGTGCATGGTATCCGGTTTGGAACGCGGGTTCTACCTATGCGATGGCTGCTGAAGCCGGCGCAGAGATGACCATGATGGAAAACCGTTTCGTACCAGCCCGTTTCAAGGACGGCTACGGCCCTGTTGGCGCATGGTTCCTGTTGTTCAAAGCTAAAGCAACCAATGCTTATGGCGAAGACTACATGGCGAAGAACAAGGAAATGTTGAACGACTACCCTCCATATGGTCAGGCTGCGGTGCCCGCTTCTTGCCTGCGTAACCACCTGATGCTGAAAGAAATGCGTGAAGGCCGCGGCCCAATCTGGATGGACACCGTATCGGCGTTGGCCAGACTGCGCGAGACATTGTCTCCTAAAGAAGTTAAGCATCTGGAAGCAGAGGCTTGGGAAGACTTCCTGGACATGTGTATCGGCCAGTGCGGTATCTGGGTGGGTGAGAACATTGAGCCAGAGAAGAAAAACTCTGAGTTGATGCCAACTGAGCCGTACCTGTTGGGTTCGCACTCAGGTTGCTGCGGTATCTGGGTATCCGGTCCTGAAGACGTGGGCGCGCCTACGACAGAAGATCACGAAGACAAGGCCAAGATTCCAGCTCACTTGCCACAAGGCTGGAACTGGGGTTACCGTTCGATGACGACTGTTAAAGGTCTGTTCACTGCCGGTGACGGTGTGGGCGCCTCTGGCCACAAGTTCTCTTCCGGTTCGCATGCTGAAGGCCGTATGGCTGCCAAGGCGATGGTCAAGTACGTGATCGACAACAAAGACTGGAAGCCAGAGCTGGACACCAGCAATGAGCAGCTGATTGAGGACATCTACCGTCCAGTGCGTACCTTCCTTGAGTTTAAGGATTACACCACTGCAATCGATGTAAACCCTAACTACATCACTCCCAAAATGCTGCAGATGCGCTTGCAGAAGATGATGGACGAGTATGTTGCCGGCACATCCACTTACTACAACACCAACGCACACATGCTGAAAGTGGCTGAAGAAAAGCTGGAAATGCTGAAGGAAGACTCACTCAAGATGCGTGCAAAAGACCTGCATGAGTTGCTGCGCGCCTGGGAAAACTACCACCGTATCATTACCGCCGAAGCACACATGAAGCATATTCAGTTCCGTGAAGAATCCCGTTATCCGGGGTTCTACTATCGTACCGACTTTAACCTGGTCGACGAAAAGAACTGGCATTGCTTCGTTAACTCGATTTATGACAAGAAGACACACAAGTGGAATTGCTTCAAGCGTAAGCACATTGACCTGGTAGACAAGTCAAAACTGTTTAAGCCAGCAGTACCGCACTAAGTCATTATTGATTAGTTGCAAGTAGTTAAAGCCGGGCACCGTAAGGTGCCCGGCTTTTTAGCTTTGTGTTTGCTGATAGGCAGTTCCAGGGGAGCATATTTCTTGTAGGATATACCCCGCTGGTTTACTATACGGGGCTGGTATTTGCGCGCGTTCCGGGTGTCCCAATAATTCGATATTTCGTCCGTGCTGAAAAATTATTTCTGTGCGGATGATTCAATAAGGTAATAAATGATGGAAGACTTACAAAATCAAAATATGGAAACGCCTGTTAATCCCGTGGTTCCTCGCACCTTCAATGAAGGCAAGGTGATCCAGTTCCAGTGCCGCAAGGGCATCTCTTGCTGGAACAAATGTTGCAGCAACATTGACATTTCATTGACCCCATATGACATTCTGCGACTGAAAAATCGCTTCGAAATGGGCTCCGGCGTGTTTCTGCAGAAATACACCGTACCCTATGAAATGGAAAAAAACAGCATCGCCGGTGTGAAATTGCGTCCGGTAGAGAATGGCACGGCCTGCCAGTTCATGACGCCGGAAGGCTGCAGCGTATACGAAGACAGGCCCACCGCCTGTCGCTATTACCCAATCGCATTGCTCTCCTCGCGCAGGCAGGATGAATACGTGGACCGCGAAGCTTATGCCATGGTGAAAGAGGAGCATTGCCTGGGTCACGATGAGCCGCGTGAAATATCTGTGGGAGATTATCGCAAGGAACAGGGCCTGGCCGAGTACGACGAGCTTGCGCGCGGTTGGCGCCAGCTTATTTTGAAGAAGCAATCTTCCGGCCCGTCAATAGGCAAGCCATCCAAGCGCAGTCTGGAACTGTTCTTTATGGTCTGTTACGACCTTGACCGTTTCAGTTCATTTGTGGCGAGTGACGGTTTTTTCGCGCTCTACGATATCAGTGCTGAAGAGATGAAAAAGATACTCAGTGACGATGTCGAACTGATGCAATTTGGCTTCCGCTTTCTCAAGCAAATACTTTACGGTGAAAATACCATTGCTCTGAAAAAAGATGCTGCGGATAAGCGCAAGGAAAACTATCAGGAGAAAGCGCAAAGACTGGAACTTGAGGCAGCCAAGAGACGCGCTGACGAACAGGACGATGCCTACGCGAATCACGATAAAGAATAGGGCGATGCCGCAGGGTGTGTGGAACGCCCCCTGCAATTTCTGGAAAGCAAGGCAATAGGGTATGACATGCTGTTAATGATCGACAATTACGACTCCTTCACCTACAACCTGGTGCAGTATTTCGCCGAGCTGGGGGCAGAAGTAGCCGTTTATCGAAATGATGAAATAACACTTGAACAGATTGCGGCTTCAAAACCGCAACACATCGTAGTTTCGCCCGGCCCATGCACACCCAATGAGGCGGGTATTTCAGTGGCGGCAATTAAACATTTCGCAGGAAAAATTCCTGTCCTCGGTGTCTGTCTGGGGCACCAGAGCATAGGCCAGGCTTTTGGCGGAAAAATTATTCATGCTAAACAACTCATGCACGGCAAAACTTCGCCTATCTTTCATAACAACACCAGTGTATTTCACGGTCTGCCCAGCCCGTTTACCGCGACGCGTTACCACTCGCTGGTGATCGAGCGGGAAAGCTTGCCAGACTGTCTGGAGATTACCGCCTGGACCGAGGATGGCGAGATTATGGGCGTGCGCCACAAAACACTGGCGGTAGAGGGTGTGCAGTTTCATCCCGAATCTATCCTTACCGAACACGGCCACGACATGCTGAAGAATTTTTTGCAGGGAATTAAATAACCATGATCACACCGCAGCAAGCACTGACGCGTCTGATCGAGCAACGCGAAATTTTTTACGACGAGATGTTGTCGCTGATGCGGCAGATCATGAAGGGCGAAGTTTCTGCTGCGCAGATCGCCGGCATCCTGGTTGGATTGCGGGTCAAGAAGGAGACGATAGGCGAGATCTCCGCCGCTGCATTTGTAATGCGTGAATTTGCCAGTAAGGTTCCGGTCACAAAACGCAAACATCTGGTGGACACCTGCGGCACCGGTGGCGATGCTGCGCACACCTTCAATATTTCAACTGCCAGCGCTCTGGTTGCCGCGGCTGCGGGTGCGCAGGTAGCCAAGCACGGCGGTCGTTCGGTGTCTTCTACTTGTGGCTCTGCGGATGTACTGGAAGCACTGGGCGTCAATCTTAATCTGACACCGGAGCAAGTCGGTCGCAGCATCGACCAGATTGGCATTGGTTTTATGTTTGCCCCCAATTTTCATGGTGCGATGAAATACGCCGCACCGGTAAGGCGCGAATTGGGTGTGCGCACCTTGTTCAATGTGCTGGGGCCACTGACGAATCCGGCGGGCGCGGATAATCAGGTGATGGGTGTGTTCCACCCCGATCTGGTCGGCATCCAGGCGCGTGTGTTGCAGCGCCTCGGCAGCCGCCATGTGCTGGTGGTGAACGGCAGCGATGGCCTGGACGAAATTACGATATCTGGTCTTACGAATATTGCAGAATTAAAGGACGGCCAGGTGAGCGAATACACCGTTGCCCCGGAGCAGTTTGGTATAAAGAGCGCGCCACTCGATAGCATACGCGTTGCCACGATCGATGAAGCGAAAGCGATGCTGATTGGCGTGCTGGATAACCAGCCGGGTGCGGCGAGTGACATTGTGCAGCTGAATGCGGGTGCGGCGATTTATGTATCAGGGGTGGCCGCCACACTGGCAGACGGCATTAAAAAAGCGGCAGAGGTAATTGCGTCTGGCGCGGCGAAGCACAAGCTGGCGCAGCTGATCGCGACAAGTCACGTGGCCTGATTTCTTCCAGTGCATGGGCCACAGTCGGGTAGCGCAACACCATTTTTAATTCCCGTTTCATGCGCCTGTTGTTCAAACGGCGCGATTCATTCACGAATGACAACAGCATAGGCGACAGCACCAGCCGAGCTTCTTCTCGCGTCACCCGCGGTGCAGGCTGCAAACCTAAGGACTGTGCTACCGCATCGAAATAGGCACCCATCTTCATCTGGCTATCGTCTACCGTGTGATAGATACGATTCGGCTGTGCATGTTGCAGTGCCGCTACCACGCAACGCGCCAGATCATCGGCGTGGATGTGATTGGTGTAACCATCTTCAGCTTCCACAATTGCCGGCGTGCCTTTTTTCAGGCGCTCAACGGGCAGCCGTTCCGCTGCATATATTCCCGGCACGCGCAAAATACTGGCATGCACGCCATTGCATCTGGCCCAGCGGCGTATCTGCTTCTCCGCATCGACGCGCAGTTTTGCACGTGAATTTTGCGCGTGAGTGCAGCGTGTTTCATCAACGATCTCTCCCTTGCAGTCCCCATAGACACCGCTGGTGCTGATATAAATCAGGCGTTGCGGCAGCTTGTTGCTGGAGAGCGCGGCGAGGAGATGGCGTGTGCGGGTATCGGTTACAACGCGTGATTGCCTGGACGTCGATGGAGTGAGTGCGGACGGCGTGCGTTCAGCAGCAGGCGGGGGCGCAAAATGCAGCACCGTATTGACCAGCCCTGCCATGCGTTGCAGGCTGTGCCTGTCGTCCAGGTCGCCCAGCAATGGAACGATGCCAGCCTCGCGCAGCTGTGCAAAACGGGAGGGATTGCGGATTAGACCATACAGGCGGTATTTTGGTGTCAAAAGCCTTGCAACACGCAGGGCTATATCACCGCAACCTACGATCAGGATTCTCCTCATGCCATTTTTTCCGGGTGTCATTATTTTAGGATTATGCGTTAAAATCCCGTCTTTGCGTATCCAGCCTCCCATCATGTCATTTACCATCACCATTCAGCCCAGCGGTCACAAGTTTCCGGTTGAAGCCAATGAAACCATCCTTGAAGCTGCGTTGAAGCAGGGCCTCACGCTTCCATACAGCTGTCGCGATGGTGTGTGCGGCGTGTGCAAAGGCAAGGTATTGCAGGGTATGGTCGACTATGGCAAGCATCAGGCAAGCACTTTGAGCGAGGCAGAAAAGAGCGTGGGCATGGCTTTATTTTGTTGTGCCAAACCCAAATCCGACCTGCTCATTGAGTGTCGCGAAGTGAGTAGTCTCAACGATATTCCGGTGAAATTGCTACCCACCCGCGTGCATAAGCTGGAGAAGCTCGCTGACGACGTGATGGTGATTTATCTAAAATTGCCCGCGAGCGAGCGCCTGCAGTTTCTTGCGGGACAATACATCGATATCCTGCAAAAAGTGGGGAAGCCACGCAGCTTCTCGCTCGCCAATGCTCCGCATAATGATGAATTTTTGCAACTGCATGTGCGCAACATCTCGGGTGGGAGCTTTACCCATCACGTCTTCAGCGAAATGAAGGAGCGCGATATTTTGCGCATCAAGGGTCCACTGGGTACTTTTTTCCTGCGCGAGGATTCTGACAAGCCGATTATTTTTGTTGCCAGCGGCACCGGTTTTGCGCCCATTAAGGCGATTATTGAGCATGCGCTGTATATCGGCATGAAGCGCCCGATGCATTTCTATTGGGGGGCACGCAGACTGGCCGATCTATATATGCTGGACAAAGCCAGGGAATGGGAGTCGCGCGGCATTAAATTTACACCGGTGCTATCGGAATCATCGCCGGAAGACAACTGGAAAGGCCGTACAGGATTCGTACATGAGGCGGTAATGCAAGACTATGCCGATCTTTCTACCTACCAGGTGTATGCCTGCGGTGCGCCGGTGGTAGTTGAGGCTGCGCATCGCGATTACACCACACAATGCAAGCTGCCAAATGAGGAGTTCTTCTCGGATGCATTTACCTTTATGCCTAAAGACTAATGTGAAAAAAGAGTGAATTTTTCGGAATTTTAAACGGCAGTTGTATATTCCAATATACTTAAGTGTGGCTACTTCATCAATAAGCGCATCTCGCCACTATCCTGTTCTACGCGAAACTGTTTCAGGACGTTCATACCGAGCAGGGGTTGGCTGAGGTTGGGTGAAATCATTGCCTCCACATTTTTGAGCGTGAATGTTCCAAACTTGAGTGTTTGAATAGTCGTGGTGCAAGTCCGGGTCAGGCCGTTTGCAGTCTGCGCCATGGACTGCCGCTGGCAAAGGAGTCCGGCTGCATTAGCCAGTCCCTGTGGCAGGGAGACCAATGAAGCGCCGGTATCAATCACAAAATTCAGTTTTTGATCGTTAATCATTCCATCAACAAAGTAATGCCCATTGTTACCCTGGATCATCACCAGTGGGGCCCCGGATGCCGATCCCCAGGAGGCCACGGATTTGCTTGCTTCAGCGCAGGGCTTTTCCTGATATAACAGCGCTCCATCAGGGCTCTTGCACTTGTAGATTGTGCCTGCCCATGCAGAATGAGCAAACAGCATGGCCAACGTAAATAAAGCAGCAAGTGCGTAATGCATAAGCAATCCTTTTCAAAGAGATGCAGCTTTTATTCCAACCCTTTTGCCAGCTGGCAATATTTATATGCATCATCGGGCTTGTGCAGTTTTTCCGCCAACTGCGCCAATGCGGTATACGCCGCACGGCTGGGCACCAGGCTGTTGCTGGCATCCAGATAACTCTGGGCTTTGCCCCACAAATTCTGGTGCAGACAAAGTTTGCCCAAAGCCAGCAGCAAGCCGGCATCGGCACTATGTCCTTTTAGCCATTTCTCCGCTTGTTCAATCTGGCTGACACCAGCGTCTCCCTGGCAATCTCCAAAAATGGTGACAAGTTCACTGTTCCATTGCGTATTTAAACTATCAGTGAGGAGTTGCTGTGCGCTTTTGCAATCTTTTAGCTTAATAAAATTAATTGCAGCCAAGGCTGCAATTTGCGGACGGTGTTTGAATTCTTCCGGGACAGTCTTCCAGAATAATTGCAGGCTTGTAAGATCTTCCGCCCGGGCGCGCAATTTTTCGAGCCAGGCCTGTTGGCGTATTTGCTTGGCTACAACATCATGAATAGCCGAGCGCTTTTCCAGTTGGGTTACCACTGTCAGCACGCCGTCCCAGTTGTGTGCCAGTTGCTGTGCCTTTAGCTCGAGATGCAATGCGCCCACATGTTTGTGCATGCTTGTGGCATTCAGCTCTCTCAGTGAAGCGAGTGCTAACTGGGGTTGTTTTTGATCGAGCATAAATTCTGTTTGCGCGATCAGGCGCATGGTGGACTCGCCGACTGATTTGCCTGCGGTATTTGCCAGATAACGGTCGCGCTTGTCGTATTCGCGTAACTCGTGTGCTGAACGCGCCGCGATGATCGGAATAATGCCGGAGTGTTCTCCAGCTTCAATGGCACGCACGGCGGCCTTTTCGGCTGCGGCGTAGCGACCTTCAAAAAAAGCGGTCAAGGCTTCCATCATGGCCGCACGGCCACCACTGTGGGCGCTCTGTTCCCTGTGGGTCCGAACGTAGTTAGGCAGCTTGATCACTGCTGTCACGAGCCTCATGGCAAAATACACGAGTACGAGCAGGGCCAGCAAACCCAACACGAAAAGAGTGAAGGACAATTCAATGCGGTAAGGCGGGTAAACCAATAGCACGTAGCCGGAATTATTTGCACTGAGGGCTAATGCTACGGCCGCAGCGAACAGGGCCAATAGCCAGAATAAAAATTTCATCGGGCGCCCTTTTCCCGGGACGCGCGATAGTGACGTACAGCTTCCAGACTGGCACTTACATCAGGCAAATTGATTTTAATGCTGGATGAGTTTAATTTCTGCAACATATTAATCGCCTGAAGACCTTCGCCATTTTTTGTGTCGAAGTACAATTTAACCCATTCCTGGGACGCCCTTATATCGTGTTTGAAGCTGGTTTCATCGCGCGACAGTAAAGCGAGACGCGCTGAAAGCAAGCGCAATTTAAGATTTTCGCGTAAAAAGAATGCTTGCGTCGGGGAAAGTAATGGCAACTCATTTTGATGTGAATTTTCTATACGCACCAGATTTTTTGCCTCCTGCCAGATCTCGCGTAGCAACTTTTTCCATGAGCTATCGTCGGCTGCAGGCGCAGGTAACGTTTCTCCCTGAGTCGTGCGCATGTCCTGTACCAGCGTCAAATTGTTGACGCTAGTGATAAGCAAATCGAGGCGGGCATTAATGGCCGACACATCCACATCAGGCAGTGCCCGCAATTTCTCCATGTCGTTATTGATGGCGCGACGCAAGTTGTTCAATGCGGCCCTGTCCAGACGTTGCAAACGACTATCTGCCTGCTGCATGGCAATTAATGAAGCCTTTACATTACCCGCCAACTGTAATTGTTGCCCTGCAATGAGCAACAATTGTTCAACCTCGGCAAGCACCATCTGGTCGCGGCTGCTGGACAAGTCATGATACAGCGTCTCAATCGCAGTCCGCTGGCTCTGTGTTTCCGCATATTTGTTTTCTAACAGGCTGAGTTTTCCACCAAGCTCGCGTACCAACTCCTGACTTTGCAGGGTGAGTGTCTGGTTGGCTTTGTTGCTGCCATCCACTTCTGCCAGCCGCTGGGCGAGGGTGAGCTGAATCTGATTGAGCTGCTGCTTGCTATCCAGCCATTGCCACAAAAATATAATAACCAGAACGACCAGGGTAAGCTGCGTCAGGTTCAGATGTGAAAGAGCCCGCGCCAGCGGATTTTTGTGCTCAGGTGGAGACAAGGGTGGGGTGGCTTTGTTGTCTGGTCCTTTGTTGGTATTGGTGTCGATCATCATTTGATACCTCTTCTGCCCTGTTTCCCGTCGTGTGTTCGATTGCCAGTTTCGGTTTTACTGAGCTCCGCCCATGCAAGCAATGCTGACAACAAACCTTCATTTCCTGCGGCTGTCGTTACTATATGTTGCCAGCCCTGCTGTTGCGCAGCCGCTGCAATGCGGGAGTGCGATACAAATAATGGCAGGGTAAAGAACCTCTCTCTGCCTGCCGGGCCAAGCATCTCCGTAAGATTATTCAGTGCCTCGCTGCTGCTTACAGTCAGTGCATCCGGTCTAGTCTCAAGCAAATTGTTAACATCATGTTGCGGCTTGCTGCGAAGATAACAGCCGATATATTCGACATGTGCACCGCGTAATTTTAATGTGTCACCCAGCAGCTCGCGTCCACTGTCACCGCGAAATATCACAATGTTTTTATTCCTGACCTGCTGCATCTCGGGCAGCTCAAGCAGGGCTTCGCTGTCAAATCGCAGCTGTGGTGAGATTACCTTTTTTACTCCGAAATCCAATAATGCTTTTGCGCTACTCAGTCCCACGGTAGCTACTTGCACTGACTCGGGCAACCCTCCCGCTTTTTTTATGGCTTCCATGCCAAAACGCACGGCATTGGGACTGATAAAAATAGCCAGTTGGAATTCATTAAGGCGTGTAATTAAACTGTGCAAGGCACGATCATCGGCCAGGGGCATGATTTCCAGCAAGGGTAGCCGAGTGCAGACCCCGCCCAACGCCAGTATGCTTTTAACCAGCTGTGCTGCCTGATCCCGCGGGCGCGTGACCACAATGTTCAATCCTGCCAGTGGCAGACTGGTTGTCATATCAGATCAGTGCGTCCCTAGGAGCCTGTCGGACTTAAAGGAAATCGGCTGCAAATCCGCCTGGCCGGTCCATATTTCGCCGCTTTTTTGGTCAATAGAATGACTATTGACCTGCAAAATCGTCAAAATCTGTCCTCGCCCAGCCGAATTTTCGCTTCGATTCTTCAAGTCCGACAGGCTCCTAGTCATTCAAGGCCGCCAGAATTTCATCAGCGCCCTGTGCACGAAGAGCAGAAGCGATTGCGTTGCCCAAATCTTCGGGTGCATCAATGCTACCCGTCTGCTCGGCGCGCACAAGTTGCCTGCCATCGGGGCTGGCAACGAAACCGCGCATGCGCAATTTGCCACCCGTAACTTCGGCGTAACCACCCAGAGGTACCTGGCAACTGCCCGCCAAGGCACGGCTCATTGCACGTTCGGCAAAAACACAGGCAGCCGTTTCCGGGTCATGCAGGGGGCGCAATAGCGCTTCAAGGTCGGGGCGATCGGCACGGCATTCTATGCCCAATGCGCCTTGGCCTACAGCGGGAAGGCTGTTTTCTGGGCTAATCAAATCACGTATGCGCTGACCCAGTCCCAGTCGTTTTAATCCTGCGGCAGCCAGAATAATGGCTGCATACTTCCCTTCGTCCAGCTTGCGCAAGCGCGTCTGCACATTGCCGCGCAGGGGTTCAATATTCAAATGGGGAAAACGCGCACGCAGCTGGCTTTCGCGGCGCAGGCTGGAAGTGCCGACGACGCTCCCCGGCGGAAGCCCATCAAGATTGGCGTACTGGTTGGAAACAAAGGCATCTCGCGGATCTTCGCGCTTGCCTATGCAACACAGCATAAAACCTTCCGGCAGGTGCATGGGCACATCCTTCAGGGAATGTACGGCAATATCGGCATGGCCCTCTGCCAGGGCTGTTTCCAGCTCTTTGACGAACAAACCCTTGCCGCCGATCTTGGACAGGGTGACATCGAGTATCTGGTCGCCCTGCGTGGTCATGCCAAGGATGCTGACTGCGGATTTTGGGTATAATCCCAAAAGTTGATCTCGGATATGTTCGGCTTGCCACATTGCCAATGCGCTTTCGCGCGATGCGATTACCAGTTTAGCGGGGGCGGCTTGCGCCAGAGATGCATGTTTCATTTGTTTTTCCTGTGCCTTTTTTGGGCACCTCTAAAAATTAAAATTCTGGAACGATAAGACATGAGTTAAACTTTAAACGCAGCATAGTTGTGTCTATGCAAGCGGAAAGTTTTACTGAGATCGTGGAGAAGCAGAGATAAATTATTTAAAGGCACTCGCTATTTGTTGATCCAGTCGCGGTGCATTTTAGCACGACCAACCCGCGCGTTAAACCCGAAGAAGAATGAAATGAACCTGTTACCCACAACGTCAAATATTTCCAGTAAAGATCTCCCTCTGCGCGAAGATATACGCCTGCTTGGCCGCATACTGGGCGACACCCTGCGCGAACAGGAAGGAGATGCCACCTTTGAACTGGTAGAAAATGTGCGTCGATCATCCGTACTTTTCCGCAAAAAACAGGAGAACGCAGATCGTATTCAGCTGGAGCACTTGCTGGACCATTTGACGCCACACGATACTTTGTCGGTAGTGCGTGCTTTCAGCTACTTCTCCCAGCTGTCAAATATTGCCGAAGATCTGCACCACAACCGCCGCCGTCGTGCGCATATGAGAAGCGGATCCAAGCCCCAGGAAGGCAGCATCGAACTGGCTTTGGAACGCTTGCTGACAAAAAATATCAGTCCCGAGGCGTTACAGGCATTTTTTGACAAGGCCATTGTTTCTCCGGTGCTAACCGCGCACCCAACGGAGGTGCAGCGCAAGAGTATTCTTGATTGCCAGATGATCATTTCCAGCCTGCTTTCCGACCGCGATCGCATCGAGATGACACCCGAAGAATTGGCGAATAATGAAGAGGCGTTGCGCCGCTTTGTGCTGATTCTGTGGGATACGCGCATGCTGCGCTACTCCAAGCTGAAGGTGCAGGATGAAATCAAAAATGGTTTAACTTTCTACGGCCACACCTTCCTCACTGAAATTCCGCAGCTTTACGCCAATCTGGAAAAACAGCTGGAAAAGCAATACGGAAAATCATTCAAAGTCGCTCCCTTGCTGCGCGTGGGCAGCTGGATAGGTGGAGATCGTGACGGCAATCCCTTTGTGACAGCCGATGTGATGAGTGATGCGGCGAAACGCCATTCTGCTGTAGCGCTGGAATTTTATCTTTCGGAAACCGATTTGCTCGGTATTCGTCTGAGCTTATCGTCGCGCGTAGTTGAAGTGAGCGATGCGCTGAAAAATTTTGCCGCGCAGTCGCCTGATAAATCGCCTTCGCGTGATGATGAACCTTATCGCCGCGCGTTGATCGCTATTTATTCGCGCCTTGTAGCAACTGCCGAAAAATTCTCGCATCGTGCAGAACATCTGCGCCAGGTGGATGAAAATGCCGTACCTTATTCTGATCCGCAAGCCTTTATCGCCGACCTGGATATTCTGATCGACTCGCTCAACCACCATCATGCGGTACATCTGGCACGCGGCCGTCTGGCCAATCTGCGCCGTGCTGCGGAGGTTTTTGGTTTCCATCTGGCCCCCCTGGATATGCGCCAGCACAGCGGCGTACATGAGCAGGTGGTGAGTGAGTTGATGGCTGTGGCCGGTGTCAGCGACTATATGGAACTCGATGAGCTTGCACGCAGAAAAGTGCTGCTATCAACTTTGCAACAAGGCAATAGACTTGCAACAGAGCTGGGAAAATTTTCCGACACCACCCAGGGTGAGTTGCGCATTATGCAAGCGGCGGCAGATATCCATTTGTCATTCGGACGCTCCGCCTTGCCCAACTACATCATCTCCATGACCAAAGGCGTCAGCGACATGCTGGAAGTGGCGCTCATGGTGCAACAAAGCGGGTTGCTGGCGACCTACTCGGGCAAAGCGCCCGCGCTGCACCTCAATATTATCCCCCTGTTCGAGACCATAGATGACCTGCGCGGCAGCAGCCAGATTATGGATGAGTTGTTCTCCATTCCTTTCTACCGGCAGATGTTAGACAGCCGCGGTAACACCCAGGAAGTCATGCTGGGTTACTCCGACAGCAATAAGGACGGCGGCTATTTAACCGCCAACTGGGAACTGTACAAAGCCGAGATTGACCTGGTGCAGATATTCGAGAAGCATGGTATCGAATTGCGCCTGTTCCATGGTCGTGGCGGTAGTGTGGGTCGCGGCGGTGGTCCCAGCTATGAAGCGATTCGTGCGCAACCACCCGGCAGCGTGAACGGCCAGATCCGCATCACCGAGCAGGGTGAGGTTATTTCCAGCAAATATTCCAATCCTGAAATCGGCCGCCGCAATCTGGAAACACTCATCGCGGCCACCATGGAAGCCACCCTGCTGCATCACCATGGTGATGACAGCACGATGCCTGAATACCACCGCATCATGGAGGTGTTGAGCGCGGATGCGATTATCGCTTACCGCAAACTGGTATTTGAAACCCCGGGCTTTACTGATTACTTCTTTGCTGCCACACCGATACGTGAAATTGCTGAACTCAACATTGGCAGCCGTCCGTCTGCTCGGAAAGCGACCAACCGCATCGAAGATCTGCGTGCGATTCCCTGGGTATTCAGCTGGAGCAATAGTCGTGTCATCCTGCCGGGCTGGTATGGATTCGGCAGTGCAGTGGAAAAATTTCTGGAACGTTATGGCGCCGCGGGGCTTAAGCAGTTACAGGCCATGAACAAAAACTGGGCTTTCTTCCGCGGCCTGCTTTCCAACATGGACATGGTGCTGTCGAAGACAGACATGGGCATCGCGTCGCGCTATGCGCAACTGGTTCCCGATGTGCAAGTACGCGAGCATATATTCGGCATGATAGAAACTGAATGGGAGCGCACTACCGGAAATTTGATGGCCATCACCAAAAGCACCACCCTGCTGGCCGACAACCCCACCATGGCACGCAGCCTGACCACACGATTGCCATACATTGATCCGCTTAACCACTTGCAGGTCATGTTGCTGGAACGCACCCGTGCGGGTGAAAGCGATGAGAAATTACGCCGTGCTTTACATATCACCATCAACGGCATTGCCGCGGGTTTAAGAAACAGCGGTTAAGCAATATGCGCCTGCTTGGTCTGCATTCTCTCGCACTGGCAGTCATGATTGCGCTGGCTCTCGGCGGCTGCACAACCACTACTGCAGGTGGTGCAGTCGGTGCCAGTCGCTCGCAATTGATGCTGATCTCTTCGGAAGAGCTGGAGAAGATGGCCGGGCAAAGCTATGCCAAGCTCAAGGCAGATGCCGGCAGCAAGGGCGAACTGAACCAGGATGCAGCCTTGCTCAAACGCGTGCGCACAATCGCGACACGTCTTAAACCCCACACCGCAATCTTCAGAAAAGATGCGCCCGGCTGGAAGTGGGAGGTCAATGTCATCAGCAGCAATGAGCTCAACGCCTTCTGCATGCCGGGTGGCAAAATCATGTTTTATTCCGGGCTGGTGAGCCAGCTGCATCTGAGCGATGATGAAATCGCCATCGTGATGGGCCATGAAATTGCACATGCACTTCGTGAACATTCACGCGAGCAGGTATCGCAGGCCATGGCTGCACAAGCTGCCATCAATGTGGGCACTGCATTGCTGGGGCTGGGGGAAACGGCTGCAGGGCTTTCAGGCAGCGTATACCAATCCCTGATAGCCACAAAATTCAGCCGTACTGATGAGAGCGAAGCGGACGATATCGGCCTTGAGTTGACTGCGCGTTCGGGCTATGACCCCCTTGCCGGTGTTAGCCTGTGGCAGAAAATGATAGCCGCCAGCCAGGGTGACAGACCACCCGAACTGTTAAGCACCCATCCGGCCGAAGCGAACCGCGTGCAGAAAATCGAATCGCTGCTGCCTACCGTCATCCCCCTTTATGAAGCGGCGCATAAACATAATTCTTGATTTTCCTTACGGATTGCTTTAAATGCCCTGGTCGAACCTGTATCGGCCAGACCAGACATCTCAACTTTGAAGTTAAAGGAGCTTTTTTGGAGTAGGGAATGCGAAAGCTCCTGTTAATAACAATTTCGTATCGTCAAAGAGCTGATTGCAGCATCGGCAAAGCACACGTTACTGCTGTGTGATATTGGTTTTCGAGCGTTTTACAATATTCAATCCGGGCATAAATATCATTCCCCGCTGTTTTACCACCATACTCCTGCCCAATAGTGTCATAACTGGCACATTTAAAAATTGAGAGTAAATGTTTGCTGCCTTGTGAGTTATCCGAAATACGCTTGCCACTATTAACTTCGTTTTGGGTGGAGATCCGCATAACAGAAAAATCACAGTAGATACTCCATCTTTCACCAGAAATAAAACAATCCCAATCACGTCTTCACGTCGCATCAAACCTGGTTGATCGAAGATGATACTAAGCCGCACGAATACAAATTCAGATGCAGGCAGGTCGATGTGCTTATTGGGTGCAAAAACGGCAAAAGGGCAATTATTTTATGCGGATTGCGGTCTGAAATGCGATTTGGTCTAAGGTTTACCGCAGGAGCAAGGTGATTTTGATCCGTACATGTAAATTAATTTTGGATCTTAATCCGGTTCAGTCCTTTGCGGATGTCATGAATCTGACAGTGTTAAAAGTAAAGGTGACGTTAATTAATGTTCGTGATTTATGCGTATATTCTTATAACTAGATGATTTAAATCATTTAAATGTAGCTGTGAGTTTGTATTCTACAAGTGAGTTGAGTTTTGTATGATTCTTGTTAACTATTTGATTGTATGCGGATGTATGATTAAAATTAATAACATTATAAATAATAAGATGATAACATTCTAACTATTCAACAATTACCAATTAATATTGACTTGGTGTTTTCTGGGGCGTAATATCAAAAACGTGTAGGAATAATTCCTACACGACTATGGGCTATACATGCGGGGGAGCAGTTCCTGCGGGGATATAGATTTTACGTAGTTCAATTCAACTTAATGATGGAGAACCAAATGAACTTTAAAAATATTCGCGCCGCATTGATAGCGGCAACAGTCATGGCTGCACCTTTCATCGCTGCAAACGCAAGTGCGACTACTAATGTTTCTTGTGGCGCCTGTGTATACCCGGCTCCTGCTGGTCACAGTGGTGGCACAGTTGCTGCAGGAACCTCATGCCTGTCTTGTCACACCAACCAGACACAGTTAACACCAACGCCAACACCAACACCAAGACCAGTTATAACACCAACACCTGCACCGGGTGTAACACCTGCACCGGGTGTTACACCCACACCCATGCCAACACCAATACCTGGTGCACGTCACCACAAGCGCTCAGGTTTTGGTTCGCATACGAGAGCAGTGGAAACTGAAGGATCAGATGACTAAATTGCCGTCAGGCATTTAGCGTACAATCAGATTAACCCGCAACGGACTCCGCGTTGCGGGTTAATTGTTTTCTGCATATCATACGGCTGTGCTGCCCGAGTGAGACAACGGTATGCATCCTTCTGACCCTGGGGTTATCATGCGCGCATTTGTTTTATTCAATTTGAGCTGACTAGTATTTTGATTTCCCCGCCAACACGATGAAATATAACAAGAGCAGTAGTCTGGATTATTTTTTCATAAAGATTAAATCTTTGCTGGCCAGTTTGAGATTTAATCTTTATGTGAATCAAAGCATCGCTACACGAGTAGTCTTTGCTATCACCTTGCTCTTTGCGCTGTTTCTTGCCGGTGCATTCGCCAGATTTTATTTGTTCAAACCCAAACCCTCAACCTATATCACCGCCAAAGTGACCCGCGGTGATATCGAAAACGCCATTTTGACCACGGGCAGTTTGCAGGCCAAACAGCAAGTTGATGTGGGCGCACGCGTTTCCGGGCAACTCAAATCACTCAAGGTTCGTCTTGGAGATCAGGTTGAAAAGGGCCAGCTCCTGGCTGAAATTGATCCGCAATTATCGGAAAACGCTTTTCGTTCAGCCGAGGCCAGTTTGGAGGGACTTGCTGCACAAAGACGCGCCATTGCTGCCAGCTTGTTACAGGCGGAGCTGTCATTGAAACGCCAGCATAAAATGATCACAAACAATGCAACTTCTCTTCAGGAAGTTGAAATTGCAGAGGCGCAGCTGCAAGTGCAGCGTGCCAATCTGGCTTCGTATGACGCACAAATCAAGCAGGCAAAAACCCAAGTCGATTCTGCACTGGCCAATCTGGATTACACAAAAATTACCGCACCGATGAGTGGTATCGTGGTGGCCATCGTTACGCAGGAAGGGCAAACCGTGGTTGCAGCGCAACAAGCGCCGGTAATACTCAAGCTGGCCAATCTGGACGTGATGACCGTCAAAGCGATGATTTCTGAAGCCGATGTAATAAAAATAAAAAAAGGACAGGCAAGCTATTTTACGATTCTGGGTGCTTCGGATGTCCCGCACTCTGGCCATATCGACACGATAGAGCCGGCACCGCAGGACTTTTCTGAGACAGGCGTTAAAACGGCGGGACCGGTGTTTTACAATGCACTGTTTAACGCGGCCAATGCCGACCACCAGATGCGTATCGGCATGACGGCGCAGGTGACGGTGGTGTTGAGGGAAGCCAGAAATGTGCTGACCGTGCCGCTATATGCATTGGGTGCGGTTTCGGCAGATGGACGCTACGCTTTGCGTGTGCTCAGCAAGATCGGGCGTATCTCTACCGTTATGGTCAGAACCGGCATCGATGATTCCGTCCGTGTGCATGTGCTGGATGGTGTGAAAGAGGGGGATGATATCGTGACCCAGGAGTTTGTCGGCACCGAGAGCTCTCCTCGCTGACACCAGGTTGATTATGAAGCTCAAACCTATACTGCAGTTATCAAATGTCTGCAAGCGAGTGTCGGTTGGAAGTCAATCGATTACGATATTGAAGAATATCAATCTTGAGATTCACGAAGGCTCTATGGTGGCTATCGTGGGTCCGTCCGGTTCCGGCAAATCTACCCTGATGAATATTCTGGGCTGTCTGGATCAGCCCAGCACGGGTGAATACTCGGCAGCCGGTCGTTACACAGATTCATTTTCGCCCGATGAGCTGGCTCATTTAAGGAATGATTATTTTGGTTTTATTTTCCAAAAATATCATTTATTGGGCGGTTTGTCCGCGCTGGAAAATGTCGAGATTCCAGCAATATATGCTGGTATATCCAGTGCTGACCGGCGGCAGCGCGCCATTGAACTGTTGACAACGTTGGGGCTCTCCGACCGCATGGATCATCGTCCCAATCAATTGTCCGGTGGCCAGCAACAGCGTGTCAGTATTGCGCGGGCCTTGCTGAACGGCGGCAATGTTATTCTGGCGGATGAGCCTACCGGTGCGCTGGACAGCGATAGCGGGAAGGAAGTCATGCAGATTTTTCATTATCTGCATGAGCTGGGACATACCATCATTATCGTTACCCATGATATGGAAGTGGCGTCTAACGCGGAGCGCATTCTCGAAATACATGACGGTATGATAGTAGGCGACAGGCCCAATATACAGAAAGCAGGACGCGGGATTTATCTCAAGAACATCCCCACCGATCGACGAACACAGCCCCTTAATACGGCACAAACACCGCTGACCCGCCTACCCGAGGCGTTTAGAATGGCCAGGCTGGCGCTGGGTTCGCAGCGGCTGCGTACGGTGTTGACTATGCTCGGGATTATCATCGGCATCGCTTCGGTGGTATCCATCATGGCCATTGGTGAAGGACAGCAACGCCACATGAAAGAAGTGATCGGGCCACTGACTGCCAACAAGATTGAAATTCGGCGCGGCACGGGTTGGGCGGATAGCGGTGCGGAAGGGGTACATAGTTTGGTGGCCGCCGATGTGGATTTGTTGCGTGAGCAGGCCTATATCGTCAACGCCTCACCTACTACGCAAGTCCAGTCGGTCGTTCGCTTTGGCGATGTCAGTCTAAGCGCGACAGTCTCCAACGTGGGTGAAGGTTTTTTTGAAGTGAGTGGGATTACGGTGGCGGAAGGGCGGCCCTTCCGCCTGGAAGATATACAAAATAAAGCCCAGGTTGTCGTGATAGACCAAGAGACCCGGCGCAAACTGTTTGAGCCGGGTACTGATGCCGTGGGTGAGGTGGTGATCATCGGCGTTGTGCCCTGCACAGTGATCGGGGTGATCAGTGACAAGAGCAAGGATCTGCTGCCTGCTTCCGGTGCCAATGTGTTGCTGCCCTATACCACCGCGGCTGTGCGGCTATTCGGTTACCAATATCTGGACAGAATTATGGTGCGTATTCGCGAGGGGCAGAACAGCGTGTATGCGGAAAAAAACATTACACGCCTGCTTTTAATTCGCCATCGCATCAAGGATTTTTTTACCAGCAATAAAGATGGCCTGACGAAAGCCTACCAGGAAACCACCAGGTCGCTGTCGTTGACACTGGTGCTGGTCGCATCGATCACCCTGCTGGTGGGTGGGATCGGCGTGATGAATATCATGCTGGTGTCGGTCACGGAGAGGACCCGTGAAATCGGCATTCGCATGGCGGTAGGCGCGCGGCGTTCTGACATCATGACGCAATTCCTGGTGGAAGCGGTCATGATCTGCCTGATGGGCGGTGTGCTGGGCATTATCCTGTCCTTCCTTTCGGGTTACGTATTTTCCGCTTTTGTGAAGGAATGGAAAATGATATTTTCGACCTCGGGCATTGTGCTAGCCTTTATGTTTTCGACACTCATCGGCATGACTTTTGGCTTTATGCCGGCGCGCAAAGCGTCCCTGTTAAGCCCGCATGAGGCGTTGTCGCAGGACTAAAGCACTTATGAATAAAATTACATTTTACGTTTTTCTGTTACTGACTGCTGTGCAGGCAGGCTGCAGCAATATCAGCACACCGGCGTATGATACCGCTGCCAAATTACCCGAAAAATGGGACTCTGTGTCAGATACGCCGGCACAGAAACAGGTTTCCTGGTGGAAAGATTTTAATGACCCGCAACTGAATAAACTCATAGACAAGGCCCTGCTTACGAACAACGATTTTGCGGCAGCGCTCGTACGGGTGCGTCGCGCCGAATTGATCGCAGGACTGGTGGACACTAACCTGACCCCCTCGGTCACGGCAGACGCAAGTACAACGTTTTCCAACACCTTTAATCCGCCTGCAAAGTCGCGGAGCAACTCGGCATCCCTGCTGATGAGTTACGAGCTGGATTTGTGGGGAAAGTTGGCAAGCCAGCGCGAAGCCGCCGGCATGGAGCTGAATGCTACGGATGCCGATTGCCAGGCTTTTGCCCTCTCCTTGCTGGGCACAACCGCACGTTTGTATTGGCAGCTTGCCTATTTGAACCAGAGCCTGGAGCTCAATGAAGTGGATCTGGAGTCGGCCGAAAAGACGCTAGCAATGGCCAAATTACGCTACGAGTCGGGTAGCGTATCCGAACTCAGTGTGGTGCAGGCGGAAATGAATTTGCTCACTCAGCAAAATTTTCGCGGCCAATTGCTGCAGCAGCGCGTAGAGGCGCGCAATGCATTGGCGATTTTGTTTAATCAGCCACCCCAATCTGAAGTAGTGGATCCGCCCAAGCTGCAGGATGGTCCTTTGCCTGCGGTAGCCGCCGGTATACCCGCAGAGATTTTGGCCAACCGACCCGATCTTCATGCGGCCGAACTCCGTTTGCGCGCAGCACTGGTGAATATCGATGTAACGCGCAGCTCTTTTTATCCCACGTTCAGCCTGACGGGTTTTCTGGGCGCCACCAGTACATCCTTGCAGGGCTTGCCCCAAAATTCAAGTGCAAGTGCGAGCCTGGGTCTGTCGCTGCCTTTTTTACAGTGGAATACTGCACAGTTAACCATACGCGTTTCCAAAACACAGTATGAAGAAGCGCTGCTTAATTTCCGTCAACGCCTTTATTCAGCGCTGATGGAGGTTGAGAATAATCTGGCCGGACGCTTGCAATTGATGGATGAAGAAAAAAAACTGACCATGCTGCGCGCGCAAGCACAACGCGCTGACTCGATCGCGCGCACCCGTTTTGAAGAGGGGTATACCGATATCCAGCCATGGCTTGATGCGCAGGCGAGCTTGCGCAACGCGGAGCACTCTGTGTTACTAAATCGTATGAATCAGATGAATAATTTGGTTAACCTTAATAAGGCGCTCGGCCTCGGTGCAACCTCAAGTCAAATCGTCTGTAGTGCAAAGTTATAATTTTCGGGTTGCCGAGAGCGGGCTAATTGTGGTCGTGGCCATCCTTGGATAATGCAATATGAAAAGCGGATGTAACGGCCACGCTGCTGCTCCGCAGAGGTGTGTTTGTTATTCGCTTGGTCCTGAATTGGCAAAATATTCCGGTTGCCATTGGCTCGGTTTTAAAGCGGAGAAAACTCTGCGGGGGTCATAAACGGCCTGAGTGATTGGTTCTGTATATAAATTGCACAGTGGGTGCTTATTAGACTTCCATTCTGTTCCCGGAAGTGGCGGGCCAGGCCGGGCGCAAGGCATCACGGCAGGCGCACCCACAGGCCGACGCGGTAGTCGTCAGCCACATAGAACTCCTTCCATTGGTAGCGACTGCCGATCTGTTGGCGGATGTGCTTGAAGGCAAGAGGATCTTTGCCATTTTCTGTGGCGCTCCAGACCACGTAGCGCACCCCGTTGGCCAGCAACCAGTCGAGGCTGTTTGGCAGTGTTCCGGCATAGAAGGTTTGAATCTGGGTATTGAGCGCCCACACATCCGGCACATCGCCGCGCCACGTGAGCAGGTGCAATGGCCAGCCCAGCAGGGCAGGTTTTCCGGCAAACAGCGCATACAACGTGGTGTTGGTGTAGGCGTTGCCGTATTCATTTTCCAGCACGATACCCTTGGGTGCGTCCTTGAGATAATGGATCATGTCCCGGGTGGTGGGGTCTTGCGTTATCCAGTAATGACCGGACAGTCGGCCCAGGTCGCCCTTGCCGGCGACCACATAGTAACGACCCACATCATAGGCATACACGCTGACCAGCAGCAGTGTGACGGCTGCCATCCAGCGCACTAGGCGCGCACTGCTGCCTAGGCACAGCGCGCCCAGGCTGACCAGGCCGCCACACCAGACCCAGCCCCACCACTTCATGGTGGTGTTGGAGCGTTCGAACTTGTCGCCCGTGGGATCGTCGACGTATACAAATTCGGAGAGCAACAGGATCAGGCCGAAAGTGATGGCCATGGAGATACTGAATTTGCGCGTGCCCGGGTTGAACAATGACAGGAGCATCAGCACCAGTAGCGGCCAATGCTGGCCGATGAAGCGGCTGAGGGGGGTGTGGTCTATGGCGGAGGTAAATCGGATCGGTGTGTTCTGTGCATTGACCGCAAACTCTGTGAGAAAAGGATACACCAAGGCCATGGCCGCCAGACCTCCGCCCGCCAGCCATACCCAGTCGGGGGGATTTTTCTGCCAGTAGCGATAGCCGATCCAGCCCATGATCATTAGCCCTTGCAGCGGGAACACCCAGGTGTTGGTCACCATAACTGCGGGCAGCGTGGCGGCGAGCAGCGCTTGCCCTAAGCGGCCAACCTCCTGGGCCTCGATCGCCCCTATCAGGGCCAGGGCCAGCAACAATAAGAAAAAGCCACCGAGGGGCGGGTGATAATCACCGAGAAAAATCTGGTAGCCGTAACTCTCCATTTGTAGTTCCCGCGGCTCGAAAGTCGGCGTGGGCTTCTGTTCGGCGTTGAGGTGTGGGAACAGCGCCTCGCCCAGAGGCGTGTTGACGCTCAGGTCCAGGGCGCCGCTAAAGCGCTGGCTGGTTACCACACGCTCGCTGGCGTCGGCCTCGATATTCGCCGGCAGCGGATCTTCGGTATGGATAATCAAGTGGGTCAAAGGCGAGATGCCGGTACCCCCGCTCACCAATACCAGCAGCAGCAGCCACTTTGCCGACAGGTGCTTGACATAACGCCCGATGTATTCCCAGGACAGCGTTATCGGCAGCGCCATTAGCAATGTAAAGGCGATGTTATAGGTGTGGCCTGGATCGAGTCCGAAGATGCGACCCATGAGTGCTGCGGCGTAATGCTGGAGCGCATAGTAAAAATTGAACAAGTGTGGCGGATACCAGTAGTCTAATGGCGGCAGCCGGCTACCGTCGAGATAATTGGAGATGAAGTAGAGGTCGGTGACCCGCTCAGATGACGGATAGATCGTCGGGAAAGCGTATTTCCAGGCAAACACATAAAAAAACGCCAGATAGAACACACCCTCCGCCCACCAGAAGCCGGACCCGGACAGTTGTGCACGTTGCCGATAGAGCAGCGTCGCGGAAACCAGAGTGGTGATTGGCCACACCCAGGTAAGTTGGCCCAGCCCGATAAAATGCTCGATAAAAAACAGCACGAGGCAGAGCAGAAGAATGCCGACGGAGCGCGCCAGGGCAAGCGGTGGCAGCCAGCGGCGGGTGAGGAGTGTTACGCCCGCCAGGTTCAGCAGCAGTAACGCCAGGGTGAGGGAAATGTAAATGAGATTCATCGTGGGTTCTCCCTGATCCACACACCCAGCTCATCGTCCCCGTTTTTCCAAAACGGTTTCCAGTCATAAGCACTGCCGATCTGATCTTGTATGCGCAGGCGTGCCGTAGGATCGCGTGTCTGGTCGCGCCGCACCCAGACGATATAGCGCACCTGATTAATATTCAGCCACCCCAGAGCATCTGTCAGTGTACCGAGATAGAAGGCGCGGGCCTGTTCAGCGTTGGCGGCGATGAAAGTCGGGTTGCCACGCCATTGTGCCTCGTGATTTGGCCAGCCTATGGCCGCGGGTTTGCCGGCAAACAAGGCCATGGCGGAGGTCGGTGTGTAAGCGCCCTCGGCAGCCGGTCCTTCCAATACTACGCCCATCGGCGCCACCGTCAGCCAGCCGAGTATCTGTTTGTCCACCTGATCTTGCGTCAGCCAGTGATGACCGTTGAGTTTGCCCATGGCGCTTTTATCGCCGAAGTACCAGTAGGCCGCCATATCGATGCTGGAGGTGGACACCAACAGTAAAATCACCACTGTCGTCCAGCGCCACCAGCGTCCGCTACCAAGCAATATCGATCCGAGGCCGAGCAGGATCGCCGGGTAGATCCACGACCACCACTTGAGCACAGAGTTGAAGCGATTGTATTGCTCCCCCATGGGATCATCGGCATATAAAAATTCACTGGCCAGCAACAGGCCAGCGAACAGCGTGACCAGCAGCAGGGCGTAACGCTGGTGACGCATCTGCAGGGCGCCGAGCCCGAGCAATAGCAGCGCCGGCCAATGGATGACCATAAACCGATTGAAGGGTGTGTGATCCACCGGAGTCACCCAAGTGATGGGTGTGACCAGCGCCTGCAGGGCGAAGTGACTGATAAATGGATAGGTCAGGGCCAAGGCGCCAACACCACCCAAGAGCAAGGCAGGCCAATCCGGCGGCACGCGGCGGACATACCGGTAGATCAACCATGCCAACAGCAAGGCGACCTGCAGCGGAAAAACCCAGGTATTGGTGATGAGTGTCAGCGGCACGCTGGCGGCGAGTACCGCCTGCAGCATGCGAGGTGCAAAGTTGTCCCCGGATTTGCCGCCCTGGGCGTGTTCCCGCTGCGGTGCTTCGAGCAACGTCAGGCAGGCAAGCGCCATGAACAATAATAGTAATCCGCCCTGCGGTGCGTGGTATTCCCCCTGGAAGGTGAGATAACTGATGGTTTCAAGGGGCAGGTCGCGTGCCTGGAAATCGGGGCTGGGCAGAGTCGCCTCCGCTGGTTTGGCAAAGAGTGTGCGGGTGAGTTTGTTGTCGCGCAGATCAGCATCGAACATTCCGGCAAAACGCACGTTTGCCCAGAGGTTGGTGGTGGCGGTAAATGCCCGGTCACTGCCGGGCTTGGATTGATCCAGGATAAAGTGGGTGAACGGAGCGATGCCGGTTCCGCCCACCATGATGGCGTACACCAGTAGCACCCGTGACCAGCGCGGTGCGCAGAAACGACCTGCCACGAACCAGGCCAGACTCGCAAGCATCGATAGCATGACCACTGTCGCCAGATTCATGGCGTAACCGGCTGTCAGGCCCAGGATGCGCCCGAGCAGCGCGGCGCCATACTGCTGGAAGGAATAATAAAAATCGAGGCGTTGATCAGGCAGCCAGTAATCCGGCGGCGGCAGGGTAACGCCGGACATATAACTGGTGATAAAGGCCAGGTCCGTCAGCTGTTCGGCATGGCTATCGATATTCGGAAAGGAAAACTTCCAAAACAAGGCGACGATAAACATCAGCACGAACACCAATTCCTGTCGCCACAGACAGGCCTTGAATTCGGCGCGCCAGCGATAGAGGATCACCAATGCCAGGGCGCTGCTGAGTGGCCATAGCCAAGTCACTCTGCCCAGTCCGACAAAGTGTTCGACAAAGAACCACAGCAGGCAGAAACCCAGTACCCCCACCACTTTGGCCAGGGGGTAGTGCGGTAGCCACGGTCGCAACAACAGGGCCAAACCGGCGAGATTCACCAGCAGTAGCAGGGCCGTGAGACACAAAAAGATCAGACTCATTTCTTCCTCGTAAACACGATCAGGCAAATGAACCTGAGATTCCTGAGGCGGCGTGCCCGCTATCAAATCAAACTTCTGTTTGTGCCTCTCACCAGTCTGATTTTCATCGTCAAATCCATACGGATTCTGTATTTAGCACATTCCCATGGCAAAAATGCGTCGCATCAACACCAAACATCAACGCGCGCCAAAACCAGCGCACTAGCCCGTCCAAAGAGAGTTAAGTTGCTCGTCACCAAGCGATGCGCTGATCGAAGCCGAACTCAGGTACAGGCTGTGCCGACACATCTCATTCGGGGCCATAAAAAATTATAATGGCGGAGAGGGTGGGATTCGAACCCACGGTAGGCTCGCACCTACGCCTGATTTCGAGTCAGGTACATTCGACCACTCTGCCACCTCTCCGTGGCCGAGCATTTTACATTAACAGGGAACACGGATGTTTCATATATTTGTGCGCCATCGTTTGCACTCTGTTTCGCAGGTAAAACTTGTTCATCAGGCGTACGAATAATTTCGCCGTTCTAGCACAATATCCCCCTAAAAAATTTAATACTGCGCGATCCTCATGTGAATTTATGAAACTTCAGGGTTGAAAATCGGGCAGAATGTTTCCATGCGCAACTTGTTACCCCTGAAAATTGTCACGCTCATAGCATTTACCATCGTGCTGGTGTTCGGTTTCAGCAATATTGAACCTTTGGCTGATTGGAGGCATGGTGAGTTGGTGGTGATACTTCCTCCGGCAGAGAGTCTGGATCAGCCGTTTAATCAGCAACTGGCACAGCTATTTGCCAGTCATTTGGGTGTAAAACTTAAACCTCTGGTACTGTATCCATACCAGGTATCGACGGCTCTGACAAAACGTCTGGCTCATTTTTCTGCTATCGGCATGCGTTCCAATGAACCTGATGCCGCACAAAAATTTGGTGTGCCCTATCAGGAGGTGAGCGAAATTGTCGTGTGCAGTGGCAAACCGCCCAGACGGTATGAAGAGTTGGAGGAAAGGGAAGTTGTTGTCGTCGCTGGGTCTGCGCAAGAAGGTGCATTGCGGGCGGCGCGGCTGCGTAACCCGGAACAAAGCTGGGCAACGGTAGACAAGGCAACTCCCAACGAGTTGCTGGATAAGATGACAAAAGGAGAGTTAGACTGCACTGTTGCCAACGAAGAGCAGATTGCCATCCAGAAAAATTATAATCCGGGTATGGAGACTACTTTCGAAATCGCTGATCCGTCACAATTGGCCTGGTCATTTGCACCCGACGCAGATCCCGAGTTGTATGCGCAGATGGAGAAATTTTTTGCCCGAATTGAGGAAGATGGAACCCTGGAACGTTTGATCGAACGTTTTTATGGGCACAGTGACCGTATTATGCCTATCGATGCTGCCGCGTTTCTACTCAAAACCAGTACGGTCTTGCCACGTTATCGTCATATATTTGAAGAGGCGGCGGCATTGACGGGGATTGAGTGGCAACTTTTGGCAGCCATGGCTTATCGCGAGTCGCACTGGAACCCGCTTGCCACCTCGTATACCAAAGTTCGCGGCATGATGATGCTGACCGAAGATACCGCAGACCGCATGAACGTCTCCAATCGTCTGGATGCCCGCGAAAGCATAATGGCGGGGGCACGCTACTTGCAATTGCTGAAAGAACAACTCCCACTACGCATAGATGAACCGGAGCGAACCTGGCTGGCGCTGGCCGCCTACAATCAGGGTATGGGTCACCTCGATGATGCGCGCATGCTGACACAGCGAAATGGCTTGAATGCCGACTCTTGGGTGGATGTGCAGAAAGTGATGCCGAAACTGCGCAGTCCCAGCGTTGCAAAAACGCTGAAACATGGTTACGCGCGCGGTGGTGAAGCAGTGGTGTTTGTGGAAACCGTCAGGCTGTACCACGACATGCTGAAACGCATCTCGCACAATGAGTACAAGCAGCTGTTGCCGCCGGATTACCAGATCAAGCTTAACGCGTGGTGAGGGGCATATCGTAGGGTGCGCCATGCGCACCATGGTGCGTGGAACGCACCTTACGAAGGTTATAGCTTCGCTGTGATTTTATCCATGTCGCCCATATAGGGCCGTAATACTTTAGGCACGACAACGCTGCCATCTGCCAGCTGATAATTTTGGCTACGGCCACCCCTTCGGGGCTTAACATTCAGAATCGAATGTTAGCCTTCACCGAAACAATCAACCAGCCCGAATGATTTCCATGCCGCCCATATAAGGGCGCAATACTTCAGGCACGATCACGCTTCCGTCTTTTTGTTGATTGTTTTCCAGTATCGCCACCAGCGTACGACCCACCGCCAGGCCTGAACCATTCAAAGTATGCACGAGTTCCGGTTTGCCCTGTGCATTGCGGAAACGCGCCTGCATGCGGCGCGCCTGGAAAGCTTCGCAGTTGGAGCAGGAGGAAATTTCGCGGTAGGTGTTTTGCGCGGGCAGCCACACTTCGATGTCGTAGGTCATCGCGGCGGAGAAGCCCATGTCACCGCTGCACAGTTTAACCACGCGATAGGGCAGGCCAAGTTTTTTTAGAATGGTTTCGGCGTGACCGAGCAAACTTTCCAGCGCATAGTAAGATTGCTCGGGGTGCACGATCTGCACCAGCTCCACTTTTTCAAACTGGTGCTGGCGTATCATGCCGCGGGTGTCGCGGCCGTAGGAACCGGCCTCGCTGCGGAAGCAGGGGGTGTGTGCTACATATTTAAGTGGTAACTGTTCCAGCGGCGTGATGGTGTCGCGTACCATGTTGGTAACCGGCACTTCGGCGGTGGGGATCAGGTAGAAATTTTCTACACCAGTATCGCCCATCTGGCGCGGCACCTTGAATGAATCTTCTTCAAATTTGGGCAGCTGGCCGGTGCCGCGCATCGATTCGGCATTCACCATATACGGCACATAGGTCTCGGTGTAACCATGCTGCTCGGTATGTGTGTCAAGCATGAACTGCGCGAGGGCACGATGCATGCGTGCCAGCGGGCCTTTCAGCAAAGAGAAGCGAGAACCGCTGATCTTGGTGGCCGAAGCAAAATCCAGCCCCATCGCTTCGCCCACGCTGACATGGTCTTTCACTTCAAAATCGAATTTTGGTGGCGTGCCGACTCTGCGCACCTCCACGTTGTCTGCTTCGGATTTGCCGGGCGGAACACTGGCATGCGGTGTGTTGGGGATTACTGAAAGGAAGGCCAGCATGTCCTGCTGTATATTTTCCAGTTGGGCCTCTAGCTGCTTGAGCTCGTCACCCAGATTGGCCACTTCCGCCATGATCGCAGAGACATCCTCGCCCTTGGCTTTGGCCTGACCGATCATTTTTGAAGTGGAGTTGCGCTTGGCCTGCAATTCCTGGGTGCGTGTCTGCACGGTTTTGCGTTCGCCTTCGAGTTGTTCGAAGCGTGCAGTATCCAGTATGTAATTGCGGGTAGCGAGGCGCGCAGCGACTTCACTTAATTCATTGCGTAAGGTTTGCAGGTCTAGCATGTCATCCTCGATTCAATCTTCAATAAGTGCACATGGTGCGAGGGGCGCACCCTAGCTTTTCTTCTTTGCAGTCTCGTCCAGCGTTCTAAGATGCGCCAGCTTTTCCGCGATCTTTGCTTCCAGCCCGCGTTCTGTCGGCTGATAAAAACTCATTTCCGGCATGCCTTCGGGGAAATAATTTTCGCCTGCCGCATAGCCGTCTGCTTCGTTATGCGCATAGCGGTAGTCTTTCCCGTAATCCAGCTGCTTCATTAGCTTGGTCGGTGCATTGCGCAGGTGCAGTGGCACCGGGCGCGAACTGTCCTGTGACACATGGGCGCGGGCGGCATTATACGCGACATAACCCGCGTTAGACTTGGCTGCCACCGCCATGTACATTACCGCTTGCGCCAGCGCCAACTCGCCTTCGGGAGAACCCAGGCGCTCATAGGTTTGTGAGGCATCCAGTGTAAGTTGAATGGCGCGCGGGTCGGCGAGGCCGATGTCTTCCCATGCCATGCGCACGATGCGCCGTGCCAGGTATTTTGGATCAGCGCCACCATCCAGCATGCGTACCAGCCAGTACAGCGCGGCATCGGGATTGGAGCCGCGCACCGATTTATGCAGCGCGGAGATCTGGTCGTAGAAGGCCTCGCCGCCCTTGTCGAAGCGGCGCAGGCTTTGCGCAAGCGCGTTGTCGAGGAAACCGGCATCGATCAGTTTGACCCCGGCAGAGCTGTCAATGTCGGCAGTGCGGGCCGCAGTCTGCAATTGTTCCAGCACATTTAACAGGCGGCGCGCATCGCCGTCGGCATAGGCAATCAGCCGTTCGCGTGCCGCCGCATCGAAATCCAGACCCTGCAGCGCTTGCTGTTGTGCGCGCTCAAACAGCTGGCCGAGCTCTTCAGTCGTAAGCGACTGCAGCACATACACCTGTGCCCGTGACAGCAGCGCGCCATTGACCTCGAAGGAGGGATTCTCGGTGGTGGCGCCGATGAAAGTCACCAGGCCCTGCTCGACAAAAGGCAGGAAGGCATCCTGCTGTGATTTGTTGAATCGGTGTACTTCGTCCACAAACAGTATGGTGTGGCGGCCGTTTTGTTGCAGCACATGCTGTGCCTGCGCAATCGCATCGCGGATATCCTTCACGCCGGATAGAACCGCGGATAGCGGCACAAAGTCCGCATCAAAGGCTGATGCCATCAGTCGTGCCAGCGTGGTTTTGCCCACACCGGGAGGCCCCCATAAAATCATCGAGTGCAGCTTGCCCGACGCAAAGGCCATGCGCAATGGGCGACCCGGTCCCAGCAGATGAGACTGGCCGATAACCTCGTCTATGTGCCTGGGGCGCAGGCGTTCGGCCAGCGGGGCGGCGGGTGGATGTGGGGTAAACAGATCAGCCATAATGGCGTTATTTTAGTCGAGTTGCGTTAAACAAGGTTGTGGGAGCGCCGACGTCCTCGTCGGCATTTAATAATATA
>Ga0315272_10000018_pt1 | contig 69846 bp, 59 predicted proteins | sample C3_middle_MG_FD_203918 | JGI IMG/M metagenome (GOLD analysis project Ga0315272, IMG submission 203918) | Sediment microbial communities from Yellowstone Lake, YNP, Wyoming, USA - C3_middle | ecosystem: Environmental > Aquatic > Freshwater > Lake > Sediment | place: USA: Wyoming | collected...
ATTACCAGCTCAATGTTATCAAAGCATTGTATCTGAATATTGCATACCAGGCGGCAAATGTCTGGGACGACCAGGCCGATCTGTCGGTGAGAGACCTGCGGAGCGGCGGGGGGGTCGGCCTGTATGCGGACACGGTCATCGGTCCGGTGCGGCTCGACCTCGGCGTTGCCAAAGACAACCGCTATACCGTTTCGTTCTCCGCAGGGTATGATTTTTAAAAAGGGCGGGGCGAGCCTACTATGGCTGTCTTCTGTTTTTTCGTTTGGTCCGGTTAAATGATTTGTAAGTATTCAGCACGTTGCAAATTCGGTCATTCCGGCGGCCGTTTTTGTAGGGGCATATTGCATACGCCCTGGTGGCGGTGGCATTAACTGCAAGGGCGCAAGCATTGCGCCCCTACGACTTGATTTGTATCTGCCTTTGTCAGACGTTCCTCCGATCTTTCTGTCAGAGGTTTTTTCAGGTTCCTACTCGCGGCCGGTCCAGGACCTCGCGCACCCGCCTGAGGAGTTCGCGCGGAGTGACCGGTTTCAGGATGAAGTCCGGGTCATCATCGATGACGCTCTTGCTGCGCAGGACCTCCTTGGAATAGCCGCTGGTGAAGAGCGCCGGGACGTTCGGCCGGATCTTCCGCATCTCCCCGTAGGCTTCTCTGCCGTTCTTTCTCGGCATGATCGTGTCCGTGAGCACAAGGTCGATGCTGCCCGCGTGTTCCGAGAACCGGGTGATTGCTTCGGCGCCATCTGCCGCCTCAATGACAATGTAGCCGAAGGACCTCAGCACGGTCACCATGAGCTTGCGCACGGTTGCATCGTCTTCGGCCACAAGTATCGTTTCGGCGCCGCCAATGACCTCCTGCTCCGGGGTCGACTCTTTTTTACTCTCGACCTCATCCTGGATGACGGGGAGATAGATTTTGAAGGTCGTACCGCCTTCTTTTTCGCTGTAGACGTGGATGTATCCTCGGTGTTGCTTGATGATGCCGTAGACGATCGCGAGACCGAGTCCCGTGCCTTTGCCAGGCTCCTTGGTGGTAAAGAACGGTTCGAAGATCCGGGTACGCGTCTGTTCATCCATGCCGCAGCCGGAATCGGTAATGGACAGCAGTACGTACTTGCCGGGTTTTCCATAGGGGTGCTTTTTTATGAAGGCCTCATCCAACACCACCGTATCGGTTTTCAGGAACAGCGTTCCGCCGTCCGGCATCACATCCCGCGCATTGGTCGCCAGGTTCATCAGCACCTGTTCAACCTGTCCGGCGTCGGCAAGTACGAACGGATCGCGGCCGGACAGGACCGTCCTGAGTTCGATGTCTTTGCCGATGAGCGGGGTAATAAAATCCCGGGCCTTCATCACCACCTCGTTCAGCCTGAGCGGTTTAGGGTTGATGTTCTGCTTTCTGCTGAAGGAAAGGAGGCTCCGGGTAAGATTTGCCGCCCGGTCCGCAGCAGCAAGAATCTGGTCGATGTTTTTTCGCTGAGGATCGTCCTGGCCTATCTTCTTCTGCAGGATGCTGCCGTAGCCGATGATCGCTGCCAGGATGTTGTTGAAGTCATGGGCGACGCCGCCGGCAAGCTGGCCCACAGCCTCCATCTTCTGCGCCTGAAAGAGTTGCTCCTCAAGCTTCTTCTGCTCAGTTATGTCCCGGATGATCCCCCGGAAGGCCGTGATCTCTCCGGTGCTGTTCCTGAGCGGCGAGCTCGTAATGATGACGGACAGCTTTTCGCCGTTCTTCCTCTTCATCTCAACCGGATAATCTTTCGCGTAATCATTCCGGTGAACGAAATCGATAAAGCGATTGCGCTCCGCATGGTCAACATACATATCGCGTCCGATATCGATTGAAAGCATCTCCTGCCGCGAGGAATAGCCGAACAGCTCGACGCCCGCAGGATTGATGTCTAGAAATTTACCCTGGGGAGAACTGATGTAGAAAACGTCCTTCGATTCCAGAAACAGCGTGCGGAACTTTTCCTCCGAATTCGCGAGGGCCTGCTCGGCCTGTTTTCGGTGGCTGATGTCCCTGACGACCTCGATGCCCGCGATGATCCCGCCGTTCACATCCCGTAGAGGGGACGCCGTGGTCTCAACATGCAGAACAGACGATCCGGCGGGGCCGCTCAGCTCCACCGTGTGGATCTTCCCGTCCCGGAACGTCATGGCCACGGGGCATATTTCGCACCGCTCATCTTTATGCTCGAAGGCCTGGTAGCAGTATTCGCCCACATGATCGCCGACAAGCTTCATGTGGATCTCGTTCTGATACAGGACCTTGAAATCGGTGTCCTGAATGCTGATGCCGTCGCCGATGGCCGCGATAATGGCCTCGGTCTTCGCCTTTTCCTCCTTGGCCCGTTGAGCAGCCCTTTGCAGTTCAGCGTCCTTCCGCGCATGCTCATCCAGATGCTTCTGGCGCTCCAGCTCAAGGCCGACACGGTGCGCCAGAACCTTGAGCAGGTCCTTGTCCTCTTCAGAAAAGTCATGCTGCTGGTCGTCGAGGACGCAGATCACGGCCGCCACCGTGCCGTTCCCGTCCAGGGCCGGAAATCCGCAATAGGTATAAGCGTTGAACGCTTGTAAGAAGACCGCCTCCGGGAACTTTGTTATGACGTCATGATATACGCGGAGGTCTTTAGACTCCTGCACGGTTGCGCAGGGGGTGTTTTGGAGCTTGCAGGTCCCGGTGTAGGTCCGCACGTCGCCCTTCACACAGGTGCTGAGAAAGAAGAGCTCGTCACCCCGGATCTCGGACAGGTTCACGACCGAGACGTCCAGGAGCTCACCGATCATACCGGCAATATGGCGGAATACGTCAATGGGGTCGCCGGTCAGCGCGAGTCCGAGTTCGGCCAGCCGCTTTAGCCGGTTGAGTTTGCCGTCCGACCCACGTGGATCCCGGTCTGCACCTGGTGCTTGCAGTGCTGCTACGGCCGCGCATTCCTCTTCCATCTGTGCACCATGTTTCACGTCATCAAATCTCACCGTGCTGCGAGGGCAAGTGCACGGCCTCTGAAAGGATCTTGTCCGGCAACAGTTACGCATTCACTTTTTGTGCGCAGGGTCTCCGGCCGGACCTTGAACCACGACAAGAGCCCGTTCAGTTCCAGAGCGAGCTTTGCCAGGTCTGCCGATGATACGTTGATCTGTGTAATATTGGCTTCCGAGGTTCTCGATACGTTTGCGATGTGCTCCATGGTTGCCGACACCTCTTCGGTGGCCGTGGACTGCTGCTCCGTGGCAATTGCGATCAATTGCACCATGTCCAGGCTTTGCTGTGAAGCCTTCACGATCTCCTCAAGGGAGTGCTCGGCCTGGCCCGCCCGCTTCACACTTTCCTCGACCTTTCTCCCGCCTTCGGTAATGCTCTTCATGGCAACATCCGTGTCCTGCTGGATCGTCTTGATCATGGCGGAGATCTCACCGGCGGCCGTGGTGGTCTTCTCTGCGAGTTTCCGCACCTCATCGGCCACGACCGAGAAGCCCCGTCCCTGTTCGCCGGCGCGCGCCGCCTCGATGGCCGCGTTCAGGGCAAGCAGGTTCGTCTGGTCGGCAATGTACTTGATCACGCCCGTGATCTCGCCGATCTGTTTGCTGCTCTGGCCGAGCGCAACCATGGTCTTTCCGGATTCCTCCACGGTCAGGGCAATGCTCTTCATGTCGTTGACCGTGGCTTCCACCACGTGCTTACCCTCTGCGGCGAAGCCGACCGACTTGCGGGCTGCATCGGACGCGGATGAGGCGTTTTTGGCCACATCCATGATGGTCTGGGATATTTCCGTAATGGCCGTCGCAGACTGTTCGATCTGCTGGAACTGTTCACGGAATCCGGTGCTGATACTGATCGTGGTCGCCGACAATTCTTCTGAACTGCTGGCCACCGTATCGGACATGGCGTGCATCCTGCCGGCCATCTCTCCCAGGGTGTTCGCCATGCTGTTGAAGCTTCTGGTCATGGCGCCGATTTCGTCACTATTAACGTTCTCGACCCGCGTGGAAAGATCTCCTCCCGCCAGGCGGTCCGCCATGGCAGCGCTTTCGGCGATGGGCCGCGTGATCGAGTTCGAGAGGATCAAGCTGAGCAGGAATGCCAGCGCGACGCCTGCTGCGATGGCCCCGATAAGGATTTTCCTGGCCAACTCGGCCGTGGCGTGCGCCTGCGTTCGCGCCTCATCGGCATGCTGCAGGTTCAAATCAGTAAGCTTTTCCAGCGAGGTTACGGCCGCATTAAAGGAATCATTCTCCACATCCAGCCCCTGGTGTCTCAATCGGGCGTAGGTGCTCCGGTTGCCGGTCCGGAGAAACTCCTGGGCTATCCGGACGAACTCCTGCACGTCCTTCTGCCAGGCCGTCCACACCAGGGAAAATTCCGCACACAGTTTCTCCTCGGCGTTTTCCCGCGGCAGTGCCTCATAGGTCTTTCGCGAAGCCTCCGCCTGGCCAAGCGCTTCCCCGATAATTGTCAGCTGCCGGTCGACCCGCTCCGCCTCCAGGCCGGTGATCAGCAGGGTCCGTTCGCGCGCCTTGACGTTCTGCTGCGCTTCCTGCATCAGCAGCAGGTTCCGCACACCCGGCAGTTTATGATCAGCGATGTCGGTGAGATGGGAGGCTATACTGTTCACGGCAAAGAAGCCCGTGGCCCCCACGAGCAGCGTGAGGGCGCTTACCGCACAGGCCGTGGCGATCATTTTTGTTCTTATGGTCATAGTGTTCAACATTGTTCCGCTCCTTCCCGTGCCGGAGCCCCGGCCTCAGTTGCCGCGCGTATGAATGTTCGTCGCAGATGTTCTTTCAGGTTGTTGAGCTCATGTTTCATAAAGCTCCTGTCGGCGCCGCTGGTGAGCAGGGCCGCCCGCTCTTGCGGAGCGATCCCGTCGGAAAAGACGATGATATGGATGTGGGGGCAGATCTTTTTGATCGATCCGAGCGATTTGAGCTCAGTAAGGCTTGAGGTCGGGAGATCTATGAGAACGACGTCGTAGGCCGGATGGTCCGCGAGGTAGGCGTTCAATGCCACGCCCGGGTGCATCAGGCCGACCTTATGCCCGTCGTCCTCCAGTTCGCTTCCCAGGACGTATCCCAGGTTCCCGTCAATTGCAGCGATGAGGACCCTTGCCATTATTTTCCCCGCGTAACTATGATTCAAAATTTTGAATGTTAAATCTTGAATCTTGAATCTTCAATCCCGCATCGCGAATCCGGGCAAAGCTCAGAACGCTGCCCGTCCAACCGGACTGTTCCGATGCAGGGTGTTTCTCGCTTCCTTCACCATGCCTTCCAGTTCCAGGTAGCGCTGTTTCAGCCCGGCGATGGACGACATTGCCGATTCGGACCGGTGTAGTCTGGTCTCGATGTGCTCCAGTTCGGCAAGCAATACCCGCACCTGCGTGACATAGCCGGCCAGCTGCCGGGTATCTTCGAGGTTGACATTGTTCTTTCCGAGCATCTGCCGCGAGGTATGGTAAAGATCGTCAAGGGTTTTGAAGATGCTCTCATTATTCACATATAATCCCGTTTCTTCTGTGGCAACGTACTTCATTCTGCACCTCCGTCAAAAATGATACGATCAAACCCGCGCTGCAGCAGCCGGAGCCGGTTTCAGTTTATTCAGGAGAAATATGGAAAGCATGTAGTCCGACCCTTCCTCGGTCCTGGTGTTCTGGTAAAAATCGCACAGTTCGCAGGTTTTATACTTTATGCCGAAGGTTCCCTGTATTTTGCCGTCGCAGAGCGTGCCGGCGATTACCCAGCAGGCCCGCCCGCCGTTTTTTCCGCCATGGGTGCCATGCAGCCGGGTATCGGTAGCGGCCGGGCATACACCCAGTGCCGCAACGTTTTTACCGCCCTGTTCTCTTCCGCAGTTCTTGTGCTCCCAGCAGTTCTTTTTCATACCTGGAATTTTCCTTTGTGTAGGGGCGCAATGCGTTGCGCCCAATCAGGGCGTATGCAAGACGCCCCTACTAATGCTTGTTCACGTTTCGGTCCGTCACTGCCGGGGCAACCTGGGAAGATCCTTGCTTTTCGATTGAACGCTCCATGCCCAAGCGCGTGGCAGAAAAGCCGAGCGGAGCGGGCTCTTCCTCTTTTTTAACGAGGTTCATGAAGTCGCATCTCCAGCAATTATCCAGTTTCTGCGCGTACGTGCCTTGGATCTTCCCGCCGCAGAGGGAACCGGCAATCGCCCAGCAGGCTCTGCCGGCGTTCGTGCCGTGATGAGCCCGATCCAGTTCCTGGTAGGTGGTGACGGGGCAGACGCCAAGTTCCTGTGCTTTCTGTCCGCCTGGCTGCCTTCCGCACTTTTTATGTTCCCAGCAATTCAGTTTCATAGAGCACCCCCCTTGGAATCAATTGCGTATTGTCATTTTGTCTATAGCAAGCGCTTTGCCAGATATGAACTCTTTGATTCTTCAAGAGATACTCTATCGGCCATTCATGATCTGTCGGTCGAACTGCCCTGCGGTGCGGGCAGAATGCCCGACTTTATCGGACGAAGCAAATCAACGACAGCGCTCCGGGACCCATACCATGAAGCGCTTTGGAGCGCACGCTCTCAAGAGCCGGGTCGACTTCACCCGGTCAGCATGTAATATCACTACCTGTCGTATCTCTCTTCCCAGTGAACAGTTTGCGGAACCCACGGTAGTCAGATTATTCAATAAATATTTTGTATACCGTGCTAAAATAGACAAGATGTGCGAATGAGCTATACCAGGGGGCGTTTCATGAAAAACCGACTCGTTTTATTCGGCGTGGCCATCTGCATCTTCACCATCGTTTTTTCGCTCCATCCCGCGATCACCCTTGCCGCACTGCGCCCTCAGGCAATCAAGATCGTCATGGACAACAACTATCCTCCTTATGTCTTTCTGGACAGCGATGGTAAACTGCAGGGCATCCTGATCGATCAGTGGAAGCTCTGGGAGCGGAAGACCGGAATCAGAACCGAGATCAGCGCCATGGATTGGGGCGAGGCCCTGCGCCGGATGAAGGCTGGGGAGTTCGACGTCATCGACACGATCTTCAAGACCGAAGCGCGAAGCGGCTGGCTCGACTTTTCAAAAGCCTACGCCAGGCTGGAAGTTTCCGCTTACTTCGACAAAGAGATTTCCGGTATTTCCGACGCGGAGTCCCTGAAAGGGTTCGTTGTTGCCGCAAAGACCGGCGATGCTGCTGTCGATGTTCTTAAGAAGAACGGTGTCGACAGCCTGCTGCTGTTCAAGAGCTACGAGGAGATCATCCTGGCGGCTAAAGAACACAAGGTCACCGTGTTCGTTGTGGATAACCCGCCGGCACACTATTATCTCCACAAATTCGGCGTTCATGGTCGTTACAAACAATCACCTCCCCTCTATAGCGGCGAGTTTCACCGGGCCGTCAGAAAAGGAAACAGTGAACTCCTGAAGGTTGTCGAGGACGGCTTTGGCCTGATCTCTTCGGAGGAGCTCGAGAAAATTGAAGACACCTGGTATGGCTCACCGCTGGTCGATAGAAACTTTTTACGGTATTTCTTTATCGTTGCCGGCAGCCTGTGCCTGCTGGTGTTGGCACTGCTCGCCTGGAACCGTACGCTAAAAAGAAATGTGGAAAAGCGGACCGCAGAGCTGAAAACCAGCGAGGAACGAATCTCCCTGATCCTCAACTCGATCGCCGAGGGCATTTACGGCGTCGATCTCCGGGGGAACTGCACGTTCTGCAACCCGGCCGCACTCCGTCTCTTCGGCTATGAGCGGGCGGAGGAACTCGTCGGCAAGAAGATCCATCCGGTCGTCCATCATACGCGGCAGGATGGCTCCCATTATCATTCGAAAGACTGCAGGATCTATTGCTGCTATCGCGAGGGGAAAAGCGCTCATGCAGAGGATGAGGTTTTTTGGCGGTGCGACGGCACGAGCTTTCCCGTCGAATACTGGGCCCAGCCGGTCATGCACAACGGAGTCCCGATCGGGGCGGTCACGGCTTTTACCGATATCACCGAACGGAAGCAAATGGAAAACTCGCTGCAAAGAAGCGAAAACCTGCTGCAGACAATTATCGATACGGAACCTGATTGTCTCAAGATGGTAGATGCACAGGGCAATCTCATCATGATGAACCGGGCTGGTCTGGACATGATCGAAGCGGATACTTTTGAGCAGATGAAAGGACAGTGCATTTGCCCTTTTATCACCTCCGAACACCGGCAGGACTTTATGGATCTTACCGCGCGCGTTTTTGAAGGACAGTCCGGGACCCTGATGTTCGAGATGACCGGATTAAAGGGGCGGCATCTGTGGCTGGAGACCCGTGCGGTGCCGTTCCGCAATGAAAAAAATGAGATCATCGCCCTTCTTGGTATAACGCGTGACATAACCGAGCGCCGGAAACTGGAAGAGCAGCTTCGCCAGTCCCAGAAAATGGAGTCCATCGGCACCCTTGCCGGCGGTGTGGCCCATGATTTCAATAACATCCTCACCGCCATCTCCGGTTACGGTCACCTGACCCTCATGAAGATGGCAGCGGGCGATCCCCTCCGTCCGAACATCCGGCAGATCCTGGAGGCGTCGGACCGGGCCGCCCATCTCACCAGGGACCTCCTTATGTTCAGCAGAAAACAGCCCATCGACCGGAGGCCGGTCGATCTGAACGAGGGCATCCAGAAACTGGGAAAGTTCCTGACACGGGTCATTGGCGAGGACATCGCGTTCAAAACCACGCTGTCCGGAGGGGCCATTCCGGTGCTCGCAGATTCTTATCAGATAGACCAGGTTCTGATGAACCTTGCCACGAATGCGCGGGACGCCATGCCGAAGGGCGGCAGCTTTGCGATCACCACGGAGCAGGTTTGGTTGAATGAATCCTTCACCTCCTCTCACGGTCTCGATATGCCCGGCAAATACGCCGTGATCAGCGTGTCGGACACGGGCCAGGGGATGAATGAGGAAACGAGGCAGCGGGTCTTCGAGCCCTTTTTTACGACGAAAGAGGTGGGAAAGGGCACCGGTCTGGGGCTGTCGGTCGTCTACGGCATTGTGCAGCAGCATGACGGTCAGGTGACGGTCTACAGCGAGCCCGGCCACGGCACGACCTTCAGGGTCTATCTGCCGGTCAATGAAACGAGCGCGTCAGCAGAAACGGTGACAGTCGCGGAAGAGCCCCCGGTGGGCGGCTCGGAGACGATCCTCCTGGCGGAAGACGACAAGACCGTGCGGGAGATGACCCTTCTGCTGCTGCAGGACTTCGGCTACACGGTCATCACGGCTGTTGACGGCGAGGATGCGGTGAAGAAGTTCAGCGAGAACAAGGACCGGATCCAGCTCCTGCTGTTCGATCTGATCATGCCGGGGAAGTCCGGCAAGGATGCCTATGATGAAATCCAACTGGTGCGGCCTGACATCAAGGTCATCTTTTCGAGCGGTTACGATCCGGACATGGTGCGCCAGAAGGCGCTGCTCGAACAGCACGTGCCCGTGGTCTATAAGCCCGTTCCCATGGCCATGCTGCTGAAGAAGATACGCAGCGTGCTGGATAATGGCAGCAGTGCGTAAAAGTGCAAAGTGCAAAAGTCAAAATGTAGGTTAAAGACACTATGGCATAAGGCCATACTTCAATTTTGCAATTTAAAATTTGCAATTTGCACTTTGCATTGGTTTCGGCTATAGCATTGGTTCCGGCTTGTCCGGGTAAGGGTCATTGCCTCAGCGGAAGCGTGATCGTTACCGTAGTGCCTTTCCCCTGCTCCGACGACAGGGTGATATCGCCTTTGTAGTTGTCCACGATCTTTCTGGCGATAGCGAGGCCGAGGCCCGTGCCCCTCTGGCCGGACTTTGTGGTAAAGAAAGGGTCGAAGACCCTGCTGACCTGTTCCGAAGGGATGCCGGGGCCGGTATCGCTGATCGTGATGGAGAGGGTGTTGCCCTCCTCGCGGGTCCCGATCGTGAGCACACCGGAGTCGTTCATGGCGTCGAGAGCGTTCGTAATGACGGCGATGAAAACCTGCCGCAGTTCACCTTCGTTCCCTTGCAGCGGCGGCAATCCGGGAGCAAACTCCTTATTAACCTGCAGATCCTTCAACCTCCCCTGATATCCTATGAGTTCGATGGTACGCTGCAGGGTAACATTGATGTCAATGGTGCCCTTCTCGAAGGTCGCACTTCGCGATACCGAGAGCATGTTGGTCGTTATATTTTTGCATCGCGCCACCTCTTCCTGCACGATCGTCAGGTACTTCTCGAACAGGACGGCATCGTACCTGTTTTTTTTGACCCGCAGATGCAGTGCCTCAGCGCATCCCAGAATCGATGCAAGCGGATTGTTGATCTCGTGGGCGATGCTGGCCGCCATCTGGCCCAGGGAGCCCAGCCGTTCCGCCATGATCAGCCGCATCTCTTTTTCCCGTTCTTCCGTGACATCTCTGATGAGGCTGACGGATCCGCCGAAAGCGCCATCTGTCAGTGTGTAGGGGAAATGAGACACCACCAGCGTTCTTTTACGGACCGGGTCCGTGATCTCAACGTCAGTGGGCAAGCCTGTTTCCTGCAACGACTGCAGCGACTGGTGCGGACATTGAAGATAGGGTTCGCTGGTCCCATGGAGCAGGTCGTAACACTTCCGGCCCAGGACCTCGGAAAAGGACTTGCCCGCAAAATCGATGAACGCCTGGTTAGCCCGTTTGATGTTATACTCTGCGTCGGTGATACAGATCGGGTCCTGGATGCGGTCGAAGGTGTCGCGCCATTCCCGTTGGGAGGTGCTGACCCGGTCGACCAGGTTCTGCAGTTCCCTGATGAGGTTCTCCCGTTCCGTCTCAGCGCGCTTGTGCTCGATGCCGAGCGCGATCTCATTCGCGATCGATGACAGCGCCTGCAAAGCGGATTCGGACAGCTCGTTCCGGAAGAACATCCCCATAACTCCGACGAGGCGGTCCTCAACGACCAGCGGATGACCGGCAAAGGCGATGATTTTCTCCCGGTGCGCCCACTCCTGATCGCTGATGAGCGGATCGTTGATCACGGCGTTGGTGAGGTGCGGTTTCCGGTTCTTTGCGATCCACCCGATCTTATAGTCATAGTACTCGAGCGGTATGCGGCTGTGGGGGCCGTCGAGATGGGTATAGGCCCCCGCACTCGCTTGCAATTCAAGGATGTTCTCTTTCTCGTTCAGCGTCCAGATCCGCGCAAGGAACGCATCAAGGTGCCTGACCTGGGCTTCTGCACAGGATTGGAGCATGGGCTGGAGGTTGTCTCCCCGGGTCAGGGCAACGCCGACATCGGCGCCGAGCAAAGCATGCCGCGATCGTTCCAGTACGTCCGCCCCCGAACGCTTTCTGGCGGTAATGTCCCGTGCTATTTCGATGCCGGCGATGATCTTCCCTGAGGAATCCCTGAGCAAAGAAGAAGTGATCTCTACTTGGAGGGTCCCTTGATCGGTCAGGGCGCTTCGCTCCACGGTATGGACCTTGCCATCCTGAAAGGACAGGGCAACAGGGCATCCTTCGCAGACAGCGTCCGTGCGTTCGTAGGCCTGGTAGCAGTACTCGCCGACGTGGTCGCCGACCAGTTTCCGGTGCACCTCATTTTGATAGAGAACGCGATAATCAATGTCCTGAATGCTGATGCCGTCGCCGATCGCAGCGATGATTGCCTCGGACCTGTTCTTTTCCGCTTCTGCTTTGATTAAGGCCTGTTGCAGAGATTCTACGGTTCGGTCTTCGGGAGGTTCTCTCTTGTCGTGCATTCTTTTCATGCGCTCACCGTGAAGAAAGGGGAACCGGAACTATTCAGATACCTAATCTTCGTCGTCCCCGAATGACCCTATCGGGGACCCAGTGACGTTGAAAACCTCTGGATTCCCGATTAAAGCGTTCGGGAATGACGAAACGGTGCGGTATTACATCTCCGAACGTGCCGTTGTTCTCTATGATTTCAAGCCACCTGAACAGTTACCCTCACTCTTTCAAACCATACCCGGCCAGTTTGCGATACAGGGTCTTCGGGTCGATGCCCAGCGCCTCGGCAGCCCGGTTCCTTTGACCGCCGGATGCTTTCAGAACCTTCAGAATATGCTCCCGCTCCACATCCTCAAGGCGGGCACTGTCGCTCTGCTGCATCCCGCAGATGTCAAGCGGGAGGTCTGCGGGTACGATGACGTCGTTCTTCGACAGGAGGAGGGCGCGGTGCAGTACATTCTGCAGCTCCCGCACGTTCCCGGGCCAGGGGTATCGTGACAGGACTGCCAGCGCTTCCTTGCTGAAGCGCTTATGGCGGAACTCGGGGGAGCGTTTAACAAAATAGTCGATGAGCTCGGGTATGTCCTCGGGGCGATCGCGCAGCGGCATGATGTTCACAATAAACGACGAGATGCGGTAGTACAGATCCTGGCGGAAGGAACCCCGCCCGATCTCGGCTTTCAGGTCCTTGTTCGTAGCAGCAACGATCCTGACATCGACCTTCTGCTCCCGGATGCCGCCGAGCCGGAAAAAAGCCCCGGTCTCTATGACGCGGAGCAGTTTTACCTGGAGCGCCAGGGGCATGTCGCCGATCTCGTCAAGAAAGAGGGTGCCTGTGTGCGCAACTTCAAGCAGGCCGAGTTTCCTGGTCTGGGCGCCCGTAAAGGCCCCTTTTTCGTACCCAAAGAGCTCGCTCTCGATCATGTTCTCGGGTATGGCGCCGCAGTTGAGCGCGATAAAGGGCTTGTCCGGCCGCTTCGACCCGTGGTGAATGCTCGATGCAATGAGCTCTTTGCCCGCGCCGCTTTCACCAGTGATCAGCACGGGGTAGTCGGAAGCAGCAATTTTTTTGACGGTTTCCAGCAGTTCCAGCATGGCAGGGCTTTTGGCAACGATGGCGCCGTTGTCCTGCCGCCGTTCGAGCTGTGTTTTCAGAATGAGGTTTTCGCTGCGAAGCTTCTTTTTTTCAAAGGCTTTTTCAATGATGGGAGAAAGCTCTTCCAGCCGGAAGGGCTTGGTCAGGTAATCATAGGCCCCGAGCTTCATGGCCTCGACGGCAACCGTGATGGTCGTGTTCGCGGTCAGGATGATCACTTCCACGGGAAGGTCGAGGGCCCGTATCTTTTTCAGGACCTCAATGCCTCCCATGCGGGGCATGTTCAGGTCCAGCAGCACCACGTCGTATTCCGTTTTTTCGAGAAGCTCCAGGGCTTTGAGGCCGTCCTCCGCTGCATCGACCTCATCGCCGTCAGCGGAGAGCTCGATGGCAAGGACCTGCCGCAGGTTCTTCTCGTCATCAACGATCAGTATCTTCATCAGGCAGCGCCTCGTGAACTGCGGAACAGGATTGGCGGATCATCCGGATTTTCAGTCATGCAAATGCAGATTTAAAATACAGCAGAACGGTTCTCAGTGTCAACTGATTTGAGGCGGGGGATTCGAAATGCGGAATTCGGAATGCGGAATGCGGAATAAAACGGTCAAGACGCAGGAGAGGGGCTGCAGGAAATGCCCTTCACCCGCAGTGCCCGATCAATGATCCCGCCTCAGCCCTTGCTTGCCTTCAGCAGCTTTTCGAGCTTCTCCGCGCCCACGCATTCCTTGGCAAAGGCGCACCACTCGACGCACGAGGTGCCGATGGGCCGGGCGTTCAGGTGGCCGCACTTTTTGCACGCGGTGTCAGGCTCGTCGGACCAGATCTCGATCTTCTCGCCGCACTGCTGGCAGCGGATATCTTCCGGCTTGGGCGACCGGATCTCTATACTTCCTGGGCATCCTTCTTTAAACATGGGTGAACTATACTCCCCCGCCGCTTATCTTGTTATGATATACATCATAACAAGATAAGCGGCGATTCAAAATTCAAAAAGGAATATTCAATATGTTTGATCTTGAGTCTTGAATCTTGAATGTTGAATCAGTAACACTACAGTGTTACGACAAATTCCATTTCCTTCTCGCCAAGCAGGAACCGCTTTCGCATGATCTTGACCGCAAGGGCATCGCCCTTCTTTTTGTAGAAGAGCATAAGTTTCAGGTCCTCCACGGTGCTGATGGCCGAACCATCAACGGAGATGATGGCGTCGCCTGCTCGGAGCCCCGCCTGCTTCGCAACGCTCCCTTCCTGAAAATCAACAATGCTCAACCGGCTGCCCTGCTCCTTAAGCGAGACCATGAGGCGCGGCGCAATAATACCGTCCAGCGGCCGGGGAAACACGATATAGTTCGCAACTCCCGGTTCAAGGTCCGCGTCGTTCAGAACGGTCACATAGGGCTCGCTGTTCCTGCGGAAGGCGCGCAGCGGAATGCCCGATTCAAAGGCAATGTGGCCGCCGCCTGCCAGGACGACCATGCGGAGGTCCGGGTGCTGTTTCAGGTACCGGTCGATGGATTCCGCCATGGTCTCGTCCCACAGGATCTGCGCCTGGTAGAAAAAGTCGAAGCTCCGTTCGTCAGGACTTTTGTGCTGGCCGAAGACCTGCTTGAGCCGGCCGCGATAGTCGTCGTCGGAAAAGTCCATCTGCTGCGGCAGCGCCTTCCTCTCTTCATCGGAGAGGGCGTCCATGCCGCTTTTCGACACCTTCTCGACGATCTCTCGGGTGAGGTTCAGGGCAACGACCGGGACCTTCTCGGCGCGTGCAAAATCGAGGATCGGTTTGTACAGGTTATAGTCGAAGCCCCAGCGCTTGAAGTATTCAGACCGCTTCAGGAACTCGCGTTCATCGATGGCGCCGCCCATATAGTCGTCCAGTGTTTTCTGAAATGGCCGCTGGAACATCTCCATGCCGATGGCCAGTTTCGGGTCCTTCTTGTGGAGACTTTTTATGACCTGGAGCTGCACATTATGGTGCGCGAACCGGTCGTGATATTCCCCCACATACACGATCTTTTTCCCTGCCGCGCCATCGATCACGGCACTCATCGTTTTCAGCAGCGAAAGGTCGATGACCAGGGGCTCTTGTCCCAGTTCCATAATGATACCCCTTTCGGAGACTGTTGTCTGCGCGGTTATGTTCCTGTTGAACAGGATCGTGCTCGATGCGCCGTAGCGGGCGAGTTCTTTTGCCGCTGCGGCAGCCGTACTGCCTGACCGCGCCTGGACCAGCAGCGCCACCTTGTCATGGTTCAGGGGATTCTTTTTCATCACAACGGCAACGTCGGCGGTCACCGCTTCCATACGCCCAAAGAGCCTGCCTATGACGGGGTTGTCGCTTCCGAGCAGCACGAGCGATGATCGCCGGATGTCCTCGTCGTGGAGACCCTCTGCTTTCCGTTCTTCTGCGCCTTGTTTCTTGAACAGCTCGCGCAGGTCTTTGTACACGTCCGAGTGCGAGACCGGCAGCACCAGAAGAGGGCGATCATCGCCTAAAAGCGAGGAGAGCAGCGGCGGCGTCTCGTCATCAGTGAGCATCCGCGGGAGGTCATAATCCTGGTCGATAACGAGCGAAAGCGGTTCGTCATCAAAGGTCAGGGTGACTTGCTTTCGTTCTTTGTCGAGCCTGATCTTCTGTGTCGTACTCCCGCCTCGCTGGAAGGAGACGGTCACAGGCAGATCCAGGACGTATACCCCGTTCTTCTGGATTGCCTCGAAGTTCACTTCGAACCTGCTGCCGCTCCTTTTCATGCCGGGATTTTCCGCATGCAGGTGAGGCAGCCCTTTGCGGCCGATCCACTGGCTAAAGAACCAGCCCAGGTCCTGGTTGCTCTCTTTTTCGAAGACTACCCGTATGTCGTCCCAGGAGCGTTGTCCCGGCTGCTGCTGTTCCGTGATCTTCGCAACAGCACGGGAGAAGGGCTCTTCCTTGATCATGGTCTTGAGGAGGTGAAAGACCAGGGCGGCCTTGCCTTTGAACTGGGCCGCTGAGGCCGGGTCATTGCTTCCGGTAATTGCGCTGAGCGGAGTTTCGTTCCCGGCATGGATGAACGCCCCATAATCCAGCAGCGCCTGTTTGCGATGCGTCCAGTCTGTTCCCAGGATATCCTGGACAACGGGGTCGGCAAAAAAGGAAGTAAGGTCCTTGATCCCCGATTTTTTTAATGCCCCGTCAGCGTCGCCACTGTTGATTTCCGGCGCAGGGGGCAAGGGAGTGTGATTTCCCGATCCGGTAACGCAGCCTGTCTGGAATAGCACGAGCAGCGAGAGGAGCAATAATGATCTATAAGCCATTGAGCGTTTGTCCTTACCCTGTTCCTTGATTTAGAAAAATCATTCCTTATAGGTAACTATTCAGCTCAGTTACTCCGCTTTACCGCAAGGAGCGCCAGTGCCGTTCGTATTTCTTTCATTTAAAGCGTTCGCGGCGCTTCCCCTTCGGACGCGCCACTCGGACATTTTGGGGATGCGGGACTGCTCCGCACTCGCGCTCTTGTTGCGGGAAAGCTCCGCAACCGACCTGAATAGGTACCCTTTATAGTAACAGAAACAGGCAAAATTGGCCAGAACTGACCTGTCAAACCATTGAGCGGCTGTTATCCCTGCTGAACTCGTCTAAAACAGTTATTTCATTTGGATTGCTGCATTTATTTTCAGTCTGCCACAAATTGTCTTGAATTTAGTCAGAGAGGCATCTATAATCATAACCTAATGGATGCGGGAATGAGGATATTCCGGCTGGCAGTTTCCGGAAGTCCTACTCTGGTCAGGAGGTAGTGAACGTTATGGCGGTAAAAAAGGGAGCCAAGAAGAAGTCTGCCGTTGCCAGGCACTCGAAGGCAGCGAAAAAGAAAACTGCCAAAAAAGCAGTGAAGAAGCAGGCAGCGAAGCCCGTTAAGAAGAAGGCCAAAAAAGCCGCAGCGAAAAAAACAATAAAAAAGGCCGTCAAACGTGCGGTCAAGAAAGTAGTTGCCAGGAAGGCGGTAAAAGCAGCCAAACCGGCGAAGAAATCGACAACTGCCGGCCCGAAGGAAGATGCGGCGCATATGTCTCCGGCCACGAAGAAACGCTATGCGCTCTTAAAGTCGATCCTGCTGAAAAAGCGGAACGAAGTTGTGGAGGGGATCGAGGCGCGGATCGGCCGCAAATTGACGGTCGAATCAGGGCAGAAAGTGGATTCCGCCATGGACAGCGCCGACATGTCCTCCCACGATGTTGAGCAGGGGATGGACTATTCGCTTCTGGAAATGAAGTATGAGCAGTACAAGGACATTGCCGATGCTTTCCGTAAACTTGAGAATGTCAGTTTCGGTCTCTGTGAAGAGTGCGGAGAGGAAATAAGTATCAAGAGGCTTGAGGTTAACCCCCTGGCCCGGTTCTGCATCGCCTGCAAGACCCGCAAGGAGGCTCTCGAAAAAATACAGAAGGAAGAAACCCGGTTCAAGGAGTAGGTGATTCTGGGTCCAGGGGTCGGGGGTCGGGGTTCAGTAGTGTCACGGGAAGGAAGTATCACATGGAGTCCATCAGCAGACTGCTGAACCAGATAATCGCGCATTACGAAAAAAAGGAATACGAAGCAGCCGAGAAGCTGGTGGATGGGCTTATTGTCTCTCACCCTGATTTTCATCGGGGACAGTTTATGAAAGCAGTGATCCTCGAAGAGACGGGGCGGGCTGATGCCGCGGAACAGCATTACGCGAAGTCCGGGAACCGGTACACTCTCTGGAGCCGTCTTGCCACGCAGCTGCACGACATTGATCCAGCGCGGGCGCTTACCTATTACGAACGGGTGACCAGGGCTGATCCGCAGAATAATGCTCTCTGGTTCGGTCTGGGAGATCTCTATGGAAAAATGGGCAGACCGGCTGATGCGCGAACATGCTACCTGAATCTTTCTCCTGCCAAAGAGATCCTCTCCAAAATATTTATTCCCCTTGGTTTTATGATCTTTCTGCTCAGCGGGGCGATCGCGATGATCCAGCGGGGCGAAAAGGGTCTTGCCGTGGTCGTGGTTGCCGCATCGGTTTTTTGTGTTTTCTGGCTGAAGCGGGATGCGGGCAAAGCAGTGCAGATGGCTGTAAAAAAAATTCAAGCTGGTAAGAGCGCGTAAGGGGGCACCCTACGCGCTTATTTGTGAAACCCCTCATTTATAGCTAACGTACATTTCGCAAAACTTCCCTTATACTACCAAACAGTTCTATTTGCATATCACTGCTGTTTAAAACACTGAATTGTGGATCGGCTTATTGCCTGGGGTGGACTATCCTTCAGCCAGTCAGGAACGCTTCGGGTCGACGGATTAGCGTTATGCAACGTAGGATGTCCCCAAGGGTTCCATTGTTCGCGCAGGCGCACGGTTAAGCTTCTGCGGATATTTAGATTTATATATGAATGTGTCGGTTTCGCATTCGCGCTCCACCCCATCTCTTGACAATACATAACAAACCTGTATACTACGTCAATTAATAGTAAAAAATCGGGATGAATAAGGAGATTATTTCATGAAACGTTTTGTCATTATCGCTATTCTCTGTGCTTTGCTTCTTCCTGCCTGCGGTGGCCGCACCGCCCGCCCGGTCAATACCGTAGTGCAATATGACGACACATTGACATGCTATGACCTCGGTTCCCAACGCCGAAATAATAACGGCGAGATTGCGAGACTGAGAGCGGAAAAGGCAAAAGCCATATATCATAACTTCATAAAAGCCTGCCTCTTCTTCTGCATAGTCCCGCCATTTACTATGGACTTCAGTAATGCCCAGGATATTGAAGTCGATGCGCTTAAAGCGAGGAACATACGGCTGGATGAACTGACTCGTCAAAAGAACTGCATGCAGGAATCCAAGCCCCAGTAGAACAGGCTCTGCCGCCGGTGTTTCCCCGGTTGCCTGAGAGTCTGTGATTTCTGTAATGAATGAAGGTCCAGAAGATGCCGATCACATACCTGGTGAAGTTTGTATCATGCGCGGCGCTGCTCATCCATTGCGTTGCCGCGGTCTGCGACGGGAGCCCGCATGCCATGCGAGCTCCTCACGCAGGGCCTTCAAAGAGCACGCAGGCAGAGAGTATAGAGACTTCTCCTGTAAAACCCGTTCTGCTTGGCGCCATAAGATTTTTTCAGAAATATATATCCCCGCTTGACGGCCCGCGTTGTGTTCTCTATCCGACCTGTTCACAGTATGGGTGTCTCGCTATTAAAAAGTACGGCGTTTTCAAGGGCATCATGATGACCGGAGACAGGCTGATCCGGTGTAACCCGTCGAGGACCGCGGACCACGATTACCAGCCATTGCCCGACGGACGGCTGTACGATCCGCCAGCCAGGAATGCTTTCGTTGATGAATAGATCTTTCTTCCAGCCGTTTGTGATCGCCCTTGCCATCTTGTTTCCGGCTACGGTCTCTCTCTCCGCCGAGCACGAGCTGAAACTGAGCGACGAACTGCTCTTCCGCACCGGCACGGCCTTTCAGCATGAACATGAGTACTACCGCGCCATAACCGAGTATAAGAAATTGTTGATATTGTTTCCGGAATCCGGGTCCGCTGAGGATGCCCATTTTAATATCGGCATTTCCTATCTGGAAGGCGGGGAATATGCATCTGCGGCCGAAACGTTCAAGTCGTTGCGGCAGAAGTTTCCCCAGGGGCGGCATGTCGTGCAGAGTCATCTCTACGAAGGGCAGAGCTACAGAAAATCGGAACAGTACAAGGACGCCGTTATTCAGTTCGATACCGTGATCGAAGAGTTCCCGCGCACAGAGGAGGCGCCGAAAGCCTTCGTCGGGAAAGCGCTTCTCGCGCTGGACACCTATCAGATCGACGAGATGAAACGTGAACTCAACAAGGTTGTCCGGGAGTATCCGGGCACTGACGTTTCCCGCGCTGCGGAACAGTCGCTGGCGCTTGCTGAGACGATCGAACGGCTGCCGAAGAAATCGACGGCGCTTGCGGCAGGCATGTCCGCGGTTCTGCCCGGGAGCGGCTATATGTATGCCGGAGCGTATGGGGACGGCCTGACCGCCTTTCTGGTCAACGCAGTATTTATCGCCGGTACGACTACCGCGGTTCATCAGCGTAATTACCCGACTGCCTATATCGTGGGCGTAGTCGGCGTGCCTTTCTATATCGGCAATATTTACGGATCGGCCAATGCCGCCCGGAAGTGGAACCTAGCACTGCAAAGAGATATCGAAGGCAAGATCTATTCATTGCTGGAATTGCATTACTGACCAGGATCTCATTTTACTCCCCGACAGCCCTCTCCGAACTCATAACTCCCGACTCAGAAGCAGTAAAACAGTTGAGTCGTAAGGGGTCACCCATTTGAAGGCACCCCGTCACATACAGTCGTAGGTTGGGCAAAAAAGTTTCCCTTGCCCAACATCTGTTAATCAACAGGTGTTGGGCTTCACGCAAATCGTTCAGCCCAACCTGATATGGTTGACAGTTGTCAAGGAGAAAACAGTTTCCCCACCCCTTTTTAAAAAGGTTTTTTATAGTATAGATCCAGGGCACAGCCAGAGACGGGGCCTGTTGTTCGACGTTTGATCACTCTGATATGCGCGGGTTTGACCGCATGACTTGTTTTCGCCGGGGAGCTGACTCTCTCTACAAACGGAAGTTCGGCTGTGCCTTATTCCATAGGTTGGCCGAGAATTCTCCCTAAAACGCGGCCGCGTCCCTGCTTCTGCCCTGGATGTTTTTGTAATTGTTCTCTATGAACTCCTTTGAGTTTTATCGTCGTTCTTTGATAAGCTGCTTATGCGTACTGGACCGGTACTTCCTTCGCAATGGCCCACATGAAGGCGGACAGTTCGCGGGCGATGGCGGTCACGACCTTGTTCCTGGGTTTTCCTCGGCCCGTTAGTTTCCGAAAGCGTCCGCACAGCCTCACCTGGGCTTTCCACGATATCTTGCGAATGCTATCGGGCAGGCCTTCCTGCCTTGCAAGCAGGATTCTGCTCACACGGGCCTGGTGGTGATATGCCTGCGCTGCTTCCACAAGGGCGCGTCTGACATGACCGTTGCCGGTTTTGGTGATGCCGCCCCGTTTCTCTTTCTTCCCGCTGGAGTGCTCGGACGGCACCAGACCCAAATACGCCATAAGTTGGGGTGGATTTTCAAAACGGCTCAAGTCGCCGATCTCGGCTATCGTGGTTGTCGCTACCATGAGCGACACTCCTCGAAGCGCCTGTAGTGCTTTGACCACCGGCGCCAGCCTCCACTCCGGAATAAGCTTTTGTATTTGTTCGGTCAGGCGGCTCACTCGTTCACCGCATTCCGTGACCGAATTGATATACTCCTGAAACGCTATCTGCTGCGCCGGGTGCGGCATCTTGATCGTGGACAGCCAGTTGAAATGGGAAGCATTCCACATTGTTTTGCGGCTGTACCGGTACCCCAGCCTTAAGAGCATTGCCCCAAGCCGCTGGCGGGCGGTACGTGATGCATTGACTGCGTCTTCTCGGGATCGGCTGAGATCCCGCATGGCTTCATCCTCCTCGCGAGGGACATAGATCGCTGTCAGTTCCCCGGCGCGGTACAGACGGGCGAGGCTCATTGCATCACGACGATCGGTCTTGACCCGGTCCCCGCTCTTTTTCGGAATCAGGGAGGGAGCTACAACGATGCATGAGAATCCCTGCTTTGTCAGATGACGATAGATATCATAACCGCAGGGACCGGCTTCGTAGACGAAGTGAAGCACCGCGCCCTTGCTTTGGAGCTTTCTTACGGCTTTATCCAATGCCGCGAGGTCCCCATCTATTTTTCCGTAATGGCGGACTTCCTTGTTGCCGTCTGTTTCGGCTATCGCAATATCGATGGTGTCTTTGTGTACATCAAGTCCGACGAATGTGATAAAATGCTTCATGACCTGCCTCCTTGGTTGTGGCTCTGTATTTGGGAACCTGGTTCCCAAGTATAACCCACGTTGCAAGGGGCAGGTCACTTGATTTTCAACTGTCAACCATTATGTCTACTAGCTTAACTCAGACGGCTCCATAGTCCATTTCCGATTGAGGCAAAACACATTTCTCTGAAATATGACTACCAATCTGAACTGAAAAGGTGATAATATAAGTCATGAAGTGTACACAATACTTTTTGTTCATGAGACAACGCCCGGATAGGGCGGTCATCCAGGAGGAATGGATACTGAGAGTTATAAATGAGCCATCAAAAACGGAAGTTCAATCAGACGGACGGATAAGAAAATGGAGCTTTATTGAAGAGGCGGGGAAGCATCTTCGGGTGATACTCTTGGAAGACGGAGAAACGGTTCACAACGCATTTTTCGACCGAAGCTTTAAGGAGGAATAGATTATGAGAATTCGATATTTTGCAGACACGGATACGGCGCTGATAGATTTCGCAGAGGCCCCAGCAGTAGAAACAAAGGAAATCTCCGAAAACCTTTATATCGATTTGGATGAAAAAGGCAATCTTGTCAGCATGACGATCGAACATGCAAAAGAAAAAGCAAATATTTCAGAAGTCTCTTATCTGCAAATGGCGAACAACCTCTCCTGACAAATCGCTCAAGAGGGACGTGGCAAAAGCTGCCGCGCTCTTTACTCAACGTTGGTTTGCAACAGCAGGTGAATTTTATGTGTTCTCCGGGCGGTTACTTATTGTATCCTGCACATTCTTTTGGTGATTACTATTAGTTACATTGTCATAAGAAAGTAGACGTCTGCAAGGCAATCCAAGCGAGGGCAATAAAAAATATTTTATCTAAGTGTCTATTTATAAAATGTATTATTCTCAAATTACAATTACACGCATCTGCGTTACAACTCTGCTGTACCTGCTTCCCTAAACACACTAGTGCACAAAAAAACCGCGATTTAATTATGCTTTGTCACGCTACTGCCAGTCCTCCCGTATTCGACGTAATTCACTAAATCCAGTTTATATCGAACCAAATACAGCAATGCAAAGGACAGGGGTGCGTCCCGAACATCCTTGTTTTTAGAATCTGCTGAAATTGGTATTCAATTTGCTAATTATCATGCATGAACTCTGTTACTCAGCCGAATTACGACGGCAATGTCATCCTGGAGGACGTGGTCGCCTTTCTGAAAAAGGTCCCGCCGTTCCAGTTCCTTGACGACGCGAACCTGCAGGCTGTTGCCCGGAATCTGTCTCTTGAGTTTTACCCCAAGGATACGATCATCCTGAAGCAGGACGAGGCCCCGAGCGACGCACTCCGGATCATCAAGAAGGGCGGCGTCAAGGTTTCCATGGTCTCCCCGGAGGGCGGCGAGGTCGTCATCGACTATCGGGGCGAGGGCGATACGTTCGGGTTCCTGTCGCTCGTGGGCAAGGACAGGATCCGGTCGAATATCACGGCCGTGGATGACACGCTCTGCTACCTTCTGGGCAAGGAAATGCTCTTGAAACTCCTCGATTCCCAGCTGTCCTTTACCGAGTATTTTCTGAAGTCGCACATCACCAAATACATCGACCGGACCTACCGTGAAATGCAGGACAAGAGCATGTTCTACGGGGGAAGCGACCGTCTTCTGTTCACGACCCGGGTCGGGGACATGGGGATCAAGCACGTGGTTTCCACCCAGGAGGACACGACGATCCGCGAAGCCGCGCAGATCATGTCCGAGAACCGCATCAGTTCCATCGTGATCATGGACCGCAATAACCTGCCCTCCGGCATGGTGACCGACCGGGACCTTCGCGAGAAGGTTGTCGCCCGGGGGCGGGATATTCAGGAACCGGTGAAGAATATCATGAGCATGTCGCTCATCCGCGTGGACGCCCGCGACTACTGCTTTGAAGCAGTGCTCAAGATGATCAAATATAACATTCACCATGTTCTGGTGATCAAGGACGGTCAGCTCAAGGGCGTGATCACGAATCACGACATGATGATGCTCCAGGGCACATCGCCGCTTTCGCTTACCAAGGACATCGAGAGCCAGCAGACCATCGAGGGGCTCATCCCGGTCTCGAAAAAGATCAACGGTATCGTGGGGCTCCTGCTCAAGGAAGGCGCCAAGGCAAGCAACATCACGAAGGTCATCACCGAGATCAACGACAGGCTGGTGCGCAAGGTGCTCGAGTTCGCCGAACGCAAGCACGGTAAGCCGCCGGTTGCCTACTGCTGGATCGGATTCGGGAGCGAGGGCCGCAAAGAGCAGACCTTTAAGACGGACCAGGACAATGCCATCATATACGCTGACCCGGCATCGGACGCCGAAGCAGAAGCTGCAAAGAACTATTATTCCGCTTTTGCGGAGTACGTGCGGGACGGCCTGCTCCAGTGCGGGTTTCCGGCCTGTCCTGCAAATTATATGGCAAGCAACCCTTTGTGGCGCCAGCCGCTCAAGACCTGGAAAAAATATTTCGCCACCTGGATCTCCACACCCACGGCGGAGGCGGTGATGAACTCAGTGGCATTCTTTGATTTCCGGCCGCTCTATGGAGACAGCGCCCTTGCCGAGGCGCTCCGCACCCATTTGAATGCGCTCCTGAAGGACCAGAAGGTGTTCCTCGGGTATCTCGCGAACCTGGCGATCAAGAACCAGCCGCCCATCGGGTTCTTCAAGTCCTTTGTCGTGGACAAGGACGGCGAGCACAAGGATGAGCTCAATCTCAAGATCAAGGGCCTGGCGCCGCTCGTTGACATCCTGCGGCTCTTCGCGCTTGAGAAGGGGGTCCGTGAGACCTCGACGCTTGAGCGGATAGAGACGCTGCGGGGGATGCATACCATTGTTGAAGAATACGCCGACGATCTGGAGCAGGCCTTCGAGTTCATCACGCTTCTGCGGATACATCATCAATATGCGCAGATCAGCTCAGGCACGGCGCCCGACAATTTCATCAATCCGAACCGGCTGAGCAACCTTGAGAAGCGGTCGATCAAAGAGGCGTTCCAGCTTGTTGCAAAGATCCAGGACCAGATCATCGAGCTGTACAAGTCGCTGATATGGTGAGAGTCAGGAGTCAGGAGTCAGGAGTCAGGAGTCAGGAGTCAGGAGTCAGGAGTCAGGAGTCAGGAGTCAGGAGTCAGGAGTGTTCACTCACTAATCGCTCCTTACTTTTCACCGGTTAAACCATGCTGTCACTGTTTAGAAAAAAAAAGAAGCCTGCCATCGACGAATCAACGTTGATCAGCGATACACGGTTCGTGGTCGTGGACACGGAGCTGACCGGGCTTGATGAAAAGAAGGATTCCATCGTTTCCATCGGCGCGGTGCGCATGGTCGGCGGCACGATCAGGCTCGGCGACCTGTTCTACCGGCTGGTGAGCCCGAAGACGGAACTGAAGGCCGACAGTGTGCGTATCCACGAGATCATGCCGTCCGATGTCGCCGAGCAGCCCGGGATCGAGGCGGCGCTTGACGAGTTCCTGGACTATGTGGGGAACGATGTTCTGGTGGGACACTTCATTTCCATCGACCTGTCGTTCCTGAACAGGGAGATGAAGCGGATTCATGGATGCGAGCTGCCGAACCCCGTGCTGGACACGTTCAGCATCTATGAATGGCTCCGGAAGCGGCAGCGGGCACGTGATTGTTTTGCAACACCTATAGCTGGGTACCGGTTGTATGACATTATCAAGTGTTTCGACATCCCGGTGCACGGCGCGCACAACGCGATTATGGACGCTTTTGCGACTGCGCAGCTTTTTCAGCGTTTCATCCCGCATCTTGCCGAGGCAGGCGCACAGGACATCGGAGAACTCTTAAAAATAGGAACGCCCTTTGAAGGAGGTGATCGCTTCAACGTATCAGGCGAGTTTGGAAACTTTTAACCATACACGGCAGCTAAAATAAGGAGGAGGTACCATGAGTAAGTTAAAACATGAAGACATTTTGCAAGATCCGGATTTCAAAGACCTGTCCCGGCAGAAGTTCATCATCTCGACGATCCTGACGGTCCTCGAACTGGCGCTCTATTTCGGGTTCATCGGTCTGATCGCGTTCAACAAACCTTTCCTGGGGACCAAGCTCTCCGAGGGCTCCGCTATTACGATCGGGATCCCCATCGCCGTGGCCACAATCGTCGGTTCCTGGGTGTTTACGGGGATCTACATCTGGTGGGCGAACAACAAGTATGATGTACTGGTCAACAAAGTCAAAGAAAAAGTGGGAGGATAATCATGCCGCAGACAATTATTGGACAGACAAACCCGATTGCAATTATGTTCTTCGTCCTGTTCGTGCTCAGCACCCTGGGTATTACCTACTGGGCGGCTAAGCGGACAAGGACCACCAAGGATTTCTACGCAGCAGGCAGGAGCATCACCGGGTTCCAGAACGGGCTTGCCCTTGCCGGCGACTACATGAGCGCGGCCTCGTTCCTGGGCATTGCCGGGCTCGTGTCGACCAGAGGCTATGACGGCCTGATCTACTCGGTGGGCTGGCTCGTGGGCTGGCCTATCATCATGTTCCTGATTTCGGAACCGCTCCGGAACCTCGGCAAGTACACCTTTGCCGACGTGGTCGCCTACCGCTTGCAGCAGCGGCCCATCCGCGCGGCGGCAGCCACGGGTTCGCTCGTTGTCGTGATCACCTACCTCATCGCGCAGATGGTCGGCGCCGGGACCCTGATCAAGCTCATGTTCGGTATGCCTTTTGAGGTCGCGATCATTGCGACCGGGTCGCTCATGATCCTCTACGTGCTCTTCGGCGGGATGATCGCCACGACCTGGGTGCAGATCATCAAGGCCGTGCTGCTCCTGAGCGGCGCAACGCTTCTGGTGATCATGACTTTGTACAAGTTCGGGTTCAGCTACGGCGAACTCTTCGGCCAGGCAAGCAAGCTCTACGGCGCTAAGTTCCTCGAACCGGGCGGTCTGGTGACAAGCCCCATTGACGCCTTCTCGCTCGGTCTTGCGCTCATGTTCGGCACCGCCGGTCTCCCGCACATCCTCATGCGGTTCTACACCGTGCCCGATGCCAAGCAGGCGAGGAAGTCGGTGTTCGTGGCAACCGGCTTCATCGGTTATTTCTACATTCTGACCGTGACCATCGGCTTCGGCGCCGCGGTGCTCGTGGGTCAGAAGGCCATCATGGCCATTGACAAAGGCGGCAACATGGCCGGTCCTATGCTTGCCGAGGCGCTCGGCGGAAACCTGTTCCTCGGTTTCCTGTCCGCGGTCGCGTTCGCCACGATCCTTGCCGTGGTCTCCGGTCTCACTCTTGCCGGCGCATCAGCGCTTTCCCATGATCTGTTCGTGGGCGTGATCCGGCGCGGTCAGGCAGCAGAGAAGGAAGAAGTAAAGGTCGCGAAGATCTCGACCGTAGCGCTGGGAGTCATTGCGATCCTGCTCGGCATCTTCTTTAAAGGCCAGAACGTGGCATTCCTGGTCGGTCTGACCTTCGCGATCGCCGCAAGCGCGAACTTCCCGGCCTTGCTTCTTTCCATCACCTGGAAGAAGCTCACTACCTACGGGGTCGTGTGGAGCATTTATACGGGCGTGATCGTGGCAACGGTGCTCATCATTCTGAGCCCCACGGTCTGGGTCGATATCATTCACAAGGATGCCAAGACCAAGGTTGAGGCGCAGGTCAAGGAGGTCGATGCGGCAATACTGGCGGTCGACAACTCCATCGCCGACATGCAGAAGCAGCTTGTCGCTCCCGATGCCCTCGGCAAGCTGAAGAAGAAAGAAAAGGCGGTTGCCGAGAAAAAGAACAAAGCCGCAGTAGTTGCCATTGCAGCCAAGACGCAGGAGAAAGACCAGCTGGCAATAAAGAAGAAGGAAGCAGGCGCTACCATGCCGAAGCCGATCTTCCCGCTCAAGAATCCCGGCATCTACTCCATGGCCGCGGCATTCTTCATGGCGTTCTTCGTATCCATCCTGAGGCCTGAGAAGGCGGCAGCGGACAAGTTTGCCGGTGTAAAAGTCCGGGAGTATCTCGGCATCGGTTCAGAAGACTAGCGCCATCAGCTCCTATGCAGTTGCATAACTTTGGGCAAGGGCAGGCCGGGATCCGGGACCTGCCCCTGCCCTTGACTTTTTCTCACTCTTCACCTACAGTTACTTGTAATACGTGCAGCAGACAATACAGCGGGCATGAACTGATTTTTCCATGAATGCACTACTGAACAGGAAGGAGCAGATAATGGCAGACGACAGTTTTCAGGTTCTATCGACGGAGAAGAGGACCTTTCCCCCGTCAAAGGAGTTCAGCGCAAAAGCCCACATCAAAAGCATGAAGGAGTATGAGCAGATCTACAAACGGTCCATTGACGAGCCCGAGAAATTTTGGGCGGAGATGGCGGAAAAAAATCTCACGTGGTACAAGAAGTGGGACAAGGTCCTGGATTACGATTTTCATAAACCCTATATCAAGTGGTTCGCAGGCGGGAAGTTGAACGCCTCAGTGAACTGCCTCGACCGGTTCATCACCACGGCCACGCGGAACAAGGCGGCGATCATCTGGGAGGCCGACAGCGGGGTGTACAAGACCTTCACGTACCAGCAACTCTACTACGAAGTGAACCGTTTCTCCAACGTGCTCAAAAAGAAAGGTATTAAAAAAGGCGACCGCGTAACCATCTATCTCCCGATGATCCCCGAACTTGCCATTTCCATGCTGGCCTGTGCCAGGATCGGCGCGATCCACAGTGTGGTGTTCGGCGGGTTCTCCGCGAAGGCAATGCGCGACCGCATCCAGGATTGCCAGTCGAGCATGGTCATCACCGCCGATGAAGGCCTGCGCGGCGGACGGTTCGTTCCGCTCAAGGCCAATGCCGACGAGGCGATCCTCGAATGCCCCACGGTCAAGAACATGCTTGTGGTCCAGCGCGCCGGCACGGGCAAGGTTAACATGGAGCCGGGCAGGGACACCTGGTGGCATGAGGAGCTTGCGGCAAAGGACATCAAGAACTACTGCGAGCCCGAGAAGATGGATGCCGAGGATCCGCTCTTCATTCTCTATACCTCCGGCTCCACAGGCAAACCAAAGGGAGTGCTGCACACCACCGCGGGCTATATGCTTTTCACCAACATGACCTTCCGGTATATCTTCGATTATCACGATGAAGACATCCACTTCTGCACCGCCGACATCGGCTGGGTTACGGGCCATAGCTACATTCTCTACGGTCCGCTTTCGAACGGCGCCACGTCGCTCATGTTCGAGGGTATCCCGACCTATCCCGATCCGGGCAGGTTCTGGGACATCGTGGACAAGCACCAGGTGAACATCTTCTACACCGCGCCCACGGCCATCCGCGCGCTCATGAAAGAAGGGGACAAATGGGTCACCGGCCACGACCTGTCGTCCCTCAAGGTCCTCGGAAGCGTGGGCGAACCGATCAACCCCGAAGCGTGGATGTGGTACCACAAGAATGTGGGCCACGAAAAGCTTCCGATCGTCGACACCTGGTGGCAGACCGAGACCGGCGGCATCCTGATCACGCCGCTTCCCGGAGCCATCACGGCAAAGCCGGGATCAGCAACAAGGCCGTTCCCGGGTGTTGTTGCCAGCGTGGTAAAGGAGGACGGTTCTCCTGCCAAGGCGAACGAAGGCGGGTACTTGTGCATTGACAAGCCCTGGCCCGGCATGCTGCGGGGGACCTACGGCGATCCCGAGAACAAACGCATCAAGGAGGTCTATTTCAGCCGGTTCCCGGGCAAGTACTTTACCGGAGACGGTGCGCGTATTGATCAGGATGGCGATTTCTGGCTCATGGGCCGGGTGGACGACGTGATCAACGTGTCCGGCCATCGGCTCGGCACCGCCGAGGTCGAGTCCGCGCTCGTCAGCCATGAAGCGGTCGCCGAAGCAGCGGTCGTGGGATATCCGCACGACATCAAGGGCGAAGGCATTTACGTGTACGTGACGCTCAAGGACGGGTTCAAACCGACCGATGAGCTCAAGAAGATCCTGACCGGCCATGTCAGGTCGGTCATCGGTCCGATCGCCACGCCGGACAAGCTCCAGTTCGCGCCTGGCCTGCCGAAGACGCGGAGCGGCAAGATCATGCGCCGCATCCTTAGAAAGATCGCGCACAACCAGATGGACGAGCTCGGAGATACGTCAACGCTCGCCGATCCGTCGGTGGTGGAAAACCTGGTGAAGGGGAAGTTGTAGATCCGCACCGCGGTACCATGAACGACCAGGGGGGATTGGAGCAGGTATCCAATTCCCCCTTTTTTATCAGATTCCTTGCAGTTAATAAACATGCATAGTATAGTAGTTGCACGCAATGGTGAAAATTTCTCGTCAAGGAACTTGAAAGCAAAAGTACCTCTATCTACGGTGGTTATTCGGTGTTTTCCAAAAGGGATGTAAACCATGACTACGTTGCTGATCATTGTTTTCGTGATAGCCTATACGGCAATCGCTCTTGAGCACCCGCTCAAGGTCAACAAGAGCGCGCCCGCCTTGGTAGGTGCAGGACTGCTCTGGACCATCTATGCGGTCTTTACCGGCCAGGTCACCGAACAACTGAACGCGTCGCTTTCCTCAACCGCTCAGATCGTTTTTTTTCTCATGGGGGCAATGACGATCGTTGAGGTCGTTGACGCTCATGACGGTTTTGATGTCATCACCGACAGGATCAAGACGACCAAGATGACGACCCTGTTGTGGTTGATCGGATTTGTCACGTTCTTCCTGAGCGCTGTGCTCGACAACCTGACGACAACCATCGTGATGTTGTCACTGACCAGGAAGTTGCTGGGTCAGAAAGAAGACCGGCTGTTCTTCGCGGGGATCATTGTGATCGCTGCGAATGCCGGCGGCGCGTGGTCGCCCATAGGCGACGTGACCACCACCATGCTTTGGATAGGCGGGCAGATCACCGCTCTCGCGATAATTAAGGGCCTCTTTATTCCGTCCGTGATCAATATGGTGGTGCCGTTAATTGTTGTCAGCTATATGCTTCGGGGAAAGTCTATTGTCTCCCCTGATAAGATTGAGGTCAACTTCGGCAAATACGAGACCACCTCGTTCGAAAGGAGCTTCATGTTCTTTGCAGGGATCGGCATACTGTGTGCTGTTCCTGTTTTCAAGACCTTGACTCATTTGCCGCCGTTCATGGGTATTTTATTCGGTCTGGGGCTCCTCTGGCTGGCCGGCGAACTGATCCACCGCGATAAAGAAGAAGGAGAAAAGCAGCACTTGACGCTTGTGGCGGCCATGCAGAGGATCGACATGTCTTCACTGGTATTCTTCATCGGGATTTTGCTTGCAGTCGCGACACTTGAACATACCCATATCCTGACCGCGCTTGCCCAATGGCTCGACAGGGTGGTGGGCAACCAGGCGATCATCGTTTCCATCTTCGGGCTGGTCAGTGCTATCGTGGATAACGTGCCGCTTGTCGCCGCATCCATGGGCATGTATTCTCTGACGCAGTTCCCGCCGGATTCGTTCCTGTGGGAGTTCCTCGCCTACGCGGCAGGGACCGGTGGTTCGATCCTGATCATCGGATCAGCAGCCGGTGTCGCCGCCATGGGCATCGAGAAAATCGAGTTCTTCTGGTATGTCCGGAAGATCAGCTTACTCGCCCTCATCGGTTATATAGGCGGTGCGGTTGCTTACGTGCTGCTGCACTAAACTGTGTAACGTGCAATTCCCCGGAGCCCGCTACAGGCCGCCAACGAGATTGCTTTCCCTCGACAGGGGAGGTTCGACGGGGCGATTACAGTTGAATAGCAAATTGAATGTGATTTACGACTCACTGCACGAGGAGAACCGTATATGAAAAAGCTTATCTTGGTCATGATCGTTGCGCTCATCTCAGTATCCGCCTTTGCTGACGAAAAGCGATTTTCCGTACCTATCGGTGATTCTCCTTCAACCGGCCCGGTGAACGCGCCGGTGACGATCATCGAGTTCCTCGATTTTCAATGACCGCATTGCAAGGCGGCCGGTCCGACCGTCAAAAAGATCATGGAAACCTACCCCGGCAAGATCAGGCTGGTGATCAAGAACTATCCCTATATCTACCGTGATTATTCCCACATTGCCGCCGAGGCTTCGCTTGCTGCGAAGGACCAGGGGAAATACTGGGAAATGCACGATCTGATGCTCAAGCGCTCCCCCACGCTCGACCGGGCCAGCCTCATCAAGTATGCGCAGGAACTGGGGCTCGACCTGAAGAAATTCACGGCATCCCTTGACGAAAAGAAGCATGCGCAGGAGATTGAGCAAGACAAGAAGCTCGCCCTGGACATGGACCTCTACAATACCCCGACGTTTTTCATCAACGGCCGCAGGGTCGTGGGAGAACGGCCCTTTGGGTATTTCAAGAAGATCATCGATGAGGAACTGGGCTCGAAGCGGTGATGGGGGAGATCGGAACAATGTGTGTTTGGAGTTCACAGATATTGATAACTGAATGACTCTTCTGGCTTTCTGTACGTGTAGCGTCCTGCATCACCCTCCCTCTCACTCGAAATACCTATTGAATAACTTGACAAAAAAAGGTTGTGTACTATAATCGGTCAAAGCCACTCACGAAAGAATTGCCATTTCCAAGTGATTTAAAAGGATTCATGCTGGGAGAGCGGAAAGCACGGTTAGAAATAACCGAAGATCCCCCACGATGAGGTTCTGTGAAATGAGTAAATCTGATAAAAAAGCTACTGGCTACTTTGAGGGTTATGCCTCTTTTGCTGGCGTTTTGCGAACTTGGCTTATTGCATATGGCATAGGTGGGCCTGTTTTGTTCGTTACGCATTCTGAGGTTGCGAAGCAATTACCTGCATCAGGCCAATCGCGTCGTATTGCTATATTATTTTTGATAGGTGTGTTACTTCAGGTGATTGTCGCTTTACTTTATAAAGGAGCAATGTGGTATCTCTATCTCGGAGAAGAAGACCACGAGATCCAAAAAACTAAACGATATGAATTTTCAGACTGGCTTTCCGGGGCTTTTTGGCTCGAGCTGCTTTTCGATTTAGCATCAATAGCATTGTTTTCATGGGCAACAGTTCGAATACTGAATATACTTACGCTTGCACCGAATGGTGGTTAAAAACTGTTAGAAACCATGTCCCCTCCGTCGCACGTCAGCGTGCCGGATTTTGTGAGCCGAGAGGTAAAATATGAGGTGGGAGGAAACTTCACGCGGTAGGGTTACGACGCACGTCTTTAACCTCTTCAATCAGTACCTTCAAAAGTATCCTATCCAAGACATGGACGGTCACAACGCCCTTCTGGAACTCCGGGCCGCCATCGTTCTATCCTTTGAAGCATTCCTTAACGAACCCGCCATACAGAAAAAATATGGCGTTCATATCGATGCATTAAGTTTGATCTCTTTTCAAGGCGAGGCACCCGCCGGAAATTCTCAAAACTCGTGGATCCCTATCCCGAATACAGAAGATGAAAATCGACCGGCAGGGCTCACGAACGAGGAGTTCAAGGGATTCATGGACAGGCTTCTTGATCTTTTTCGGAAGAAGGATATGTATGATGATATTTTATCCCAGCAGGTGATCGCTATTTTCCACGAAGCATTCTTCAAGCCCGCTGTGAACCAACCGTTTAGAGACGGCACCTACGTTCGATTCTCCTACGCATCAGGGGATTCAAAGTTTGAGAAGAGCCAGAACATACCGTGTGAGATTTGCGGAGAGAACCGGGTTATCGACGCCTGTCATATTATCCCCAGGAGAGCCCAAGGATCTAGGGCGTATGATAACATCCTTTTTCTGTGTCCGACCCACCATCGGCTTCTCGACGCATGTATGCTGAGTAGGGAGGAATGGGGTAAGATAGACTGGATCCGAAAGAATGTGGAAGCACGGATATTCGCCGATGAAGTCGTTAAAGTAGCGCACGCAAGATTCTGGAAGAAGGTGGAAGCGGGGATATATCGCAGACAGACGACATGGGAAGCGCATTATGACGAAGAAGCGGAGGAAAAAGAAAACAGCAATGAAGAGTAGAAGCAACTTTTGGGACGTTCGTTCTCAAAGTGTTTTGCCGAAACCAGAAAATCGCGTCTTATTTGAACGATTCGTTATCGCCCGCATTTTCAAAACAATCTCAATACCCTTGCATTTAACCCGCAATTATTGTACTGTTTCTCAACAATCGACAACCCCACATTTTTTTACTCTCTATGTCTATCGAAAAAAAATTCAACATACCGTTTATCTCATCCCTGGCCCTGCGTGAAAAACAGATACAGCAGAATTACCGGCCAATTATCGCCGTGCATAAGTGGTTTGCGCGGCGACCGGGAACGCTTTTCCGGGGGCTACTCCTCTCCGAGTTCGTAGATAAACCGCTGCGGGACGCTTTCTACTCTTCCAATAACCTCTCGGGCCTTGTTGTCGTCGATCCCTTCATGGGCGGAGGTACGCCTATCGTTGAAGCAAACCGAGTCGGATGCGACGTTATCGGTTATGACATCAACCCTATGTCGTACTGGATCGTGCGGCAGGAGATCGAGCACCTGGACTTGAAAGCCTATCGTAAAACTGCGGATGAACTTGTCACCGGGTTGGAGCAGGAGATCGGGGGGCTTTACCGGACGTCCTGCCTTGAATGCGGATCGAGGACCGCTCATGTAAAGTATTTTCTCTGGGTAAAGCAGCATACCTGTGCCGATTGCGGCAAGGCGAACGATCTTTTCCCAGGATACCTGCTTGCGGAGGACAAACGTCATCCGGAAAACATAATAGTCTGCGCGTCTTGCGGGGAATTGAACGGGGCAAAAGACCGGGAGCGGCCGGGCAAGTGCAAATCCTGCGGCGAACGCCTTGTGGTCGAAGGTCCGGCTAAGAGAAGCAAATACACATGCAAACACTGCGGCAAGCCGAACTCGTACTCTTTCAAACCAGAACATCCCCCGATTCACCGAATGTACGCCATGGAGTATCACTGCAAAAAATGCAAACCTGGACACGATGGCAGGTTCTTTAAGAAGCCCTCGCGAACCGATCTGGCAAAATATGCAGAGGCCGCGAGCAGGTTGAGCAGCATGAAGACCTTGTATGTGCCTGACGATATTATATTAGGCGGCGATGAGACGGCCCGGCTCCATCGATGGGGGTACCAGAAATACCGGGAGATGTTTAATGAGCGCCAGCTCCTCGGGCTGGAGCTTAGCTGCCGTGTTATCGCACAGATCGCTGACGAGCGAGTGAGGAATGCGCTCGCGACCAACCTTTCCGACCTGCTCCGTTACCAGAACATGCTCTGTAGGTATGACTCGATGGCGCTCAAGTCGCTCGACATCTTTTCCGTCCACGGTTTTCCGGTCGGGCTTGTGCAGTGCGAGTCGAACTTTCTCGGCATCATGAACGGCGGCAACATGAGCGTGGGGAGCGGCGGCTGGACGAATATCATAGAGAAATATTACAAAGCCAAGGCTTATTGCGATGAGCCTTTTGAAATACGGCACGAACAAGGACGCAAGATCGTAGTCCCAATTCGTGGCGAATGGATCGGGGATCGGCTGAACGGGCCTGCTTCCCCAATCACACGCCAAGTGCGGCTTCATAGTCAAAACTCGATGGAAGCGGACCTTCAGCCTGGGTCCGTGGACGCAGTTTTCACTGATCCGCCTTATTACGGCAATGTGCAATATGCCGAGCTGATGGATTTCTGCTATGTATGGCTGCGCCGGCTCGTGGGCGCGGGGGATCCCGCATTTGCGCGAGAGACGACGCGCGACAAGCAGGAGCTTACGGGCAACGTGAACATGGAACGCGGGATCGATCATTTTACGGAAGGCTTATCGCTCGTGTTCCGCAAAATGGCGCAAGCTTTAAAGCCTGGCAGTCCCATGGTGTTTACCTATCATCACAACACGCTCGAAGCCTACTATCCGATCGCCATTGCAATGCTCGATTCAGGCCTGGTCTGTTCCGCATCGTTACCGTGTCCGGCTGAGATGGGGGCCTCGATCCACATCAGCGGAACGGGATCATCCATTGTCGATACGGTTTTTGTCTGTCGATCTACCGGCTCTGTAGCGGCCCGCTGGTTGGTGAATACTCCCGAAGCCATTGCGGCACTGGTGAGGGATGATGTGGTAAAACTTCGCCAGGCGGGCGTAAAGGAAACGCGCGGTGATGTTCGCTGTATTATCTATGGTCATTTTACGCGGCTTGCTGTGTGGCACCTGCGCCACACCTGGGACAACACAAGACCGGTCCGGGAAAAAACAACGACTTTGGCTTCGAAGATCGAGGAGTTCGGCGGGCTAGAGGCAGTCGAAAGGCATGTGAGCGAAGAGAGGCCACGCCGTGCGATGGCAGTCGCCGCCGTTGTAATGGAAAAATCAAAACGATATGGAGCGGATGACAATGAAATTTCCTTTTGAAGTTGCTTTCAAGGACGTGCAAACGGATTTGGACCAATATGTGACAGCGATATTCTCCTGTCTTGAGTCTGAATTTCTGATCATGCCCAAGGGAGATGGATTCGTCGAGTATCCCGTGTTCGAACAAGGCTACGAAGCGCTCAAACAGGCCACAGGCGGTTTTCGCAATCTGACGCCCGAGGTTGTCATGGAGTGCGTGAAGGCCATGCCAGTATCGGTCATTGTTATCCGTACCATTTTGGGTTTCACCCCGCCGGAGTGGGCTTATGTCGCCACCCAGCACACAAAAATCGTGGTCACCCAAGGTTTCGTTCGTACGCTCGACCGGGATATCCGGCTGACGCCGACAGCGCCCCTTAAGCTCACCAGCATGAGCGCGGAACGGCTGAGTGCTTTGGTTGTGACAGCTTGCGAGTTCCTCAAAAAGAACGTCCCGAAAGTGGCGAAAAACAAGATACACCGGCTGGACAAGGCCGATACCAAGACGGGCCTGGACGGCATCAAATCCTTGGCCGATATCGGCGCTCCTTATGCTATGCTTCTGTATGAGCGCTTCCTCGGAAGACCGTTCGCGGGTCACCGCGATTCTGTAAGCGATCTCATCGGGGACAGCCTGGAATCTTCCATTGAGGACGTGCTGAGCAAAGCGGGAATTACCTATATAAAAACGAAGAGAGCAGAGAAGGTCCCCGGCTTCGATCAGTCGCCTGATTTTATTATACCGAGCCAGTTCAATCCGCAGATTATCATCGAGGCAAAAATTACCGAGGATGACGGCACGGCTCGTGACAAGGTCACCCGCATCCAGCATTTAGGCGAGTTGAGTATGGCCGGACAGCCAAAAGGAAAGCCGAAGTATGAAGTTATCGCCTGCATTGCGGGCCGCGGTTTCGGGGTCCGGCGGGAAGATATGAAAAAGATGCTGCTGGCAACGCGTGGGAAGGTGTTTACGCTTCAGAACCTGGACAAGCTCGTGGAGTGCACGGGGCTCAAGAAGTTCAAGACGAAATAATCTGTCTCCCGAGTATAGCCGGAGGTTAATCATGTTTATACGCACGTTTGTATTGATCGCATTGGCGCTGCTCCTGACAGGTACGGCAATTGCCGGCAACCTGCTTCCCATCACCTCTGTTCCCGTGCCGGAGCAGAACCCCCAGACAGCGGAAAAGATCGAGCTCGGCAAAAAACTGTTTTTCGACCGGCGGCTTTCGGGGGACGGCACCATGAACTGCGCCACCTGCCACGACCCGGAAAAAGGGTTCTCCGACGGTCTCGATATATCACTGAGCTATCCCACGACGCGGAACTGGCGCAATTCACCGACGCTCATCAACGTCGGATTCCAGAAATTCCTGTTCCATGACGGCCGCTCCCAGACGCTGGAGGAGCAGGCGCTTTTCCCCATGATGTCGGCCTTCGAGATGAACCGGAATCTCGATTACCTTGAGGAGGTGATCAGAGCGGTCCCCGAATATTCTCTGTCCTTCAAGAAGGTCTTTGACGGCGAGGTCACCCGGGTGCGGATCGCGATGGCGCTCGCGGCGTTCGAGCGGACGCTGGTATCGAAGAACGCCCCGCTTGACCGGCATCTGCAAGGGGATGCGGCGGCGCTCTCCGATGACGCAAAGAAGGGGCTCGTGGTCTTCATGGTAAAGGGTAAGTGCGGCGAGTGCCACAGCGGGGTCAGCCTTTCCGACGACCGCTTTCACGCTTTGAACGTTCCGGAAAATCCCGAACACCTGACCGATGCCCGCATCACTGCTACCCGGCGGTTCGTGGCAAAGCTGAACCACTTCGATGACTATCGCACGCTGAGCGAGGACTTGGGCAGATACCTCATCACCAAGGATAAAAAGGACTGGAAGGCCTTTAAGACTCCGACGCTCCGGGAGATTGCGAAGACCGGCCCCTATATGCACAACGGCATCTTTGCGACGCTCGAAGAAGTGATCGACTTTATCGATAAAGGTGGCGGCAAGGGGAACGAAGCGCTCAAACCGCTCGGCCTGAGCGCGGCGGAAAAGGGTTTCCTCAAGACGTTCCTGGTCGAAGCGCTGTCAGGCGAGGATATCATCCTGCAGTATCCGAAACTGCCGTGAACTCTAAACGGAAAAGCCGGTACCCAGACCTTTTCACCGCGAAGGCGCGAAGGTCGCAAAGGAAATCGTGTAGAGCTTATATTAAAGCCAAATCCCTTTTTTTGACGTCCTCGCGCTCTTCGCGCCTTCGCGGTAAATATTCTTACCGTTTTGAGTAGAATTTGATTCGTAACTAACTAAGTCGTGCCGCATACTGTCCGAGAAACTGTCATGCACATGAAAATCGACGAGCTTATCGCAAAGAAACCCCATCTCACGGACGTGTTCCGGTTCTACGAAAGAACTGCGACGTTCAGCAGGGCGGTGCGGGAACTTCTCTCAACGGAGCAAGCCTTTTCAGCCATTGAGATGAGCTCGTACCCCCGTTCGGTCATCGATCCGGTGTTCCAGCATTTCACGGTCCTCACGGAAGTGCCGCTTGACATGCTGGCGCCGCTCAAACGGGCCATGGAGGTGGGCGATATCGATCTCACCCGTCTCCCGTTCCGCGAAGTGCCTGCTTTTTCGCTGCCCTATCCCGAGGACGATCTGGCCATGCTGCTGTTCCTTCTGAGCAGGCCTTATTTCTCGCTGCTCCGTGAGGCCCGCCCCAGGGACGGGCAGGCATGGGAGCAGGGCAGGTGCCCTGTCTGCAGCGGCCAGCCCGCGCTCCTTTCCAATGGGCCTGACAATCCGACGCAGCTTCATTGCTCCTACTGCGGGACGACGGGTACGCCTGTATCGGTCGGATGCCCTGTCTGCCTCAAGGATGATGACCAAAAGCGCAGCCGCCTCACCTTCGACGGTGAAGAAGGTTTTTTGATCACGACCTGCGACCATTGCCGTTCCTACGTCAAGACCGTTGACGCTGCGGTGCTTCGGCACGCGACCCCGGACGTGGCCGACCTCATGAGCCTGCCCCTCGATCTGGTGGTGCAGGAAAAGGGCTATGCGCGTTCTGCTCCGAATCCGCTGGGAATACTCAGGATGTCCCTGGCTGGCTGATTATCGGCCGACACGTAGTTACTAAAGAATGAGATGCCATGCAAAAAAAAAGTGCAACAGGAAAAGTCTTAGACAGGACAACAGGATTGACAGGATTTATAAAAGCTTTTATTCGTTGTTATCCTGTAATCTTGTCAAATCAATCTTTGGTAACGGCTTGTCCGGGTTAGAGTTTGAGTGATCAGAACGGAAAAGGCTGTCAGGGTTGGTTCCTGACAGCCTTTTTGTGTTTATAGGGCAGCACTATCGGTGTTTCCATGCGGGGTGGAGTTCATTTTGCTTTCTTCGCGTTGTCGCTCTGGATGGTTATTTCATAAACGATGCTCGCATGTCCAGGGGCAAGGGTCTCGTTCTTGCCCGAGCAGGATATTTTCCCCTTTGCTGTTTTCTTCTTGCTTTTGAACAGGGAAGCAACAACTGCTGTCAGGTCAAAACCCCCATTAGTGCATTCGTCCCTCATGCATTCCATGCGAAAATAAGCATAATCAGTTGAAATAAAATTCAGCGTACGCACCATCAGGACCGGATGGGAGATCTTCTGGTAGTAGGTCATATGAAAGACGATCTCGGTAACCCCGGGAAAACGCTCAGACACCAGGCCGGCGGCAAGCTTGTTCTTCTTGAGCAGTTCCTGCTTTTCCAGATGGTTTTGTCTGCTGTTCATAGCGCCTTTCGATGGTATCGTGCATCAATCAATGAAGAAGGGCCACGACATCACCGCTCACGATGGCCCTGATCGTATACCCGTATTTCTTTGTATAATCGCATGATTATGAAGATAAGTCAATATCTGATTTGCGCTTAGCGCAGGGTTTTACGGATGCTCGTCGGAAGAGTTGATCCTGTCCATGATCGTTCCTGGTTCCCCGGATCGGGCATCACGGCGGCAAAAAAATGACCGTATAAATAAAAACAGCACAAATCCTCTTGATTTTCACCTGAAAAGTATTATAATCGCTCCGGTTCGATCGCCGATCAACAGGAACTAATCCGGGCAACAGAAGAAAGAGGCCGGTGTCGGCACAGGATGAACTATCACTCGTATCTCATGCCTGCAGCGCGTTCTTTATTCGATTCATTCGATTGCGGTAAACGTGCTGCGGATATACCAACGGGAAAGAAGGGGGGTGAATGAATATGAAAAAGATCTCGGCAATCATAGCTGTTCTCGTACTTGTTGTTGCTTTTACCGGCTGCAAGAAGCAGGAGGCTCCGAAGCCCGCAGTGGAAACGGCAGTTACTTCCACGGCGACCACGACGGCAGCACCGGCGGCAGCAGCACCGGCAAAGCACTAGGCTACAGACGTAACGAAGCACCGGCCCTTCGATCATTCGGAGGGCCTTTTTTTTGAGCGTGAGCACGGCGAAGCGCTTCGCCATCCTGAAAACATCAGCTTGAAAACTTCAAACATAATAAAACACAATAAAACCTCTTGATTTTCTACTGGAACGTATTATAATCGCTTCGCTTCTACCATCGACAGGCAGGAACTGAACCGGGCAGCAGAAGAAAGAGGCCGGTGTCGGCACAGAATGAACTATCAACGAAATTGTCTCATTCCTGCAGTGCGTTCTTTATCCGATTCATTCTATATGCGGTAAACGTGCTGCAGTTATACCAACGGGAAAGAGGGGGGGTGAATGAATATGAAAAAGATCTCGGCAATCATAGCTGTTCTTGTATTTGCAGTTGCTGTTACCGGATTCGCGAAAGACGAGGCTGCGAAGCCTGCAGCAGCGGCGGCAGTTGCGTCCAAGGCGACCACGACGGCGCCTGTCTCAGCAACGACCACGACAGCGGCAGCACCGGCAAAGCACTAGGCTCCAGCCGAAACGATGCACCGGGCCCTTCGATCATTCGGAGGGCCTTTTTTATTGACCGCGAACAGGTTGTGGGCTTCGTCGGCCTGGAACTATCAAACTGAAAACCTCACCTGAAAACTTCATATTGCTTTATCCTCCCTCATGATTTATAATCTGCAACCGATACAGGAAAAGAATGGTTTGTTAACGAAGTGAGCTGCTTCTCGTCGATTTTGCGGGAAGCGGCGCAGATGAAGGCAGCAGGAGGATCTATTTTGGCAACAACCTATACTGCCAAGGACATCACGGTCCTTGAAGGTCTTGAACCGGTCCGCAAGCGGCCGGCCATGTATATCGGCTCGACGGACGTGCGCGGCCTGCACCATCTCGTGTGGGAAATGCTCGACAACTCCGTGGACGAAGCGCTGAACGGCTACTGCACGGCGATCACGCTCCGGATCGAGAAGGACGGCGGCGTGACCGTGACGGACAACGGCCGCGGCATCCCCGTGGATATGCATCCCAAGACCAAACGGCCTGCCATCGAGACGATTCTGTGCACGCTTCATGCGGGCGGCAAGTTCGACCACACTGCCTACAAGTCCTCGGGCGGGCTCCACGGCGTGGGCGCTTCGGTCGTGAACGCGCTTTCCGAGGTTTTCATCGCCACGGTGGAGCGCGACGGCTACGAGTGGACCCAGGAGTTCTCACGCGGGAAACCCAAGGGGAACCTCAAGAAGGGCAAGCCGACCAAGGCGCACGGCACGTCCGTCTATTTCCGGCCCGATCCGGAAATCTTTTCCAAAACGAGCTTCAACTACAAGAACATCCTCGATGTCTCCGAGAGCAAGGCCTTTTTGAACAAGGGTCTCAAAATCACCATTGAGAACGCGCGGGACGGGGAGAAGCCGGTCACCTTCAAATACGACAACGGCATCCAGGACTATATCAAGCGGATAGTCTCGGGGACGCTGCTGGTGAACCCGGAGCCGTTCTACTTCGAGAAAGAGGATGACTTCAAGATCGAGTGCGCCATGCACTGGACCACTGCCACGGACACTGAAATTCATTCCTATGCAAACTCGATCAACACGTCCGACGGCGGGACGCACGAAATGGGGGTCAGGGCCGGACTCACCAAGGCCGTGCGCGCCTACGCCGAGCGCAAGAACCTTATCCCCAAGAATATCAAAACCATCGCATCGGAGGACGTGTACGAGGGGCTGTACGGCATCGTGAGCGTGCTCGTGATGAATCCGCAGTTCCAGGGCCAGACCAAGGAGAAGCTGAACAATCCCGAGATCCTGTCGCCCATCGAGGCCTCGGTCAAGAACGCCTGCGAGGCCTATCTGCTGGGGAACCCCACCATGGCGGATGCCGTGGTAAAGCGCGTCCTGCTGGCCGCCGAAGCCCGCATGGCCTCGCGCGCCGCCAAGGACAATGTCACCCGGAAACTGTCTTCATTCAAGTTGAACCTGCCGGGCAAGCTCGCCGATTGCTCTTCCAATAAAGTGGAAGAGACCGAGGTCTTCATCGTGGAAGGGGACTCGGCAGGCGGCTCCGCTAAAATGGCCCGCGACCGGAAGACCCAGGCTGTGCTGTCGCTCCGCGGCAAGATCCTGAACGTGGAGCAGGTGGCCTCGCTCGAACGCATCCAGCAGAACAACGAGATCAAGAACCTGCTTGCCACGCTCGGCTGCGGCGTGGGAGCGCATTTCGACCTCAATAAGCTTCGGTACAATCGGGTGATCCTCATGACCGACGCCGACGTTGACGGCGCGCACATCAGTGTGCTGCTCCTGACCTTCATCTACCGGTACATGCCGGAACTGATCGCCCATGGGCATGTGTATCTTGCCATGCCGCCGCTCTTCAAGATCGAGGCCGGCAAGGACGTTTTTTACGCCATGGACGAGATGGAAAAAGATAAGATCATTACGAAACTGAACAACAGAAAGTATGATGTTGGCCGCTTCAAAGGTCTGGGCGAAATGAATCCGGAGACCTTGAAATCGACGACCATGAATCCCAAGACCCGGACCCTCATGCGCGTGCAGGTGCTGGACCATAAGGCGACCGGCGACGTGTTCGAGCGGCTGATGGGCAAGGACCCGAAGGCGCGGTTCACGTTCATTCAGGAACGGGCTTCCTATGCGGAGCTGGATATATGAGCAACGGAGACTTACCCCTGAAGAGTAATGAAAATTGATGTTTATTCGGTTGCCTGACCATCACCCTCCCCCCGTTAGATGCATTGCATCTAACGAGGCAGGCAACCCTGCTACCTCCCGTCGAGGGAGGGGCTACGACGTGCTCCCTCTCCCCTTCGAGGGAGAGGGCTGGGGTGAGGGGGCTTTACCGGTGATACCCTGACTAAAGGAACCTGCCTGTGCCGTTACGGTTGCTCTTAAAATTTCGCTCTTCCGTGAGCGCCAAGATCGCCCTGCTTATCACCCTGCCGGTCGTATGCATCAGCTCGTTCTTTTCCTACAGCTACTACACGCACGACCGGGACGGGCTGTTCCACAACGCGCAGTCCCAGCTGTTAAGCATTGGCGAGGGGCTCAAGTGGCCGGTCGAAGCGCTCATCAAAAAAAATGATCACGATGGCCTCCGGGTGCTTGTCGACCTGACGGCTCTCGGTGCTGACATCGAACAGATCACGCTCTTTGACCACAAGGAGAACGTTGTTGTGTGCAGTAAAAAGAAATGGATTGGGAAGCCGATCCTCGCTATGTTTCCCGCGGCCATGAGCGAGAATGACATCGTAGCGGTCCGGAAGGCCCTCTCCGGAGGTTATTCCACGTATAACGATCCCCAGGACGGGCTGTACTGCCTGGTCATGCCTGCGAATTTCGGCACGGAAGGCACGGGCGCTCTGATCCTCAGCCTGAATATCGCGTCCATTCAGGCCGAGATCAAGCAGCGGGCGATCGATATTTTCCTTGCATCCGCCGGCATCTCTGTTCTTATCGGGATCTCTCTCTATTTTCTTTTCCACTTCCTGTTTACCCGGCGGGTCCAGTCTGTATCCGAGGCCGCGATGAGGTTTGCGTCCGGCCATGTGGAGGCGCGTGCCAGGGAGGAAGGCACTGACGAGATCGGCTACCTTGCCACATCGTTCAACCTGCTGGCGGAAGAGATAACCAACTGGCGCAACAACCTGGAAGAGATGGCCGGCAGCCGTATGAATGAACTGCTGGTGCTCTTTGATATTGTTAATACCATCAGTCAGTCCCTTGAGCTCAATACGGTGCTGCCGACCGTGCTTGATCGGGTGGTCGAAAACATGGGCACGTTCAAAGGGGCGGTCGTTCTCGTGGGCGATGAGGGCCGTTCCCTGAGCATGGTGGCCCAGCGGGGGCTGTCCGAAGAGAGCATTCGCCTGATCACCGAATCCGGTCAGGGATACGTCGGAGATGTGATCCTGAGGAACAAGCCGATGCGCATCTCCGGAAATGAGGAGGAATGCACGGGCAGCACGGGACTGGAGAAGGACAACATCCTTTCGGCGCTGGTCGTGCCGATCAGCGCACGCGGCGTCGTACTGGGTGTCCTGGCCGTGTACTGCGAAAACAAGGATAAATTCACTGATGAGAACGAGGCACTGCTGGCAATGATCGGAAACCAGGTCAGTGTCGCGGTCTTGAACGCGCAACTCTATCAGAAGACGCTCGATCTTGCCCAGCATGACGGCCTGACCGGTCTTGCGAACCGGCGGCATCTCATGGAACGGTTGAATCAGGAAATGGAACGTTCGGAGCGGTATCAAACCTCGCTTTCGGTGATCATGCTGGACCTGGACAAATTCAAGTCGTTCAACGATTCCTACGGGCACGTGAAGGGCGATGAGCTCCTGAAGGCCTTTTCCGCCATGGTCAAAAAAGCGGTGCGTTCAACGGACATCGCCGGCAGGTATGGAGGGGAAGAGTTTTGCGTTGTGCTCCCGAACACCTCGGTCAAGGGCGCCCAGGTCATTGCCGAACGCATCAGGGCGGCCATGGAGGCATTGCGGATCCCCCTGGAAGAGGGCCAGCCCCCTGTTGGAAGGACGGCGAGCATCGGGGTTGCTGAATTTTCAGCCGGAGACACCATTGAAAAGTTGCTTTCCCATGCCGATGCAGCCCTCTATCAGGCCAAAGAAGGAGGCCGGAACAGAGTTGTGTGCTCCTAACGCGGCATCCTGCCGCGATTCAAGATTCAAAAATAAATATTCAATATTTTGAATCTTGAATTTTGAATCCGCCTTTCTGTCTTTTTCGAGCCGTCTTTCTGATTGACACCTCTTTTCATTATCTGGTATAGTACTTAAACCTTTCATTTTGCAAGGAGTTTTGTGGCATTTTATGATACAGCCATCTTTTGAAGAGTTTAAGCAGCGGGCGAAAAAAGGCAACCTGATACCGGTCTATCGCGAGATCCTTGCTGATATGGAAACGCCGGTGTCGGCCTTCCTGAAGATCGATGACGGGCGCCATTCCTTTCTTCTCGAGAGTATGGAAGGGGGAGAGAAGTGGGCGCGTTACTCGTTCCTCGGCAGCCGACCATCGGTCATCGTCAAGAGCTTCGGCCGCAGCGTGGAGATCACCCGGGCAGGTAAAAAGCAGAAAACGCAGTTTGACCGCGATCCGCTTGAAGTCGTAAAAACACTGCTCGCTGAATACAAACCCGTGCCCGATCCTGCGTTGCCGCGTTTTTTCGGCGGCGCCGTGGGATTCATGGGGTACGATGTTGTCAACTATTTTGAGGAACTGCCTTCCAGACAGAAAGAAGGACTGGACATTCCCGATGTCTTCTTTATGATCACTGACACCCTCGTGATCTTCGATAATGTCACGCATAAACTGAAGGTCGTGTCGAACGCGCATGTGAAAGGCCGTTCTGCCGAGGCTGCCTATAAAGAGGCTGTTGCGAAGATCAACCGGCTGGTAAAAAAACTCAAGGCCGGGGTCCAGGGGCCAGGGGCCAGGGGCCGGGGGAAGGCCAAAACAAAGACGCGCGTTCTCACCTCAAATTTTACCCAGCCGCAGTACGAGCAGGCAGTGCTGAAGGCAAAGGAATATATCAAGGCCGGCGATATTTTTCAGGTCGTGCCTTCGCAACGATTTCAGACGAAGATCACCGTCGAACCCTACGAAATCTACCGCGCACTCAGGCTGATCAATCCGTCGCCGTACATGTACTTCCTGCGCTGCGGCGACACAACGGTGGTAGGCGCCTCGCCGGAGGTGATGGTCCGCCTTGAGGGGGGCCGGATCGAGCTCAGGCCCATCGCCGGCACTCGCAAGCGCGGAGCGACCGAGGACGAGGACAAGGCGCTGGAGTTGGAGCTTCTCGCGGACCCGAAAGAACGGGCCGAGCATATCATGCTGGTGGACCTCGGCAGGAACGACGTAGGCAGGGTGAGCGAGCCGGGCACCGTCAATGTGAACGAACTCATGGTGATCGAGCGGTATTCCCACGTGATGCACATCGTTTCGAATGTCCGGGGCGCATTGTCGAGCGGCAGGGACGCATATGATGTGCTCAGGGCCTGCTTTCCGGCGGGCACGGTCTCGGGCGCTCCCAAGATCAGGGCCATGCAGATCATCGACGAGCTGGAGCCTACGAAACGAGGGCTTTATGCCGGCGCTGTCGGATACTTCGGATTCTCGGGGAATATGGACACCTGCATCACGATTCGCACCCTGGTGGTAAAGGATGGCGTGGCGTATATCCAGGCGGGGGCCGGCATTGTCGCGGACAGTGATCCTGCCACCGAATACCAGGAAACGGTGAGCAAGGCCAAGGCCATGATGCGCGCCGTGGAAATGGCGGAGAAGGGTTTGGATTAACGATTTCAGGCTTGCAGGCTGGCAAGCTTGCAAGCCGGCAAACGAGTTGAAAGGTTCCTATGCTCTTAATGATCGACAATTATGATTCCTTTACCTACAACCTGGTCCAGTACTTCGGCGAGTTGGGCCAGAGCTTGCAGGTCTTTCGGAACAACAAGATCACGATCGCGGAGATCGAGAAGATGAAGCCTGAACGCATCGTGATCTCGCCCGGCCCCTGTACGCCTAAGGAAGCGGGGATCTCGATCGACGTGATCAAACATTTCGCTGGCAAAGTGCCGGTGCTCGGCGTTTGTCTGGGGCACCAGTCCATCGGCGAGGCCTTTGGCGGGGACGTGATCCGCGCGCCCTACCTGATGCATGGCAAGACCTCCATGATCCATCATGACAATAAGACCCTCTTTGCCGGGTTGCCGAACCCTTTTGTGGCAACGCGCTACCATTCGCTCATCATCAAGCGCGAGACCCTGCCGTCCGTGCTCGAGGTGACTGCCTGGACCGACGACGGCATCATCATGGGCGTGCGGCACAAGGAGTTCAAGATTGAAGGCGTGCAGTTCCATCCCGAGTCGATCCTGACCAATGTGGGCAAGGATTTGCTGCGGAATTTTCTAAAGCTATAAAAACTTTTTGGACACGGATAAGGTCGGATGAACACGGATCAGATCATGCAATGCCTTAATCCGATTCTTCCGTGTTGATCCGTGTCCGGTTGAGAGGTTTTATGATCAAAGAAGCTATCGCAAAAGTTATTACGAAGGTCGATCTGACCGAATCCGAGGCCGAGTCAGTGATGCGCGAGATCATGCAGGGCGAGGCAACGGACGCACAGATCGCCGCGTATATCACCGCGCTGCGGATGAAAGGCGAAACCGTTGAGGAGATCACGGGCTCTGCACGGGTCATGCGCGAGAAGGCCGTGCCGATCAAGCTCGATGCACGGTATCAGGTCGATACCTGCGGCACCGGCGGCGACATGGCGCATACGTTTAACATTTCGACCACCGTTGCTTTTGTCGTGGCCGGCGCGGGCGTCACGGTCGCAAAGCACGGAAACCGCTCGGTTTCGAGCAAGAGCGGCAGCGCCGACGTGCTGCAGGCGTTGGGCGTGAACATCGAAATACCCTCTCATCGCGCCGAGGAATGTATCAAGGACATCGGCATCGGCTTTCTCTTTGCGCCCATGATGCACCTGGCCATGAAGTACGCCATCGGGCCGCGGCGCGAGATCGGCATCCGCACCATCTTCAACATCCTCGGGCCGCTCACGAACCCGGCAAAGGTGACCGCTCAGATCATGGGCGTATACGACGCTGCATTGACCGGGCCGCTTGCCCAGGCGCTCGGCAACCTTGGTGCGAAGCATGCCTTTGTCGTGCACGGCATGGACGGCTTGGACGAGATCACGATCACGGACCGCACCAAGGTCTCGGAGTTCCTGAACGGCGCGGTCAAGGACTACTTCATCCATCCGTCGGAACTCGGCTTTGCCACGGGGAAGAAAGACGATTTGAGGGGCGGCGACGCGAAGGAGAACGCGGCGATCACCGTGGATATCCTGAAGGGGCAGAAGGGGCCGCGGCGGGATATCGTGCTCCTGAACGCGGCCGCAGGGCTGGCCGCCTCGGGCAAGGCTGTGGATATCAAGTCCGGGATCGTTATGGCAGCGGAATCCATCGACTCCGGCGCGGCGATGAAAAAGCTGGAAGAACTGAAGGCGTTCACGAATAAATAAAGGGGCCAGGGTTCAGGGGCCAGGGTCCAGATAACTTTCTGAAGCCCGGACCCCGGACCCCGGACCCCGGACCCCGGACCCCGGACCCCGGACCCCGGACCCCGGACCCCGGACCCCGGACCCCGGACCCCGGACCCCGGACCCTTGCATCTATGATCTTAGACGATATCATCGCGCATAAAAAAGAGGAGCTTGCTGAGACGAAGCGCGGAATGCCGCTCAGCGAGATAAAACAACGGATAGCTGATTCAGGTCCCACGCGTGGATTTGTCAGAGCGCTTTCACAGGGTGCAGACATCCGGCTTATTGCAGAGGTGAAAAAGGCCTCGCCGTCCAAGGGTGTGATCCGCGAGGATTTCGATCCGGACAAGATCGCTGATATTTATCAGGAGTCCGGCGCTGCCTGCCTCTCGGTCCTCACGGAGAAACAGTTCTTCCAGGGAGATCTGGCTTACCTCGGCCGGATCAGGAAGCACGTGGCCCTTCCGCTGCTCAGGAAGGACTTCATCATTGACGAGTACCAGATCCATGAGGCGCGCGCGTTCGGGGCCGATGCCATCCTGCTGATCGCGGCCTGCCTGGAACGGAGCAAGATGCAGGACTATCTCGGCATCGCAGCCGGACTGGGCCTCGACGTGTTGGTGGAGTCGCACACGTACAAAGAGTTGGACACGTCACTGCTGGTCGGCGCCATGCTCGTGGGCCTCAACAATCGGAACCTCATGACCTTCGAGGTGACCCTGCAGACGACCCTGGACCTGCTGAAGGATATTCCCGATGACCGCGTGGTGGTGAGCGAAAGCGGCATCAGGACGCGGGACGATGTATTGATGCTCCAGAAGGCGGGTGTGGACGCGATCCTTGTCGGCGAGAGCCTGATGCGGGAAAAAGATATTGGAAAAAAGGTGAAGGAGCTTTTAGGGACAAGCGCGAAAGCCTGATTTTGAAACCCTGACCCGGACAAGCCGGAACCAAAAAGGCGTTTCGCGCAATGGCCAAGAAGCGGGCCACTCTGAGCCGCAAAGCGCGCAAAGGAAAACCTGTAAGTCTTGAATTAAAGCAATATCCCTTTTGTTTTTGCCGTTCTTTGCGGCCTTTGCGGCTTTGCGCGAGACAAGCTTTATAAGTTTCAGTCTTAATATTCTCTCCATGAGGTAACATTATGATCAAGATCAAGATCTGCGGAATAACGAATCTGGATGATGCGATGGCGGCTGCCGAGGATGGCGCGGATGCGCTGGGGTTCATTTTTTACAAGAAGAGCCCCCGCTACGTTGAACCTGAGAAGGCGGCCGAGATTATTCACCGACTGCCTCCTTTTATTACGCCGGTCGCTGTGTTCGTGAACGAGCGAGAGGAAAAGGTCCGGGACATCCAGTTCACGACCGGCATCAAGGTCCTGCAGTTCCATGGCGATGAGCGGCCGGAGTTCTGCGACCGTTTTGCGACCCGCGTGATCAAGGCGTTCCAGGTCAAGGACAAGGAAAGCATCAAGCACATGGCGCATTTCCACGTCGGCGCCTTCCTCCTGGACAGCTACAAGGACGGCGTGCGTGGCGGCACCGGCACGACCTTTGACTGGCACCTTGCTGTCGTGGCAAAGACCTTTGGCAGAGTGGTCCTGGCAGGGGGGCTTACGCCGGAGAACGTGGCAGAAGCCGTGAAGCTCGTCCAACCCTATGGGGTCGATGTCGCCGGCGGCGTTGAGCGGGAAAAGGGCCTCAAGGACCACGCCAAGCTCAAGAAATTCATTACCGAGGTCCGGAGGGCATCGCGGCCATGAGCATTCCGGATAAGAAGGGACATTTCGGCATCTACGGCGGGAAGTTCGCACCTGAGACGCTGATGCCTGCGCTGGCCGAACTGGAGGCCGCCTACCTTGCGGCGAAGAAGGACAAGGAGTTCCAGGCCGAGCTCGATTATTACTCCCGGGAGTTCGTCGGTCGGGCCACACCCCTCTATTACGCCAAACGGCTGACCGAACATCTCGGCGGCGCAAAGATCTACCTCAAACGCGAAGACCTCTGCCACACCGGCGCGCACAAGATCAATAACGCTCTCGCCCAGGTACTTTTGGCGAAGCGCATGGGCAAGACGAGGGTCGTTGCCGAGACCGGCGCCGGACAGCATGGCGTGGCCACGGCCACGGCAGCTGCAATGTTCGGCCTGGATTGCGAAATATACATGGGCACTGATGACGTGGCGCGCCAGTCGCTGAACGTGTTTCGCATGAAGCTTCTCGGTTCCATTGTCCGGCCTGTGGACCTCGGCAGCAAGACGCTGAAGGACGCCATCAACGAGGCCATGCGCGACTGGATCACCAACGTTTCGAACACGCATTACGTGCTCGGCACGGCTTTCGGTCCGCACCCGTTCCCCATGATGGTGCGGGACTTCCAGTCCGTTATCGGACGAGAGGCGAAGAAACAGATCATGAAGCTAGAAAACCGGCTGCCTGACGCCCTGGTTGCCTGCGTGGGCGGCGGTTCGAACGCTATCGGCCTGTTCTACGAGTTTCTCGAAGACGCTGCAATAAAGATGTATGGCGTCGAGGCAGGCGGCCTCGGCATCGAGCGCGGCAAACATGCAGCGCGGTTCGCGGGCGGTTCCCTTGGCGTGCTGCAGGGGACCAAGACCTTCGTGCTGCAGGATGAGCACGGGCAGATCGAAATGACGCATTCAGTTTCCGCCGGACTTGATTACGCGGCTGTTGGACCGGAGCACGCGTTCTACCGCGACTCCGGCCGAATTGAATACACCTACGCCATCGACGAAGAGGCCATGGAGGCCTTTGACCTCCTGTCGCGTCTTGAGGGAATCATCCCGGCGCTTGAGAGCGCCCATGCCGTTGCCTATTGCCTGAAGCTCGCACCCACGCTCGGCAAGGGCAAGGTTATCATCTGCAACCTTTCCGGACGCGGGGACAAGGACGTGATGCAGGTGGCGAAGATCAAGGGTGTGGAGCTGTAACGAATGCGGATTTCCCGATAAATCGGGACAGGTCTCTATGCGGATTGCGGAATGATGAAACCGGTAAAACACTACAACGATTATTCGCTGACTGAAGGGCAAATAAAGCGCTATCAGGAGATGCCTATTGAGAAGAGGCTCGAATGGCTTTATTTGGGGAACCTCTTGCGCAAAGCGTTCTGCGAAATGATGGATACAAAACCGTCGGGAGATGGAACCCAATGATGGTAATTAAATTTCTGGCAGATGTGAACATGGAAAAGCACGTAGGTTGGGCAAAAGCATCATCTTGCCCAACAGAATTGAAAAGATGTTGGGCTGTGATGCGTAGCCCAACCTACAAACAATGGAGTACCCCAATGGAGTATTTTCATTGAAGTTGCCGTAGCATGCAGAACAACATATCTCGTTTGATCGCGGCGGCAAGGATGGGAAGCAGGTGGCGCAGATCGGGATTATGCCGTTGGTGGATATATGAATGAAGGGACACTTCTTAAACGGATTGTTACGGATCCAAAAATTATGCTCGGCAAGCCTGTTATCAAAGGGACGAGGTTGACGGTCGAACTCATCGTCGAAAAATTGCCTTCGGCGCAACTGCCGAATCACTTAAAAAAGATTATCCTTTTCTTACCAACGACGATATCAAGGCTTCGCTTCTTTATGCCGCAAAACGACTGGCCCATGAAGAGGTTTTTGCCGCATAGGTAATGGCTGCTTCTGCTTAGCTGATTCAATCTTCAAACTTTAACTAGCAAGATTGCACGATTTAAACCGTGAAATGCCCTCCCCGCCAGGGAATGTCTAGATTCAAGACCCTGAGAGGCTCTCGGAGTAATTGCGATATGTTGTCAATAGATCGAATAAGTCATCCCTGTTTTCCCCAGCCAAGCAAAATTGATATGGGGTTGTGGCGATTTATGAGTCTTGAAAAGCTTCTTTGGATTTTGTCGCACAAAAGTCTTTTTTTACCTAGACTAGATACATTAAATGACCCACACGAGGGTGCCACCTCATTAGGGGCAGTTTTATTCCGAATTAAAAAGCACCAAGGATTTAAACGGATATTGTTAGATCTATTGCCAAAGACCAATAAGGCCAAGCGCGGGTTGCTCTTTGTTAATTGCTGGTATTTTAATGATGATGAATCGGAGGCCATGTGGCGACTCTACTGTGGGGCAAAGACTGGCGTCGCAATCCGTTCTACTTATCATCGTGTTATTAATTCACTGACAGATGCTATGGATGTCTATATGGGATTGGTAACGTACATAGATTATGGGAAGGAGTCTTTTCCTGATGATGACATATTTTACAAAGTTATGCATAAGCGGAATGCTTTCATTCATGAACGAGAAGTAAGGATTGTCAAGCAACTATCAATGACAGATGATTTGAATGCAACATCGCACAAAGGGCTCGATATTGATTTTGATTTGGAGAAAATCATAGACAATATTTACGTGAATCCATATGCGTCGCAATGGTATTTTTACGCAGTCAAAGAGGTTGTTGCAAAATATTCAGAAAAACTGGGTGAAAGCGTTAAGTGGTCAAACATGAGAACTGGACCTCTTTTTTAAAAGGATTACTGTAGCTTAGGTCAGCCTAAGCAAAGTGAAAATCCGAAGGCAATAGTGTGGGGGACGTATAATGAAATATGTGCTGATAATATTTGTGTCGGCATTGTTACTTGTCTGTATAGCGCCGTTATCTTTGCAGGCCAGTGATGGCGTTAGTAATGCTGTTGTTAAGGTGTTCACAATGTCAAATAAGTATGATTACTCAGAACCCTGGCAAATGTCCGGCCAGCGACATGGCGCGGGCTCCGGCGTCATTATCAGCGGTAACAGGATATTGACCAACGCGCACGTTGTATCAGACTCGGTCTTTATTCAAGTCAAGCGTTCAGGGCAGGCAAAAAAGTATACGGCTACAGTAGAATTCATCGCGCATGACTGTGATCTCGCGATTCTCAAAGTCTCCGACGAGGTGTTTTACAAGGGAGCGAAGCCTATTGAAGTGGGTGAACTGCCAAGAATGAAAGATAAGATCGGCGTTTATGGCTTCCCCACTGGCGGCGAGGAACTGAGCATCACGGAAGGCGTTGTATCCCGCGTTGATAAGATGACGTATGTACATAGCGGAGAAAACCTGTTAGCCTTTCAGATCGATGCGGCGATAAACCCCGGGAACAGCGGTGGGCCGGTAATCAAAAACAATAAGATTGTCGGGATCGCCTTTCAGGGCATGAGAGGTAATAGTATCGGTTATATGATACCAACACCGATCATCAATAGATTCTTGAATGATATAAAAGATGGCAGCTATGATGGTATTCCTGGGCTCGGTATGAATATCCAATTAATGGAAAATGATTTACTTCGGTCACATTACGGGTTGTCTTCAGAGCAATCGGGCGTCCTTGTAACCGGGCTCAGCGCAAAGGGGCCTGTAGAGGGTGCAATAAAAGTCGGTGATGTGATACTTTCAATCGATGGAACGAGCATAGATAATGATGGAAAATACGCCTTCAGGGAGGACGAACGGATACTGTTTACCCATCTGCATCAGATGAAAATGATGAATGAAAAAATAAAATTTAAATTCCTTCGTGAGAATAAAGTGATGGAAATAGATGTTACGCTTGAAAAAACATTTAACGACACTCGCTTGGTCTCGAACACGATATACGGGAAGCCGCCGACCTATTATATCTATGGTGGTATCGTTTTTACGCCATTGACGCTTAATCTTCTTGAAGATTTGTGGGGTGATAAATGGTCAGAGCGCGCGCCTGCTGCCCTTCAAAATTATTATTTCAACGGCATACCGACTAAAGACAGGCAAGAAATCGTTGTTCTTTTGGAAGTCCTTCCCGATGAGATCAATGTGGGATACCACGACGGGAGCTCAGAAATAGTTACAGAGGTCAATAGTAGTAAAATATCATCGATGCGTGATCTCATAAAGGCCATTGAAAACAATAGAGGGGACAATACCGTCATCAAGATTGCGGATGGAGAAATCGCCGTCTTTAATCGGCAAAAAACAGCACAAGCAGAGCAAAGGATTCTTACTAAATTTGGAGTCAATTCTAATAGGTCTCATGATTTGATGCAGTGAGCTGTAGTATTAAGAGAAATAAATCACCAATTGATTTTGCAGGAGGAACCTATGTCAATTCGGCGGATAAGGATATTAATCTTTGCAGCATGTTTGTTTTTTTCAGCTACTTTGATGGTTCAGGCAGGGAATGCATCGGAAGAAGATCAATTCGATACTATTCTGATTGACATTCATTATTTGAATACTTGGGGTATTGTTTCTCCAAAAGGCGATTATGAAACAACAAGAGAATATTTTGATCGTCTTGAAAGAACTGAATATGCAGAATTAGTATGTTTTGACAAGCAGCTTAAGGACTATCTCGACAAAGCTCATTTGAACACCGCTGTTAACTATAGTTTAAAGTATGATGCAGACCGAGAAATATTTACAGGGAGCTTGTTCGCCAATTCTAGCTACAATAGACCCGTTGCTTTTTTTGTACCAAGAGAAAAAGCGCGAACTATGGTTGGCAGAGGGGGAAATGTGCGCATAGCAGGCAAGCTAAGCTATTATGATGTTCATCAAGCGATGCTGCATGATCTATCGTTAGTCGATGACATATCCAAGGAACGTTTTCCAGTTGTAAGTAAAATAAACGGACTGGTAGTTGCTTATACGCCGAAGCCTGCGCCAAAAGAAATTCCAATCGAAAATATCCATGACATCCCCGATTTTAAATCTCTGCCCCGAAAAAATGATATCGCAGTTGTAATCGGAGTTGAGCATTATCAATCGCTGCCTAACGCTGATCATGCGAAAAGCGACGCGGGGATTGTGAAAGACTATCTCAAAGCGCTCGGCTTTCAGGAAAGAAACGTCGAGTTACTGACGGATGAGCGCGCAACGAAATCCGGGATTGAAAAGTCCATCGAAGCGTGGCTCCCGAATAGGGTGAAGAAGGACAGCAGGGTGTTCGTCTACTATTCGGGCCACGGTGCGCCTGACCCTGCTACCGGAGAGGCGAATCTTGTGCCTTATGATGGCGATCCGAATTATCTGTCTGTTACCGGGTATCCGATTAACAGGCTCTATGACAAGTTGGGAAAGCTGCAAGTGAAAGAGGTCATCATTGTTCTGGATGCCTGCTTCTCCGGCGCGGGAGGCCGGAGCGTACTCGCAAAAGGGACACGACCGCTTGTTATGGTAGCGGAAGGCGCCATTCTGCATCAGAATATGGCGGTGCTTACGGCAACGCAGGGGTCACAGATCAGCACTTCATCGCCTGAAAAAGGGCATGGTTTATTGACTTACTATTTTCTCAAGGCGATCAAGGACGGTCAGAGTGATGTCGCGGACATTTATGAGCAGATTAAGCCGCAGATAGAGGATGAGGCCAAGACGCTGAATGTGCAGCAAAGCCCGAGCTTGCGGTCGGGTGTGGAAATGACAAAGGGGAAGTTCGCTATGAGGATAAAATGAAAAAAATCGGATTCCTCATATTCACATAAGGAGGGGAAAATGCCCATTAAAAGAGTAACGCACGGATCTGCTGTAGATGCTCTGGACTCGCTTGTGCGATCATTGGCGGCTTTTGAGCAGAAATACGGTATGCCCTCTGTTGAATTCTATAGCCGCTACCTGTCGGGTACCCTGGAAGATTCCCTTGATTATGTGGAATGGGCAGGAGACTATCAGCACTATATGGCGTTTAAACAGGAACTGGAGCGTAGGCTGAAGGTTGTTGCATGAACAACGTTCTGGATTATTTTGAAAGAGTTCATACGCTCATTTCAGGTATGTCCAGAATGGAAGTCGAACGTTATGAAGAGCAATTATTATCCACAGAAAGAGGCAATTTGCGTATTCGCCTTCGTTTTTTCGATAATTCTCTTCTGGAAATAAGCGAGGCGCTCCATATCAGCGGAGAAACGCTCAACTGGCTGAGCTATCGTTACCATTACCAGAAACCTGATGCAAGCATCATCTTCCGTTACGATAGTACGCCACACCACCCGGAAGTAGCCACGCACCCGGAACATAAGCATGCGGGCACGGTTGTTGTCGCCGCTGTGCGTCCGAGCATAGAAACGGTTATCGCGGAAGTAAGTGAGCATGTCAGGTTGAAGGAGTAGTCGGTGAAAAGAGTTTTTTTCATAATCGCATTGCTTGTCATACCCCTGCTATCATCCGGCGAGGACAAGCCCCTCTGGGTCGAGACAAGTGGCGAGGCATCGCAGAGCGATAATGATACGCTTAAAGAAGTGAAAGACCGGGCAAAGCGCGATGCCCAGAGCAGGGCTGTCGAGAAGGCAGTGGGCGCGTTCATTAAATCGCACACTCTCGTCTCGAACTTTCAGGTTGCCGACGATCTCGTATACGCGGCAGTGCGCGGGAAGATCGAGAAGATGGACGTCCTGTCCGAGGGGTGGGACGAGAAGGACCGCAATCTTTACCGGGTGAAGATTAAGGCGCTGGTTGACCCCGTGTATCCGGAAAAAGGCCAGGGTTTGTCACTGAAACTTGCCCTCTCAAAATCTGTGCTCAAAGAGGGCGAGGAAACAACGATCATCTATCAGTCGAACAGCGACTGTTATGTTTATATCTTCTCGATCGCGGCTGACGGCTCGGTGACCCTGCTCTTGCCGAACTCGACGAACAGGGACAACCGGCTGCTGCTCTCAAAGGCCTATGAATTTCCACCGGCTAACAGCCCGGTTCGTTTGCAAGCGATGTTTCTTCCCGGTTTTAAGGGAGCGGTGGCTGAAGAGCGGATAAAAGTCATAGCGACAAAAAGAGAAGAGGCGATCATACCTTTGGGATTTCAGGAAGGGATGCTCAAAGTGTACGATGCAAAATCCACGGGTATGATCAGCGATCTGGTCAAGAAACTCAACCAGCTCGAACCAACGGACTGGACAGAGGCAACGGTAGTTTATAAGATAATAAAATAGGTCAGAAGTGGGATATAATGGCCTTACGATATAAACATAATGACACAGTTTGAATGGGACAAGAAAAAGGCGGCGGAAAACCTAAGAAAACACCTCATCTCTTTTGAGGAGGCATCAACCGTGTTTTACGATCCGTTGTCCGCAACGTTTGATGATCCGGACCCTTCCAGCGGAGAACACCGGTTGATCATGGTCGGCTTATCCGCTCGTCATCGCTTGCTTGTTGTGTCGTATGTGGAAAGAGGGAAACACCTCCGTATCATCAGCGCGCGGCCTGCGACTGCGCATGAAAGGAAACGTCATGAAAGCTAAAACGCAAAAGCTCAAAGATGAATTGCGGCCAGAATATGATTTTGATTATTCAAAAGCTGTTCGCGGCAAGTATCATAAACGGTTAGTTGAAGAAGGCGCGAACGTAGTCGTTCTGGAGTCGGACGTCGCCAAGGCCTTTGGTAATTCCGATTCGGTGAACAAGGCATTGAGGTCGCTGCTTGACTTAACCCGTTCAACGCAACGACTTACCAGTCATACCGGTGGACGGGCAAAAGCGAGATAGCCTGCCGGCTGGATTCCCGCGTTCGCGGGAATGACGAATCATAAAGATTGCGGATAGGAAAATATGTCAAGAATAAGAAATACCTTCAACCGCCTCAAGAAAAAGAACGAAACCGCCCTCATCCCCTACATCATGGCAGGCGACCCGGACCTTGCCGCGACCAAACAGCTTATTCTCGCGATGGAGAAGGCGGGCTGTGATATCATTGAACTCGGCGCTCCTTTTTCCGATCCTCTGGCCGACGGCCCGACGATCCAGAAGGCGGCCATCAGGTCGCTCAGGAACAATACGAGCATCGCCGATGTCCTGGGCCTCGTGGCTGACGTGCGCAAAGAGAGCAAGATACCGCTTATTCTCATGACCTACTATAACCTCATTTTTCATTACGGCGAGGAACGCTTTGTTCACGATGCAGTCGCCGCAGGTCTGGACGGGATCATCCTTCCCGATCTTCCGCCTGAAGAAGCAGGGACCCTGGCACCGCTGGCGAAGAAGGCCGGACTCGATATGATCTTTCTGCTCGCTCCGACGAGCACGGATGAGCGTATCAAACTGGTGACCAAGCTGTCTCAGGGATTTGTCTACTATGTCTCGCTCACCGGCGTGACCGGTGCGCGGACCGGCTTGCAGCAGTCGATCCATGAGTCGCTCACGAGGATCAAGACCATGACGGACAAGCCCGTTGCCGTCGGGTTCGGCATTTCAACGCCGGACCAGGCAGCGCAGGTTGCGCAATGGGGCGCCGACGGTGTGATCGTGGGCAGCGCTCTGGTGAAGGTGATCGAAGAGAACGGCGGATCTGCAGACCTTGTGGAAAAGTCCGCAGCGTTCGTCAAGGCGCTCAAACAGGGGGTACTGGCGGGACATGGCGACTAAAAAAAGCAAGGTGGTCGGCAAGACCCGGAAGGCTGGTACCCTGTCCCGTCGCATTGCTCCGGCAGCAAAGAAGCCGGCTGCCGTAAAAAATGTGGTCTCGGAAAAAGACAATACTGCACTTCGCGCTGAACTGAGCGCGCTCAAGAAAATGGTCCTGCTCCAGAAAGTTAAACAAGAGCTGCTCACCAGCAAGAACATCGGTTCCCTCGAACTGGACACCCTGCTTTCCAATTATCTCACCGTGATCCTCAAGCTGACCAACACAACCGCCGGGTCCATTCTCATGCACGATGGCGAGAACCTGGTGTTTCGGGCCAGCGTCGGCCCGGGCTCTCAGAAGCTGATCGGCAGGCAATTGTCAATTGATGAAGGCATCGCAGGCTGGGTGTTCAAGACCGGCAAGACCTATCTAAGCTCGGATGTGGCCAGGGACACGAAGTGGAGCAGCAAGATCAGCGCAGAGATGCGCTTTCCCACCCGCAATATCCTCGCTTCGCCGCTTACGACCTCGGGCGGCGTGATCGGCGTGGTCGAGATCATCAATAAAACGGTCGGCATGCCCTTTGGCAAAGAAGACAAGGAAATGCTCGATACGCTCGCCGGGCAGCTCGCTCTGGACGTGGCGTACACGGTGCTTCTGTCCGGCAGCAGGCTGGAGGCGCAGCGCCGGGCAACGCAGATGGAGCTTGCCATGGTCTTGAACTCCACGCTGAACCAGCGGGAGGTGCGCCAGCGCGCCATCGAGGCGGTGACCAGTCTGCTGGGCGCCGATGTGGGGTCGCTGCTGCTCGTGGATGAGCGGACCAGGGAGCTCTACTTCGAGGTGGCGCTTGGTGAAAAGGAGCTTCAGGTCAAGCAGATGCGCCTCAAAATGGGCGAAGGCATTGCCGGCTGGGTCGCGGCGAACGACCAGTCCGTGCTGATCAATGATGTCCAGAACGACCCCCGGTACTTCAGGCGCGCCCAGACGATCACGGACTTCATCACCCGGAACATGGTCTGTGTGCCCGTGCGCTCCCGGGGAGGCGTGGTCGGCGTGCTCCAGGCCGTGAATAAGAAGGACGGGGCGCTTTTTACCGAAGACGACCTCGATGTCTGTGGGACCCTGGCCAATCAGGTGGCGGTGGCGCTGGAGAATGCACATCTCTATGCCGAACTCAAGGAAACGTTCCTGAATACGGCTGAGGCGCTTGCCGCTGCGGTGGAGAAAAAGGACCCCTATACGGGCGGCCATATCAAGCGCGTGGTGGAGTACAGTGCAGCGATCGCGCGGCATATGTCCCTGTCGCTGAACGACGTGGAGGCGCTTCGTATGGCGGCGGTGCTGCACGACATCGGCAAGATAGGGATCAGGGACAGCGTGCTGTTAAAAGAGGGCGGGCTCAACCACGAAGAGATCAGCCACATGCGCGAGCATCCGCTGGTGGGTGAGGACATCCTCGAGCATATCGAACAAATGAAGGATATCAGAAAGATCCTGCGCGGCCATCACGAAAAATGGGACGGCAGCGGCTATCCCGACGGGCTGAAAGGCGAAAACATTCCAATCCACGCGCGGATCATCGCGATCGCCGATACCTTTGATGCGATCACGACCGACCGTCCCTATCGCAAGGCGGCGGACTGGAAATCCGCAGCCGAGGAGATCAAGCACTGTTCCGGCGCGTATTATGATCCGAAGATCGTGGATGCCTTTCTCCGGGCATGTGAAGCGGGCGATATTACGATCGTGGGCGGGTGATTGCCACAACCAAAGAATAAAACCTTTGACACGGAAAAAGCGGATAAAGGCTCTGATAAAAGCGGATACATCAAGGCATTATCCTGCTTCTTCATAATTCAATCCGCCTTTATCCGTGTCCAAGGTTCTCTTTCATATCGTGGTAAGATTCGCGCAACTTTGAAGAGAGCTTGCAGATAATTCCGACCGTTGATCAATCACCAAGGGGGTTCGTATGAGCGATGTCCAGGTTCAGTTGTATTCCAAATTCGGCAAGAAGATCCCGGCAGGCACGGTGCTCTTCAACGAAGGCGACCGGGGCGAGGAAATGTACATCCTGCAGTCCGGCAGGGTGAAGATCAGCAAACGGATCCGCGGCGTGGAAAAGACCCTGGCGACGCTCGACAAGGGCGAGTTCTTCGGCGAGATGGCCATTCTGAACGACAAGCCCCGCTCTGCTTCGGCCGAGACCATCGAAGAATGCGAGATGCTCGTGATCGACCGCAAGACCTTCGACGCTTTGATCCGGGGCAACGCCGAGATCGCGGTCCGGTTCATCAAACGGCTTGCGGACCGGCTGCGCGAGACTAACGACCAGATGGAATCCCTGATGATCAAGGACAACACGAGCCGGCTCGTGAGCATTCTGGCGAAGAATGTGCGCGACAACAAAAAGGGCGGGGAGTTCGTCATGACCGTCGATGACCTTGCCGGCGTGGCCGGCATAGAGGCCGCCCAGGCCAGGTCGATCCTGGAGAAACTGGCCAGCGTTCGGATCGTGATTCTCAGTGAAGACAAGGTCAATATCATGAACCAGGAGCAGGTTGACAAACTGGTCCGGTACCTCGAAATGCGGGAGATCTTCGGGGAAATGGCCTAGCGTCATGGCGCAGGGCGGGGAAACCGCACGCAGGGAGAGAATATGAAACAGTCGACAGGGAACAAGGCGGGGCTCACCATCGCGCTCATTGTGGCGCTCCTCCTTTCGATCATGCATTTCATGAATGCAGGATTCATGGACATGCTTGAGGAGAAGACGCTCGATTTCCGGTTCAATGTCCGGGGCGCCATAGCACCGGGCCCGGAGACGATCATCGCCGCCATCGATGAAAAGAGCATCAATAAGCTCGGCCGGTTCCCCTGGCCCCGTTCGGTCTGGGCACGCGTCGTCGACCGCCTGACCGAACTCGGCGCCCGGGTCATTGTGTTCGACGTGTTCTTTGCGGAGTCGGAGAATGTCGCGTCCGATGACCTGTTCCAGAAGGCGATCATGCATAGCGGCCGCGTGGTCCTGCCCATGGTATTCGATTTTACCGAAGCGGGCTACAAGGAGTCGGGATTCACCGACAAGAAGCTTGACTTCATGACGCCGTCGGCCTTTTCCGTGCTCAGGAACACGGGAGAACCGCTCAGCCCGTTCCATGCCAGGATGGTCCTGCCGCCGCTGTTGCGGTTCGCTGCGTTCGCGAAAAACCTTGCGCATATCAACATGGTCCCCGATCGCGACGGCACGCTCCGGTGGGAGCCGCTGGCCATCGAGTACCAGGGGGATTACTATGCGCCCATCGGACTGCAGGCCGCGCGGTTGTACCGGGAGCTGGGCCCCGAGCAGGCGGCACTCGATTTCAGCGGCGCGATCCAGCTGGACCGCACCCGTATTCCCATTGATGAGTTCGGTCGCATGCTCATCAACTACCGGGGCCCGAGCAACACGTTCCCGATGTATCCGGTCGCGGACATCCTTGACGGCCTGGTACCGGCGGAGAAGCTCAAAGACAAGGTCGTGCTGATCGGCGCAACGGCCATCGGCATTTACGACCTCCGCGTTACGCCCTTTTCGGCAAACATGGCGGGGATAGAAAAGCATGCCAGCGTGGTGGACAATATCCTTCATGAGGACTTTATCTACCGCACCTCGGTCATGGATGTTCCACTGGTCTTTTTGTTCGCCATTATCCTCGGCATCGCGATCCCGCGGCTTGGGGCCAAGGCCGGCGCCGGCCTGTTCCTCGTGCTCTTTGCATCCTACGGGGGCGTTGTTTACTATCTCTTCGCGGGTAAGGGGATATGGTTCAACCTGGTCTATCCCGCCTCGGCGCTGTTCTTCGGCTACACCAGCCAGACGGCCTACCGTTTCTTCACGGAAGAGCGGCGTGCCCGGGACATCCGCAAGATGTTCTCCAGTTACGTTTCGAAGCGCATTGTGGACGAGCTCATCCGGGACCCGAGCAAGGCCAAGCTGGGAGGCGACCGCAAGGAGATCACGGTGCTCTTTTCCGATATCCGCGGCTTTACGTCCTTTTCCGAAAAGCATCAGCCCGAGGAAGTGGTCTCTCTGTTGAACGAGTATCTTGGCGCCATGACCGACATTGTCTTCGAACACGAAGGGACCCTCGATAAGTTCGTGGGAGACGCCATCATGGTCCTCTGGGGGGCCCCCATCGGCCAGCCCGACCATGCAGAGCGCGCATGCCGATGCGCCCTTGCCATGATCGAAAAACTGAAGAAGTTGCAGGCAAAGTGGGCGGCCGAGGGCAGGTATGTCATTGATATCGGCATCGGGATCAACACCGGGGACATGGTGGTCGGTAACATGGGTGCGGCAGGCAAGAAGATGGATTACACGGTCATCGGAGACAATGTGAACCTCGGCGCGCGGCTCGAAGGCTTGACAAGACAGTATAATAATCATATCATCATCTCGGAATATACCTATGAAAAGGTGAAGGATGTCGTGGCTGCGAACGAGCTGGGGTCAGTAACTGTCAAGGGAAAACAGTTCCCGGTGGTCGTGTATGACCTGGTGGGGTTGAAAGAATAACAAGCACAAATAACAATTTCCAATAACCAAATTCCAAGCTCCAAACTGTTTGATTATTGCAATTTGGTCATTGGTTATTATTTAAACTTGTCATTTGCGATTTGGAATTTGCTTCTCTCAAAGGAGGCTGCATGAAGGTTAAAATACTGGGCTGCTCCGGTTCAGAAGCGATAGGGCACAATCCGCCGGGATTTCTGGTGAACGACGTCGTCATGCTGGATGCCGGCACCATAACCGCGGCATTGAGCATCCAGGCGCAGAGCAGGATCACCGATATCTTCATCAGCCATACCCATCTTGATCATATCAAGTCGCTTCTGTTCCTAGCGGACAACATCATCGGCCGCATCAAGCAGCCGGTCAATATCAGGGCGATCCCCCAGGTGATCGACGCCATCAAAAAACATCTGATGAACGACATTATCTGGCCGGACTTTACCAAGATTCCGACGGCGAAGAACCCGGTGCTGGCTTACAAACCCTTTCCCGCAGGTGTGCCGATCGCCGTGGCAGGGCTCACGGTTCAGGCCATCCCGATGAACCATCCGGTGCCCGCGGTGGGGTTCATGGTGAGCGACGCCAGGTCAACGATCATCTACAGCGCCGATACCGGTCCCAACGAGGGCCTCTGGAAGGTGGCGTCGAAAGCAAAAAATCTCAAGGCGATCATCGTGGACACGTCGTTCCCGAACAGCCTGGACATGGTCGCCGGTTTGAGCGGCCACTTCACCCCGGCGCAGCTTCATGCCGATCTCACCAGTGCCAATGTGAAGAGTACTGTGCCGATCTACATCTACCATATCAAGCCGGTTCACAAGAAAAAGGTGATCAGCGAACTCCGGGCGCTGGGCCGGAAGAACGTGAAGATATTGCAGGAAGGGAAGACGTATAATTTTTGAAATTCCAAATTTCAAATTACAAATATCAAATAAGCTCCAATGTGCAAAATTCGAATGTTCGGACGTTTTGAATTTTGGTTTTGGAACTTCGGATTTATTTGTGATTTGATGTTTGATGTTTGATATTTGGTGCTTGTAGTAAAGGAGAATTATGGCTTGGTTTAAAAAAGAACGACCCGAAAGCGTGGCGCCGGAAGCACCGGCAAAAAAAGTAAAGATCCCCGAGGGGCTCTGGGTCAAATGCGACAATTGCAAAGAGATCATCTACCGCAAGGAAGTAGACAAAAACTTCAAGGTCTGCCCGAAGTGCGACTATCATTTCCGCATCTCCGCTTCGGAGCGGCTGCCCTACCTTGTAGACGAAGGGAGCTTCCTTGAGGTTGAAGACGGCCTTTCGCCCAAAGACTTTCTCGGGTTCAAGGATTACAAGGATAAGCTCAAGAGTAGCCGCAAGAAGACCGGGTTGAAGGACGCGATCATCTCCGGCGAGGCGAAGATCGGCGGAAGGCCAGTGTCTCTGGTGATCATGGACTTCAATTTCATGGGCGGCAGCATGGGGTCGGTCGTGGGGGAGAAGATTGCGCGGACCGTGGAACGGGCCATCGAGAACAAGACCCCCTTTGTTTCGGTCGCCTCCTCGGGCGGGGCCCGCATGCAGGAGGGGATCCTCTCGCTCATGCAGATGGCGAAGACATCGGCTGCCGTTGCACGCCTGGGGCAGGCCGGCCTTCCGTTCATTTCGATCCTGACGGACCCGACCTTCGGCGGCGTCACCGCGAGCTTTGCCATGCTGGGCGACATCATCCTGGCGGAACCCAAGAGCCTTATCGGTTTTGCCGGGCCGCGCGTCATCGAGCAGACGATCAAACAGCAGCTTCCTCCCGGCTTCCAGCGGTCGGAATTCCTCATGGAGCACGGAATGATCGACATGATCGTTTCACGGCGCGAAATGCGCGCCACGGTCGGCAAGATGCTGGATTTTTTCGTGGAGTAGCTTCGCAAACAGAGACAACACGCTATGGCCAGGGTCATCATCATTCTCGGGATCGTTCTCATCATCGCAGGTCTGGTGATCCTGCTCATTCAAAAGGCGCCGTTTTTTGGCAAACTTCCCGGCGACCTCGTGATCAGGAAGGAGCACTTCACCTTTTATTTCCCGCTGGCCACCAGCATCGTCATCAGCATCATTGTCAGTCTTATCCTCTATTTCATCGGGAAGTTCAGGTAAGTCTGTTATGCCGGATACCCTTGATTCAAGCCAGGCCGAAGCACCTGCGATGGGGAGTGAGACTTTTAAACGCGCGGTGCTCCTGATCGCTGTTTTTGCTTCCTGCCTGACCCCCTTTATGGAATTCTCCATCAATATGTCCATTCCCGCGACTTTCGTGGGGTCCATTATCGTCGGCATCTTCGCGTCGTCGCGAGGGGAAAGATGAGGTGACCTGTGGACCGAAGACAATTCTTAAGGCTGAGCGCTCTTGCCGGTGCAGGACTCGCGCTTCCGGGCGGGCTACAATCCCTGACCGAAGCGGCTGAATCCGCGGCCCGTCCCGATCTCGTTGTGGCGCACGGCGCATCGCCGGAGCAGATCGTCAAAGCCGCCATCTATGCCTTCGGCGGCATTAAGCGGTTCATCAGTCGCGGAGATATCGTCGTGATCAAGCCGAACATCGGCTGGGACCGGACCCCGGAGCAGGCGGGCAATACGAATCCGGAGGTCGTCGCTGCCGTGGTCAGGCTTTGCTTTGAAGCAGGCGCCAAAAAAGTGAAGGTCTTCGACCGGCCGGTGAACGATCCGCGGCGGTGTTATGTGCAGAGCGGGATCGCGCCCGCGGTCAGCGCGCTGGGTGCGGAAGCGGAGTATATGGATGACCGCAAGTTCAGGGATATGGCGCTGGGTGGTCAGGCGCTCAAGTCCTGGCCGTTGTACTCCGATATTTTTGAAGCGGACAAGGTGATCAATATCCCGATAGCAAAACACCACGGGCTTGCGAAGCTTACGCTGTCCATGAAAAACTGGATGGGCGTCATGGGCGGTTCGCGTCGGCAGATCCATCAGAAGCTGGATGAGAGTCTGGTGGACCTTTCGATGAAGATCAAGCCCACGCTCACGATCCTCGATGCGGTGCGCATCCTTACGGCGAACGGTCCGCAGGGCGGAAGCCTGGCGGACGTGAAAAGGCTCGACACCGTGGTTGTTGGCATTGATCCGGTGGCCATTGATTCCTATGGCGCCACGCTCTTCGGTATGAAAGGGAGCGATCTGGGCTATGTGACCCTGGGCCACAAGCTCGGGTTGGGGCAGATGGATTTGAATAAGATCACTATCAGAAAAATACAAGTTTAGCCGCGGATCGCGCAGATTAATCAGGATCAACATCTGATAACGAGACGACATATATCAAGAAGCACCTTGACTACCAGCCGCTTTCTATAGTATTCTCATTTCATTAGGGAGAAAAGTCAAGACCATGACGCAAGAATCCATCATAAGGGCAGTTCAGGAATTCAAGAAACGGCTTGTCGATGCCTTCGGCCCCATGGCGACAGTCTCGCTCTTCGGCTCCGCAGCCCGTGGAGATTTCAGGGTCTTCTCCGACATCGATGTCCTCGTCCTGCTGCCGTTTGATCCGGATATTGGCACGGAAGAACGTGTTTTCGATATCGCCTATGATGTGGAACTTGAATACGGCACGGTCTTCGGCGTGATAGTATACTCGAAGGCCTTCTGGGACTCAGAACTCGCCTGCACCATGCCTCTCCACAAGAACATCGAGCGTGAAGGGGTCGGCGTATGAACCGAAATCGGGAGCTTATTTCTTATCGCAGGTCCAAAGCGAAGGAAACGCTCCAGGACGCGCAAATTCTCTTTGAAGCAAAACGGTTCCCTTCCTCGGTCAACCGCCTCTACTATGCGCTCTTCTACGAAGTAACGGCTCTCCTTCTGACCAAAGACCTCTCCTCGGCGAAACACGGCGGCGTTATGTCCTTTTTTAACGAGCATTTTGTGAAAAAGAAGATAGTGACCGTGGATTCCGGCAGATACTTCTCTCGAATGTTCGAATTCAGGCAAAAAAGCGATTACAGCGATTTTGTGACTTTTGAAGAGGCAAAGGTTCGAGAATGGATAGGTCGCGCAGATCAATTCATTGCGGAAATTGAGTCTGTCATCGAAGAGGAATCGAAAAACATAAGTGGGTAAAGCGACCGGTCTCGAAAGGAGAATTCTGGCTTGATCGCGAAGGTTGAAAAATTGAAAAAGCAGCACCAGCAGCACGAGGAATATATATTCCAAACGTGGCGTTACTTCTGGCAAGTCTCATGATTTGCTGAAGTGAATCAGCACTATGTGGCAGAGTAATAACTCATGCGCTTTCTAACCATCCAAAATAACCGCAGGATCATGCAGGGCCTGTTCCTCCTCCTCTTCCTCTTTTTGTTCATCCAGACCGAATCAAAAGGGAACGATGAGCTTGGCTACCCGGTGCGCCTGTTCCTCGATTTTGATCCGCTCATCTTCATAACTACCCTGCTTTCCGCCCACGCTGCTGCAAAAGCATTCCTGCTGTCGATCATAACGATCATACTCACGATCCTGTTTGGCAGGGTCTTTTGCGGATGGGTTTGTCCTCTCGGCACACTGAACAACCTGGTGGGTTCCATAAGAAAACAGGCAGCGTCACACCAGGGCAGGGACTGGTACCGGGTCAAATATTATATTCTGATCGGCATGATCGCATCAGCAGTCTTCACGCTGCAGCCCGTCGGCATCATGGACCCGCTTTCGCTGCTGATCCGGTCTTTTTCCATAAGCATCTATCCGCTCTTCAACTACGGCGTGCGGTCGGTCTTCGATACGATTTACCGTGTAAATCCGCTCGGAGCGGCATCAGCAATGGAGCCGGTATTCACTTTTCTCAAAAAGACCGTGCTCTCCTTTGAGCAGTCTTTTTATGAGCAGAATGTCTTTATCGGCGCGCTTTTCTTTGTCGTGCTCGGTCTGAATTTCATTGAAAAGCGGTTCTGGTGCAAGTACCTCTGTCCGCTCGGCGCATTCCTCGGCCTCCTTTCCCGGTTCTCTCTGCTCCGGCGTTCGGTGAACGAGGATTGTACGGAGTGCGGGGCCTGTAACCAGGCGTGCCAGGGAAATGCTGCACCGCATCAGAAGGAGAAGTGGAAGGACACGGAGTGTCTCTACTGTTGGAACTGCGACGATGTCTGCCCGCAAAACGCCGTGAGTTTCGGTTTCAGCAACAAAAAGGCAACAGCGGCCATGGATCTCGGCAGAAGAAGGATCATCGCATCGGTGTTCAGCGGCATCGTTGTTGTGCCGTTCCTGCGCATCACACCACTTGCCAAAACCAATGCTCAGACTCCCGGCCTGATCCGCCCCCCGGGTTCTCTCGAAGAAAAAGAATTCCTCAAACACTGTGTCAAGTGCGGAGAGTGCATGAAGGTCTGCACCACGAACGGACTGCAGCCGACGCTGATGGAAGCAGGGCTCGAAGGTATCTGGTCTCCTATGCTCGTGCCGCGCATCGGGTATTGCGAATACCGCTGCACGCTCTGCGGGCAGGTCTGCCCCACCGGCGCCATCAGGAAGCTAACGCTCGAAGAAAAGGCCAAGGTCAAACTGGGTCTGGCCATGATCGATAAGAGCAGGTGCCTGCCCTGGGCGCATGCACGGCCGTGCATCATGTGCGAGGAGGTCTGCCCGACGCCCAAGAAGGCAGTTTGGTTCGAGAAGGTGCAGGTGCGTGACCGGCAGGGGAGGGTCCTTACCCTGCAGCAGCCCCATGTTGATCTTGAACTGTGCATCGGCTGCGGCATCTGCGAGACCAAGTGCCCGGTACTCGGCAAACCGGCGATCTCGGTATCGAGTGTCGGGGAATCCCGCTCCAAGGATAACCAGCTGTTGCTGGAGTAGTCAGCGTTATTTTAATCAATCGAGAGGATGGCGAACGATGAGTGTATTGATCGGGGAGGAAATAGAAAAAGCATTGAAAAACAGATCTATCGTGATCGAGCCGCTTGACAGATCGCAGATCGGGCCTGGTTCGATCGATCTTACGCTCGGGAATGATTTCAGGATCTTTAAGAAAAAGTTCAAGACCTATCACATAAGAAACGATTCTCATTTCCAGGATATAACGCGGGACGTCCATGTGAAAGACGGAGGGTATATCGTTATAAAACCGGGCGAGATGATTCTCGGGATCACGAAGGAAAAGATCACCCTTGCCGACAATATCTCCGGCCGGCTTGAAGGGCGAAGCAGGTTCGCCCGTTTTGGATTAGCGGTCCACGTTACCGCCGGTTTTATGCATCCAGGCATCTCGAATCATCAAGTCCTGGAAATAGTGAATCTGGGGCATGGACCATTAGCGTTGTATCCCGGCACCAGGATCTGCCAATTTATATTCGAAAAATGCGACGGTCATGCTACCTACCAGGGGAGATTTGTTGAGCAGGTTAAGCCGTAGCC
>Ga0315272_10000020_pt1 | contig 64238 bp, 99 predicted proteins | sample C3_middle_MG_FD_203918 | JGI IMG/M metagenome (GOLD analysis project Ga0315272, IMG submission 203918) | Sediment microbial communities from Yellowstone Lake, YNP, Wyoming, USA - C3_middle | ecosystem: Environmental > Aquatic > Freshwater > Lake > Sediment | place: USA: Wyoming | collected...
GACTTGGGAGAAATCCCATTGGCCCTACAGAAAATGACTAGTAAAATCGAGAGGTCTGGCATATTATTGTCAGTTAGTCATGGGAGTGGGCAAGCTGCACGATCTTTAGTCGCGTGCAGTAGTTGACCAAAATGTCCGATTTCGATGCTAATATAGTAAGCAATATTGAAATAATCAATTTGAATATCAGACTTGTCAAACCAACCAGCACTTTTAAGAGCAACCATTGATTCTTTTAAAAATTCTAATGCTACACCACTAAATTGTTCATGAAACCAATAATGATTAACTGATACATGGTCATTAGCAGCTAATATAGCATTTTTTGTTTTTGCAATTTCATTAAAATTATTAATGAAGTCTATATTTCCAGATTTAATATTCAAGGAAATTGACGAACGATCTCTAATACTTAAAGAAGTCTTAACCCCATATTTCTTTGATATTTCTTTGATTAGAGGAGAAATCAATGCTTTCTTTTCTTGATTCATATGTGCCATTTTAGCCTCCAATTCTTCCAATTTGCACGAATGTGGTTTTGACGATAGGGGATTGATATACGGCAACATTTGCAAGTTTTAAAGTACATACCCAGCCTAAACCGTCATATTTGGCACATAAGGCATTAAATTTCTTTTTGCTCATATCTTTCTCCCTATAATTTAATTTTTGGTTGTAGACGGCTGCCAGCTTTACTATCTGCTTCCACCGATTTAACACTTTCATCACCTCAACCAACGATTGAATTATGACACGTCTAAATCAGAAGTCAAGTATATAATTCACATAATTTACTTGAATCAATCCTTTAGCAGACTTTTTCATTCCGCTATCACAGAACAAGGATAATTTGTTCGCTTTTACGCTCAAAGATAAATATGAATAATCACGACAAAATGTCGTGTTATTTGTCGGGATTAGGGAAAATATAATGGTAACAATGAATTTAAGCGACATAAAAGGAACCGGTTCAGCTTCAATGCAGAATGGTGATTTTCTTACTTTTGATGGATTACCTAATAATCAATATTCGATGATTATACCTTCTTTACCGAACGTTCAATTCTTTCTTCAAAAGTTTTCGTTGCCTAGTGTTAGCGTAAAATCAATTGATTTATATTCAAGAATTGTTGATTATAATGAAATTGGAGAAAAAATAAATTATGAACCATTTACAGTTACGTTTCTAGTAGACAAATACTCAAGAAATTGGGCATCAGTTTTTAATTGGATGAAATCTATGACTGCTGATGGTAGTAATATTGGTCATACTGATGATGTTGATCTATTAATCAATAATCAACCGTTGTGTAGATTTATGGGTTCTTGGCCGATGATACTATCTGGATTTGAATTTGATACTACTGTTGAAGGATTAGTATACATTAAATCAACATTAACAATGAATTATGATTATATGGATTATACTGGTACATTCCAAACAGTTGATTCTCAATATAGTTAACTGTTGAAAATATCTGACAAAGGAGGAGGGGTAGGCTGGCTTAGGTCAATATAAGATTGATTTAACGATGATTATTTAACCAATATTAAATATCACCTTCGGTGAATACTGCTCCTTCAGAGCCGTAAAGATAAAGTTTCTATATTAGGTTTGATTAATTGATTCATACAAAGACATAAAACAATATTAGTTCGATTATTGTTTAATTGATGAATATTAAATATCACCTTCGGTGAATACTGCTCCTTCAGAGCCGTATAAATAAAGTTTCTATATTAGGTTTGATTAATTTATTAATTGATTAATACAAAGACATAAAACAATATTAAACCCTCTCCCTTTAACGCAAGTGATTAATCTAAGCCCGTAGCGTGTCTAATATCAAGACAATATTTTAAGTAAAGGAGTCCTACAGTAGGAACCTATTTACTTATAGGATGGGAGAACCCCGTACGCATCGTGGATGTTTCTTCATAGTCCACTCGGACGAAAATCGCTGATTATTCGTTGGATACCATTAACGTGGCTGACGTTGTCTGTAAGGCTTTTATAATTAGATAATCGCCCATGTAATGTTGTTTTTGGATTTGTCGCAGACATCGAACATAATCTACATTACATTTAATTACTTCTTTATTTTTCTCCTCTCCATCACTACTTCAAGAGCTTCTATTATTGAAATATTTAGATTATTCGCTACTTTTTTAGCATGTTCCAACAGTTTTTCCCGTTGTTCTTTTTCTATTTGGTGTGCTTTATTTTTAGATATTCTTTTATCGGAAACATATTCTGTGTCTGATTTGAATTCTTTAAAAATTTTAGTAGTCATTCATACACCTATTATTGTTTGTTTTTGCTCTTATAAATACTAAGTAAGGAGACAAGAGTGCAATACTCCTGAATTGTTTCTTCTTAAACGAACAATTCTAATCCTTACTTCTATTTATTATCATCCTATTAATGGTATTACAGAAATAGGATGTTGTCAAATCATACCTAAAGCGGATGAATATATTATGAATACAAAAGTGACACCTACAATTGACGAAGTTCTGTCAGAATGGAAAAAAGACGCAATAATTGATGAATCCAAATTATCTAATGAGATAGTTCGTGTTCCTATGCTCCATTCGAAATATCTTGAATATTTTATCTTTTTTAAACAAAGATTGTCTGCGGTAGAATCCAAGAAAAATAAGATGGGATGGCAAAAAAGGAAATATTTTCGAGGCGAAATGGCTTTGGACGACCTTCAGAAACATGGATGGTCGCAGTGGAATGGACTAAAACCAAGTACAACTGAGCTGAATCAACTATTGGAATTTGATACAGATATGAATGATCTAACTAGAATTGTTTCAGAATTGAAGACTTCTGTATCTGGATGTGAATATATTATGAATCAACTAAAAGGAAGAGAATATGCTCTCAAAACTCTTTTCGAGTATATGAAGTATATTGGTGGCAATTGAAATGGCTGATATAATAGTTTCAAAGAAAAACGAGACATCCTTATATATCGACTGTGAACTAGGTATTCTTTATGAACTTCAAGAGAAATTTTCATTTTTCGTTGAGGGGTATAAATTTATGCCAAAGTTCAAAGCAAAGATGTGGGATGGGACTGTCAAATTACTAGATGTAAGGTTCGGGACATTACCAGTTGGTTTATATAATGAACTTGTAACACATTCCACATCTCTTGGGTATACTGTCGAATGTAAGAGCAATCAATATGGTGCATTAAATGATAAGGATGATGCTACATACGATGATATTGAAAAGTATATAAACGGGCTGAATATTCACTCAAAGAATCAAAAGGTTGAGATAAGAGAATATCAAATAAAAGCGATATTCAACTGTATAAAAAATCAAAGACAAATATCAGTGACTCCTACTGGTGGAGGAAAATCATTAATAGCATATTGTTTATATCGGTGGTACATAGATCATGGTAAATCGCATTTCATGTTGGTCGTCCCAAATCTCGGACTTATCAAACAAATGTATAATGATTTTAAAGATTATTCTTCTCATAATAACTTTGACGTGGAAAAAGAAACTCAGATTATCGCAGAAGGTGCAGATAAAACGATAACCAAATCTCTTATTATTTGTACATGGCAGAGCGTCTTTAAACAACAAAGTAAATGGTTTAATCAACTTGATGTCATATTGGCAGATGAGGCCCACCAATATAAAGCCGAAGCAGTGAAGGGTATATTCGAAAAGGCTGTGGAAGTTAAATATCGCTTTGGTATAACAGGATCATTAGATAAGTCAACTACAAATAAAATGGTACTTCGAGGTCTTATTGGAGAAATATCCCAAGAAAAAACAACTAGAGACTTAATAGATGAAGGATTCTTGAGTGATATCAACATTAACTGTATACTATTAAAGTACGGGAAAGAATCGAAGAAATTAGTATCTCCAATGGAATACCACGAAGAATTAAATTTTATTTGTACGCATACTGCGAGAAATAAATTTATCAGGAAATTAGCACTGTCATTAAAGGGCAATACATTTATACTCTTTAACTTCATTTCACATGGTGAAGAGTTATATGCAGATATAAAAAAGAATGCTATTAATCAAGAGTGTTATTTGGTGTGTGGAAAGGTTGAGGCAGATGAACGAGAAGAAATTAGAAATCTTATCCAAAATGCAACAACAGATACTATTGCTCTCGGTTCATACGGGACATGTAGCACTGGTATTAATATTCCCAAGATTCACAATATCATTTTCGCATCACCGTCTAAATCAGTCATTAGAATTATGCAATCTGTTGGACGGGGTCTTAGAAAAGCAGATGGGAAAAATATATTGAAACTTTACGATATTTCTGATGCAATAAACACGTCAAAAACATCACCAAATTTTGCGTTTTCACATTTCACAGAAAGATTGAGAATTTATGTATCTGAAAAACACCATTATAAAATAATCGAGGTGAAAATTGAATAGTGAATTAAAGATTCTAAAAATGATGGATGGACGCGATGTCATATGTGAAGTAAAAAGAACTACTTCTGATAATTGTTTAATTGTGCTAAATCCTATGATTCTTGGAATGGTGAATGTTAAAGGCGCAGAAACCTATACCGCTATACCATATATTCAAGGTGCTGATGAAGCGGCATCTATCTATATTTATGGTCATGCAATATCCGCCATGGCCTCACCGACATCGTTTTATACCATGTTTTACGGGTCAGCTTTATATCAGCAAGAGACTAAAAAAATTATAGCAGAAGCTAATGGCGAATTAAATAATTTTCATAAATGTATATTGCAGGACATTAAAGCTAAAATAATCAAGAAATATGGTGTATTAGGGGATGCATTAAACGCAGAAGATTTACCTGGTGATATTGAAAAGGTGATACATTAATGGGAAAAAAAGAAAATACTTTTTATGTTAGTAATAAAGCACTATATCAGGAATATTTGGTTTGGTATGCTAATATAAAAGAGGCTGAAGAAGAAGGAATAGAACGGCCTCAAATACCAAATTTCATAATTGAAAGCATGTTGCGTATTGCTACCAGATTATCGTATAAACCAAATTTTCTAAATTATACATTCAGGGATGATATGATAGGAGATGCATTGGTTGATTGTGTCAGGTTTGCAACCAAATTCAACCCAAATAAAAGTGAAAATCCATTCAGTTATATTACTACTATCTGCTTTAATGCCTTTCTTAGAAGAATAGACCGCGAAAAGGTACAAAAATATATCAAAGCGAAAATAGTAACCGACTTCCCGACTCATGAATTCTTGGATAATCAAGAACATGAAGAAGATGGTGCCTTCGTTAATCAGTATATAGATTTTTTGCGTGAAACAGGTTATTCAGATGACTGTGTACCAATGAGCATAAAGAGAACCAAGAAAATAAAAGAATTAAATGCTGGGCCATTAGCGGAATTCTCTGGTGCCTAAGTTTATCATTCTTGGAGATATGCATATTGGAGTAAAGAATGCATCCCCAGTATTATGTGAATATCAATTGCGATTTTTCGAGACACAACTTTTTCCTTACATGGAAAAGCATTGTATCGATACTATATTGCAATTGGGGGATTTATTCGATACCCGCAAGTTTTCGAACCATGTTATTTTGCATATGTGGATGACAAGATTTTTTGATGTGATAGAAGCAAAAAAAATAAAATTTATCACGATATTAGGGAATCATGATTTAGCATACAAAAACACATTGGAAGTCAATTCTACCTCTCTATTTTTGAAATCATATCCCTCAGTTAAGATAATAGATAAACCAACAAATGAATCTATATGTGGCGTGAGTTTTCTTCTGTTGCCGTGGATAGTGGAGGCTGATAGGTCGCACATATCATCTTCCATCACTAATACAGAATCATTATTTTGTGCTGGGCATTTCGAGTTTTCTGGATTTGAGGTTCAAAAGGGAATTGATGCTCATGGTGGAGAAGATTCAAAGAATTACGACCATTTCGATATTGTATTTTCTGGCCATTACCACACGAAACACAAAAAGAAAAATATTCTTTATACCGGTACTCCATATGAAATGAGCTGGGCTGATTATGGAGATCAAAAAGGATTTCATGTATTCGATACGAAAAAACATAAAGTAGATTTCGTAAAAAATAATATTGGGTTGTTTTATAGATTAGAATATAACGATAAAAATAATTCACCTGATTTGGAATATGGTCTTGGTGGATCATATGTAAAGGTAGTTGTTATTAATAAAACTGATCCTCATCTATTCGAAAAATACATCAATCATATTCTTTTGCAGAATCCAACAGACTTGAAGATAACCGATATAGATCATGTGTTTGATTCCGTCGATGTGTCTGGTTCGTTAAAATTAGATGATACGAAAACTATAATGGATAATTTTATAGATAAAATAGAAACGGAATTAGACAAGAAGAAAATTAAAGATATGATGCATTCCTTATATATGAATTCGCTTGAGAAAATAGAATGAAGATAATATTTAAACATTTGGAGTTTAAGAATTTTCGTTCTGTTGGTAATATACCAATTAAAATTGATATGAATACCCACAGAACGACTTTGATATCTGGAGAAAATGGTCATGGTAAAAGTACAGTATTGTATGCCCTTTGTTTTGTTCTTTTTGGTCGTGGATATGGGCAAGTAACAAAACCTTCTCTAATCAATTCAATCAACCAAAAAGATTTACTTGTTAACGTAGAATTCTCAATTGGCAAAAAAGAATATAAAATAAATCGTGGGATGAAACCTAATATTTTTGAAATATTATGCGATGGTAAATTGGTGAATCAAGACCCCTCGATAAAAGACTATCAGAAATATTTGGAACAACAGATACTCAAATTCAATTATAGAGCGTTCTCACAGGTTATTGTTGTTGGTGGTGGTACTGATTATACTCCATTTATGAAATTACCGGCAAAAGATCGCAGAGAATTTGTTGAAGACCTTTTGGATATTAGAGTATTCTCTACCATGGGCAATATGATAAAAGAACACTATAAGGATTCAAAAGATCAACTGAAAGAACTAGCAGTATTAATGAAATCACAAAAGGAAAAGATAGTTCTACAGGAATCCTTTATCAAAAAATTACGGAAAGAAAAGGAAGATTCAGCAGATAAAATACTGAACAATATAAAAGCATTGGCTGTCTTAAATGCCGATTTGGAAGCAACATTATCATCCACAATGGATTCTCTAGAGTTCCATAAAAAAACGGTCGATATACTTGACATTAAAACAACAGAAATTTCTTCTATTAGATTAAAAGGAAAGAGTATTCAGTCCGATATTGATAAAAAGAATTCATATACCGAGAAATATAAAGAAATGATCGTTTGTCCAACATGCCATCAAGACGTTGGAGATAAACACAAACAACTCATAATCGATGGGGTGAATTCGGATATCGATGCACTCGAAAAGGATATGTTCGATGTCGTTGTAGCAGAGGCAGCCTTGAAGATTCAAATGGAAAAATATTCTGGTGCTCTTGATGCATTTAACAAAACACAGAAAATTGTTTCATCGTTAAGCCAGGACATTTTCTCCAATAATGTCTCTATAAAGAATATGAATTCTCAAATTGTTGAGATCCAATCAGACACCATAAGTGTTGATGATGAACAATTGAAATTGAAGACATTCGCAAAAGAATTTCTTTCATTGGATACAAAAAAGAAAGAAATTTTGGTTATACAACAATATCAAGAATGTATGCAGCAGATTCTTTCAGATTCAGGTATAAAATCCAAAATAATAAAACAATACATCCCTACTATCAATAAACTGATAAACAAATATCTAGCCGACTTGGATTTTTTCTGTTCCTTCTTTTTGGATGAAGAATTCAATGAAAGTATAAAATCGAGACATCGGGATTCTTTCACATATGATAATTTTAGTGATGGTCAAAAACGTAGAATAGATTTGGCTATCCTTTTAGCATGGATGGATATTGCCAAAGCAAAAAACGCATTACATTGTAATGTAGTATTCTTTGATGAAATAGACGCTCCTTTGGACTCTACTGGTTCTGAATTGCTTCATGCTACTTTGAGATCGTGTTCTGCTGACCATATCTTTATTATTAGTCATAAAGGAGATTTATTGGCTGACAAAGCAGATAACACCATAAAATTTAAACTCCATAACAATTTTACACAAATAGCAGATTGATATGGGAAATTCGGATGTCATATTTCATTTGACATTTAAATAAGATTCTATATAATGTGTTGTAGTAAATGTGAAGTTTAATTTTGATATGGAATTTGGATGTCATATTTCATTTGACATTTAAATAAGATTCTATATAATGTGTTGTAGTAAATGTGAAGTTTAATTTTGATATGGAGATTATTATGAATAACACACCTCGCTTTGACCAACGTTTTGTTGTGGATTTGTCTTCCGGTAAACGCGCTTCTCGCCGCACAGTAACAACAATTAAATCTGGGAGAGCTGCTTTTGGTAATGCAGAAATGCGCACCATCTTCAAAGGAGCGAAATAATGATTCTGGAAAAAACACATAACATATCGACAAACCTGAAAGGGTCTGTTGAATTCGGAGTGACTGATGATTCATCAAAAATCTTCGCATTCTTGTCTAATTTTTTATATACTGACAAAGAACGAGCAGTCATGACCGAATTGTGTAGCAATGCGCTTGATGCCCATGTTATGTTAGGGAAGGAAGAAGTCCCAATTTTGGTGCATTTACCAACTGAATTACAAAAAGAATTTCGTGTTCGTGATTATGGCCCAGGATTGTCAGAAGAACAAGTATATCTATTTCTTACAAAATACGGATCCACATCTAAAGGAGACTCTAATGAGATGATTGGTGGTTTTGGTATCGGTTCTAAATCACCTGCTGCCGTAACTGATACATGGACAATCAATTCACACTTTGATGGTGCTGCAACCTCATATTTGATCCATGTGAATGAACGTGGTATTCCAAGTATCAATAAACTATGGACTTTACCAACAGACGAAAGTGGTATTGAAGTTATTGTTCCCACAAAAAACACCCATATGTGGCATACAGCAGCGAAAAAAGTATTTGCTTATTATGATGTTATGCCTATTATAAAAGGAACAACTGACAAACCAAATAAAGTAGATTTCACTAGTTCTTTTTTCGGATTAATTAAATTTTCTAAAAAGGTCGATTCAGGTAGTAGTATTGTCAAAATTTTGATGAATCGTCGAGCATATAACCTTGATTTGTCGAAGATAGGATCTGACAATTGGTTTCTTTGTGGAGGCCATATTGAATTCGACACAAGTTCATTGAGTGTCGGCCTCTCAAGAGAAGATTTGCAATATGATTCTAGAACAATCGCCTCAATTAAGACGAGATTTTCTGAAATAGAAAACAAATTGATTTCTGAATGGGATTGGGATGTAAGCTACTACACAAATTTATATGCATATAAACAAGCAGCAAATGAATTCAAAACGAAGCATAACATTACCACCAAAGCATGTGTGTTTCTATCCACGAAAAACGCAGATATTTTTGCAAAAAATGTTGATTTTAGTAATCTAGCATTTTTTAACATAGATTTAACAGCGGCAGATTTAAAAATACAATTGATTGAGAATGGAGTAGTTAAACAAGTTAAATACCGTACTGGTGGTATAAGTAGAATCAGTATATCCACTAAATCTATTACTAATCCGACGAAAATTTTAAAAGGGCATTCATCTAATAGAGATGATTTGGTGTTTGTATTGCGAGACAATACAACTTCATCTGCCAGAATTAAAAAGGCACAAGAAGAAAAGAAAATACCAAATGCAATTCTCTTGGATAAAGAATGGTTTGATTGTATCCCAGATGCTTTCAATAAGATTAAAGCATCTTCATTGGGAAAAGTAATACGGGTTAAAAAACCAAAAAAAGAAATTGTTGATTCTGAGTTGTTCAAAAAAACCGGAAATTCGTTTACTCGGATTCTTGAAAAAGACCTTGATAAAACCGCCCCTATAATTTATATACTCATGACAAATGCAGGGTCAGTAAAATCTATTCTCAATCCAGATGATGTTTCTTTTATTGATAATTTTAAAGCAAGAGACTTAGGTGATGCTCAAATTATTTTTGTTAAACCAAATACAACAATCCCTAAATATGCTATCACTCCTGTTGAATGGATGACATCTACTTATGATAAGTTGTTTAAACAAAAACAACAATTGATTGATGAAAATAATGCTAGGCATGTCCCAAGCATTTCATCGTTATATTCATATGGATGGATTTTATCTTCTCCAGGAAGGTTTGCTCATATTCGAGCAGATTCAACAATTAATCATATATTGTCTTATGTTACAAGCATAAAAAATTGTAAAAACGACACTAAGGCTAATGATGCGCTTGATTTATTAAATAAATGTGGCAAAATGTTAAATAGACAAACAATCAACATTCCAGAAAAATTCTTCATTACCCAATTGTGTGCAGCATATCCCATGCTGAAATACATAACAGGAATTTGCAATAATGATATGTTTAATGATATAATTTCGTATATCGAAAAGTGTGAGAAGTAAATTTATCGTATAAAAAGGAGAAATGAAATGGAATTGGTGCATGTAATTACAGACACGTCGGTAATGGTGATGGATGCCACTAATGGTAGAACGGTAACGTTTTTCAGTGATGATCCGAGGTATATTGAAGCTACTTCTCTTATTAAAGAAGGTAATGTTATTTCCGTATTTAAATTGGATACAAAATCGAAAATAGAATCATTCATTGAAGATAGCGATGATTATGCTATATCCATATCCATTGAGGATGGTATTGGTGTTATTATACTACATGAATTTAATGATATGAGAGTAGAATTACAATCGGCAATTACTGATAGAATTATTAAAATGTCTTCTCAGGGGTTTGATACTTACCCCTTGACGAATTTTATTTCTAATCTTTATCGTAATCCATCTCCAACAGCTATTTCGGAATTGTATATGTTCCTAAATTCTTGTGAATTGCCAATTACCGATGACGGTTGTTTTATCGCGTATAAAATGGTGAAGTATGATTACTGTGATATTTACTCTGGTACAATTATCAATACAGTAGGTGAAGTAGTATCTATGCCACGTTCAATGGTTGATGATAATAGAGACAATACTTGCTCCAAAGGATTGCATTTCTGCTCTAAAGATTATCTTCCTTATTATGGCCAAACACAAGGTACTCGTTGTATGTTGGTTAAAATCGACCCAGCAGATGTTGTGTCGATCCCATCAGATTACAATAACGCTAAAGGTCGCACATGGCGATATGAAGTAGTTGGTGAAGTTGCTGATATGTGGCGAGACAAACTGAAAGACGCAGATTACACCAATTCTGCTGTTGTTTCGCCAAACAGATTCGTAATCGATGAATGTGATGACAGCAATGAATGTGATGAAAGTGGTGTTCTTGCATTCGAAGAGGGATATGCCGACGGATATAAGGACGGGAAAAATAAAATCCCATTTATTCCAGCTTCTAATATGTCTAATTACGATCGTGGATATGATATCGGGTATAAAGATGGTCGAAATAAACGTAAAAAGCAATATAATTAAGGAGAAGATATGAAGCTAGTATTTATTTTCCTGTCAGCGATTATGCTGGCAGGGTGTGGTAAGCATGGTAAGCAGTATCAAGCTGATGCTGCCTTCGCTGGAGCAAGTGAAATTTGTTATCAAGGTGTATCTTATATACAATTTACATCCGGGACTTCCGTGAAGTATCTGCCTGATGGCAAAATCTCAACATGCGTAAAATAGTTAGGGGGTATTATGGCTAAGACAGGTGGCGGTAAAAACGGTGGTAAACAGAAGTTCTGGCGCAAATGTGCTAAGAAAATGTTTGATGGTAGTACAGCAATAAGAACAGGAAGAAATCTGAAAAATGCAATGAATGGGACAAATCATCCAGGATTCCTTCTTCCTATTCATGTTTGGTTATTCAAGAGTGCAGGAATTTCCACACCCGTTCTTGATTCTAGTATCATTCAAAAGTATAATAGTAATATAGCAGAAGATCAATCTGTTGTAGATGCTGAAATAATTACTAGTGAAAGGAATGAAATTGCAACTATCTAAAATAACTAGAGACATCCTCTCTAACTTTTCAAAAATAAATTCTAATCTTGTTATTCGTAAAGGTAAGAAAGTAGCAACTATTTCATCTGGGAAAGATATCATTGCATATTTTGATGGGGATGATGAATTCACTGCACAAATGTCAATATTCAACTTGAATGAATTTTTGGGAGTATTGAGTGCGTTTGATAATCCAGACTTGGAACTACAAACCAAGTATGTGACTATTACACAAGGTAAACAAAAAGTATCTTACATTTATGCAGATGAGAGTTTGCTTATTCTGCCACCCGAAAAAGAAATCAAATTTCCAGTTTCGGATATATCTTTTTCGTTGGATGATGATATAATTAATAAGCTTCAAAAGATGTCAGGTATCTTAGCTGCTGAAGATTTGGCCGTTGTTGGTAATAGTAAAAAGATTGTTTTAAAAGTATTCAATAAAAGCAATCCATCTGCAACTTCTTTTGAACTTGAAACCGATGTAGATACCGATGAAGAATTTCAGGTCAATTTCAAAATCGAAAAATTGAAATTATATCCTGGAAATTATACCGTTGATATCTCAAATAAAAAGATTTCAAGGTTTGCTCACGATAGCGGTAAACTTGTATATTTTATTGCTATTGAAGCAGATTCTGTATTTTCGGTATAGTCTTGTCCTTGAGCAAGGCAATATGTAATCTAAATGCAGCAAATAATGTCCTTCGTATTGGTCAATTTGACTGCTACGGTGACAATAAAGTCGCACGCAATAGGCGACTTGGGAGAAATCCCATTGGCCCTACAGAAAATGACTAGTAAAATCGAGAGGTCTGGCATATTATTGTCAGTTGGTCATGGGAGTGGGCAAGCTGCACGATCTTTAGTCTCGTGCAGTAGTTGACGGAGACACACAAATGACACAGGAGAATCAAATGACACAGGAGAATCAAATGACACAAAAGACACAAAAGCATGGCGCAAATGACACACGATATTTTTGGGTTGTTTCAGTTAAAGGCGAAGGAAAAAAGGCATATCGTAGCCGCCACGCTACTTCTACAGGTGTTAGATCACAATTTCGTCGGATGGGTAAGACGGTAATTGGTATTAGCACTCTAAAGATGTAACTATCAACGAAGTTGAGGTTGTAGGTCAGTGATAGACACCACTATAAAAGGTCTTCCCTCATTTATACGATAAAATATTATGATCTTAAGTGAAAAATACCGCCCAAAACTAATAGATGATTGTATATTGCCAGAATCGACAAAAGAAATAATCAAAGGTCTGATATCTACTGGTAATGTTCCGACTATGATGTTTGTTGGTGGTGCCGGATGCGGAAAAACTACATTAGCAAGAGCCATTGCAAATGAATTAAATGCAGATTTGATGTTCGTTAATGCTTCATTAGAAGGCATTGATGCTATCAGAACAAAAATAACACAATTTGCATCTACCGTATCATTTACGGATGCAAAAAAGATAACTATTCTGGATGAGGCTGATGGTCTTCATCAAGGAGCACAACAAGCCCTTCGTGGATTTATTGAAGAGTTTAGTGGCAACCATAGCATAATTTTTACTGCTAATTTTTCTGCTAAAATTATACCTGCAATTCATAGCAGATGTAAAGTGATTGATTTTAAAATAAGCAATAAAGAGAAGCCAACAATAGCATTGAAGTTCCTTAAACGGCTTATAATGATTCTTGATAAAGAAGATATCAAATACGAAAAGGAAGCTGTTGCAGCCCTTGTGATGAAGAAATTTCCAGACTTTCGATCAGTGCTGAATGAAATACAAGGATATGCTGCTGGTGGTAAAATAGATTCTGGGATATTGCTTAATTTATCTGAGGAATCCTTTAATGCTCTGATAACTTCGTTGAAGGCTAAAAAGTTCAGTGAGGTTCGTAAATGGGTAGCAGAACATTCAGATTTAGAATCTACACATTTATTTCGGATGTTTTATGATACTGCTTTACCATTACTTGAACAAAAATCAGTAGCAGAATTGATTTTACATTTATGGGATTTTTCTTACAAAGATTATTTCGTCGCAGACAAAGAAATCAGTCGTATGGCATTTTTGACTACTATAATGATATCTAATGGGATTATTTGGAAATGAGTATGTTTAATAAGAAATGGCGTATTGTCACTGACTTTTATTTGGGGTATGAAATACAATGCAAATTATGGTATTGGCCATTTTGGGTGATGCCCGCATTGAATACTTCAGCAACATTAGAATCTGCTAAAAAGAAGCTCGAAGGATATAAACATCCTGCTAAAAAGAAGCTTGAAAGATATAAACAGACTGTAGTATATACCGAATGAAAACATTTTTAATTAGTGACCATCATTGGGGACATTCCAATATTCTCACATTCAAACGACACGATGGATCGCCGTTAAGACAATTCGGATCATGTGTTGAAATGGACGAATATATGATAGAATGTTGGAATAAAACAATATCACCAATTGATAAAGTTTACCATTTGGGAGATGTCTGTTTCCATAACAGAGTATTAGATGCAATTCTACCAAGACTTAATGGTAGTAAAATTTTGATAAAAGGCAATCACGATAATTTAGAAGTTTCTCAATATATGAAATACTTTAAAGACATTCGCGCATATGATAGATTAGATACTTTTGTCCTCAGTCATATACCGATTCATCAAGAAAGTATAAGTAATAAAACGACTGCAAATATCCATGGACATACCCATTATCGGTGTTTAGACGATACACGATATTTTAATGTTTCAGTTGAGGCTCGTGATTATTTCCCAGTAGATTTTGAGAGTATTCGGTCATATTATAAAAATGGCAACTAAACCGTTCGATATAGTTAAATCGTTATCAAATAAAACTGATTTAGAATACCCAATCGCTGATTATGATCCTTGGATAATTAATCGGGCATTTTCTAATACAATTGATACTATTTTCTTCGCAGAAATATGCAATAGATATTACGAATCACCAAAAGATATCCAAAGAGACTTCTATAAATATGCAGTACCAAAAGGGAAAAGATTTGGTACTTGGTATAAAGCAGATATAAATACCACAGTAGACTTGATAATGAATCACTATCAAGTAAACAGAAAAGTGGCTGAAGGATACCTCAAAATTATGAGTAGCCGCGCCGTTGAAGAATTAAAAGAAAAAACCAACACAGGCGGAAGAAAATGAACGATGAATTTGCAATTGGTATAAAGATAGAACTTAAAGACCCAGAATCGTTTTTGTTGGTGAAAGAAACTCTCACCCGGATAGGAGTAGCATCGAATAAAACAAAATCTTTATACCAGAGTGTAAATATTCTACATAAACGAGGAGAATATTATCTGGTGCATTTCAAAGAACTGTTTATATTGGATGGTAAAGAATCCAATATATCAGAAGATGACTTGAATCGACGCAATTTAATTGCTAAACTATTAGAAGATTGGGGATTGGTTATGATAGTAGAAAAGGAAGATATTGCTACTGTTGCTCCACTTTCCTCAGTCAAAATAATCAGCTATAAAGACAAAGATAGCTGGAATTTGGTGTCGAAATACACCGTGGGTAGTAAATTAACTAAAGGAGAAGTAAATGGAAACAAGTAAGAATGTGGTGTTCAGTCTCGAAGAAGTAAACAATATCTTGACTTATCTAGGTGATGTACCTGCTAAGTTTTCTCTTGACTTGATTACGTTTATTCGTACCAAGGCACAGGAGCAAGTAGGAGATGAAAGCACCAGCACCGCAGATGCGTCTCCTGTATCAGATGCAGAAGTAGTACCCTCTTAATTAAGGAATCAACCCATGGCATTCATAGCAAATTATACCGATAGCGAAAATACGTTCAACGATGTCACAATAAGATTGGGTAGAATTTGGGGGTCAAAAACCGAAAATTGGAATGCATGGGTTGATGTATTTGAAAATGCTACAAGTGAAGCAAAAATCGCTACATTTGCAGTAAATGTCAAATATGTAGAAGGAGAAAATCCATATCCAGTTTTATATAAAGCTGCTAGTGAGCTATTACATTTTACGAATGTTGTACACGATGATTCGACCAACAAATTAGATATCGATAATACAATGAAATTCGATGTGTCGGCTCATAGTACGGTTGTACCAACTATTCCTGTTATTTCTGATGCACCTGTTATTTCTGATGTCCCATTAACTGTGACCAAAACACCGGAACTTACAGAGAATATTCTGCGTGAAGCTTCGTCTCCAGTACATAAAAAAAAGAAATCTAAAAAAACAAGTGGATGATTTCAAAATATTCTCTCTTGATGTGAAAGAGAGATGTGGATATGAATTTAAAATAAGTTCCAATAATTTTGATGGTGGAGTGATTGTTATTTCTAAAAATGATTTTCATCGATATTTCACCATCAAGTCTTTTCCAGATGCTAAATCAGCAAGAGAATGGATTGATGATCTGGTATCTTCAACGAGAAATATATACAAAGTTATTCTGTCTAACAAATAGTGAAAGTGGTGATTGATTATGATAAGACTAGCGCAGAAACCATTCCTTTCGGTTCAAGGTGAAGGTCCACGTACTGGCAAATTGACCATATTTGTTAGATTCTTTGGGTGTAATTTGCGATGTCCTGGGTTTTTTCAATCAGACCCAACAAATCCAGAATCGTATATAATACCAATCAAAGCAGACCCAAAATCATTTAACACATTGAATGATTTCCATACTGTTGAGTATGGCTGCGATACACTTTATGCTATCGACCCAAATTACAAACACCTAGCTATAACATACGAAACCACACGGGCATTGGTAGAGGAGATAGAATCTCTTTTACCGAAAAACAGCAGTGGATATCCTACTTGGACACACCCAGTAACATATAACGAATATGATATCTGTTTTACTGGTGGTGAGCCGTTACTTCATCAGCAAGTAATTGAAGATATTCTTTCTGTGTTACATGAGGACACACGTTTCACTTATCCTGATTATGTACAATTCGAGACAAATGGGACTAAAGAATTGACTGCTGAATTGGCAAAAGAATTGAGAAGTTGGTTTGTGTTATTTAATGTATCACCAAAGCTTTTTTCTGTTTCTGGTGAGCCTTCTGATAAAGCGTGGTTTCCAGATATTATTAAAAGATATCATCAATATGGTAAAGTGTCCCTTAAATTCGTTGTGAATAATACAGACATAGCGTTCATTGAGTTATATGAAAAAACAAAATCTATGGGAGGAATCCCCATATATATCATGCCAGTAGGAAGTTCATTTACACAACAAACCGATTATGCTACAATAAGCGCAATTGCTACTAAAGCGATTGAGCGAGGTTATCATGTCAGTGGTAGACTTCATTGTATTTTATTTGGAAATGATATTGAGAGATAATATGAAATTGAATACTGGTACGGAAGTTGATATATGTGGATCAATTCAAGTTGAAAATAATAATTATCTGGTAGTCAAATTACCTAATGCAGTATATATCAATGGTTTATTGGCCAGACATGTATTGGTTAGACAATATGAATTCGAGGAATATTGCGATCAAGTAAAAAAAGAATCGAATGAGCTTACTACCATACCACACACAGAAGAAGTAGTGGTATGCGAAGAACAGAAAGAATCAAATGAGTCTATGGATTGAAGAGACATATCTTAAACTTATTGGTCATAGATTAACAAGATTTTCGCAGATTGATACACATCGGTGGAAATGTTCTTGTCCAATATGTGGAGATTCTGCGAAAAAGAAAAATAAAACCAGATGTTATTTTGGTGTGAAAACTGGAAAGTTGATGCTCCATTGTTTCAATTGTAATGCAGGTAAACAATTCTCAACATTTTTGCGAGAATTCGATAATAATTTATATCAACAGTTTATACTTGAAACATTTAAAGACAATCTCAATACTGATAGCAGAAATCTTGAGAATATTATGAAACATATCCCAGAAACAAAAAAATATATACCGGATATTTTTGCTGATTTACCTTTAGTTAGTAGCATGGATAGTAAAAGTCTTGTTTATATATTCAGCGAACAGAGAAAATTGCCAATCGACACATTCGAATTTCACTTTGCTGTAAATTTTGTGGACTGGGCAAAAGGACATACCGAAAAATTTAATTCATGGAGAGGCAAAGATCATTCTAGGTTGATAATTCCTTGGAGAGACAGGGAAGCAAAAATTATAGGATATTCTGCTAGAGCATTGGATAACTCACAAGAGCAAAAGTATTATCGTATTTTCTTAGACGATTCATCCAAAGAGAAATATTTTGGTATTGATAGATTTGATGCATCCGAACAGGTATATGTACTAGAAGGTGAAATTGACAGTTTGATGATACCAAATGCAATTGCTGTAGGTAATGGTAAATTACATTCTTATATGAATAAAGATGCGATTTACATACCGGATTCAGATACCAGAAATCCACATATTATGCGAGGAGTCCGCGAAATGATAGATGTTGGGCTGAGAGTATGTTTGTTACCGACAGATTTACCAAAAGACCTAAACGAAATGGCTCAAAATGGTTTTACTTGTGACGAAATAATTGATATAATTAATGGCAACACAGTACAAGGACTTGCGGCAAAAATGAAATTTTCAACATGGAAGGGGTGCTGATGGACAACGCTTTATATTTTATTAAATATATTATTGGTGCTATATTTTTACTTATTGGTATATTGGTTGGTGTCCCAGTAATTGTCCTGACGATACCTACCGTAGTGACTTTTGCTATAACTGTTGGTTTGGCGTATTTGATACCCATGTCATTTATTATCGTTGGTTTGAGTTTACTGGAAATTAAAGTATGAAACCCGAACTGATAGAAATAGTAAAAGAAATAAAGCGGCGCACCAATCTAAATAATGCATATCTCGATACGGTACCATCTGAATTTATTGGATGCGTATATGATAATGATTATGCCAATAATAACGGAGTTATTGCCGATATTATGGCCAAGGCATTGTTTGGTGATATGTATGATGAAATTGGATGGTTTTGGTATGAATGGAAACCAAATAATGCAACAACACCACATTTAATATTAGTAGACGGTACTGAATATATTTTTAACACAGAAGAACAATATTACGTTTATTTGAGAGGGCAATAATGAGTACAGTAAAATTTAAGGTCACAGATGTTAGTCATCCATATGAATCATCATATATCACAATTGACACAGATAATTGGGAAACACAAGCTGATTGTTTCTTTCGATTTCTTTTATCGCAAGGGTTTATTCTTAGCGAAAAAGATATGAGCGATTTTTTCTTAACACGGGCAAGTGAAATGTCTGATTTGCGGAGCAATTATAGAGATCCTGTACAGAATTATTCGAATTCCTCAGTTAGCGAGTGTGGGATTTAAATGAAAATAATTAAACCATCTTTTGAGATATTGGGATATACTCCAAATATAACTAAGATTATTGAAATGGGCATCCGTACCGCATATAAATCAGAAGATAAAATAAAAGACGGTAGTGATGTTGAAATAATCGAAAGAATTAAGAATTTTAAACACGAAAGCACATTAGAACATGGTAGCATAACAGTTAAGTTTGTTACTGATCGTGGAGTGACTCATGAATTGGTTAGACATCGTATAGCATCGTTCACCCAAGAGAGCACTAGGTACTGTAATTATGGGAAAGATAAATTCGATAATCAAGTAACTTTTATCGAACCATTCTTCTTTAACGATAGACCATTACTAATGAAAGCATGGGAATGTACATGTGGTTTTGCAGAAGAAATTTATCTTGATATGATCGAACAAAAGGCAAAACCACAGGAAGCGCGTTCAATCTTACCGAATTCACTGAAGACAGAGATTGTAGTTACTGCTAATCCAAGAGAATGGCGCCATATATTCGAGTTGCGTACTAATCAAGCAGCACATCCACAGATTAGGCAACTTATGTGTCCTCTTTTGAACGAATTCAGGCAATTGTGGCCGGTACTTTTTGATGATGTTGGTTCCACAGACCACGAGTGTCCTGCAATTAAAATAATTGGAGATATTGAATAATGTGCAAATACCATCTTAATCACTTAGAACGAGGTATTGTATGCTCAGATACAGGAGAGATAGTTAGACCATCTTGTTGGGTGGATTTGGTGCCATATTATTCTTACTTGGTTGGTCTTAAAGGACACAAAAAAGATGCTAATTGTCTTTTGAAGAGAGTATTCAAGGGAGAAAAAGTCATTTCAGATATGATAATTGCATCGCATCAATTACATAGGTAAACAAAATGAATACATGGGATTTACAAAAGACACTAATGGAGATTTCTGGACAGAAAATCTCCGATGCTCCAGCATTAACTAATACTTCTGTTCTTTATGCTGCTCTAATTCTTGAGGAAGTAGCAGAATTGATGGTTGGTATTAATAATGTTCTTATCGAAGAAAAAGATACAGATTTGCTACCGATATCGCTAACTACGTCATGTATAGCAGAACAAGCGTATTTGGCATCAACAAGAATAAGAAAACACCTCACAACCACCAAAGATTTTTGTCTTACTTTGTCTGAAAATACCGCTATAGAAATTGCAGACGCCACCACTGATATTGCTGTAGTCAATTGCGGATTTGCTGTTGCCTCTGGTATAGATGGTGATGCATGTTATCAAGATACAGTAGGTTCTAATCTATCAAAAGCAAATCCAGTAACCGGTATGATCGACAAAGACTCATCTGGTAAATGGATTAAAGGCAGTGAGTATCGTATGCCTAATTTGGGGCAAATCTTATTCAAGTTGAATAAATAAAATCTCACAGTCACAATCACAATAAGAAAGATAACAAGTGATAACACAAGAAGAATTTTTAGCAGCAACATTAGAGAAGGCAAAAGAAATAAAAATTGATCTTTGTCGTGATTCTTTATTTGATACAATAAGTATGGATCGAATTACAGATTCATATTTTATGGCGGGAGAGTCTTCTCCTCAACATAGATATGCATTTGTTTCTACTGCATTCGGTTCAAATAAAGAACATTCTCAACGATTATATGAATACTCATCAAAACATTGGTTTGGGTATTCTACTCCTATTTTATCCTTTGGGCGAAATAAACGAGGCCTACCAATTTCTTGTTTTTTACCTTTTGTACCTGATACCAGTTCGGGTCTGGTAGATACTCTATCAGAAGCTAATTGGATGTCTATGCTTGGTGGTGGAGTCGGTCTTTATTTCGGTATCCGTGGTCAAGACGATAAATCTGCTGGTGTTATTCCACATATGAAAACTTATGATGTGTCTTCATTAGCATATAAACAAGGAACCACGCGTAGAGGATCATATGCTGTTTACATGGATATTAGCCACCCAGAAGTTGTAGAATTTTTGGATATGCGTAAAGTATCAGGCGACCCTAACCGCAAATGTCTGAATTTGCATAATGGTATCAATATACCAGACAAGTTTATGCAAATAATCGAAAGATGTATGGCAGACGATAAGGCAGACGATTCTTGGGAATTGATAGACCCAATTACTAATATTGTTAGAGATACTGTGTCTGCTAAAGAGTTGTGGACTAAGGTGATTGAGTTGCGTTCCGGTGCAGGTCGAGGAGAACCATATATTTTCTTTTCTGATAATGTCAATAATGCTGCACCAGAATCATATAAAAAGAACAATATTAAAATTCATCATTCAAATTTATGTAGCGAAATTACTCTTGGTACAGATGCCAATAATTCTGCTGTATGTTGTTTGAGTTCTATTAATTTAGAATATTGGGATTCTTATAAAGACAATTATCAATTCTTCAAAGACATTGCTGAAATGATGGATAATGTGATGCAGTATTTTATCGATTATGCACCCAAAACAATTCAACGTGCAATTAATTCAGCTATAAGAGAACGGAGTATTGGATTAGGGGTAATGGGGTTCCATTCGTATCTTCAATCTAAAAACTTACCTTTTGAATGTGCTATATCAAAGTCTGCCAATATCAATATATTTAAAACATATCGGTCATTTTTAGATAAAGCGAATAAAGAACTAGGTACAGAAAGAGGATCCCCTCCATTATTAGAAGGGACAGGTCTCAGATTTGCTCATGTAATGGCGTTAGCACCAACGGCATCAAATAGTCTAATCTGCGGTAATACATCACCTAGCATCGAACCTATAAGAGCAAATGCATTTAGACAAGACACATTAAGTGGTTCATATACACAAAAGAATAAATGGCTAGATAATACATTTAGGAATGAAGCATATAAAAAGTGGCCCACTATTTTACGCGGTGACATTGATGTTCATGCAATGGATAGGGCTACGTGGGTAGGAGACCAATGGCAAGAAGTTGTAAATTCAGCAGGATCAATAAAATCGTTAAAATGGATGAGTGAGGATTTAAAGAATGTATTCAAGACTGCTGCTGAAATTGATAATCTTTGGGTAATAGAACATGCAGCAGATAGACAAACGTATGTAGACCAGGCACAATCATTGAATATTTTTATCGAACCTACTATTTCTATTCCAAGATTACATGCGATTCATTTTGCTGCTTGGAAAAAAGGACTAAAAACCCTTTACTATTGCCGCAGTGAAAAATTGCATAATACATCTGTATCTAAAAAAGTCGAAAAACAACGATTAGATGATGATATTAAATTGATGAAAGATATTGCTGCTGGCGAAACTTGTTTAGCATGTGAGGGATAATATGGGCACAAAATTAAAATTGACTGATAGCCGTACCACATATAAACCAATGCAATATCCATGGGCATTAGAGATATGGAAAAAACACGAATCAATGCACTGGATAGCAGACGAAGTACCAATGCAAACAGATATTTCAGATTGGAATAATAAATTGTCTAAAGGACAAAAGGATTTTCTTTTGCAGATATTCCGGTTATTTACTCAAGGCGATATAAATGTTGCAGGGGCATATGTTAAAAACTATTTGCCTGTTTTGAGCGGCCACCCTGAGGTTAGAATGATGTTGCTTGGGTTTTCTGCTAGAGAAGCAACTCATGTGCATGCATATTCTCATCTTATAGAAACCTTAGGTCTTCCAGATAAACTTTTTAACGAGTTTATGGAATATGAGGCGATGGCAAATAAACAGAAATACTTTGAGGTTATAGGTGATTTGGATGAAAATCATATCATTCAACAAATGACTGCCGTTAGTGCGTTCACTGAAGGTATGGTATTGTTCAGTTCGTTTGCAATGCTGCTAAATTTCGGTCGTCAAGGACTAATGCCAGGTATGGTAAAGATCGTAACTTGGAGTATTTTAGATGAAGACCTACATTGTGAGGGTATGACTAAATTATTTAAGACATTCGTGAAAGAAAATCCAGAGGTGTGGAATGACGATCTTAAATCTCAGTTGTATTGTATAGCAGAGAATATGGTCGAATTGGAAGATAAGTTTATCGATTTGGCATATGAACAAGGTGGTATGATTGGATTAGATAAAGCAGATATGCACCAATATATTCGTTATATTTCTGATAGACGATTAATTGGATTGGGATTAAAGGGAATTTTCAAAGTAAAGAAAAACCCCTTGCCGTGGGTCGATGAAATGACCGTGTTACAAAGTCATTCCAATTTCTTCGAACAACAAGAAAGCTCATATGCAAAGGGTGCATTGAGCGGTAGTTGGGCAGATGTGTGGGGAAGTACACTATGATACAGAAGTATATGGGCGCATAATCACCTTTTCAATTTACTATTTTGAGGTATGACGAAATTCTACCATCTGCAAGAACAATAAATTTATCAGAAATTTTCTCGTTTAGGTATGTTATTAGTTCTGGAGTTGGTATTATCCATTCACCATTCTCTCTTACCTTTTGATATGAGTTGTGGATTTCTTTTTCTAATTTGAACCCACCAGAAAAGAAACCCAAAAGAATTAATTTTTTTGCATTTCCTGTTGATAATGTTTTTATTCTTTGTAATGGATTCTTAGCGACACCAATCTTAATAGATGTCCCATCAGATATTGCGTAGACATATGATTCTGTCATAGTCTCATTGTTGTCAATTGACTATGGAGATTTGGTGTTTTATTGAACCAAGATCGTTGAATGCGGCTTCTAATATTTCCATTATAGCAGTGTTGGTCGAATAATGCACCAGTGCTAAATAAAATATATTCTTCGGAATACACAAGTGCTGCTTTAGTAGTAACGAATAATAAAATTTCACGCTTAAATTTGTCTTTACCAAGTTTGGTTATTTCTTCTTTTAATGCTGGGGATGAACTCCAATAGTCTACCCAATCGCTTGGTTTTCTTATCTTTTTCTTTTTACCATTAATTGTTTTTGTCGCTGCTTTAGTGAGGAGTTTTCTACCATAATAAAATTTACCAGAATCTATATGTGTTATCCGATAAATAAACCCAATATAACCATCTAAAATATCTTCTTGTTTCAATAAGTTACCATTATACATCCACATTAATATGCTTTCATTTGACATTTAATTATAACTATTTATAATTGAAACATCAGAGCTACACAATAAACATTGGAGATAATCATGAGACTTATTACTACTGATAATAATACCACTAAATCTTACAAAACAATCGCAAATGCAATGGACGCAGTTATTAAGATGGAAAAGTTGATTGGTGAGGAGTTTACTGTTGTTATGTCTATCTGCAAAGATAACAGAGTGTCACCAGTCTTCTTGTTAAAAGAGACCCAACTGTCATCTTGTATGATGTGTTTGGCTACTAATGGATTCATGACTGTCCGGACATAATCAATATTATGATACACTTTAACGTATTCTACGATAGCAGTATTAGATTGTGGATTTGTGTTATATTTAAAGATACGTGGATATTTGGGGTTGGGGGATATGGTACATCAAAAGAAGAATCAATTGAAGATTGTAAATACCAAAATAATATTACTACTTGATATCATTGCAGTCATTGGTTCTATGCTTGGTGCATCAATTTTAGCATCAAATATAGGATATAATAAAACAGCATATTTTTTTTATTTGGTTGGTGGTTGCTCTACCTTGTTATTGTTGCACTCGGAAGACAATAGAAAATCGATTATTTTTATAACGTGGTTTTTTGTTTGTATTAATGTAGTAGGTATTATGCGGTATTAATGTGGGAGACACTATATGAAAACTTTTAAAGGCTTTAATCAAAATCTCTCTTGTAGGGATTTTCAATTCAATATAGGCGAGACATACACTCATACAGGAAAAGTAGAAGCTTGCGCTTCGGGGTTTCATGCTTGTGTAAATCCTCTTGATGTATTTACATATTATTCACCTGATACTTCGCGCTTCTGTTTGACTGAATCTAGTGGTGATATTGAAACACACAAAGATGATTCGAAAATCGCATCATCGATATTAACTGTTGTTAAAGAATTATCATTGGATGAATTATGTAATGCAGGGGCCGATTATATCCTGAATAATGTAACTAATACTAATACTGAAACTAATACCGGTTACCGATCTGCTGCTATTAATACAGGGGATAAATCTGCTGCTACTAATACAGGTCGCCAATCTGTTGCTACTAATACCGGGGATTATTCTGCTGTTACTAATACCGGTTACCAATCGGCTGCTACTAATACTGGGGCTTATTCTGCTGCTACTAATACTGGAGATCAATCTACTGCTACTAATACAGGTTATCAATCTGTTGCTACTAATACAGGAGATCATTCGGCTGCTACTAATACCGGTGGCCGATCTGTTGCTACTAATACAGGTTACCGATCTGCTGTTACTAATACTGGTTACCGATCTGTTGCTACTAATACCGGGGATTATTCTGCTGTTACTAATACTGGTTACCGATCTGTTGCTACTAATACCGGGGATTATTCTGCTGCTACTAATACCGGTTACGAATCGACTTCTAGTGTCGAAGGAGTAAATTCGGTTGCAATGTCGACTGGTAAGAATGGCAAAGCTAAAGCTTCTCTAGGGTCAGCAATAGTGCTTTGTTATTATAATGATGATATGGTCTTGTTGGATTTGAAAACAGGGGTTGTAGGGAGGAATGGGATTCTCCCAGATATTTGGTATACTTTGGACAAAAACGGTAATTTTACAGAGGCTGAAAATGTTTAAATATCATAAAGATGGTGATTTACCAATAGGCAGCGAGATTTTTGTATATGGGTCAAATTTGGCTGGTATTCATGGTGCAGGGGCAGCTAAAGTAGCAATGAATTTATTCGGCGCAAAATGGGGAAATGGCAAACCTGGAATTGTCGGATTGAGTTATGCAATACCTACTAAAGATGAAAGAATAGAATCATTAAGTTTGGATAGGATTTCTCCATTCGTTTATGATTTTGTGTCATTCACGAAGAGCCACCCTTGTATAGAGTTTTTCTTGACAAGAGTGGGATGCGGTTTGGCAGGATTTGCAAATAATGATATCGCCCCATTATTTAAGGGTGTTGGAGAGAATTGTAATATACCAGAAGAATGGAAAAGGTGGTTATAAATTTGATTTGATTAGAAATAACAAATATAATATATTGTAATTAATAAGGAGAGAAAATTGACAAAAGAAATTATTGTACCAACATCACCAGCAGATCAAAAGAAGATTCTTGATGCAGTAAAAGAGGCTGATAATTCATTGGTTCGTATTGATGCAGAAAAAGACCAAATCAAAGCTATTATCGAAGACATAGCGGAATCGTTTGAGGGGTTAAATAAAAAATATATCCGGAAATTAATTACAACATATCACAAACAGAACATTGATAAGTTGTCTGTAGAAAACGATGACTTTCAAGAATTATATCAAGCAATCGTAAAGTAATATTATGGATAAAGCATCTACTGAAAAAGGCAGAGAGAGGTTAAACACAAAGGAGAAGTTTCCCGAGTTTAATCTTATCGACTACAATATATCTTTGCTCAGGAATCTCAATTTCTATTCTATAGAGATCGAAGACAACAAACGGAAAAAAGAATGGGCAATTGCATATTGGAAATCAGAAAATAAAAACGTTACTGGCTTTGCTAGAATATCAGATGGGTATTTTTCTACTGTAGGTGCGGTCTCTCATATGATTAAATATCGTGAGCTACCGTTAGAGATTAAAGAAGTATCTTTCTTAGACAAGAAATATACCGAATTTAAACGGATAGTAGAAGCATTAAAAACCGAAGAAATAGATTCTGTTGTGCATGAAAAGTCTAAAGAGGAAAAGATTAACGATGAATTCAATACCCATATTGCCGAATTTGAGGCTGGATTGGATATGTTTTTTTCTGGTAAACAATTCGATTCTAAATCTTATCTTATTAAGAATAATGTTAAACCAGGAATGACCAAGGCAATTGCTGAGTTTTTTAAACCAGAATTAAAATTAATTAAGTCAATACCAACCAGTAAAGACGAACAATTAATAGAAGGTTATTCGTTTCTCAGCCGCAGGCAATTAGATAAATATGCAACATATATTCAGAACCTAATTAGTTCATGCGAAGTTGCATCCGCTATTAATAAAGCATCACGCAAACCAAGAGCAACTAAGGTAAAATCTCCTATTGAATTGGTGAAGAACGCTAAATACATGGTTAGTGAAGAACATACTAAATTGAAATCAGAACATCCATCAAAAATAGTGAATGCGACAGAAGTTTGGTTATATAACGCAAAAACTCGCAGATTATTCAAATATGTTGCATTGCCAGGATTAACATTGTCGGTTAAGGGAACGACTATCATTAACATGGATGCTGAAAAATCAGGAGGTAAAATTATCAGAAAACCTGATTCACAATTGGATGGTATTCAAAGTATGACCAGTAGACCAATCACTAAGATATACAATGAAATAAAAGGTACCGAAAGTTCAGCAGTCGGTAGATTAAACGAAGATACTATTATCGTGAAGTGTTTCTAAAAAGGAGAAGTTAATATGGCATTTAATGCAGAAACAAGAGCAAAAGCACAAGCGACCATTGAGGCAAATAAAGCAGCTAAAAAGGCAGCATTATTAAATCAACAGGCCACACAAAACCCCACATGTGGAGATATCCCTGCCAAGCTGTCTGATGAGAATGTATGGATGCAGGGGCTAATTGCTGGAATGCGTAGTCGGGAATGTAAACATGCTTCAGATGTTAAAGATTCAGTGGATATTGCAGATGAAGTTCTCGCCCAATACAAGGCAAAATTCAAGTGAAAATCTTAGTAGATTTCTCCCAGCTAATAATTTCATCAGTAGCAGTCCATGCAGATGAACTTAAAGGTGGGGACGCTAAAGATTTCATCAGACATATAACATTGAATCAGCTTTTAGCACTGAAAAAGAGGTTTTCAGGCCAATTGATTCTTTGTTGTGATTCTAGGTGGTATTGGAGAAAAGACGAATTTCCTGCATATAAAGGGCATCGCAAACATAGAAAAGATACCGGTTTCCTAGATTGGAAAATGGTATATGAGTGCATCAATGATATCAAAGCGGAAATGAAAGAAAGTTTCCCATATACTCTTCTCGAAGTAGAAGGTGCTGAGGCCGATGATATTATTGCTACTTTGATAAAATATTTTGATACGAATGATTTGGTTATTAATGGATTGATCGAAGAATCAGAGAAGATAATTATTGCATCTACTGATGGTGACTTTGCTCAATTATTGAAATACAAAAACGTTCAACAATGGAATAATGTCAAGAAGTCAATGGTAAACTGCATCAATCCAAATCATTATCTGATAGAACATATCTGCTCGGGTGATGATGGGGATAATGTACCGAATATAATGACTGGTGATTGGTGGGCCATCGATCGAGCTAATAATGTGAAGACAAGAGCAAATGCATTCAAGAAATCAAGAATGCTTAGTTTTTTGTCCCTAGGTTATGGTGCATGTGCAAATGAAGAAGAACAGCGAAATTATAAGCGGAATGAGAAATTAATAGATTTATCTTTGATACCACAAAAAATCTCAGATAAAATATTAAAAGAATATATCGATTATAAAATTTGTGGAAATAAACAAACAGTATTTAATTATCTAAATGCTCATAGGATGAAACTTCTTATGGCATCATCGCAAGACTTTTAAGGAGATAAAATGGCAACGTTAAGAAAGATTCATGCGTTTGAACAATTGGCAGAAATCGAGGCCGAGCAGAATGTATTCAAGAAGCAAGAATTGTTAAAAGAGTATGGGGCAAAGTCCCCATTAAACTATCTGCTGTCTTTGAATTTCCGAGATGATATTAAGTTGGACGTTCCGGAAGGGATGCCTCCTATGGATGTAAAAGATATGGATTCACATACTCATCCAGATTTTCAAGGATTGTTGGGTGCTGGTATTAGTAGACTTCAACACTGTACATTTCAAAGTGATTTGAAGAAATTTAAAAAAGAACAATTATTTTATGAGGTGTTGATTAATTGCCCATTGAAAGATGCTGAAATTTTGTGTTCTGCTAAAGACAAATCTTTGGTAGAATTGTTCCCTTCGATCACCGCAGAATTGGTCAAAAGTTGTTTCCCTGTGTATGTTAGCTAACATGTCACCTGAAGACTTTTTGGTGTGGTTAGATGGATTTCTTTTTCTTAGTAATATATCTGATAATGAGAAATGTATTATTAGAGATAAAATGAAATGTATTACATATCTCTATCCGCCACAATCAATATATATAACAGAAAAACCATCAGAAAAAACATATCCTCATTGGGTATTGGGAGCATTCATTGAAAAGTAAATGGATAAAAATGTATCTGGATATTGCTCAACGTATATCAGAAGAATCTCATGCCATCCGTCTGAAGGTGGGAGCTGTCTTCGTATCAGAAGATGGAGTGATGTCTACTGGTATAAATGGATTACCTCCAGATGGATCAAATGAATGCGAACATAAGATATATGATAAATTCGCTAAATCGACATTAGACCACTATGATTTTATTCGGTTATTGCCATATGAAGACGAACATGGTAGGTATAGATTAGTAACAAAAGACGAAACCTCTCATGCTGAGGAGAATCTTTTTTCGAAATTAATGCGCCAAGGAGTATCTACATATGGTGGTTCTATTTTCTTGACCCACTCGCCATGTATAAATTGTGCAAAAATAATTATTGGTGCAGGCATCAAAAGCGTTTATTTCTCGAATAATTATGGTACACAAGCCGGGCCTGCTTGGTTGTCTGCTAATGGTGTTTTTGTTAGACATTTTAATATGGAGGTTAACAGTGCCGACTTATGATTATTTTTGTAGTTCATGCGAAAAGGTATGGGAGGCATTCCATACTATAGCAAATAGGAAAACACCCGAGGATATTCCATGCCCACATTGTATGTGTGATACAGTTAAACAGACTATAGTACACACCAATTTATCAGTTAGCCATGTAAGCGAGACATCAAGGGCATTCAAAAAATTAAACAACAGTAAATTTTCTGAGAAGATGAATCAAATACATCAAAGCACGCCAGGATCACAAATGGACAAAACATCAAGTATAGTACACGTCAAATAATGTTTACCCATAATCCATTACCAAGATTAAACATTGATCGTTTGGATTATGATACTGGTAGGAGATATCTAACCCCTGAAGGATATCAGTACGAAAGCGTTACTACATGGCTTGGTAGAATATCGGATGATACATGGTTAAAAGAATGGTATGCAAGAGTAGGAGAAAAAGAGGCAACAAAGATATCAACTAGAGCCGCTGAAAGAGGCACTAGGCTACACGAAAATGTAGAACGGTACTTAAACAATACCGAAGTTGATATTTCAACATTGAATATGCTAGATAAGAGCTTATTCTTACCGTTTAAATCCCATTTAGATGGTCATGTAGATAATATACGATGTATAGAATATCCATTATATTCTGATATATTGAAGCTTGGTGGTTCCATAGACTTATGTGCTGACTACGATGGTGTTATTTCCACAATAGATTTTAAGACATCCAAAGATCGGAAAAATAAAGCAGATATAACAAATTACTTTCTTCAGACTACAATTTATACCGTTATGTTAGCCGAGAGATACAAAATCACAACTAATAAATTAGTAATAATCATAGCATTGGACTGGGAAAATAAAGTTCAAGTATTTGAGGAAGACCCCAAAAAATGGATTCGACCACTTATGGAATTAATCAAAAAACATCCACCGAAAGTAATAACATGACTAGACTAGAAAAAGAAAAAGAAAAAGGGTTTGATGATTCTCCCACTTTAAGTATAGAACTATTATTTGGCGAAGTGAACGACGAAAATGCTGAAGATATTTGTAGGTGGATATTGGCTTGTAATTTTGGGCAGAATAAACCACAGATGATGAATCTTATTATCAATAGCGAAGGTGGCTCTTTGACATCTGCATTTTCCATTATAGATTGCATGAATAGTTCGATTATACCTATTAGGACTATTGGGCTTGGTCAAATATGCAGTGCAGGACTTATGATATTTTTAGCAGGTACAAAAGGAGAACGGATTCTTACTCCTAATACATGTATTCTAAGTCATCAATATCATTATGGGTCATCTGGTAAACATCATGAACTTGTAGCAATACAAAAAGAATTTGGTTTCACTTTCGAAAGACAATTGAATCATTATGTAAAACGTACTGGATTGAAGGCTGCCGATGTCAAGAAATATTTGCTCCCACCAGAAGATGTTTTCTTGAACGCAGAAGAAGCACTTAAATATGGTATTTGTGATAAAGTTGCATTAATTTGACTTTTAATTTGCTCCCTGTATAATAACGATATCGATTAATCAGGAGCAAAACATGACAACAAGAGAACTTATTGAAAACGATGTCGCAAATGGAGTATACGATAACCAATATGCTCAATTTATTATTGAAAACTGTGGTGGTGATCGTATCATCTGCAATGGTTCAACTTTAACTGAAGCACAAGAATCAGGCTATTTACTTGATGCTTTTGTCGATTCCCTGATGTAATTTCAACAACGATTAATAGTTGACTTTGAAGCGGTTGATTATGGTATAATTGGAGATTGTAATGAGTAAAACTATATTGTCTATATTGGGGGAATTGGGCGCCACATCCTCTATCACGGAAAAAGTCGCAATCTTGGGAAACGAAAAGAATAATGCTACATTGAAACAGGTGTTCCAAGCAGCATATAATCCGATGATTTCTTATTACATTAAGAAAATCCCCAATAATATTCCTAAAGGACTACCATCGACGGTTCTGTTATCACAAGCGATAACATCTTTGTCTGTATTATCATCAAGAGAACTTACTGGTAATGCCGGTATACAATATCTCACCAACATTTTAAATCAGTTACATCAAGATGATGCTACCGTTATAGAACGTATTATTGAACGTGACCTCCGATGTGGGACATCAGATACCTTGGCATCGCGGGTTTGGCCAGGTCTTGTACCAACATTCGATGTTATGCTTGCTCATAAAGACATTTCAGGTATCAAATATCCTGCATTTGCCCAAATAAAATCGGATGGCGCTCGTTGTCATATGAGTTTACAGGCTGGTAAAGCTGTTGCATTCTCTCGAAGCGGTAAGGAAATTGTTTTGCGTGGTGTATTCGATTATGCTTTGCGAAAAATGGTAAATGAAGGCGAGACCTTGGATGGCGAGTTGATCGCAGTTAAAGATGGTAAAGTTCTTGATAGGAAAACTGGCAATGGTATTATAAACAAGGCGATCAAAGGTACTATTTCAGAAGATGAAGCAAAAATGCTGGTGTTTGCATCATGGGATATTGTCGATTTTACTTCCACTATTCCATATAACAAACGGATAGAACGGCTGACTAAAATGGCAGATTCGAAAAATAGCAATATTTGGGTTTTACAAACATCTATAGTTAATAATGAATTAGAAGCAACATCATTTTTCGAACAGTGTTTGGCTGCCTGTGAAGAAGGTGCTATGATTAAGAACACAAATTCTTTTTGGGTACCAAAACGCAGTAAAGATATAGGTAAAATGAAAGCAGAAGAAGTAGCCGATTTGAAGATTGTCGGATTGAAAGAAGGTACAGGTAAATTTGTTGGGATGCTTGGTGCATTCGAATGCGAAACCTCAGATGGTAAACTTCAAGTGAATGTTGCTGGGATGTCCGATGCATTGCGTAAAGAATTCTGGGATGTTAAAATGATTGGTAGAGTGATTGAGGTAATTTACAACCAACTTATAACAGATAAAAAGACCGGTATGAGTAGTTTGTTTCTTCCTAGATTTCATGGGCTACGCGAAGATAAATTTGTAGCTAATACTATCGGTGAGTTGAAATGACATTTGGTCTAACTTACGATGATTTTTTGTACTGTGAATCCATAGGGATAATTATGCCAAACACACAACCCCATAAAGAAGGTTCTTGTAATAATGAAACTGCTAAAATTGGCATGAAATTCGATACCGGTAAAATTGAATGGGATTTGATGCCAATAGAGGCGATGGAGGAAGTAATTCAGGTAATGATGTATGGGTCTAAGAAATACGCCAAGAATAATTGGAAGTTTGTAGAAGACCATAAAGTACGATATTACAATGCAGCTATGCGACATTTATTTGCATGGCAAAATGGGCAAACATCAGACCCAGAAACTGGATTTAATCATCTTGCACATGCTATGTGTTGCATATTATTTTTGTTGGCTAGGAAAAATGAAGATCAACTTAAAGACCCACTATAATCGAGATTAAAATGGATATAATTTCAAATGATGCATCTTTAAGATTTACAGAACAAGGATAAGGATATGGTGAGTAAAAACGACATAACCGGAGATGATATTAAATCAAAACATAATACAGATGAATATTCTTCTGGTTGGGATTTGATCTGGGGTGATAGACAAGGAAAAACGACATCTTCACGCGAACCAGACATCGAATTAGAAATTTCTAATCCTAATAAAGAGGATTTGAATACACAATAGATACGATTTACAATATATGACAAATACGAGGTAATCATGAGCAATTTTTACATATATAGTAAAGTCTTAGGCAACTCTATCTTATACCGAGGATATGAGGGTGAGAAACAGATATGCGAAAAACGCGAATTCTCCCCTACTCTTTTCGTTCCAAGCAAAACCCCATCATCTGAATGGAATTCTCTTTATGATAATATCCCATTGGATCCTGTTGTTTTTGGTGATATAAAAGAAGCAAAAGAATTCATAAAAACATATGAAGATGTGCAAGGCATCGAAGTACATGGATTTCAGAAATTCGAATATGCATATATCAATCAGGAATTCCCAAAAGAAGTCGAATATGACATATCAAAGGTCAATATTTTAACATTGGATATTGAGGTCGTTTCTGATGGGGAAGAAGGAGACGATGAATCATTTCCTGATATTCAATCTGCATCGACTCCAATAGTATTGATTTCTTATCATTCATCCAAAACAAATAAAACTGTTGTTCTTGGATTGAAGCCATACGAGAATCAAAAAGAAGATGATTTCCAGTATATAGAATTCACTTCTGAAAAGGAACTTCTAAAACATTTTATTTGTTTTATTCAATCGTCTAAACCAGACATTGTTACAGGGTGGAACATAGACCAATTTGACATACCATATATCATCAATCGGATTATTCGGTTGTTCGATGAAAACATGGCAAAGAAGCTCTCTCCATTCAATTATATTAGAGAAAAGCCTCTTCTTATTAGAGGAAAAACGGTTCAGACATATGAAGTATATGGGCTGATAACTCTTGATTTACTTGAGTGTTATAGAAAATTTGGGTCTTATAACAAAAAAGAATCATATGCTCTTGGTTTTATTGCTCAGGAAGAACTTGGGAAAACAAAATCTGAACTTCCGGGGCTGTCATTCCGCGATAATTACAACAATTTTTTTCAGAAATTTGTCCAATATTCTGCAATTGATACTATTCTTGTAAAGAAACTAGACGAAAAACTGAAACTAATCGAATTGATGTTCACTATTGCATTTATGTATAAGTGTAATCTAAATGATGTTTACAAAACAGTAGTACCATGGGAAGTATTCATATTTAACCATTTGCATTCTAAGAAGATACCAATACCACCAAGACGCAATGGTATGGTCGGTGAAGTAGAAGGAGCATGGGTTAAAACTCCTATTGTAGGTATGCATGGTTGGACTATGTCCTTCGACTTCAATGCTTTGTATCCAAACATAATTTTCCAATGGAATATCTCCCCTGAGACATTTGTACCAGCCGAATTTGATGTCAAAGTTGCCGATTTTTTGAATATTACTACAGATGGTATGTTGGCTGGCGGACATGCAAGAAAAAACGATTTTTCCATTGCAGCAAACGGTTCTTTATATCGGAAAGATAAATTTGGTTTCTTGGCTGAACTAGTTAATATCTGTATGAGTAGCAGAAAAATAGCAAAAAAAGAAATGATTAATTTGGAAAAAGAATTTGCAATGTCTGGTAATAAAGCATTGCTTCCTAAAATATCTTCACTTGATGCTAAACAGAAAGCATTAAAGGTGGCAGCTAATTCTGTCTATGGTGCAATCGGAAACGAAGGTTTCATGTTCTACGAATATCGTATAGCTGAAGCAATTACATTGACAGGACAATTGTCAGATTTGCACCTTGCTAAGACGTTCAATATAAAGATTAATAAGATCATGAAAACAGTGAATACCGATTATGTGCTATATGGTGACACTGATAGTCTTCTTATTGATTGCCAGCCAATTGTAGACAAATTCATGCCTGGAAAAACAAGAGACGAGATTGTTAAATTCCTCGATAAGTTCGGTGAAGATGTGGCTCAACCAATAATAAATGACTCTGTTGATACAATTTTTAATCAAATGAATTGTAAGACTAAAGTGATGAATAGTAAAAGGGAAGCAATTGCATCAAAGGCTATTTTCATCGCAAAAAAGAAATATGCAATGTACGTTCATAATTCAGAAGGAATTGCGTATAACCCACCCAAAATAAAGGCTATGGGATTAGAGATAGTAAGATCATCAACCCCTCAATGGTGTAGAAAGAAATTGAAAGATAGTCTACAGATGATATTTGAGACATCAGAAGAAGAATTTAGGGAGAATTTTAAGAAGATAGAATTAGAGTTTAAAGAGCAACCGCCCGATGTTATAGCATTTCCAAGAGGCATAAGCGATATAGACAAATATGTTGAAAACGGTAAACTCAAAAAGGGTGCTCCTATTAATGTTAGAGCAGCGTTTTTATATAATGAACATACTAAGAAACTTATTGGGTGCCCTCAAATACAGAATGGTGATAGAATAAAATTTCTTTACATGAAATTACCAAATCCCATTAGAGAAAATATATTTGGTTTCCCAGTTGGACAAACAATACCTAAGGAATTAAAGTTAGAGAAATACGTTGATTATGATACTCAATTTTTCAAAACATTTGAATCTCCATTGAAGGCATTAACAGATGCCGCTGGGTGGAAATTACGTGAAGTTAGCACATTAGAAGGATTTTTCTAATGACCAAAACAATGATACACTAGAAGAAAACTAATAAATAAAATATGGCACGGATACCATGTACAAATCAACCGGAATAAAATAGGAGTAAATATGTCAAAAACAATCAAAGCATGGGAGCCACAAAGCGTATGTGGTGTGACCATTGAACTGGCGTTAATCGATGATGAATTTTATAATGTTGGCCTAGTAGTATTCCTTGATGGTGGTAAAGAAAATAACAAAGGCACATATGATAAAACATTTTGTGTTATCACTGGTATATGCGAAGAAGATAAAGATTATGCTATCGCAATGTCTATTCAGGCTGTTCACATTCTATTTCCAGGTATGCTTAATAATATAGCATTCGTTATATCTACAGAAGGAAAAATCGAAGAGGAAATCGATTTAGATAATTGGATAAACGACCATAAAGTAGAAGATAAACCAAAAGCAATAGTCGAACCAAAACCAACAATACACTAAGGATTATAATGAGCTTATTAGACAAATTAAAAGCTGCTGGTTCTATTAAAGCAGAAACCATTGCGGAATCTAGTTTCTTTGTACCAAAAGCAATAGTACAAACACTAATACCGATTATCAATGTAGCATTCACAGGTACACTCGATGGTGGGCTTGTATCTGGACTTACTTGTATTGCTGGCCCATCTAAACACTTCAAATCTAATCTAGGTCTCGTGGCTATTAAAGCATACATGAACAAATTCCCAGAGGCAATTTGCCTGTTCTATGATTCTGAATTCGGTATTACTCCCGAATATCTTGCTGCTCATGGTATAGACACAACCAGAGTGGTGCACCTTCCGATAGAACATATCGAACAACTTAAATTTGATATTGTCAAAAAACTTGATGAGATAAAAAAATCCGATAAAGTTATTATTTTTATTGATTCTATTGGCAACTTAGCGAGTAAAAAAGAAGTAGAAGATGCTGCCGATGGTAAAAGTGTTGGGGATATGACACGAGCAAAAACACTGAAAAGTCTTTTTAGAATTATCACTCCTCATCTCACTCTAAAGGATATTCCTTGTATTGCAGTTAACCACACATATGAAACTCAGGAAATGTATAGCAAACAAGTAGTTAGTGGTGGTACTGGTATAATGTATTCGAGTAATAACGTTTGGATTATTGGCCGTTCTCAAGAGAAAGAGGATAAGGATATTGTTGGATATAATTTCACTATAAATGTAGAGAAGTCGAGATTTGTTAAAGAGAAAAGTAAATTGGTATTTCAGGTTAGGTTCGATGGTGGAATTGACAAATATTCGGGTCTTCTTGATCTCGCTTTGGAATCTGGACACGTCAAAAAACCAAGCAATGGGTGGTATGCTAAGGTTGACACAGATACTGGTGAAATCTCGGTAGATAAATTTCGAGAAGCTGATACTCATAATAGAGAATTTTGGTCATCTATTTTGAAAGACCAAAAATTCTATGATTTTGTTAAAGACAAATATAAATTAGCTGTACATCAAATTCAACCAGATAATGAAAATGATTAGAATTTAGCAATCACAAAAGAAACATAACTACAACCATAAACACAAATATAGGAAAACCATGATTAAGTTAAATGAATGGGTAGAAATACTACCAAACGAAATTAAAGGATTTCAAACTATTAAAATAATCAAAGGGGAGTTTATTGATATCGAGTTTGTATATGGTAGTGTTGCATTTGAGGAATCTAATACAGACGAAGCGCACATGAAATTTGAATTTGATGTCCTTAAAGGAGACCCATCAAATAATATGGCAGGTTTCGAAAAATTGACTGGTGATATATTACTCTCTATTATAGATGACCAACTTGCAAACAATGAAGTTGTTTATTCTGGAGGAGTTGATGGGTCTAAACAATAAAGATACTATCGTTATACAGTCTGGTTTGGATGTGAGTTTTCATGGGACAGTATTAAATGTTGATATCTCAGGGAGTGCTGATTGAAAGTAGAACGCATTATTATGGAGAATTTACTTCACTCGGAAGTTTACTTTCGTGCTGTAGTTCCACATCTACACGAAGAATATTTTGATAGTAGAGTAGAAAAGGTATTATTGAAATTCATCAAAGCGTTTGGTGATAAACATAATAAATCACCAAATCAAAAAATTCTCAATTTGATGTGTAAAGAATATACTGGATTTTCTCAAGATGAATATGAGGAAGCAAAGGAATATGTCGATGGATTGACTGGTAAGGAAGAAAACAACGATTGGTTGATTGAACGAACAGAGAAATTTTGCAAAGATAAAGCAGTTTACAATTCGATAATGCAAGCGATTAATATCATCGAGGGGAAAGACGATAAACTCAATAAAGAAGCAATACCATCTATTCTTCAAGAAGCATTATCTGTCTCATTTGATAAATCTGTTGGCCATAGTTTCTTCGACGATGCTGAATCGAGGCATGATTTTTATCATTTGAAAGAAGATAGAATACCCTTTAGGCTAACTTATTTCAATAAAATAACAAAAGGTGGTATACCCAGAAAAACACTTAATTGTGTTTTGGCTGGGGTCAATGTCGGCAAATCTCTTTTTCTTTGTGATTACGCTGCCAGTTCCCTATATCAAGGATTTAACGTTCTTTATATAACCTTGGAAATGGCAGAAGAGAAGATTGCAGAACGAATAGATTGTAATTTACTTGATTGTGAAATAGATCAACTATTCAAATTGAATAAGGGCGATTTTATTGATGGTATAAAGAGCATTGAAGCAAAAACTCATGGTAAATTGGTAATCAAAGAATATCCCACAGCAGGCGCCCATGTTGGTCATTTCAGAGCATTATTGGAAGAGTTGAAAATAAAACAAAATTTTACCCCTGATGTTATATGTGTAGATTATGTTAATATTTGTGCCTCACAAAAATTGAAAATGAGTGGTGGGGTTAATTCATATCAATACGTCAAATCGATCGCTGAAGAATTGCGTGGTCTGATGGTAGAATACAACTGTGTCGGCTTCACTGCTACACAAGTAACACGCGGTGGATTCGGGGATTCGGATTTCGATATGACCGCAACATCAGAAAGTTTTGGTTTGCCTGCAACATTAGATTTTCTATTTGGTCTTATCAGAACAGAAGAGTTGGATGGTATGGGCCAACTCATGATAAAACAATTAAAGTCTAGGTATAATGATCCGAATTATTTTAAAAAATTCCTAATCGGTATAGAGATTAAAAAATTTAAATTATATAATGTTGAAGAAGCGCAACAGGGACAGTTATATGATGCAGGTACTACAGATAAAGACACTAGTTCTATTGATATCGGTAGAAATTTCGATGGGTTAGATTTTAGTTGACATTTAATTTTTCTTCAGTATAATTCAACTTATCTGATTAAAACAAGGAGAACATGATATGATTGACCAATACGATTACGACGATTACTGCGACAAGGATCCAATTGAACATATTAGTGATGACGATTTTGGTGATTTTTATGTTGAGCAAGAAGATTTGCGCTCACGGGCGGCTAACGTTCAAATTGAGCTTGAATGATAGGTTGTGCGGCACGGACTACGGAGGGAATGATGACAGAATTAGACTATTGGGAAGAATGTTTATCGGACGGTGCTTACGAATGTGAGCTTGTGATTTCAAGCGAACAGCTAACCGCGCTTGCAGAAAGCGTAAAGATAGGGCATGAACATTACGGGATGGCGTTTTACTCTCCACCTTCCAGTGACCGTTTTAAAGATATTGAACGCGAATGGAAAACGAAATTAGCGGCACTCCAAGGTGAACTTGATACTTATCAAAGAAACGCTGAGATTGCCATTAAGAAAGCATTAGGGCAGCGTAGCAATGATTCTGTTTCGATTGGCGCTTACGGAGAAGTGTTTTTGAATGGAGGTAGGACTGAGCAAATTCAGTGACTCACAACGTGGAGTTGAGCGGGCGCATAAATGATTGTTGAGAAAACATATCACGCTTCAGGCGCGTCCTGCTTGAGCGAAAGGTTATAACACACATGAGTTACACACTGACAGAAACAGGCAAGACGCTGACCGAAACGCGAGAAGGCGTAACGATGCCAGCTGATTATAGCTTTGCGAACGTGAACGAGTTTGTGCATGGGTGGGGGACACGCATTACGAAGATTTGCAGTATCTGTGCCTCGGCATGGTGACCCACATTGAGAAGATGCAACGTGGGGAATTTATATGCCAGAAATGTGGGCTGAGAAAAGACAGCGTGCATGATGGTGATTTTTATGTTTATCAAGAAGATTGAGGCAAGACTGATGAAGATTAGAGCATATTCTGATATGCATTTGGATCATTATGCATATGCGTTCACCCAAACAAGAAAGATAAACCTAGGAGAAATGATTCGGCCAAATTTTTGGTATCCAGAAATCCTTCCTGATGAAAAGGATACTATTCTTATCCTTGCAGGAGACCTTTGGATTGGTACTAAGTTCATAGAATTCGCTGGCTTCTCGTGGATTCAAGAAATGAGCAATAGATTTAAACAAGTATTAATAGTCCTTGGAAACCACGACTATTGGCCTCAAGGCGATCTATCTATTTTAAACGGAGCTGACAAATGCAATGGTCTCCTCCAAGATATGTGTATTTTTAATGTCCAAGTATTAGATTGTGATACTGTGGAAATTGATGATGTGTTATTTATTGGTGCGACCCTTTGGACTGATATGTATAAATCTGATCCACTGTCTATGCATAATATGCCTCAATTTATGAATTATGATGGTAAAATTGCGTATTCTACTGGAGCAAATGGCGCATGGGAAAGATTCACAAGTATTAAATGGGTATCAATTCATTGTAGACACCGTGACTATATTCGATTAGTGTCAGAACAGAATCCGAATAAGAAGATAGTGGTTGTGACACATCATATTCCATTGAGATTTTTGGGAGACCCACTATATGCAAATGACAATACTACTTCGTATTATGTTAGTGATTTATCTGAATTGATTTTGGATAATCCACAGATTAAATTATGGGTGTGTGGACATTCTCATGTCGATAATGACGAAATGTTTGGTGAGTGTCGCATGTATATGAATCCGGTTGGATATCAAGGAGAATATAGAGAACAAAATAATTTAGTAAAACATGAAATATTGGAATTGACATGAAGTCTGTTATCTACCTAGATATGGATGGCGTCCTGGCAGACTTCGAAGGTTGGGCCAATAATGAATTTAGTGATTGGAAGGCTGAAATTAATAAACCTGGATGGGGGGCATTCGATAATTGCCAAAATTTATTTCTTGAATTGCCCCTCATGTGTGGTGCGTTGGAATTATATGATGCATGTGTTAATATTACGCAAGATATTAACCAAGTACAAATTTTAACAGCGTTACCAAAAAGTGGAATCATTCCACTTGCGGCGCAACATAAAATCGAATGGGCTAGAAAGAATATACACCCAAACATCAGAGTAAATTTCGGGCCACATGCTCAACATAAACAATATCACCAGAGACATGAAGACGATTTGTTGATTGATGATATGGAAATTAATATTTCTCAGTGGCTCGGTGTAGGTGGATATGGTATTTTGCATACAGATTGGTATAGTACACAGAAACAATTATATAAGTATGAAAATAAAACTAGGAGATTATAATGAATATTGAGAAAATGCTTTTATTGCATACCGAATTTGCCCGTATATGTGCGATGGCTAAAGAGAAAAATGTGCCAATATCACGGTTATGCCGCTGGCGCAAAGAGGCATTAGATGTTTGGCAAGAAAAAGTTACTGATATCGGCAACTTTTTCCATATTGATGAGACGGTGTATGCATTCGCGGTTAATGTTTTGAATGATAACCCATTATTCCCTGGGGACGAATTATTTTCTCCTTTGGTATCTGATGTATCTAGGCGGCTTATTGTCGCTGAAAAACAAACTGCTCCTAGTCATGTGACAATGACAGATGGTGGAATGTTTAGATTAGAAAATCTCACTTGGGAGAGACTGCTACCAAAAGTCCCAGCAGGATTCTATCTATGGGAAGGGGTATTACCTAAAAACGTTAATTCTCTCAATGATCTTGAGTTGTTATACCACGGCGATAAAATATTTGCATATACGCAGTTGCCGAAGAAAAGTCACCTTAAAATACTCAATTCTGTTAATGGTACACAAGTGTACTGTGATGAATTTGAGATTTGTTATAATGTTGGTCTGTGTCTTTGGGAGGTATATATGTATTACAATAATACATATAAATTCATTGGTTCATATCCTTCTTTACATGAGGCAATACTACAAGGGAGAAGAATCTGTGAGTAATGATTTGGCGATATTCAATAGGCAACATATAATGATTGATATAGAGACCATTTCGACTGCACCCAATGCGGCTATTCTATCAATCGGTGCTGTTAAGTTCACATTTGAAAATGGTCTAGGCGATGAATTCCTTGTCAACATTGACCCGAAATCATCAGTATCGAGAGGATTACATGTCGATAAGGATACGGTTGAATGGTGGAAAACTCAACCAAAAGAAGCAAGAGACGCATGGAAGATAGACCCACAACCATTAGAGGTTGCCATTAATAGATTGATTGATTTCGTTGGTAAAGATAAAAAGCAATTGCTTTGGTGCCAGGGATTATCATTTGACTTCCCAATTATCAAATCGTCATGCAAATCGTGTGATATTGCATGGCCAACACCATATTGGCAAGAAATGGATTCCCGTACTATTTTCACTTTGCTTGGCATCCGCAATGATAAAATCAGAAAGACACAAGACGGCAATCATACTGCATTGGCAGACGCAAAATCACAGACGTTGAGTTTAATAAAAGCATTTACGTAGGGTATTTGACTGGTGGTATTCCTACCAGTATAATTATCATATTACATAAAGGAACCACATGAAAACAGATAAAGAATTGGGCAAAAAAATACATAATTATTTGATATCTTTAGGAATAGAAACACCTATGGATAAAAAATCGACATATCCTGTTGATGATGATTATAAAATAGGACAAATAACACATCATATTAGTAAGATTATGGGCGTTTTAGAATTGGACTTGTCTGATGATTCTTTGAGTGATACTCCAAATAGAGTGGCGAAAATGTACGTGAATGAGATATATCGTGGACTCAATTATAACAATTTCCCTAAAATAACTACCATCGAAAATAAAATGGATGCTGGTATGGTCGTAGAAAAGAACATAAAATCAATGAGTTCCTGTGAACATCATCTAATCACAATAGATGGTTCTGCATGTGTTGCATATATTCCAAACAAAAAAGTTATTGGTCTTAGTAAATTAAATCGTATAGTGGACTTTTTCTCTCGTAGACCACAAGTTCAAGAAAGATTAACTAATCAGATTTGGTACACTCTTTCATATCTTCTCGGCACAGAAGATATAGCTGTATATTTGGATGCTGTCCATTACTGCGTTCGTTCTCGTGGGATAGAAGATGCTAATAGTTCAACCATAACAAATAAATTGGGTGGGTCATTTAAAACAGATCCTGCATGCCGAGCAGAATTTATGTCTATTGCGAGGTCAATGTAATGAAGCCTCCAATTTATTTCCCGGCAATTTCTTGTACAACTACCGGATATCTTACCGATGCTGATGATATTCTTATTGGTGGTGTAAATAGACCATGTTCACCAAGGTTTTTTAACTCCAATGAAGAATCATATTATAAACACCCATATCTTTTGATATCTGCTGCGCATCATTTCAAGAAATGTCCTAATATCAGGGAAGAACTTCGTATTAGCAAAGACACAAAAGTGTTTATAGATTCTGGTGGACATCAATTGGCGACCGGTGTTGTGTCTCATAAAAATTACAATAGCAAAATTGCATTGGAGTGGTCAGAGAAAAACGGTGATATTTTTCCTATTTTAGACCACCCAGTTACTCCTGGATGTAATGTACAAGAACGATTGGAAATATCTGGGAAATCCGCCACATATTATTCTGATAATAGAAGCGTAAAAGGAACACAAATTTTAAATGTGGTATCATCGTCAAATATTGGGGGGAGTGAAGTTTGGTATGATGGTATGAAGCATTTCCCTCTTGATGGTTGGGCGCATGGTGGACATCGAGGAAATATAACTCCTATTATACAAACGTTTCTTCATCTTGGAAATAATGGTGAATTTAATCGTGGATATACCGTACCATATCATATTTTTGGTGTATCTTCACAGATTGCATTTATCTATTTTGCGGTGATGCAATTAGAAGCAAATAGATTGGGTTGGGATGTTCAGATAATGAGCGATAGTTCATCATTCCAGATTACCTTAGGACACGGTGGCTTTATGTTGTTTGCTTCTTATACAGGTATTCAAGCTATCAGGATGTCAAACAAATTCGACTATACTAAATTGACATCGGGTGCCAAATTACCTTGCGATTGTAAGGTATGCGAAGGTGTAACAGATATAGCAGCATTCGTGAATGATCCCAAACAATTTTATTTGCTTGGTGCTATTCATAATTTAGCAGTTGTCTTGCGTTATAAAAAGGCAATTGATAATATGATTACATGTGGGGTATATGAAATCGCAGAAGAATCGTTCCCTGCGGCGATAGTATCTAACATCAAAGCAATAAAGGAAGCAATGAAAGACCCTATTAAAGGGATAGCCCTTATTGGATATACATTTAAGCATAAAGATATTGTCGATAATGCAAATTCGTTAGAAGGATTTTTTTGAATGAAGAAACAAATATTCGTTAGATTTGAGTTTGAAGGGTTTCACAAATATCCAAATGCCCCAGAAGAAGTATCCTTTCTTAGGAATTTGCATCGGCATATTTTCAAGTGTAAAGTGACTGTAGATGTTTTTCACGATGATAGAGAACTTGAGTTTTTTATGGTTAAGCATTATCTTGAGAGCAAATTTAAAAGTGGGGAGGATGTTAACAACAAATCCTGTGAAATGATATGCTCTGATATCTATGATGCGATGAAGAAATATGGAGACCCATATTATGGCCACGCAAGAGAAATAGAAATAGAAGTATCTGAGGACGACGAAAATGGCGCAATTATGAGATCAACAATATGAAGAATATAATCATTTTTTCTCTTGAGCCAATAGACACAAGATATACAGGAGAATGGCATAAACATATCCCAGGTTTATTGGATTACTCTTGTGCTGACAGATATAATATTGTACAGATAGATGGAGATACTAATAGCGGTGCCACGACTGAAGGTGCATTTTTAGATTTTATCTCGACCAATCAATGGAAGAACGAGCAGGCGAATAAATTCTTTGAAATGGTCAAACAAGGTAAAGTTGGACGTGATGATATTCTTCTATTTCCTGATGGGTGGAATCCAATAATCACTGAAATAAAATATGTTAGCGATTTAATGGATATGCAATGGAAAATCCATGCTTTGTTTCATGCTGGCAGTTGGGACGAGAATGATTTTTTAGGTAGAATAATTGGGGCAAAAGATTGGGTTAGAGACTTTGAAAAATCTTTATATTGGGCCATAGATTATTGTTATTTTGCAACATACTACCATGCTAATTTGTTTTTCAATGCGCTATTTAATCGTGATATAGATTCCTTTGATGAAAAGATAATCGTTACTGGTTGGCCAATGGAATATGTGCATGAAATGCTAGAACCATATACCAATATTGTTAAGGAGAATTTGATTGTCTTTCCTCATAGAATAGCACCAGAAAAACAAGTAGCTATTTTTAGAGATTTAGCAGATTCTTTACCAGAATATGAATTTGTAGTATGCCAAGACACGAAATTAACTAAGGCAGAATATCATACATTGTTAGCTAAGGCTAAAATCGTATTCAGCGCCTCACTGCAAGAAACCCTTGGTATCGGTTGTTATGAAGGGGCTGTTCTTGGAGCATTTCCGCTTGTGCCTGATAGGCTGTCATACCAAGAAATGTATTCTGATGAGGTTAAATATCCTAGTGAATGGACAGAGTCATGGGAATTGTATTTGGTATATAAAGAGGATTTGATAAACAGAATCAGATTTGAAATGGCTTCCTTTTATAATTCGACAGACATAATTAACCAGCAGGTACATAGATTAGAAAATGTTTTTTTTAATTCAGACGTATTAATTACAAATATAATAACATCAGATGAATGACCATTATTTTAAAGATCCAAATGTCATGGAATTTATGCGAGACATGGAAAGTGTCCCATATATTTCCAAGATAGAATTGACAGAAGATTGCCAGTTATCTTGCCCAGGTTGTCCTACCGGTAAAATAACACCAAATGGCAAATCTGATATATCGTTATCGTTACTCCAGAAGATAGTAGATAATAATTGGTTACGGAATACTCCTTATGTCGAATTGATGATGTCTGGTGAGCCTACTCTACATAAGAATTTTGCGGCCGCCATTGACATTATTAAATCCTCAGGAGTTATGGTTGGTTTGTCAACCAATCTTGTCGATAGGAAGAAAATACCAACATTAGCTAAACTCGATTCCATAACGGTATCCATGGATGTGTTTAATAAAGAAGGGTATGAGCTTTCACGACCACCAATGAAATTCGATAGGCTAATAGATAATATTAGAGAACTTGTTAATAGTTGTCCTTCTAGCACCATGATTTATTTGCAACTTTTACGCACAGAATTCACGGAAAAGTATTTTCTTGCATCTATCTCTGATGCCAAGAAATTTGTAGAGGAATTGAACTTAGCCTCTATCAATGCTGGCAGGAAACCTAATGTTGTATTGCGGTATGTATCAGATTGTTTCAGTGAAGTGATGGGTAGAAGCGTAATATCAATGTCAAGTAAGATGTGTACTACACCTTTCACCTCAGTTGTTATTAAATCTTCTGGTACAGTTCTCCAATGCGGGTTTTGTTTTACTGGAAAAGAAGAAGGCCTTATACTAGGCGATATCAATACTTCTACATTAGAAGAGATATGGTCAGGAGACGAAGTTAGTGCAGTAAGATTAGCACACAGGTCGCAGAAGAATTTACCACCAAGATGTGTTGCCTGTGCAGATAAGAATAGAAGCATCCATGTCTTCCAAACTAATATTACAGTGGATATTATGCGCCACCGCAATGGTATTTTAATTACATAATGAAAGGAAATAAAATGGAACACAAAGTTAATGAAAGTCGTGGATTGCATGAGTTTGTTCGAGTAGGTCGTCCGGACGTGTTGTTTGATTGTCGTACAAAATATTCAATTGATAAAAAAGAATTCGAGAAATCAATGAATGATCGTAAACGTATTGCTTTTGATGATACTCATACCGAAGTTATTGGTGGGTTTGCAATTACTGAACAATTATCTCCGGAAGTATAATTTGACATTTAATTCTTCTTCTGTATAATTCAAATCATCGAAACATAATTAAACAGGAGAAGAAAATGCGTATCAAAATGCTTCCAGTAAATTCAGTAGCAATCAAGTCTATCGGATATCTTGCTGATAGTGGTCGATTGGGTGTTCGTTTTTATAATGGTAAACGATACACGTTCATCAACGTACCAGAGAAAACGGCTAATGAGTTTTTCAATGCGGCTTCTGTTGGTGCTTATTTCGTAAAGAATATCAAAAATAAGTTTACTTTACTCAGAAAAGACTTATAATTGACTTCTTAAGAAAACGATTGCAACATATTTAGGAGATTATGATGAATGCTAATAGTGTTTATAATGATATTGTAACAGAATTGTCATCAATGAATGTCCTGGAGTTGTTCAATGTCGCCGAATCTGAATTTTTGTTGCAAAATTTCGACCACATGAGCGATTTGGAAATCATTCATACTTGTGCTTTGATTGAATCAAACAACTTTTGCAGTTGAGAATATTATGCGCAAAGAAATGATAGAGATAATCCGTGAGACAGACGACGGATATGAGATAGTAACAAATAGACAAGTTATTAGGATGGGTATCGACCAAAATCGGCGTTGTTGTGAGGATTTTGGGTATTTAATGTCCAATGACAATATTAGCGAATTTGAGGGACATTATCTCATTGATATAAAGGTAGTAGATGAATTTTTAAATGTAAAAGACATCAAGCATTATGTTAATGCAAATACTATGTTCGTTAATTTCGAGACATCTAATGGTACTCTGCAATTCGTATCATATAATGAGCATAATGGATATTATGCTCATGCGGCATATATCTGCTGCTTGGCGTTCAATGAACATACTTTTTTGTGAGTGAAACATGTTTGAAATACAAAAGATATATAAGTTTTATCATTGTACCGATTCAACAATCCATACCCCGTTTATTGATGCATTGCAGCAGTTGGGTATTGATGTGAAAGATTACCCTGAACATAAGATGTGGCTTTTGGATTATAACCAAATCACATGCATAAAGAATCATCCAGTAGTAAATGAATGCCGTGGTCTTCTTATGGGGTATGATGGTACTATTATTCGTAAGGGATTCGATAGGTTCTATAATTTGGGCGAAAATGGAGTATCAGAATTTGATTTTGAAAACTCTGTAGCATTTGAAAAGGCAGATGGTTCCCTTATGTTTGTATACTGGTGCCCACCAACTAATCGTTGGGAAATTGGCACTCGTGGGACAGCATTCGCGGAAGGACCAAACGAATTCCACGGAACATTCCGTAAGTTTATGCTTTCTGCTATGGGTCGTTCAGAAGATCAATTCCAACTTGATTGTTTTGGTATGGATAGAGGTGTAACTCGCTTATATGAAGCCACGGGGCCTGATAATAGGATAGTGACTCCATATAAAGAAAATGGGCTAGTCGCGTTGTCTTATGTTAATAATAAGACAGGTGAAGAAGTTGTTGCTCCAGCTGCCACATTTGAAAAGAAAGCATGTGGGTGGAATGTGCGTGAAGTTCGACAATATAAATTCAACACAAAAGAAGATTGTATGATTGCGTTAGCTGAATTGACTGGTCTTGAAGAAGGATATGTTGTCAGGAATACGAAAACCGGTGAACGGGTAAAAATCAAGAATGCAGTGTATCTGGCTGCACATCGGTTGCGTGGTAATGGATTGACTAAAAATTCTATATTCGAATTAGTTGCAATGGGTGAAGTAGATGAATATTTAGCTACATTCCCGGAGGATACTGAAAAGTTTAATGATGCTCTTATTCAATTTGCTGCCATGAAAAATGAACTTTTTATTCTGTATGAGGAATATAAAGGAATAGATAATCAAAAAGAATTTGCATTGAAAGTTAAAGATTCTCGGCTGTCTTGTGTAATGTTCAAAGCTAAAAAGAACGGTACCGCAGTTATGGCCGAATTTAATTTGTTCCCTGTAAATAAACGAGCAGAATGGATAAAAGAAATGCTAGTATGAGATTTCAAAAATCAATTAATAGACAAAGGAAGAGAATGCAGTGTAAAGAGCCGACCCATTTTCATATCGACCAATCAGGTAAGTTGGTCGGATGTTATAAAGCATGTATCAGTTTACTAACCAGTTGGCAATTTTGGATTGGTGTTACTATAAGTTTCCCATTGGAACATTTTCTTTGGGAGCATGTATGGCCATTTTACATTCTAACAAATGCATTTGGTTTATAATTTGACATTTAATTGTTGATCTGTATAATTCAATTTTGATAAATTCGACGGATTGAGAAATGAAAGCAATTATAACTGTAGGTATTTCAGCATCTGGTAAATCAATGTTTGCCAATGAATTTCTATCAAAAGACCTTCTTGGTAGAGGAGAAGTAAACCGTGATAATATCCGCAAATATCTTATGGAGAAAGATGGTAACACTTTCTCGTGGGATAAGTGGAACTGGAAACGCGAAAAAGAAGTCACTATCATAGTGGATGCTGCAATTGAATCACATGCCATGTTGAAGAATGATATTATTATTTCTGATACAAATTTGAATGGTGGTCGTCGGGATGCGCTTGAATTGAAACTAAAACAACTTGGATACCATGTAGAAATAATGCCCTTTCCAGTTTCTCTCGAAGAAGCATGGAAGCGAGATTCTAAACGAGCAAATGGTGTCGGTCATTCAGTGATAGCAAAGCAATATCAGGAATGGTTGAAGTATATAGAGAGAAAAACTTATATCCCTAATACAACTAAACCAAATTGTATTGTCGTAGATATTGATGGTACTCTTGCACATATGAATGGTGGTCGTGGCGCATTTGAGTGGTCAAAAGTAGGACAAGATACTGTCGATGAATCAGTTAAACAAATAATCGAAGCAATGTATACCACGTTTAAGTGTAAAATTGTACTTCTTTCAGGACGTGATGCTTGTTGTATGTCAGAAACATGCTCCTGGCTGTCGGATAATGGTGTATATTTCCATGAACTTCATATGCGGCAAGAAGGAGACATGAGAAAAGATACAATCGTAAAAGAAGAAATATTTTGGGAAAAAGTTGCCCCTTTCTTTAATGTTATATTTGCAATTGATGATCGTCCATCTGTTGCTAGGCTTTGGAGAGAACTTGGACTGAAAGTGTTCCAAGTAGGAGATCCACATATCGAATTTTGATGGAGTCAACATAATGGCTAAACATATGAAATATATACCAATGTCGAAATTACGAAAAGACCGAACCGGAATGAACCGCATGACAACCAAATTCGACACATCTGCTGGGGATTATATTATGAACAACAACAATGACATTTTAATGGGTGCGAATGATTATAGGGATATGTTCTTAGCAACATTCATCAAAACTCGTTTGGAAATACAGAAATCAACCATTACAGAAAAAGTTATAGTTAGAGGAAATTCTAAGAAGGCACTCGAATTCATCAAAAATAATTATTTGGGGTATAGAACTTTCAGTTCAGGTACCGATAATATGTTAATCGATATGAGTGATGCACTCATTGAAATTGATTCTTCTCATAATACAATAAATTTTCGTTTTCATTCCACATTTGAGATAAATGCTAAACTGAAGGAAAAGGTTTTATCGTCATTCGAAGAAATTAGAGTATCTATTCGTTGGATTTATGATGGGGATGGTAATTATATTAATATACCATTGGATTCTGCGCTATCTCCAATTGATGAAATGTACCCATTTTTGAATGGAGATACATTAGATTCTTATTATCAGCGTTATCTTGATTCATCTGCATCCATTATTATATTGATTGGGCCACCAGGTACAGGAAAAACAAGCTTTATTCGTGGATTCTTGGCCAGTACACAATCCTCTGCTATTGTTACATATGATGCTAAAATCCTAAACGGAGATTCTCTATTCAGCGATTTTATTGATTCGGACATATCCACTTTAGTTATAGAAGATGCTGACTTATTCCTCGGTTCAAGAACATCTGGTAATGATATGATGTCGCGTTTCTTGAATATTGGGGATGGTTTAGTTACAGTGAAAGGAAAGAAAATCATTTTTTCAACAAATCTACCAACAATTAACGATATAGACCCTGCCCTATTGCGCCCAGGTAGATGTTTTGATGTTGTTAAATTCGATGAATTGAAATATGAGCATGCATATGCTCTTGTCGATAAATTAGGAATTGATGTTACTTTGGATGAAAATAAATCATATACAATTGGTGAAATTTTCTCTGGTACTAGAAATTCTGATGTAAAGAAACATAAAAATGGATTCGGTTTCTGTTGACATTTAATTATTGCTCTGTATAATTCAAATCATTGAACAACAACTGAGGAGCAACTAAATGAAAACTTTTAAAGGCTTTAATCGAAATCTCTCTTGTAGGGATTTTCAATTCAATATCGGCGAGACATTCACTCATACAGGAAATGTAGAAGCTTGCGCTTCTGGGTTTCATGCTTGCGAAAATCCTCTCGATATATTTACATATTATCCCCCTGCTAATTCGCGCTTCTGTTTGACTGAATCTAGTGGCGATATTGAAACGCACAAAGATGATTCGAAAATCGCATCATCGATATTGGATATTGTTAAAGAATTATCATTGGCCGAATTGTGTAATTATGGTGCAGAGTATATCCTGAATAATGTAATTGATACAGAAACTAATACCGGTTACCGATCTGCTGCTACTAATACAGGTCTCCGATCTGCTGCTACTAATACCGGGGATTATTCTGTTGCTACTAATACAGGGAATAATTCTGCTGCTACTAATACAGGTTATCAATCTGTTGCTACTAATACCGGTAGCCGATCTGCTGCTACTAATACAGGTTATCAATCTGTTGCTACTAATACAGGGTATTATTCTGCTGCTACTAATACCGGGAATTATTCTGCTGCTACTAATACCGGAGATCATTCTGCTGCTACTAATACCGGTGGCCGATCTGCTGCTACTAATACCGGGAATAATTCGGCTGCTACTAATACAGGGTATTATTCTGCTGCTACTAATACCGGGGATAATTCTGCTGCTACTAATACCGGGGATAATTCTGCTGCTACTAATACAGGTAGCCGATCTGCTGCTACTAATACAGGGTATTTTTCTGCTGCTACTAATACCGGTATCCGATCTGCTGCTACTAATACAGGGGAGTATTCTGCTGCTACTAATACAGGGTATTTTTCTGCTGCTACTAATACAGGGGAGTATTCTGCTGCTACTAATACAGGTCTCCGATCTGCTGCTACTAATACCGGGGCTTATTCTGCTGCTGCTAATACCGGGAATAAATCGGCTGCTACTAATACCGGGGCTTATTCTGTTGCTGCTAATACCGGGGATTATTCTGCTGCATCAGTAAAAGGTAAACATTCTGTAGCTATTGCTACTGGTAAGAATGGCAAAGCTAAAGCTGCTTTAGGTAGCGCAATAGTGCTTTGTTTCTATCAGGGAGATAATGTTATAGTTAAATCGGCAACGGCTGGTGTTGATATATGTGCTGATGTTTGGTATACACTCAATGATGCAGGCGATATAATCGAAGCGTAATACATATTCTTTTACTGTGGGAATAACATGACTAAAATCCATAGCATTATATATCTACCAAAAATAGGATTTGTTGCTAAATCATTGATAATGAAAATATGTCTAATACCATTGATAATTTCGTTGTTTTTTGTTGGTATTAAATCTATAAATATCCAATCAGTGCCAGATACAGAAAGCAAAGAAGATAAAATTATTGATTATATTTTTTCTGTTAATAAAAATATCGATCTTGGTACTGCCAAATCATTGACCGATTCTATAATTAACGAGAGCATTAATAAGGAAATACCAGTGGAACTTATTCTTGGAGTTATCACGGTAGAAAGCAGATTTAAACAATATGCAATGAGTGGTTCGGGTGCCATGGGATTTATGCAAGTTATTCCAAAATGGCACATGGATAAGTTAGCCAAACAGAACAATAAAAATATATATGACCCTGTTACAAATATTTCTATAGGGTCTCAGATTTTATTTGATTGCATAAAGAACAATAAATCCTTAAATAAAGCACTTGGATGTTTTAATGGTAGCAAAAATGACCAACATGATAAGTACGCTAAATTAGTTCTAAATTCGGTACCGACAATTTGACATTAAATATGTGGTTTTTGTTATGATAAGGAATTATAAATGGTATATGAAATAAGTAAAGAATTTTCATTTTGTTATGGGCATCGGGTATATTCGCAAAAACTAAATGAAGAATATTGTGCTAAGGGAGATACTTTATGTAAATGTAGACATCTCCACGGTCATGAGGGACTAGTGAGAGTTCATATTGAATCTAATAACGTAGATTCTCGTGGGATGATAGTAGACTTCAAAGAGTTGGGTTGGTTAAAAGATTTCATTGATACAGTAATCGACCATAAATTTATTATAGATAAAAATGACCCAATGTTTACTTCATTGGTCGAGAATATCCATAACGCCCCAACTTGTCTTGAAGTCGTATGGGTTGATGATACTAAAACCATGAAGGTTGGGGAAAAAGTTGTTTTGGATAACATTCAAAATAATACCCCTGAATATGAAGTATTAGAAGGATATTTTATAGTAGACTTCGTACCAACCAGCGAAAATCTTGTTAAATGGATGTATAAAATAGTAGAACATAAAATGGAGAAAATAGGAGCAAAAGTGTCATTTGTAGAATGGCACGAAACTCCTAAGACATGTGCTAGGTATGCCGAATGAAACCATCGGATTTTATATTGTCTGTCATGTTTGGAATATTCCATATTATAATCTATAGTTTTATTTGGAATAAAGTAGTCGGTGTACCAGGAACATTTACCGATTGGTTTTGTTTTGTAATTATCTGGTTTACCACAAACGAGATACATTATTTTGTTGTTAATGATTTTTTAAAATGGGAGTAGATATGGTAGCCAGAGCAAGAAAGACATCAGAAACATTTCAAGAATATCGTAATAGTTTAGTTTCTGAAGAAAGAAATACAAAAGAATCACTTCGTTCTAAGGTTATCTGGGAGACCAGCAGAACAGTTAAAAATAAACCATATAGTGTAAAAACGCATCAATTCCCGATTGGTTATACTATCGTTACTGGTTCACAGAAACGAGCATCTAAGAGGACAACAGTATGAGTGAAATTAAAGTAATCAAGCTTATCACATCAGAAGAAATTCTAGGCGAATTTGTATCATCAAATATTGATACTATTACTGTTAATCGCCCGAGAGTTATCCAAGTCATGAATACTCAAGGTGCCGCAGGTCTGATGCCTTATTTGGTGAGCGATCCGGATATTAAAAATGTCTCTTTTCCTCGTGCTCACATCATTACATCATTTGATGCATCTAAAGAATTAACTGATGCATATTTGAGAGCAACTACTGGATTGCTTCTTGGATAAAATATATTTCCATAACCACAACATTTCTGGATTTTTGTCAATAAATAGAACATGAACAACAGAAAGATTAAAATGCAACTCTCGTTTAGAACACAATTAAATAGTATTGAATGGTATATGGATGAGACTCCGACCATATCCTCTATTGTGTGTTTGTTCTGTAAAGAGTATAATGAGGTATGTATTGGTTAAGTAGGGCTTAAACGTAATAGATTTCTAAGCCCTAGTCGAAAGATTTAGGGTTTTTTGTTTTACACTTGACATTAAATGTAATTGCTGTAGAATAGATTGTGTAGTGAAGAGGGAAGCAACGGCAGCATATCAAACCTCTATAATATCGAATACTGTCGGAGCTGCGGAATGGATGACCTAATGCGGTCTGATAGATGCAGATAATTATTAAGTTGCTTTGATCTCCAACGGAATAACCCACCGGAGTCAAGTAAAGGCAACTTAATAATACATCTTCGAAGAGGATGTTAATCAAGATTAACATAAAGTGTATTTAGAAGAACATTTGGCCGAATGGTAAGGCAATCGTCTGCAAAACGATTATTCATGGGTTCGATTCCCATAGTGTTCTCCTAAGTGTATTTAAAAGATATGGATGTCGACCGGCATTGGCGACTGGAGAGGGCTGTAACCCCTTTGCTCTTAGGAGCAGCTTGGTTCGAATCCAAGGACATCCACCAAATTACGTAGTATGGTAAAGTGACGTTATATACATATATCAACGCCTGTGTAACTCAGTGGTAGAGTGCCAACCTTGTAAGTTGGAAGTCGAGTGTTCACTCCATCTCCACCGGCACCAAATTCACATCGCATTAGAATATGGGTAATTCAATGGAACTTCACTCCATAGAAACGAGTCCGAGTCTCGTATGCGATACCAATTTAAAGTAGTATTCAATGTCAGTTTGTGGTGCAATCTGGTAGCATGGCGGATCTGGAATCCGGCGATCTTGGTTCAAATCCAAGCAGACTGACATTGAGTATTACTAAGTTTCTGATGCGGCTTTCAATGGTGGACTCCGGGCTCATAACCCGTGATGGGAGTGGGATCGTTACCCACGGCCGCTACCAAATTTACGCCAGTTATATAATGGCTATGCCTCTGGTGGGCGAGGGACGCCCAGCGCACTTCTAATGCGCCATACTACTGGTTCGAATCCAGTCGGGGGCACCAAACTATAAATAATCTTTTAGAGATAACATGACAACACTCAAAGAATTAACAAGAAATATAAGTAATGTAAGAACACAACATCATTATGTTCAAGATAAGAAAACATTGAAATGGTATAATCCATCTGAACAATTCAATTTTTTGCTACAAAAGCCAGAAGTGGCTGCGGTAATGAATCGTATCAAAAACAGATAATGTACCTCCAGAGGTACACCATGAACAGCCATCTAATCAATGGATAGTAGGAGAGACTCCACTCCTATGATTGTAAGTGATGTGATAATCACAAAAATCGGGTCTATGTGCTATCCAGTTAGCATGAATGTAAGCAAACACAGATGACGTTAGGGAGCATTTCTTAGCGGATGATATCTGATATGCATCTGGAAGATTTTAGGCGGCTGTGGTATATTGGGTGTGCGCTAGCCTTCCAAGCTAGTTTAAGGGAGTTCGATCCTCCCCGGCCGCACCAGTTTTTATGTGGAAAGCCCCGTGAGGCATAACACATAAATTAACAACGGAAGAATGGCAGAGTCTGGCTTATTGCACTAGTCTTGAAAACTAGCAGACCAATTAACCGTTGGTTTCGTGGGTTCGAATCCCACTTCTTCTTCCAAATTACAATACCAGCTAAGTGTTATGGCAGCACAGGGCACTCCAAACGCCTTGGTGGGGGTTCGATTCCCTCAGTTGGTACCAAAATATGCCCCGATGATGGAATGGTATACATGCCAGTTTTAGAAACTGGATTTCCGGCGGTGGGGGAATTGGTAGACCCAGCGGACTTAAAATCCGCCGCTTATTGCGTATGGGTTCGAGCCCCATTCGCCGGACCAGATAATGTAAGTGTACTTCGGTGTTCAGTTGTGTAGCTCAGATGAAGAGCAATCGGTCGAAGACTGATAGACGAGATTTTCGAAAATCTCCACGACGACCAAACAATACGGGTCGTTAGCTCAGTTGGTTAGAGCAGGAAACTCATAATTTCTTGGTCAGGGGTTCGAGTCCCTTACGACCCACCAAAATTCACAGGCACACTAATAATCTTTTCAGATCAAATGGTGCAAAAGATATCCTGAATTGACAGGTGAGAAATATAGACGTATATTTGTACTGTGTTCTAATTAACATGAGGAGGAAATATGAGATATTGGATGTATCAAATCGACAATAAAAATAAAGGCGATTCCGGTGGTATGTCTCTTGCAATCACCGTTGCAGCAGATGGCACCCAAACTGTTGAAGATGATGCTACACCAAAAGTTGGGGTATATATGAGAGTTGGGTCACTATATGCTAGATCATTTCAATCACAAGATTGGTGGCAAACCAACATAATCACAGAGATTATCGAAGACACTACCAATTATGTAAAGTTCAAAACTGCTAGCGGATCAATATATGAATGGAAATGCTGATAAATATTCTTGTTCTCATAACAACCAAAGGATAACTAATGGCAACTCGTAAGGTCATAGAAAAGAATTCAACTGAGCAACAAAATAGGATGACTAAGCCAACAGAAAGTCTAAAATTAAAATTAGATAATCTAAAAACATTTGACCCATTGACAGAGAACCAAAGAAAGTTTTTTGAAGCATATAAGTTAGGTGATTATTTTATTGCATTACATGGTGTGGCTGGTACTGGTAAAAGCTTCTGTGCATTATACAAAGCACTTGAAGAGGTAATGGACAGAGGAAATCCTTTCAATAAAGTAATAGTAGTAAGATCAGCAGTCCAGTCAAGAGATATGGGACACATGCCAGGTGACGTTGACGAAAAAATGAGCTTATATGAACTTCCGTATGTTCAAATATGCGACACATTATTTGGACGCAAGGATGCTTGGCAAAGACTGAAAGAACAACATATGGTAGAATTTGTTTCAACCTCTTTCATTCGCGGATTATCATTCGACAATGCTATTATCGTAGTGGATGAGTATCAGAACTTGACATACGCAGAATTATCCACGGTCATGACGAGAGTAGGATATATGTCTAAAATTATGTTCTGTGGTGATTACAGACAAACAGATTTAGATAAAAAGAAAAACGATTTATCAGGTATCAGACAATTTATGCATGTGGCTGATAGAATGCAATCATTCACAAGGATAGAATTTGGAGTGGAAGACATTGTTCGCAGTAGCCTCGTAAAAGATTTTATCTTAGCGGAAATCGAATATAACGATTCAATTTAAGGAGAAGTGAGAATGAGCAAAGCAAAAGATTATCCTTGTTCGGCTATGTATTTAGCTATTGTTTCAGTTGATGCCTCTCAGTAGAACAAACAAAGTAACCAAAAGAATTACATAAATAATATCATTCGTATTGGTCAATTTGACTGCTACGGAGAAGAAATAAAGTCGCATGCAATAGGCGACTTGGGAGAAATCCCATTGGCCCTACAGAAAATGACTAATAAAATCGAGAGGTCTGGCATATTATTGTCAGTTGGTCATGGGAGTGGGCAAGCTGCACGATCTTTAGTCGCGTGCAGTAGTTGACCGTTGCGGAAATCGAATATAACGATTCAATTTAAGGAGAAGTGAGAATGAGCAAAGCAAAAGATTATCCATCATCGCAACCATTTAATGTAAATCCTCGTCGTAATTTGACGAAGCATAATAGTTGGTGGGCGTCTCCACCATACAATAATAATAAAAAACAAACAAAGGCATAATATGCTTGTTATAATTGGCATACAAATAGCATTGTGTATTTGTTGTTTTATTGCTGGTATTTTTCTACTTTACAACGAAAAAGCATAGAGGAATAATATGAAAACCAAAGACCTTATGTCGATGTTAATTATCGCATGTATCAATCGTGATAAGGTGGCAGAGAAAGAGATTTGGTTGGAAATATTGAAGAAATCGTTAAAACGTAAAAAGACTTATGCGGTAAAATAAAGAATTGTCGTAATCCCACGAATGTAAGGCTTGTAAGACGCGGGTTCGATTCCCGCCGGCTCCACCAAAAGCATTTTAGTTTTCTGTATAAAATAATTATAATGCTTTTGATGGGGCCGACCAGGCTTCGATTGCGAGAGATAGAATAGTGGCGGCAGGTGAGTTGACTGACCTAATCAGCAAAAAAACGTAAATGCAAACGATACTGCATGGGCTCTTCAAGCGTAAGCTAAAGACCTGAGGTTCTTCTAGTCGTCCTTATCACCCAATCGACTAGATTTACAATATCGGAGTCCGAGGTTAAGCCGATTAATAAATTCCTCGGGCCAATTTATGCCAAGTTGACGTGTGAAGATTATACTGGTTCTAGTCAAATACTTGGTGCCAAATTAAATGCGTGGGTTTTAGTACCAACAGGAGTTCAACTCCAGCTATCACTACCGTTATATAAGGGAGTAATTATGGAGAAGATTCTAATATGTGATAGAGGTGGTATGCCTCATCATTGGGCATCATGGGAAGATGCTGTAGTTCTCAAATATAAAAATCTCCTATCGTATGAACAAGGAGAGCCATCAGTGTTCCGTGGTGGCACTTCTCGCATAACTGGCAATCGTACAGCGATTGATATTGGGAAAATTGTATTCTTGAAAGAGACATTAAAATACGATTGTAGAATACCACCATTGACTAACCAAAATCTATTTGCTAGAGATAGAAACATATGTGCATATTGTGGCAGACATTTCAGAGAAGATAAATTGAGTAGAGACCATATTATTCCTGTTTCATGTAACGGAGAAAATACGTGGATGAATTGCGTTACCGCATGTAGACCATGTAATCACATCAAAGCAAATTTACCAATCGGGAAAGCCAAAGATGAAAATGGAGATAAGATGGTATTATTATATGTCCCATATGTACCATCACATGCTGAACGGCTTATTCTGCAAAGTAGACATCTGCTAGCAGATCAAATGGAATACCTTAGAGCATTTTTGCCTGACCATAGTAGAATATTAACTGGTGATATTATACTAGGACTGCAATAATTCAACCCTGTAAGTCTTAGGATTTACAGGGTTTTTCTTTTCCTGGAAAATATAGTTGACATTAAATCCTAAATCATTATAATAGCTGATATCGAGGCACTAATGACTTAGGAGAATAAAATGATTGTTGCAGATTTTATCGAATGGCTTAACGCCCAAGATCAAGGCGCGACAGTTGAAGTGCTTGTTGGGGAACGGTCGAGAGGTTATGATGGAGACACATACCATAAGGTTGACTTTGATCCAGAAAAGCATATTGACTATATAGACATGCGCGGAAATCCGTTTGGTGTAGGAAAGCCATACGAGAACGACAGGACGCTTTTTCTTGGCTATTCGGATTGACTCATAACGTAGAAGTGAAACGGAGAACGAAATGAACATAACTGAACCAAACAATACCGCTTCGACTGTAGGATTAGGCGTTGAACCTGATGCATGGGCTACAAAAATAATGTGTATAGGGCCTGAGTATGGCAAGACTTTTTATGGTAAATTACCAATGCAAAGTCTAAACCCATTGTTTTACTCGCATGAAAGGCTCTACTCTGAAAAGGCTGTGATTGGCTTAATGAAGGCTGCTTACTCTGATGGATACGCGGAAAGAGAGCAGGAATTGAGAGCGCAGCATAACGTGCCGCTCGAACGCAGGGTTAGTGGTTTAACAACAAGGAGATGAACTATGGGATATAAAACGCCAGAAGAGGCAATTGAGGCCGAGCAGCCGGGGCCAGAATGCTATATTGATTTTGATGGGAATAACTGCGATGACTGCGTTGGATGGGATGGGCGGTCGAGACGTTGCGAATGCGGAAATCGCAGAGTTTCATGGACGTCATCAAAAAATGATGACGGAACTTTTGAAGCAATCGCGGAGGCATGGTGACACCTAACGTGTAATTGCCTCAAATGCAGGGTTGTGCGTCAATTTTACGGAGATATGGCATGGATAAAAGAATACTAACTTGCGTTTATTGTGGGCACGAATACCCGCAAGATACCCAGGCTCACGGCAGCGAAGTGCTGACAGATCACATTAAGATTTGTGAACAGCACCCGATGCGAAAAGCAGAGAGCGATATTGTATTGCTGCGGTCGGCGCTGGCTGGGCTGGTCGGCGCTGATACTGAGCAGGAATTGCAAGAGATGGCAGCTGCGGTGCGGGTAATACCCGACCCGGACGGCAACGCGACAGTTGCTCTCAATGCGATTCACGCGCTACTTTCGACCATGACGCACAACGTGATATAGGCAGCCTAACTAAAAATAACGATGACGCGTGTTGAGGCAAATGGAATCGGAGCGCAGAGAAATGAATACATAACAGGCACTGCGCCATGCAGACGAAAGCGCAGAAGGACTTTACATACTGCTGGATGCATTGAACACGGCGTATCCTGTGCCCCTAACGTAAACGTTCAAATTGAGCAAGGTTAACCACAGAGAAGGGTAACTACCCTCTAATGTAACTGGTGATATTATATTGCAATAATTCAACCCTGTAAGTCTTAGGATTTACAGGGTTTTTCTTTTCCTGGAAAATATAGTTGACATTAAATCCTAAATCATTATAATAGCGGACATCGAGGCACTAATTATTTAGGAGAAATCAAATGATCGTATTAAACAAAAAGACAAACGACTTCGAATATCATATAAATGGTAAAATGATTCGTAGATCAAAGAATCGTTCTAAGTTGGAACAAACTGTCATTGGTCTCGGATACAAATTAGATCAAGTAACAGCAACACACAATATCGGAGAAGTCATTGTTAAGAAGTCCGAATTTACAGTTTCTGAACGGTTTGAGTTCATTACACAATTCACAAAATTAGCTGCTAAAGGAGTTATCCCAGGATTAGTAATCACTGGTGATGGTGGCTTGGGAAAAACTCATACTGTATTGGAGACAATGCATTCTTTGAAATTGAAAGAGGACACTATTGGTACTGTTGATGGTGATTTCGTATTCATCAAGGGATATTCTACTCCACGCAATTTGTATACTAGTCTTTACCATAACAACGGCAAAATTATCATATTCGATGATTGTGATTCTAGTTTTAAAGACCCAATTGGTGCTAATATTTTCAAAGCTGCATTGGATTCATATGCGAAGCGTATAATTAGTTGGGGCGCCGAATCTAAAGATGATTCTGTACCAAGTAGGTTTGAATTCACAGGCAAAGTTATCTTTATTAGCAATCTTACATTGGACAAGTTCCCACAAGCGATTCTGAGCAGGTCAATGCTGGTCGATTTGACATTGAATCAAGAAGAAAAACTTGATAGGATTGAAGATGTATTCATGAACGAAACACATTATGAGAAAGAAGACAAGATGGAAGTTCTTGCTTTCATTAAGAAAAATGTAGCAAAAGCCAAGGATTTAAACATCCGTAGCGCATTCAACATTATCAAGATAAAGATGGCAATTGGTGAAGGTTGGGAAAAGCCAGCACTTTACAACTTTATGGTTAATTGATTTGACATTTAATCCTAAATCATTATAATAGCGGCATCAGATCGAAACACAAACAACTTAGGAGAATAAAATGCAAGAATTACCTACAAACGAAGAATTAGAATCCTTGCAGATGTTTGCCAATAAATATGGCAGAACATGGAAGCGCAAGCTTGTCACAGCGTGGGAAACGGGTAGAGACACAAATGAGGATGGGTCGTACTTGTTGCGCCGTGTAAGAAACAGGTTTGGTGGGCATTGGTTGTTTTCAAAACACAATACAGTTCGCCCGCTGTCTCCTGCTTAACCCACAGGGGTTCGTCATGGTTAATTGATTTGACATTTAATTTTAAATCATTATAATAGCTACATCAGATCGAAACACAAACAACTTAGGAGAATAAAATGCAAATGACACAATCAGAAATAATTCGTAAATTTCACGCATTCACTCCATCAACCCCATTCGGGCAGATGTTGTCTCAAGAGTTTGGTGTTGATGTTCCTCATTCAGCTCCTAAATATATGCAAGAATATTTGTATAAACATTGTGTAGTGGAACGCAACAAAGGTACGGTCGATGTAGTTAAAGTAGCAGCAGAAAAGGTAGAGGAATTTCTTAAAAAATTTCCATGGGTATCTGCTAAGTATGATGAAACTGAAGCTGTTGTCTCCGCTTCAAAAAACGATTCACCGAGCAAAGTAAGTTATGTAATGAAAGAAGCTGCACAAATCGGACGTGGACGTGGCCGTGGTCTCCGAGTACCAAAAGATATAGCAGACGGCACTATCGAATTTTATGAAGTTAAATCAGTTTTTCAGTTGTATATCGGCGGCAAGCCAATAACAATCAGCAAATCTATTGAATCATTGAAAGATATAGCAAAACGCAAACACGGTATCACAGTGTTTGGTGGGATATACACCTTCTCAGGTTGTGTTGCAACTGCATACAAAGGATAAATCATGAAAACAAATGACATTAAAAAAGGCACCCGTGTACTATTACGCAATGGTTGGTTTGGTACGATGATGGACAATTTGAAAGGAAATACCCGTATGGTCGATGTTGAAGGATATTCAAGGGAAATTGGCTCAGTTTATTCTTGGGATATTGTCGAAGCATATACAGAATCGGGGGACCCTGTATCAG
>Ga0315272_10000021_pt1 | contig 64042 bp, 58 predicted proteins | sample C3_middle_MG_FD_203918 | JGI IMG/M metagenome (GOLD analysis project Ga0315272, IMG submission 203918) | Sediment microbial communities from Yellowstone Lake, YNP, Wyoming, USA - C3_middle | ecosystem: Environmental > Aquatic > Freshwater > Lake > Sediment | place: USA: Wyoming | collected...
GGGTTCGGTTAATCTGGTGGCGCATCTGTACCCGCAAGGCCACGAGAAATATGGCCAGCTGGATCACGCCAAGCTGCAGCGCACGATCAATACCGCGATGCGCATGCTGGATAACGTAATCGACATCAACTATTACGCCGTGGCCAAGGCGCGTAACTCCAATCTGAAACACCGACCCGTTGGCATGGGCATTATGGGTTTCCAGGATTGTTTGCATGAGTTGCGCGTGCCTTATGCTTCGGAAGCCGCGGTTGAATTCTCGGACCGCTCGATGGAGGCCGTTTGTTACTACGCCTACCTGGCATCCACCGAGCTGGCAGAAGAAAGAGGGCGTTACGCCAGCTATCGCGGCAGCCTGTGGGACCAGGGCCTGTTGCCGCAGGATACGCTGAACCTGCTGCGCGAGCAGCGTGGCGGTTACGTCGAAGTGGATGCCTCCGTGAGCATGGACTGGGATGCACTGCGTGCACGCATCAAGCAGCACGGCATGCGCAATTCAAACTGCGTGGCGATTGCCCCGACTGCGACCATTTCCAACATCATCGGCGTATCGGCCTGCATCGAGCCCACCTACCAGAACCTGTTTGTGAAATCGAACCTGTCTGGTGAATTTACCGTCATCAACGATTATCTGGTGCGCGATCTGAAGAAACTTGGGCTGTGGGATGAGGTGATGATTTCGGACCTGAAGTACTTCGACGGCAGCGTGTCCAAGATAGACCGCATTCCGGCAGAGTTGCGCCAGCTGTATGCCACCGCCTTTGAGTTTGAGCCGACATGGCTGATCGAAGCGGCTTCACGCAGACAAAAATGGATAGACCAGGCGCAATCACTAAATATCTACATGTCAGGCGTGTCGGGTCGCAAGCTGGATGAAACCTACAAGCTGGCCTGGTTGCGTGGTTTGAAGACGACTTATTACCTGCGCACCATGGGTGCAACCTCGGCAGAGAAGTCCACTTCACGTACGGGTGCGCTGAATGCGGTGTCGGTTGGGGCAAATGACGCAGTGCCAGAAAATCAGTTCTGCTCGATTGATAATCCCGAATGTGAAGCCTGCCAATAGGCAGGTTCACATTCGGGATTACGGCGAAGACTTACCTTTCCCCCGTAAAGGGGAGACCGTATTTGTAAGCCGATAAATCGGCAACAACTACGCTCAGGTTAGTCGAAGCCACAACGTAATCGAAGAAGCGTGTCAGTGACACGCCTCACACTCAGGGTTGCGGTGTAGGCTAACCTTCAGGTTATGTCGGAGCCACAATCCAAATGAACAAGCCTGCCAAAGACCGCAGGCAGGTTCACAACAGCAATTGCAATAAAGAAATACAGGGAGAATAAATATGTTGTTACTTGAAGATGAAGCAATGCCAGAAGCTAAAACAGCCGGTTTAAACATGGCAGCAAAGGTGGTCGGCAGCTCTGCCAAACCGGAGGAGCGTGCCTATACGATGGCGGCAGAAGGCAGTGGGCGCATTCGTGTGGAAGACAAAAGCATTATCAATTGCCACGCAGATGTGAATCAGCTGGTTCCATTCAAGTACAAATGGGCTTGGGAAAAATATCTGGCCGGCTGTGCCAATCACTGGATGCCACAAGAGGTAAACATGAGTGCGGATATTGCACTATGGAAAAACCCCAACGGTTTGACGGCTGATGAGCGCTTGCTGGTGAAACGTAATCTGGGTTTTTTCAGTACCGCTGACAGCCTCGCCGCAAACAATATCGTGCTGGGTACCTATAGACACATCACCAACCCCGAGTGCCGCCAGTATCTGTTGCGACAGGCTTTTGAAGAAGCTATTCACACCCATGCCTACCAGTACATCGTGGAAAGCCTGGGGCTGGATGATGGCGAGATCTTTAATATGTACCATGAAGTGGCCTCAATACGCGACAAGGATGAGTTCCTGCTGCCCTTTATCGATACACTGACCAATCCGCACTTTAAAACCGGTACACCCGAGGCAGACCAGAATTTACTGAAAAGCCTGATAGTGTTTGCCTGCATCATGGAAGGCATGTTCTTCTATGTTGGTTTCGTGCAAATTCTTGCGCTGGGCCGTCAAAACAAGATGACTGGTGCGGCTGAACAATACCAGTACATTTTGCGCGATGAGTCCATGCATCTTAACTTTGGTGTTGATCTGATCAATCAGATCAAGATGGAAAATCCCCATTTGTGGACGCCGTCATTCCGTGAAGAAGCGCGTGCCTTGATACAAAAAGGGGTAGAGCTGGAATACCGCTATGCGGAAGACACGATGCCGCGCGGTATTTTGGGCTTGAATGCAGGGATGTTTAAAGAGTACCTGCGTTTTATTGCGAATCGTCGCTGCCAACAAATTGGTGTCGACATTTTATATCCGGGAGCAAGTAATCCCTTCCCCTGGATGGCGGAAATGATCGACCTTAAAAAAGAAAAAAACTTCTTCGAAACGCGTGTGACCGAATATCAAACCGGTGGCGCACTTTCATGGGATTAAAGAACAAATATATTTTAACGATAGCTCTGCTTATTTTTTAAGCAGATTTCACACGTGAATTATCAAAAAACACAAATTTGTCAATAAAAAAATAGAATTTTTTCAAATAGTGTGATAAGTTGCTGACTATTATGGATTGACAAGCGTGTTTGGTGTCAAAGGACGTTCGGAAGCATCGTATTTAGATGCGCTGGGTGTGTGTGGTAGTTGTTGTTTTAATTATGTTTTTTAATTTTATTATTGACTAAGGAGAATAAAAATGGCAGCAGCGAAGAAATCTAAACCAGCAGCAAAGAAAGCGGTAGCGGCTAAAAAGCCTGCTGCCAAGAAAGTTGTTGCAGCTAAAAAGCCAGCAGCTAAGAAAGCCGTAGCCAAAAAGCCAGCAGCTAAGAAAGCCGTAGCCAAAAAGCCAGCAGCTAAAAAAGCCGTAGCCAAAAAGCCAGCAGCTAAAAAAGCCGTAGCCAAAAAGCCAGCAGCTAAAAAAGCCGTAGCTAAAAAGCCAGCAGCTAAAAAAGCCGTAGCTAAAAAGCCAGCAGCTAAAAAAGCCGTAGCCAAAAAGCCAGCAGCTAAAAAAGCCGTAGCCAAAAAGCCAGCAGCTAAAAAAGCCGTAGCCAAAAAGCCAGCAGCTAAAAAAGCCGTAGCCAAAAAGCCAGCAGCTAAAAAAGCCGCAGCCAAAAAACCAGCAGCAGCAAAGCCAGCAGCAGCACCAGCAGCTACATCAACTGTATCCCCTTCTGCTCAGGCGCCCGTACGTCCGGCTGCAACTTGGCCTTTCCCAACCCTGGGAATCGGCAAGCCTAATTGATGGAATTGCGCTGCTGTGGAAACAACTCAGTGAGTTGCTTGGGTTGATAAACAGCAGTAATGTTACATCGACAGGCGTGCCCGATTGTGCGCGCCTTTTTTACGCCTGTGGTCTGGAAATTAGTTCGGCCATCAATTTACATTAGGAAAATAAAACTCCCTAGTGCGTGTTCGCATCAGCTAATTCAGCGTTACAAAATAAGCTTATTAAATTCGGATGGATCAATCATTACGGCAGGTTTGAAGCGGGGCTCAGTGTCACTGTGTATATCGTAATCGGCGCTGCGCTATTTTTGTCAAAAGCAATCCCGGCTTCTACCCCGGCACATGCAATGTCAGTTGCATTATCAAAGCGGGAATAGGCATGCTGCATCGCGCCCAGGGCAAACTCATGCCCTGAACCGATCGCCCAGAATTGGGTATACTCGAACACTTCCCGCATCGAAAAAATGCCGTACAGCCCGCTGGCATTGATAATAAGTGCGGTGATCTGGCTGGACTCGTAGGGATCCTCCTCGTCTTCCTTGGGATTTAAAAAACACTCCTCTTTGAGCACCGGATGCAGTTTTCGGAAAGTTTCAAAAATTTCCTCCTTGCTGTTAAGCTTCACATCTGGTGACTTTCCGAGCAGGCTGGACAGCACCAGATGGTGCGCAGCGCTGCCGCAAACACCGACATAACTGTCTGCGATATGTAAAATTTTATCGTGAGAGCTGTCCATCACTGCAGGCAGGCGCGTATTGCCAAAGGTAGTCAAAGTATCTGCGGCAATGGTGACGATACCATTTTTTTTGACTGCTACAATTGTGGTCATTTTTAATATTCCTCAAGGTTTTATGCGATTTTAACACCGATGCTCTATCGATCCACGCTTCCATACACCCCTGATGCATCAGCTTTCTACGCTGCCATTGCCGACATGCCCTGGGCAGTGTGGCTGGATAGTGGCGGGCGTGGCCGCTATGACATACTCTCGGCACAACCGGCAGTAACCTTGCTGACACAAGGTGATGAAACACAAATCAGTGACGCAAACGGAATTAGATTTTCGACTGCAGATCCTTTTTTGCTGCTGCGCGAGCAGTTGGGAGCTCCATTGGAATGTGTGCCGGATATTAGGTTCGCCGGCGGGGCATTGGGCTACTGGGGTTACGATCTGGCGCGCAGGCTGACTCACTTGCCGGACCTGGCGCTGGATGCGGAAGCTCTGCCGGAAATGGCCACTGGTATTTACGATTGGGCGCTGCAACTCGACCACCAGGAGAAAACAGCGCAACTGGTTTCGCATCTCCGTTACCCGCAGACCGCACAGCTCATTGAACAGATACAAGCGCGTTTGCTGCACAAAGAGCCTGTTCGACCAGGCATTTTTCACGTGCATGGGAGTATCACATCCAACTTTAGTCGTGCCAGCTATGAGACCGCGTTTCAAGCAGTGCAAGACTACCTGCGGGCGGGCGACTGTTATCAAATCAATCTGGCGCAGCGCTTTGCAGCACAGGCGAACGGGGACGCGTTCACAGCCTATTGCACACTGCGCCAATTAAGTCCCGCACCCTATGGCGCATTCCTGAATCTGCCGAATTCACAAATATTGTGCGCTTCGCCGGAGCGCTTCCTGCAGGTGCAGCAGGGACATGTGGAAACCAAACCTATCAAAGGCACCCGGCCGCGAGTATCAGATGTGCTGCAGAATGATTTGCTGCTGCAGGATCTGCGCAACAACCCCAAGGATCGCGCCGAAAATTTAATGATAGTGGACCTGCTGCGCAATGACCTGGGCAAGAATTGTGCGCCCGGTTCGGTGCAGGTGCCCAGTTTGTTTGAGGTGGAGAGCTATGCTACCGTGCATCATCTGGTGAGTACGGTGACCGGTGAGCTCGCCGCAGGTCACGATGCGCTAGCACTGTTGCGTGATTGCTTTCCCGGTGGTTCGGTCACGGGCGCACCCAAGCGGCGTGCGATGGAAATTATTGAGCAACTTGAACCACAAAGACGTGGGGTGTATTGCGGAGCTATAGGTTATGTGGGCTTTGACGGCAACATGGACTGCAACATCGCCATCCGCACCCTGGTGTATGCGGACGGAGAGATACGCTGCTGGGCGGGTGGTGGAATTGTGGCCGATTCCGGGGTGGAGGCCGAGTATCAGGAAACACTGGATAAAGCGGCAGCGATGCTGGAACTATTGCGTGCATATGGCGGATCAGATTAATTACCAGCTAAAGGAATAGTAAATGATCACTCGACGAAAGGCTTTCGAGCGCGGTCACGCGCGTCACGGCTGGTTAAATAGCTGGCACAGTTTTTCATTTTCAGAATATTACGATCCCGATCATATGCAATTTTCCAGTTTGCGTGTGATCAACGACGACACTGTGGATGCAGGCCAGGGCTTTGGCACGCATGGCCACCGTAATATGGAAATACTGAGCTATGTCCTGAGTGGATCCCTGCAACATAAAGACAACATGGGGAATGGCCGGGTGATGACTTATGGCGAGGTGCAGTTGATGAGCGCCGGAACCGGCGTGCAGCATAGCGAGTTTAATCCTTCGCCTGTCGAGGAAGTGCATTTTCTGCAAATATGGATCATGCCAAATCAACCGGGAATTAAACCCGGCTATCAACAAAAGTATTTTTCACCGGAAGAAAAACGCGGGCGCTGGTGCCTGTTGCTTTCGCCCGATGCTGCTCAAGGTTCGCTGCTGCTGCACCAGGATGCGCGCGTATTTGCTGCTTTGTTAAATGGCGAGGAACGGCTGACTTACAATATTGGGGTTGGCCGCCATATCTATCTGCATGTGGCGAAGGGAGCGGTGTATGTGGCGGGTATGTGTTTGACCGCGGGAGATGCGCTCATGCTTAGCGACGAATCAGCGATCAGTCTTGGGCAGGCGGCGGATGCAGAATTACTGCTGTTTGACCTGCCCTGACTGTTGGGCTTGAGCCAATTGTTGGGTATTCTTTATACGGGTGATGCGTATGACTTCAGGGATCAATCGTAGATTGCGCATTACATTTGCCAGATGAAGCCTGTGGTTGACCTGCAAAGTAAAGTACAGCGCGGTGTAGTCGCCTTCGCTGCTGAAACTGACATTTTCAATGTTTGACTCTGCGTCGGCTATCGCAGTTGCGACCTTCGCCAGTACGCCACGCTGGTTAGCCACAATAAGCTTGATACTGACATCGAACAGCTTGTTGATATTCTTGTCCCAGGCTACATCCAGCCAGTCGTCCGAGACGTTACGTCCTTTGCGCAAAACGTGACAATCATGAGTGTGTATTATCAGACCCTGGCCGCTTTTGATAACCCCAATGATAGGGTCGCCCGGTATCGGCATACAGCACTTGCCAAATTGCACTGACATGCCTTCGTTGCCAAATATGGTAATGACGCCCTTGGCGGCGGCTTCGTTCAATGAGGAATCTTCAGTGACGCGCGCGAGTTTGCGGGCAATCACGGTGTTGAGGCTGCGACCCAGCCCGATATCGGCAAAAATTTCCTGACGCGATTTGGCGCCTGCTTCTCTGTATAATTTTTCCCAGCTGGCATCCTCAACATCCGCTACCCTCATTCCCAGGGAGTTTAAAGCCTGACTCAGCAGGCGTTCGCCAAGTTTGGTGGACTCTTCAAGATGCATCGTTTTCAGCGTGTGGCGTATCTGGCCACGCGCTTTACTGGTCACCACAAAACTGAGCCACGCCGGATTTGGGTGGGCATGGGTTGCGGTGATAATTTCGACACGATCACCATTTTTCAACTCGGTGCGCAGCGGGACCACCTCGAAATTTACCTTGGTTGCCACGCAGCGATTGCCGATATCGGTATGCACGCTATAAGCGAAATCCACCGCAGTGGCACCACGCGGCAGCGCCAAAATTTTGCCCTGGGGAGTGAACACATAAACCTCGTCGGGGAACAGATCCACCTTCAAATGTTCCAGAAACTCTACGGAATCACCGCTTTGGCTCAGGCTTTCCAACAGACTTTGCAGCCATTGGTGGGTTTTCACGTGCAGATCGTTAATAGGCGTTTCAGACGTTTTATACAGCCAGTGTGACGCCACACCGGCATCCGCGATCCGCCCCATTTCTACCGTGCGTATCTGTACCTCTATAGGTGTGCCGAAAGGGCCGAACAGAGTGGTATGCAATGACTGGTAGCCATTGGCCTTGGGGATGGCAATGTAATCTTTAAATTTTCCGGGAATCGGTTTGTACAGCCCATGCAGCAAGCCCAGTGCGACATAGCAGGCGTTGACGTCATCGACCAGAACACGAAAGCCGTATATATCCAGTACCTGTGAGAATGCAAGGGATTTGGCCTGCATTTTTTGGTAAATGCCGTAAAGGTGTTTTTCACGTCCTTTGACTTCAGCCTGGATATTGTTTTCGCCCAGGCGTGTACGTATTGCATCCTGAATTTTCACCACCACTTCGCGACGGTTGCCACGCGCCACTTTGAGGGCCTTGGATAGCACGCTGTAGCGGTTGGGATGCAGGTATTTGAAACTAAGATCCTGCAACTCGTGAAATATGTCGTTTAAGCCCAGTCGGTTGGCGATGGGTGCGTAAATCTCCATGGTTTCCCTGGCGATGCGTGCACTTTTTTCCCGCGACACGGATCCAAGCGTACGCATATTGTGCAGGCGATCGGCAAGCTTGATCAGGATCACGCGCACATCGCGTGCCATGGCCATCAGCATTTTTCGGAAATTTTCCGCCTGGGCGTCCGCTACGGTTTCGAATTGAAGTTTGTCGAGTTTGCTTAAACCTTCAACCAGTTCAGCAACTGGCTTGCCAAACTGGGTTGCAATATCCTCAGTCGTAATCTCGGTGTCTTCAACCACATCGTGCAGCAAGGCGGCAATAATTGCCTGAGTGTCGAGATAGAGGGAGGTGAGTATTCGCGCAACCGCGATGGGATGTGTAACGTAAGCTTCGCCGGATTGACGTAGCTGCCCATGGTGGGCAGACTTGCTTAGATCGACAGCACGCTGGATGTTTTCAACATCCTCGGGTTTCAGGTAGGCTGAAACTTCCTGTAGGAGGGAGTCAACATCAGACATGTGTCAAATGCATACATTAAGCCATGCCGCGATTCAGAATTTCCAGACCCACTTTACCCTCGCTGATTTCGCGCAAGGCGATCACGGTGGGTTTGTCATTGCTTTCTGCAACCATATTTCCTGCACCGTTGGACAGTTGGCGTGCGCGGTATGCCGCTGCCAGGGTGAGTTCAAAACGGTTAGGTATTTGTTTCATGCAATCTTCAACGGTAATACGGGCCATGATTATTTCTCCTGCTTTTGTAATTGATTGATTAAATTTTCCTGGCGTGCGAGTTGCCGATCGCGCCGTAGTCCTGTTGCAACAACAATGGCATTAAGTTGTTGCAGTGCCTCATCCAGAATGTCGTTGATAATAACATAGTCGAACTCGGCAACGTGGGAGATGTCCTCCTGCGCGGCACGCAAGCGCTTGGCTATCACCTCCGCACTATCCTGTTTGCGCCCTGTCAGACGCGTTTCCAACGCCTGCAAGGAGGGGGGAAGAATAAATATTGCAATGCAGCCCGGAAATTTGCTTCTGACCTGGGCCGCCCCCTGCCAGTCGATTTCCAGAAGAATATCGCGGCCATCGTGCATTTCCTTGCTGATCCAGGACTGCGAGGTACCGTACAGATTGCCGTATACCTCGGCACTTTCTACAAAATCACCATGCTTGGCCATAGACAGAAACGCCTCGCGGCTAACGAAATGATAGTCCTTGCCATCGATTTCGCCGGGACGGGGTGCGCGTGAGGTGTAGGATACGGACAGGTCTATGCGCTTATTAATGCCCAGTAGCGCGTTGACCAGGCTGGTTTTACCCGCTCCCGAAGGAGCGCTGACAACAAATAAACTTCCACTCATGATTATCACTCCAGATTTTGAATTTGTTCGCGCATTTGTTCGATCAGAATTTTCATTTTCATAGAGGCACGTGATATTTCTGAATCCGCAGATTTTGAGCCCAGGGTGTTTGCTTCGCGATGCAATTCCTGCATCAGGAAATCCAGGCGCTTGCCTACACTGCCACCCTTTTCCAGCACTCTCTCCATCTCGGTCAAGTGACTATGCAGACGTGAAAGTTCCTCGTCAACATCGATCTTGCTTGCAAACAGGGAAATTTCCTGGCGCAGACGCTCATCGTCATGACTCCCCATGGCTTCGAGCAGCCGCGTGCGCAACCTGGCTTCATAAGCTTTGATTGCACCGGGTATGCGCGGTGCAATGTCCGCGCGCAGCGTATGTATTTGCGCCACACGCTGCAACAGAAAACTCTTCAGCCTCTCTCCCTCGCGTGCCCGTGTATCCCTGAATTCCTGCAATGCCTGCTCCAGCAAATTCAGGACGCTTTCATGAAGCCCGTCCGCGGACGGTGAACCGGATGCCAGAATGCCATTCCAGCGCAAAACATCAGCAACCGCCAGGTCACGCGCCGCCGGTAAAATGTCGCGAACCTCCTTGTTCCACTCAGCCAGTTGCCGCAGTAGTGGCTGATTCAACCGCGCAGTTATATTGGCCGGCGCACGCGCAGTATAACCAACACGACACTCAACTTTTCCGCGCGTTAGTTGCGCCGTAATAGCCTCACGCAAAGTGGGCTCAAGCATGCGCAACTCATCCGGCAGGCGCAGCTGAAGGTCCAGGTAACGGTGGTTGACTGAACGTACTTCCAGCGACAGGGAACCGGCATCAAGCTCAATGGCTACCGCAGAAAAACCGGTCATGCTGTAGATCATCGCGCTTCCCCGGATAAATACCTGCAAATAATAAATTAGGCTGAATGGGCAACATTATATTACGATTACATCCCGTCCCAAATTTCGTTTAGTTATTTTGCCCGTTATATTTAGTTTTATAGAATAAAAAATGAATTTTGCCATATACCAGGCCAGCCATCAGGGGGGGCGAAAATATAATCAGGATTGCGTTGCGTACGCCTTTACCGATCAGGCATTGTTAATGATTTTGGCAGATGGAATGGGCGGTCACTCTCACGGTGAGCTGGCCGCACAAATTACCATCAAGACGTTTATGAACGCATTTTCTGTCGCCGCCAAACCCAAAGTACATGAGCCGGAAGAATTTCTGAGCAGCGTGATGCGCAAGGCGCATGAAAACATTATCGAATTCGCCAAAGACCTGAAATTGTTGGGAAGCCCAGGTACGACCTGTGTTGCAGCATTGATTCAGGATGGGCGGGTGTGCTGGGCACATGCCGGAGATTCGCGCGTCTATTTGCTGCGTGATAACAAGGTTAAGGCGGTAACCCACGATCACTCGGTAGTGCAACAATGGGCTGACTTGGGTTTTATCACCGAAGAGCAAATGAAAACTCATCCGGATCGCCACAGAATTACCAATTGTCTGGGTGGGGAAGGTGAAATGTTTTTTGTCGAATCCGCACCTGCCAGAGATTTGCAGGAGGGAGATGTCGTATTGCTTTGCAGTGATGGCTTATGGGGGCCATTGAGCCCGACCGAGATAAGCACCCTGTTAAAAGCCAAGCCGCTGCCGGGTATACTGGATGAGTTGATGGATGTAGCCCTGTACCGCGAAGGAGCACATGCCGACAATACCACCGCTGTGGTGGCGCGGTGGGGTATTGCAGAGGCAGCGCATAATGGCGCCGAGACTGTTTTCGACGTATTGGACATCCCCCAGATTCGACAGACTGTCTAGCCGGTATTTAGCGCTATCCGGATGCAGCGTACCGCGCAGATGACAGAAACCTTTTTGATCGCTTATGAAAAAACTCGTTATCGCCTCCAACAATCCCGGCAAGCTGCGTGAATTTCAGGCCATGCTCGCCCCAATGGGCATAGAAGTGCTGACGCAGGAACAGCTCGGTATCTCCGAGGCCGAGGAACCACATTGCACATTTATTGAAAATGCCCTGGCCAAGGCGCGCCATGTGAGCCGTGAAAGCGGCCTGCCCGCGCTGGCGGATGATTCCGGCATCTGTGTCAGCGCCCTGGGTGGCGCGCCAGGTGTGTGGTCAGCGCGTTACGCGGGAGAGCCCAAGTCTGATACGCGCAACAATGAAAAACTGCTGCATGAAATGCAGGGAGTGGCAGACCGGCGAGCTCATTACTATTGCGTACTCGTGCTGGTGCACCATGCCGACGACCCGCAGCCTGTGATCGCCGAGGGCGAGTGGCACGGCGAGATTGCACAGGAAGAGCGCGGTGAGGGGGGCTTCGGCTACGATCCGTTGTTCTGGCTGCCGCAATTTAACAAAATGAGCGCGGAACTAAGACCGGATGAAAAAGCCCAAATCAGCCATCGTGCGCTGGCGATGAAAATTTTGCTGCAGAAACTGAAGCTCGAATGACCACACACAAACTGCAAGCCGTCGGTCTCAAAAATCAAGCTGTCAATTTTCAAGCACTTCCCCCGCTGTCGCTGTATATCCATATTCCCTGGTGTGTACGCAAATGTCCCTACTGCGATTTCAATTCGCACGAGGCGCGCGGTGACGTGCCGGAAGCCGCCTATGTCGACGCGCTGATCTGCGATCTGGAAATGTCGCTGCCGCTGATCTGGGGTCGCAAGGTATACAGCGTGTTTATCGGTGGCGGTACGCCCAGCCTGTTTTCGGCACAGGCGCTGGACAGGATACTCAGCGCGGTGCGCATGCTGTTGCCGCTGGACGTTAACGCGGAAATAACACTGGAAGCCAATCCAGGCACGGTCGAGGCGAAGAAGTTCAAGGACTTCCGCGATGCCGGTGTGAACCGCCTGTCGCTGGGTATACAAAGCTTTAACGAAACGCATCTGCAGGCACTGGGGCGCATTCATAACTCGGCGGAAGCACGCCGCGCGGTAGACATTGCGCAAAGCCACTTTGACAATATCAACCTCGATCTGATGTACGCGCTGCCGCAGCAAACGCTGGCACAGGCCGAGCAGGACGTGCGCATCGCGCTGGAATATGCGCCGCAGCACCTGTCCTGCTATCACCTGACGCTGGAGCCGAATACCCTGTTCCACCGCTATCCGCCGTCGCTGCCGGATGACGATGCCAGCAGCGAGATGCAACAGCGCATCGAGCAGCTGCTGGCCGAGCACGGCTACCAGCACTACGAAACTTCCGCCTTCGCACAGCCCAAAAAACTATCGCGCCACAATATGAATTACTGGCAGTTTGGCGACTATCTCGGTATCGGTGCCGGCGCGCACAGCAAAATCAGTTCGCACGACAGCGTGCTGAGACAGGCGCGCTACAAGCAGCCGCAAGCCTATCTCGACCAGGTGACGCAGGGAGCACCCGTGCAGACAGAGAGCAAGCTCACTCGCGATGACCTGTGTTTTGAATTCATGATGAATGCACTGCGGCTGAATGACGGATTTTCTGCCGAGCTGTTTAGCGAACGTACCAGCCTGCCCTTGTTGCTGATACGCAGCGAGCTGGAGCAGGCAGAAAAGCGCGGATTATTGCAGCGTGATTTGCAGCATATTGCGCCGACTGAATTGGGCAGGCGGTTTTTGAATGATCTGCTGGAGATATTTTTGAAGGAAAAAAAGTAAGCCTTTTATTAAATACGGCGAAACACCAGATCCCACACCCCGTGCCCCAGCTTCAGGCCGCGATTTTCAAACTTGGTCAGCGGGCGGTAGGCGGGTTTTTCAGCGTAGTCGGCAGCGATATTTTTAAGTAACGGTTCTGCGCCGAGTACCGCCAGAACCTGCTCCGCATAGTCCTGCCAGTCGGTCGCCACGTGTATGTAGCCCCCCGTTTTTATTTTCGTCACCAGTTGCGCAATGAACGGCGACTGGATCAGGCGGCGTTTGTTATGGCGCGCCTTGTGCCACGGGTCGGGAAAGAATATATGCACGCCGTCGAGCACGTTGTCGGCCAGCATGTCGCGCATCACTTCTACCGCATCGTGCTGCATGATGCGCAGGTTGGTGAGGCCCTGTTCATCGATCTGCTTGAGCAGACTGCCGACACCCGGGGTATGCACCTCGAGCGCGAGGTAGTCATGCTGCGGATGATTTTTGGCGATGAAGGCGGTGGGCTCGCCCATGCCAAAACCGATTTCCAGAATCTTCGGTGCAGCGCGGCCAAAGGCTGCATCGAGGTCCAGTGGCTGCGCCGCATAGGGGATGCCATAGCGCGGCATCAGGGTGTCGAGGCAGCGCTGCTGTGCGGTTGAAACGCGCCCCTGGCGCAGCACAAAGCTGCGGATGTGGCGTTTCAAGAAATCATTGGTGTCAGTCATTAAATATATTTAAACCCATATTCTTAATGTAGGAGCCCGATTCATCGGGTGATAGTACTTGCATGATCGCGCAGAAATCTGCGCTCCTACAGGGGTGTTTGGTTATGAGGAATTAAATGGACTTACTTTTTTGCTGAAGCGATGATTCCACTTGTTGGCGAGCTCGGCGACGCGCTATACAGTTTCTTCGGCATGCGTCCGGCGAGATAGGCGGCACGCCCCGCATCAACCGCCAGTTTCATTGCGCCGGCCATCAGCACCGGTTTCTGAGCAGCCGCAATCGCGGTGTTCATCAGCACACCGTGGCAACCCAGCTCCATCGCAATCGCCGCATCCGAAGCAGTGCCCACACCCGCATCGACGATGACCGGCACCTGTACGCGGTCCATAATCAGCTGCAGATGCCATGGATTGAGGATGCCCATGCCTGAGCCGATTAGCGAGGCCAGTGGCATGATAGCGACACAGCCGATGTCTTCCAGTTGTTTGGCGATAATGGGATCGTCCGAGGTGTAGACCATCACCTGAAAGCCGTCTTTCACCAGTGTCTTGGCAGCTGCGATGGTTTCAACCACGTTGGGGTAGAGCGATTGCGGGTCGCCCAGCACTTCCAGCTTGACCAGGCTGTGGCCGTCGAGCAGTTCGCGTGCCAGGCGTAAAGTTCGCACCGCATCGTCTGCGCTGTAACAGCCCGCGGTATTGGGCAGCAGGGTGTATTTAGACGGTGGCAGTATGTCGAGCAGGTTGGGTTCGTTCGGGTTCTGCCCGATGTTGCTGCGACGTATGGCGATGGTGATGATCTCTGCACCGCTGGCCTCGATCGCCGCCTGTGTCTCGGCAAAATCCTTGTATTTACCGGTGCCAACCAGCAGGCGTGAAGAATAGGATTTACCCGCAATGATTAAATTATCTTGACTCATTTTTTACATCACTTTCTAAAATTAACCACCACCAACCGCAACGACAACTTCGAGTTTGTCGCCATCGGCCAGCATTTGTTGATTGAATTGCCCGCGCGGCACGATCTCGCCGTTACGCTCGATAGCAATACGCTTATTGCCGATCTGCATGTGTTCGATTAACGTCGTGACGTTGATGGGTGTATCGAATTGATGTACGGTGCCGTTGATGGAGATAGTAATCACTTCCAGGAAATCACCGATAATTATTGTAATTTTGTATTTTACCCGAACACAGGCACACAGCGTCAGTTGATCAAGACAAACCGCTGACATTGCTGGCTTGTGTAGCGAGCGTCTTGAAACGGGGCAGAGCGCTTACAACCATTCCTTCTTCAGTCAACTTGCCAAAAACACGCCATTCGTGGATAATGCGCCCCCTTATGTGTGCGTACACTTCGCCGCACCAATTACTGTTGTTAGGAAAACAAAATGAAAACCGACATTCACCCGCAATACAATGAAATCGCCGTTACCTGCAGCTGTGGCAATGCTTTCAAAACCAAGTCCACACTGGGCAAGCCTACACTGCACGTTGAAGTTTGCTCTGAGTGCCACCCCTTCTACACAGGCACACAGAAAATTGTAGATACTGCCGGTCGCATTGAGAAATTCAACCAGAAATACAACAAAGCTGGCGCAAAAGCTGCTTAATAAGGCATTGCGGTCCACCCCGAAAAAAGGCAGCATAAGCTGCCTTTTTTTATTGATTTGAATTGATACATGATGCGCCATAATCCATTTATGAGACGTTTACGAGGATACCTGTCGATACATAGCCTGAACGCCGATGCGGCAGCACTCCCCATCAATCCGTTCAAACTAGCGTAAGCTCCCGCTCCTATGCACGCCTACTCCTACTTCAAAGAGACCGCCATCACCCCGGCTAAAGCCAGTCTTCTGGCTTTACTGTGTTTAACCTGGCTGGCTACAGGCCTGATTGGGCATGACCCGTGGAAACCCGACGAAGCATATACTTTCGGTCTTGTTTATCACATTCTGCAAAGCGGCGACTGGCTCGTCCCCACCCTGGCGGGCGAGCCCTTTATGGACAAACCGCCACTGTTCTACATCACCGCAGCAGCCTTCGCCAAGCTGTTCTCGCCACTCTTGCCGCTGCATGATGGCGCACGCCTGGCCACTGGCTTTTATGTTGGGCTTACCCTGTTGTTTGTCGGGCTTGCCGGACGTGAAATGTTTGGCCGGGACCGTGGCTGGACCGCAGCCATTATCCTGATAGGTTGCCTGGGCATGCTGGTGAATGCACACCTCATGAGCACCGACCTCGGCCTGCTTCTGGGTTGCGCAATGATGCTCTACGGCTTTGCGCTAAGTCAGCGCCGCCCCCTGCTCGCCGGCCTGTTGCTTGGCACCGGATTGGGTATCGGCTTTATGAGCAAGGGATTTATCGCACCGATCCTGTTTGTTTTAATCAGCACCTTGCTGCTCTCATTCAGTGCCTGGCGTACGCGCGGCTACTACACCAGCCTCGCTGTTGCAGTATTATGTGCTTTGCCATGGCTGATTATCTGGCCCTCTCTGTTATACCAGCGCTCGCCGCAATTGTTTATGCAGTGGATCTGGTATAAAAATATTGCCAACTGGTTAGGTTTTGCCAAAAGCGCTGATTATTCCGAGTCCTTCTCCCACTTAAAAAGCCTGCCCTGGTTTGCCTGGCCCGCTTTGCCGCTGGCAGCCTGGGGAGTATGGGATACACGCAAAAAAATTCTGCTGCAGCGAGAGGGGCAGTTGCTACTGGTGAGCTTCCTGGTCATGCTGATTGTCCTGAGTTTCGTCCCTAACATTCAGGAAATATTTGCATTACCGATGCTGCTGCCTATCGTATTGCTTGCCACCATGGCGCTACCCACGGTGCGCCGGGGTGCCGCAAATGCGCTGGATCGATTCGGCATCATTACCTTCGGTTTTATCGCCATCCTGCTATGGTGGAGCTGGTCGGGTTTAATCACGGGTCAAAGCACCAAAGTCTCGCGCTGGCTAAAAGCCTATCAAAGTGAATTTGCGCCCACCTTCGATGTTGTGCCATTCCTGATTGCCCTTTCGGTAACCGTCCTTTGGCTGCTGCTGGTGTGGCGTGTGGGGCGTTCCATGCGTCGTTCCGTTACCAACTGGGCTTCCGGTGTCACGCTGCTGTGGGTGTTGGCCATGACCCTATGGCTGCCGTGGCTGGATTTCAACAAAAGTTACCGCAGCATGGTCGTCTCTCTGGCAGCGGCCATTCCAGAAGAACACGGTTGCATCGCCAGTCGCTACCTGGGCGACGGGCAAAAAGCCATGTTGCATTATTTTGGAAATATTCTCACCAAACCGGGTGGCGAGTTGAACTGCGACCTGCTGTTAACCCAGGGAAATTTGTCCAAATCCGATCAGCAGCAGGGCGACTGGAAAACGCTGTGGACCGGTGGCAGGCGCGGCCAGAAAAGTGACCGCTATTATCTTTACCAGCGCGCCAAGTCTTGAGCCTTAGGACTAAGTAAAGAAGTTTTGCAATAATCAATCGCAGCAAAATTCATGTAGGTTGGCGCTGAGGTACGAAGCCCAACATGCTCAACTCATGAGTGTTACATGGCTTTGTTTGGTTTTGCTTCGCTCTGCGTCATCCTCCATTTTTTTTCTACTTTTCCCGGTATCTTCGGAGTCGCACACACTACATCCGCATTCTGCGCGCGGTGGCGCAAAGCATGCTCGATCAGCACCAGTGCCAGCATCGCCTCGGCAATCGGCGTGGCGCGTATGCCAACACAGGGATCATGGCGGCCATGGGTTTCCACCATGGTCGGCTCGCCCTGGATATTGATGGAGCGGCGCGGGATGCGGATGCTGGAAGTAGGTTTGATGGCGACATGCGCGACAATATCCTGACCGGTTGAGATGCCGCCTAGCACACCACCGGCATGGTTGGATAAAAATCCCTGCGGGGTCAGTTCATCGCCATGTTCGCTGCCACGCTGGGTGACACAGGCAAAGCCCGCGCCGATCTCCACGCCCTTGGCGGCATTGATGCCCATCATCGCATAGGCAATGTCGGCATCCAGCCTGTCATACACCGGCTCGCCCCAGCCCACCGGCACATTCTCCGCCACCACCGTGAGTTTGGCGCCGATGGAGTCTCCCGACTTGCGCAACGCATCCATATATTCTTCCAGCTGCGCCACATAGCTGTCATCGGCGACGAAAAACGGATTGTCATTCACCCCTTCCCAGCTCCTGAACGGCACCACCACCTCGCCCAGCTGTGACATGTAGCCGCGTATCACCACGCCGTAACGCTCATTCAGCCACTTCTTGGCAATCGCACCGGCTGCCACGCGCACCGCCGTTTCACGCGCCGAAGAACGGCCGCCGCCGCGCGGATCGCGGATGCCGTATTTTTGCCAGTAGGTATAGTCGGCATGGCCGGGGCGGAAACTTTCGGAGATATTGCTGTAGTCTTTGCTGCGCTGGTCTTCATTGCGGATCAGGAGCGCAATCGGCGTACCGGTGGTCTTGCCCTCATACATGCCGGAGAGAATTTCCACCGTGTCCGATTCGCGTCGCTGCGTCACATGGCGCGAGGTACCGGGCTTGCGCCTGTCCAGTTCCTGTTGAATATATTCGGCAGAAATTTCCATCCCGGGCGGGCAGCCATCCACCACGCAGCCGATGGCAGGGCCGTGCGATTCGCCGAATGAAGTGACACTGAACAGGGTACCGAAGATATTTCCAGACATGGCGGAACTCGTATAAATTGACGGTGCAAGTTTAACATAGGCTGCGCGCTCCTTTGCAGCCACCCTTCTCACTCCTTTCTTTTCACCACCCTCTCCCCTGCCCCTCTCCCGCTTGCGGGAGAGGGAAGAGCGTAGCGAAGGGAGAGGGTAGCGATAAGGGAGGGAGAGGGCTTATTTCAACCTGACCGTGGCCAGCGAGATATCGTCATTTGACCCTTTGCCGCCGAGATGCGCGGTAATGGCTGCCTTGAGGGATTGATGCGAATTCTTGCCGTAGATGGCCGCCACGATCGCCTCTCCGCCAAACTCTACACCGCTGACGCTGACCGCATCTGCCAGGCCGTCGGAATAGAGCGTCAGACTACACTCATCAGTCCATTGCACTGTTTCAGTCGTGGCATCAAATTCATCTCCGCGCATAATGCCCAGCGCCATATTGCTTGACTTGAATTGGTGCGTCACATTGCCAGCACTGTCGGCCAGCAAAGTCGGAGGATTTCCCCCGTTCCAGATCTCCAGCCTGCGATTTTTGCGGTCCACACCAATTAAGGTAAGCGCGACAAAATTTCCCACCGGTAGCAATTTTGACAGTCTTGTGTTCATTTCCTGAACGATTTCCGCGACTGATTTACCTGTACGGGTCATCGCCGAAAACACCTGCACCAGCGGCACCAGCGGAAACGCGGCGGACAAGCCGTGTCCCATCGCATCGGCCAGCAGCACATACTCAAGCTCGTGATTGTACTGCTGGGTGATAAGCAAATCGCCGCCCAGGTTCGCGGCAGGTTGCAGCCACAACTCGACATCGGGCAATGGTGTCGAGGATCCCGCCACCATATGCTCCATCAACTCGCGCGCCATATCCAGTTCGCGCTCTGAATTATCCCGGTAAGCCTTGAGTTGCACATTGCTCTCTTGCAGTTTTCCCTCCAGCGCCGCGATGCGCTGCATTGCATTGATCTTCGCCATTAACAGGATAATATCGATCGGCTTGCCAAGATAATCGTCGCCGCCGGCATCCAAACCCACCACCATGTCATCACGGTGGCTCAGCGCGCTGACAAAGATGATCGGCACCCAGCGATCCGCGTCCAGCGCCCGGATACGTCGGGTCGCCTCGATGCCGCCGATACCGGGCATCATCACATCCATCAGCACCAGGTCCGGGCGTTCTGCCTGAAAACTGCTTATCGCCTCCTCCCCGCTAAGCGCGGTAATAATGGTGTGCCCGCCATTGCCCAACACCATCTTGAGCAAGTCCAGGTTCATCTGCGTGTCGTCCACCGCCAGTATTTTCAGATGAACATGAGCGACATCAAAATTGTCTTTTTTCATCCTTGCCCATTCTCAATTTTATGCTTCGGATCGTTCAACCACACGATCAAATCCTTCACCGGCATCGGCTTGGCGATCAAATAACCCTGTACCAGATCACAACCCAGGCTGCGCACCAGTTTGAGATCAAGCTCGGTCTCAACTCCCTCGGCCACGGTCGCAAGGTCCAGTTTATGCGCCATATCCATACTGCTTTCAAGAATGGCGCGGGATGCCGCATCCTCCACCCCCTTGCTCACAAAGCTGCGATCCAGCTTCATCTCGGTAAAGGGGATACGGCCCAGCTGCTCGAACGATGAATAGCCTATACCAAAATCGTCAATCGACAAACCAAAGCCCTTCAGCCGCAGACGCGACAGCACATCCAGTGCGGTGGTCAAGTCTTCCATCACCCCGGTTTCAGTCACTTCCAGAATCACATCCGCAGCGCTCAAACCGAGCCCTATGGTGTTGCTCAGGATGAAATCCGGCAGGCTCAAATCGTTCAGCCAGGTGCCTGAAAGATTGATCGCCACTTTCAGGGGGTAGCCTGCCGCAAATAATTTTGCCGCCTCTGTCAGGGAAATCACCACCAGCAAACGTGATAATTCGCCGATCAGACCCTCGTTTTCAGCCACGCGGATAAAACTGTCCGGCGGTATAAATTTCCCGCCCGGTAACTGCCAGCGCGCCAAGGCCTCCATCCCGACCGCACGCAAACTGCTGGCGTCGACCTTGGGCTGAAACCAGATGGTAAATTCATTGGCCACCATCGCTGAACGAATCGCCTCGCTCGATACCACAGGGTCTGTCATTGCTTGCCTTGCCTGCACCGGCAAAGCAGCAGTATGCGCCAACAGGATGGCTATTTGCGCGGCGCTCACCGGTTTTTGCAACTGCCCCAGCACGCGCACACCCTGCAGCACCGCAAGCTTGTTTACGGTATTGATAATTTTTTCATCCGCGCCGCTGATCAAAATCAAACCACCCTTGAACCCTGTTTCGTCAAAGCGGCGTATCAGTTCAACCCCGTCCATTTCCGGCATACTGAGATCGCAAATCAGCACCTCTATCTCACTCGCCCTTTCAAACAGAACCCTGGTCGCCTCCACGCCGTTTACCGCGGTAATCACCTCGGCCACACCCAGCGCATCCAGTATGGCTTTCACCTGCTGCAACACCACCAGATCGTCGTCAACCACCAGCGCCGAGCGACAGGAGACACTGACCAGATTATTCGTCTGCTCGGGCATATCCGCCCGCGGCGTATCCAGCAGATCGGCCGCGGCAGCTTCAACCTCAAGCAGAGACTGCCGCAAGGCCACCAGCGAAGAGACGATACCGCTGAAGTGCTTGTCCTTGGTTTGCTGTTCCAGAGTGGCGGCAAGGCTGGCGTAATGCAGCGCGCCCACTGTCCTGGCCGAAGACTTCTGCTTGTGCATTTCTTTGGCCACCACCGCAGGATTATCGGTTTGCCAACTGAGTGCCTGCAATCCTTCAGCGGCAGTATGCATAAATGTGTTGACCAAGTTGCGCGCCTGGGCAAGATCAACCTGACCTAGAATCCGGTACAGATAATTAAGATCGAGTATTGCATGCTCGGCGGGGACACTCCCTGCTTCGGACATTTTTCCAACTGCTTGCGGACGGGATGGTGCGGGGACGACATCACCCAGCCAGCGTTTAATCTGATTACGCAGCGCATCCATCGACAGCGGCTTGCTCAACACCTCGTCTATTCCCGCCAACCGGTAACGCTTCATCTCGGAATTTAGTATGGTTGCAGTGATCGCAATAATGGGGATGCGCCCGCCCCTGTCAGCCTCTGCCTTACGAACTGCCTGCGCAAATTCTGTACCATTCATCACCGGCATATCGATGTCGGTCAGGATCAGGTCATAAGACTTTTGCTGCCACATCTTCAGCGCCTCGGCACCATTCGCAGCAACATCGACCTCGCAGCCCATCGTCTGCAACTGCAACAGCAGCACATGCTGGCTGGGCGCATAGTCCTCTACCACCAGCACTTGCGGCGCTTTGCCAACCTCGGTTGCCCCGGGTGCAACAGTATCGACAAGCGCAGCACCCATATTTTTGGCCAGCGGCAACTCGATCCAGAAAGTACTTCCCAGCCCCTGCACACTTTCCACACCGATGGTGCCCTTCATGCTTTCCACCAGCTTGCGCGAAATCACCAGGCCTATGCCGGTGCCTTCGATGTTGCTCATCTCGGCACCCAGACGATTGAACGTCTGAAACAACTTGGATTGCTTGGCGGATGCAATCCCCAGACCGGTATCCAGCACAGAGATTCTGACCATGCCCTGCGCAGCCATCGAACCTTTGTCCGCGCTGCATGACACATTCACACGCCCTCCGTCACGGTTGTATTTGATGGCATTTGAAACCAGATTGTTCAGCACCTGCATCAGTGCACGGTGATCGGCAGTGACCTGATAAGCATCACAACTCGCGGCCATATGCAGCGTGACATTGCGCGAATTCGCCGCCTGAATATTCTGTGAATGGCAACTTTTCATCACCTCGGGCAAAGACACGGTCGCAAACTCCAATTGCAGCTTGCCCGACTCAATGCGTGACAAATCGAGAATATCATTCATCAAACTCAGCAGAATATCGCCTGCGCGTTTTATTTCACCGGCATTCTCAACCACCCTCTGCGGCAGACTGCTATCCATTTGCATCAACTGCGCATACCCCAGGATAGCATTGAGCGGCGTGCGCAACTCATGGCTCATGCTGGACAAAAACACGCTCTTGCTGTTATTGGCCTGCTCGGCTTCCTCCTTCGCCGCGTTCAATAAAGCAGTACGAAGTGCCACACGGCGCTCCAGTTCCTCGTTGGCATTTTTGAGAATATTCTCGGCCCGCTTGCGCTCGCTGATATCGACAAATGACGCTACCACAGATGACGGTAATGTTTCACCCTGCAGAAATATCGGCTGCGAGTTGACCAATATCCAGGTCAGCCTGCCGTCGGGTTTGTGTACCCCCATCACGACATTTGACTGCGGCAAACCCGTGCGCAATGTCACCGACCCCGGGTGTTGATCGCCGGGAAAAGGCGTGCCATCTTCATGTATGGAACGCCAGCGCGGGTCTATCGGCGTGCGCCCCCTCATTTGCTCCCAGGTCAAACCCAGAATCTCCTGCGCCGCTTCATTCGCAGCGATAATGGAGCCATCCTTGGCATTCAACACAACTCCTTCGGACAAGGCGGATACTACCGAGTGGTAACGTGTTTCGCTTTCGCGCAACTGGGCCTCGGCCAACTCCTCCTGCGTGATGTCTTGCACCGTACCGCGTGAAAACAAAGGTTTTCCACCGGTATCAAATTCCGATTCGCACAGTTCCTGCACCCACTTGATGCGTCCATCAGCCATCAGCAAGCGATGTTTCACCGCATAGGGTTTGCGCAGCCTGAGCGAGTCGGTATATGCAAGATTAACACTGTCGCGATCGTCGGGATGTATCGCGTTCAAAAACGCTTCGTACGTTGCGCCAAACAGCGCGCTATCAATTTCGAACAGGCGGTATATTTCATCCGACCACAGCAGCACGCCCGTCAACAGATTAAGTTCCCAGCTGCCCACTTTGGCAAGGCGTTGAGCCTCGCACAAACGCTCAGTAGCTTTGCGTAGTATCCCTTCAGCTTGTATTCGCTCGGTGATATCGACAGACACTCCCAGCAAATGCGTTGCTTCCCCGTCTGCATTGTAGATGCCCACTTTTCGCGTATGCAGAACCTTGTTCTCACCAGTGCGGGTGCGTATGGTCTCTTGCGCAATATCGCTGAGTTGATGGCTAGCCAACACGGCACGATCTTTTGCAGCAAAGGAATCTGCCTGTTCACGCGGGAAAAAATCGAAGTCGTTTTTCCCCAGCAATTCCTCCTCCGAGAATCCCAGCAGCTTTTCACCGGCATGATTGAATTTTTCAAAACACAAATCGCTTGCACGTTTAACAAACACCATGATCGGCATGCTGTCGATCAGGGTGGCGAGGAAGGCCTCAGAATGCTGCAACCTCTGTTCATAAACTTTATGCGCCGAAATATTGACGAACGAACCCATCATGCAGACGGGTTTGCCAAGTTCATCAGTCACCATATGTGCCGACATTTGCAAATCAGCAAGTGAACCGTCATGCAGGCGGACGCGCAACTCCCCCTGCCAGCGTCCCTCTTGCTGCAGCGCTTCCAACACGGACTGCGCCGTTTCAGCACGTTCCCATAAATCGAGCCCTGAACGGCCAATGGCATCCTGCGGGCCTGACAAGCGCCAAAGATCAACAAAGGCCTTGTTCACATAAAATAGTATTCCATCCAGGCCTGCCATCGCTACGGCATTGATCGAGGTGGCGATAGCCGCATCCTTGATGCGCATGCTTTCCAAATTCCGAGTCAGCTCAGCGGTGCGTTTATTCACCTGCAGTTCCAGCCCCTGGTAGGAAAACTGCATATTTTCCGCCATGATATTAAAGGAGCTGGCCAACTGCCCCAGCTCATCAGCTCTCTCCACCGGTATGCGCTGCTCAAGCTTGCCGGCGGCGATCTGCTGCGCGCCAAGCGTGAGCGTCTGCAACGGCGCAATCACCCTGCGCCCCAGGATAACAGCACCCAGCAGGGCTGCAGCCAGTGCCAGCACCAGTGCCACCAGTGCAAAACTGCGCACCCGGTAAAGCGGCGCAAACGCTTCTTCTGCGTCTATCTTGGTGACCATCCCCCAGCCCATGCGCGGCAGATAACGCCATGCCGCCACGACCGGATGTCCGTTATAGTCAATCGCATATCCACTGCCGCGCTCGCCATTCAGCGCGTACCGCAAGGGTGCGCCACGTTCTTTGTCGTCCAGGGATATTTTTTGTTTCAACGCCGCATCTGCATCGAATTTCAGCGGCGCCATCAGCAATGCGCTGTGCCCGTCCTCGCGCCGCGCCACCACCGTTTCCCCGCTCTCACCCAGCCCGGTGTTATCCAGCAACACCTCAAACACATGGCGATTGTCTATTTGTAGTACCAGCACCCCTGCAATCTTGCCTTCACGCATGACAGGCACGGCAATAAAGGCGGCTGCACCGCCCGCGGGCGCATAAAATTCAAACTCGGAAATGCCACTTTCCAGTGTGCTTAATGCACTGCGTGTCACCTTTTCCAGGCCTGAATTGCGATAGGGGCCGCTAAACAGATTGGTGGCAAAATCGGCTTCATGGGTCTGTGAATACACCACCGTGCCCTGCGGTGAAATCAGGAACAAATTGTGATAGCCGGTGGTGTTCAGGAAGCGCTTGAAATAGTCGCGGTAGCTGGCATCCAGCCGCTTATAGGCTGCGGATTTTTCTCCACTCCGGGCAAATTCCCGGGTGAAATCCCGCATCGCCAGACGCGTGATATTGCCCTCAGTATTGATCCGGGCAACGTACACCAGTTCAGTCAGATAGCTGTCGATCTGGTCTGATTTTTTGTCGGCAATCGCCGAAAGGTGCCGCGACACCGTCTGCTGCAACTCCGCTTCAAATGTATGCAACAGGGTGTAAGCTATCAGCATGACAGGCAGCAGCGAGATCAGCATAAACCACATGACAAAACGCTGGGTGATGGAGGTGAACTTCATGGTTTCCCCCCCTCTGCCAATTTCAGCAACTTCAACCATTCATCGCGGTAACGATAGCTGGGAAAGGGAACCGGTTCCTGCGGCTGACCCGCATCCCACACGATGTCAAACTGGGCATCGGGCCTTACCTTGCCGATGCGCGGCGTTTTCCACAGATGACGGGTATCCGCATCGACGGAAACAACGCCTTCGGGCGCGTGCAGGGTTTGCCGCAGGATCGTGCGTTGTACCTTTTCCGGCTCGGCGGAACCGGCTTCGCGTGCCGCCTGGACCCACAGATGTATGGCAATACAGGAGTCCTGCATCGGGTCGCTGATCAATTTTCCTTCTCCGTAACGATCCCGATAGGCGGCTTGAAAATGTTGGTTTTCTGCTCCCGGCAAGGACTGGAAATAATTCCACGCCGCGTAGTGCCGGGTGAGGCGGGCACCGCCCCAGGCCTTCATGCCTATTTCATCCACGCTGAAAGAAAGCATGGGCAAATTGGCCAGTCCGGCCTTTTCCAGCGCGGCAAAGAAAGCGGCGTTGCTGTCGCCGTTAAGGGTATTCAGTATCGCCTGCGGACGCTTCTTCACGATATCCGTCACCAGCGCGTCCACGCTGCTGCCACCCAACGCAAGGTAACGTTCGCCAACCACGACACCTTCTTGCGCCCTCAGCAAGTCTTTAATAATGATATTGGCCATGCGCGGAAACACATAATCCGAGCCCACCAGATAAACGCGCTTGCCGAGTTTTTCGATTGCCCAGTTCAGCGCCGGGATGATCTGCTGGTTGGGTGCAGCGCCGGTGTAGATGATATTGGGCGAGATCTCCATACCCTCATACTGCAAAGGGTAGAACAGCAGGTGCCGGTGTTTTTCAATGACCGGTATTACCGCTTTGCGGCAGGCTGAGGTCCAGCAGCCGAACAGCGCGCTGACTTTTTCTTCCGTGATCAGACGCTCTGCCTGCTGTGCACAATATTCCGCTTCGGACCGGCAATCGGCCACCACTGCCACTATCATTTGCCCGTTTATACCGCCGTCGGCATTCGATTCTGCAATACCCAGCTGCAGCGCATCCACCAGCGAAGTTTCGTTTAACGCCATGGTGCCGGTAAGTGAGTGCAGGATGCCGATTTTAATCACGGGCTTGGCGCGACCATACAGGCTGAACAGCAGCACGGCGCAGATTAAAATAAGCGCTATTGAAATAACAATGGCCAGTCTGTTCTTTATCAAAAACTGCTTCTGCATGGTTGCTCCGAAACTGATGAAGGGCATTTGATCATGATCTTAACCCAGATCATCCAATGGAGCCTACACATGGAGGCCAGAAGATGTGGCTGCTTTATTCAGCCTGCGTGCCGCACAACCCTTTGGATGCGGCCGGATATTCACCGTGCTACTCCAGCATCTGCCCCAACAGCCCAATCAGCCTTGCCACATCCAGGGGCTTGGTCAAATAGTCGACAAAACCCGCAGCCATGCCCTGTTCCCGCTCACCTTTCATGGCGTTGGCAGTAATTGCGATAACAGGGATGTGTGCTGTTTCAGGATAGCTTTGCAATAATTTCAGCGCTTGAAAACCGTTCATACCGGGCAAGTTGATGTCCAGCAAAATTAGCCCGGGCGGATGGGCGCGGGCCATTTCGACTCCGCTTTCACCGGTTGCGGCACTGCGTAACTCCCACCCCTTTTTGCTCGCAAAAATCTGCTGCATCAGACGCAGGTTCATCACGCTGTCTTCTATATACAGCACCACGGGTTTGTTGCCATGGATAAGCGGTAATTGGACACCGGTGTCGGCAGCGGCGGGGGACTGAGACTGATTATTTTCATGCATGGTTGAGAGCGGAAACTCCAGCCAAAAAGTACTGCCCTGCCCCGGAGTACTATCAAAGCCGATACTTCCACCCATCGCTTCCACAATGCGTTTGGTAATGACCAGACCGATACCGGTTCCCTCAATTACGCCACACTCCTCACCCAGACGATCGAAAGCATTAAAAACACGCTCCTGCTTGTCCGCTGCAATACCCTCGCCGCTGTCGGTCACGGCAATGTGCGCCCTGCCCTCAACAAGCTCGCACAACAGATGTACGGTGCCGTGTTTTTTGTTGTATTTAATGGCGTTGGTCAGCAGATTGATGAGTGACTGGCGCAAGCGGTTAAAATCTGCCCACACGCTGATGTCGTCTTCCTCGCACGGCAGAATGATCATCTCGATGCTGTTGTCATGTGCCATGGATTGCACCATGTTCAGGCTGTCACCTATCACGTCCTTCAGGTTTACCACCCCCATGTCGAGTTCCATTTTATTGGACTCGATGCGCGCAAGATCGATCAGATCATTGACCAGCGACAGCAGATGACGACCGGCACGCTCGATCTGCTTGGCGTTCATGCGCGTTTCCCCGGATAGCCTTTCGTCCATGCCAAACAGCTGGGCAAAACCGAGTATGGCATTGAGGGGGGTACGCAACTCGTGGCTCATGCTGGCCAGAAATTCGCTCTTGGCGCGGCTGGCGGCCAAGGCTTCTTCTTTGGCCGCCAGCATGGCAATCTCATTCGCTTTTACCTGGGTGATATCGGTACGTATCGATATATATTGGTAAGGCAATCCATCCGCATCGAGGAAAGGAATAATACTGGTCTCCACCCAATACAAATTGCCATTCTTGCCGCGGTTGCAAACTTCGCCCTGCCAGATGTTGCCGCCGCCAATGGCGTGCCACATATCGGCATAGAACCCGGCGGGATGCTGGCCGGATTTAATGATGCGGTGATTTTTGCCTATCAGCTCCTCGCTGCTGTAGCCGCTGACCTGACAAAACTTTTCATTCACATAGACGATATTGCCAGCGAGGTCGGCCACACTGACGATGGCGTGCGCATCGATTGCCTGTTGCTGCCGCTCCAGTTCATAACGGGCAACACTCAAAACATCGGCTTTCTCCTGGTTCCGCCGGTGGCGATGGGCGTGCTTGCTGATCACCGAAACCAGAAGGCCGGGGGCCACCTGTTTGCTCAGGTAATGCTCGCTGCCATTTTTGATTGATTTTAATTGCAGCAAAAGGTCGGATTCTGCCGACAGGTAAACGACTGGGATAGCCGCATAGCGCGGGTCATCGTGCAAGATGCTGGCCAGCTCGGGGCCGCTGCATTGCGCCATGTCCATGCCCAGCACCAGCACATCGGCCGAAAATTTTTCCAGCATCTCCGGCACCTGCAAGGGATCGTTGACGACGCTGACTTCCATGCCGGTCTGGCGCAGCATCCGTGCGTACTCCGCCTGCTGCTCGGACGGGTTATCAACCAGCATCACGCGGTAGGCTTGCGCAGGAATTTGCAACGCAGATTCATCCAGCATGCGCAGCAAGCGATGACTGGCTACAGGCCTGGCCAGATAATGCGTGGCACCCGCCCGGTGAGCGGCCAGTCTGGCAGCGATGTCGTTTTGCGCCGACACAAAAATGACCGGCACCCGGCTTGGGCACTGCGCCTGCATTTCTGCAAGGCTGCCAGCGAGTGCACTGTCCCCCTGATCAAATACCTTATCCAGAATGACGGCAAGCGGCGCGGAGCGCCCGGCGCATATGTCATGCAGGTCACCGAGTTGATGCAGCGCTTCTACTTGATACCCGATTCCTTCCAGCATCGATATTAGGTCGTCTCCGCGTCCGTCCGGATCATTTAACACGACAATGCGACCGTGCCGGGCCTGTTGCACAGGGGGCTGTTTGAACCCCTGCCTGTTTGTAATGCGTATACCTTTTACCATTCATGCCTCTTACAGATGCCAGTCGCAGATTAAATTTTGTAGTGTTTCACTCAACTATCTACAGAATAACCCATCCCCACCCGATTGACCACTTCTTTGACATGGTTTATATAAGTACCCTCTGATGGTCGCCAGAAATACTTAAACAGGCTTAACATATCGCCCTGCCCAACTACACTCAACGGACCAAACCATGCGTGCAATCCTGATGACTTCCGCAGGCACCAGCGACGTGTTGCAACTGCGTGACATTCCGCTGCCACCGCTGCCTTCCGGCAAACATCTGCGCGTCAAACTCGAGGCCGCCGGTATCAATCCGCTGGACACCAAATTGCGCAGTAAAGCGATTTATTATCCCGATCACTTGCCCGCCATTCTTGGCTGCGATGGTGCGGGCGTGGTAGAAGCTGCGGGCTGTGATACGAGCAGATTCAAAGTGGGCGATGCGGTGTATTTCTGCAACGGCGGTATCGGCGAAGAACCCGGCTGTTATGCGGAATACACCACCGTGCAAGAAGATTATTGCGCTGCCAAACCGAAAAAGCTCAGCATGGCGGAAAGTGCTGCACTGCCGCTGGTGGCGATAACGGTATGGGAAGCGTTGCTGGATCGCGTTAATCTGCAGGCAGGACAAACTATTCTGATCCACGCCGGTGCGGGCGGTGTGGGGCATATTGCGATACAGCTGGCGCGCCATCTCGGCGCTCGCGTCGCCGTCACTGTGAGCGATGAACACAAAGCCGCCATTGCCAAAGGTCTGGGTGCGGAAAAAATCATTCAATACCGCCAACAGGACTTCGTGGCTGAAACCCTGGCGTGGACTGAAGGCAAAGGTGCGGATGTGGTGTTTGATACGGTGGGTGGCGATACCTATCTGCGCTCGCTGCATGCCGCCTGTTTGGCTGGCAAAGTGGTCAGCCTGCTGTCTACCCCTTTATCCCTTGCCGACACCCAGCTCGCGCGTTTGCGCAATTTATCTCTTTGCTATGAACTGATGCTCGCGCCGCAGCTGATGAAGCTGCACGACGAGCGCGTGCGCCAGCGCAAAATTCTTGAACAGGTATCTGCGCTTGTGGATGCAGGAAAACTGCGTGTCATGGTCAGCACACAATTGCCACTGGCTGAAGCCGCACAAGCACATCGTTTGCTTGAAAGCGGCGGGGTCACAGGCAAGATTGTACTGACGATGGACTGATAAAGCGCCCTCTCCCCTAGCCCCTCTCCCGCAAGCGTGAGAGGGGAACAGCTCCCTCTCCCAATTTTGGGAGAGGGCTGGGGAGAGGGCAAGAAAGAACACCATGCAATTTATCGACACACACTGTCACCTGGACGCGGCGGAATTTGGCGACACCCAGGCGTTGCTTATCAATGAAGCGATGTCTGCCGGTGTCGGCGCTATTGTCATACCCAGTGTGGATGCTTCCAATTTTGCCACTGTGCAAAAAATCTGCGCTCAGCATGCCAACTGCGCACCCGCCTTTGGCATCCATCCCATGTATGTTGATCGCGCCAAACGCTCTGATCTCGACCTGCTGCGCGAATTCATTCAACAGCACCATCCCGTCGCAGTCGGCGAAATTGGTCTGGATTTTTTCGTGGAAAATTTTGATCGGGAACACCAGGAATACTATTTTTCGGCACAACTCAAACTCGCGCAGGCATTTGACCTGCCGGTGCTGCTGCACATCCGCAAAGCACAGGACACCATCCTCAAACATCTGCGCCGCACCCCGGTACGCGGCGGTATTGCCCATGCCTTTAACGGCAGTCCGCAGCAGGCTGCAGAATTCATCAAACTCGGTTTCAAGCTCGGCTTTGGCGGCGCGATGACTTATCCGCGTGCCACCCGGTTGCGCGAACTGGCAGCCACCCTTCCGCTGGACAGCATCGTGCTTGAAACGGACTCGCCCGACATTCCGCCAGCGTTCCTGCGACGCGGCGAGCCCAATCGTCCGGGTTTTTTACCGAGAATCGCCGGGACACTTGCTGAATTGCGTCATTTACCCCTGGAAGAAATTGCACGGATTACTTCGGCCAATGCAGTGGCTGCCCTTCCGGGGCTCAAATAATTTTGCAGAAATTAAAAGCCACAAACGAATTGTGGCTGTTGCCATAATAATCAGACATAAATTGGTAGAATCACGCACATCAAATATATTTATAACACATACCCGCATGAACACCCCGCTTCCTACCGACCCAAAGCTACTGATGCGCTCCATCATCCAGCGTATTGCCACCGGCCCTGATTTGTCCAAGGACATCAGCCGCGAAGAAGCCCATCTGGGCACCAAAGCGATTATCGACAACCATATCGATCCGATACAGGTCGGCATCTTTTTTATTGCGTTGCGCATGAAGCGCGAAACCATGGATGAAAATATCGGCGTGCTCGACGCGGTACTTGAAACCACCCGGCGGGCGATCGCTGCAGTTGATGAAGTGGTCGACATCGGCGACCCCTACGATGGTTACACGCGTTGCCTGCCCACTTCCCCTTTTCTCGGCCCGCTGCTGGCCGAACTGGGTGTGCATGTAGTGAGTCATGGTTTGGATAAGGTTGGACCGAAATATGGCGTGACTGCGCGCCATATACTGCAAGCCGCAGGCGTTCCGGTAGACCTGTCCCCGTCACAGGCAGCCGCTCGTCTGGCCGACCCGGCACTGGGCTGGACCTACATCGACCAGGCGCAATCCAACCCCGGCCTGCACAATCTGGTCGGCCTGCGCGCGCAAATGATCAAGCGCCAGGTGCTCACCACCGTGGAAGTATTGTCCAAACCCATCGCCGGCCGCAAAAAAACGCACTTCATCACCGGCTTTGTACACAAGCCCTACCCGCCCATTTATGCCGAGCTCGCGCGTGTTGCCGGGTTTGACACGGCCTGCATCATTCGCGGTGTGGAAGGTGGCGTGGTGCCTTCGCTGCGTCAGGTTGGTCGCTATTTCAAATATCACGACAAGGGAGCTGAAAGCGAAGTGGCTATCGACCCGACCACACTCGGCATTCAACAGGAGGTCCGTGCGGTACCGCTACCCGGCGCGGTAGTGACTGCCGGGGGTGAGGACGAAATCGTCGCCGCCATCGATATACCCGCCACCGCCCGCGCTGCAGCTGAGGCAGGCATTGCTGCGCTTAAAGGTACTAAGGGTGCGTTCTACGATTCGCTGGTGCTGTCTGGCGCGATTGTACTGCACCACGTGGGCAAGGCCGCCAGCCTCGACGATGCCGCCGCACAAATTCGAGCTGTACTCGACTCCGGCCGCGCCTCCAAAAGAGTGAAATGATGAGCGACTATATTGCGATAGCTGCGGCGGATGAACTGAAACCTGCACAGATGAAGCGTATCGTCGTGGACGGCAAGCGCCTGCTTTTGTGCAATTCGGCCGGCAGTCTATATTGTGTGGACGAAATGTGCAGCCACGAAGACTATTCGCTATACCTTGGTTGCATCAAGGACGGCAAGATCAAGTGCTCGCTGCACGGCAGCTATTTTGATCTTGTCAGCGGCAAACCGACTTGCGAACCGGCGGATGTACCTATCCGCACCTATGCGCTAAAGATAGAAGCCGGACAGGTGTGGGTCAAATCCAGCCCCGCATAATTTCTCGCAGGCTTGATATTAAATGTAAGCCCCGGTCAACAAACAATACTATGGGTGGACGTTTACCCGGCGCTCTTCCGTATCTTTTCAATACGGCACCGATTCCTGTATCAGCTTCGGCGAAACGCCTCGAAGCGCAGTCTCATGTAGTCTGCGGTCCAGTTTCCGCCTGCGTCACTCAGCCTCGGCCGGATGACTTGCCGAACATCTTCCAGGAACCGCCTCCTATCGACTTGCGGCAAAACGGACGTAAAGTTGTCCGAGAAAGTTTCCAGCCAGCCCATGACATCACCCGGCAATGGGGTTGGACGGGGGATCAACTGGATGTAGGTCACAGCAAAGCCCGCCGCTTTCAGCTTTCCCTGATAATCTTCGACGCTTGGGAAATACCAGGGACTCGCAGCCTGTCCGTCGTATCCACGTCGATTCAACTCCTTAATGAGCGCATCATGAATCGTTTCTACGCACCCCTGTCCGCCACACTCTGCGACAAAGCGCCCGCCAGGGCGTAAGGCCCTAAACACTTTTCGTATTACCTTGTCCGCATCCTTCATCCAGTGCAGGGCGGCATTGCTGAATACAGCATCGAACTCGCCGCAATAGTCCATGTCGTATGCGCTCATTAATTTCGCCTCTACGCCCAGAGCCTGTGCAGAGGCAATAAAATCCGCACTGGAGTCGATACCGACCACGCCGCAACCGAATTCCCCGAGCTGCCTGCTCAGAACGCCGTCACCGCAGCCAATATCAAGTATCCTTTCCCCGGCTTGCGGATTGAGCAATTCAACTGCCGGCGCGCCTAGCGTCGTGACAAATCTGGCGTTCTTTTCGTATACAGTTGAATTCCAGCTTTGCGGGTTCATTATTTTTTCTCTTTCAGTAAGGCACTTGTAGCAGCGCTTCGTCCTGCTATTTATCTGGCATAAGTTGAAGTGATTTGTGCCTTGTCCAGGCTATTGCTATGCAACATGAAACCTATCAACGCCGCGCTGGCATCTTCTGGCACGCCAAGTTTTTCAAGCTTGAGTGCGTGCACGGTAAATACATAGCGATGGGGTTTATCGCCCGCGGGAGGGCAGGCGCCGCCAAAATTGCGCGCGCCAAAATCATTGCGCCCCTGCTTGCTCCCCACAGGCAAAGGCGCTTTGATTGCCGCGCCCGCCGCAAGCGCAGTGGCTGTCGCTGAAATATCGTACACCACCCAATGCCACCAGCCACTGCCTGTGGGCGCATCGGGATCATAGACGGTCACAGCAAAGCTGCGCGTTCCGGCAGGCGCCCCTTTCCACGACAATGCCGGTGACAAATTTCCACCGCTGCAGCCAAACCCTTTATATACCTGGGCTGAACTCATAACCTGCCCTTCTTGTACATCAGGACTGATCAACTCAAAGGCTGAAGCACACGCTGTAGAAATAGCAAACAGAGTAATACCGATAAAAATGTTTTTCATAAACTGGCCCCTTTTATTATTTGGCGATGCAAATCGTATCTGCGTTTTCCATTCATCGCCAAACTGAAAACGTGACTCAGTATAGAAAGTAAAATATACTGGAACAAGACAACAATTTATCCTGGTATAAAACATACCAGCCAAACACAGTTAACTGCCATGACGACACAAAATCTTGGGCACTTCATTCGAAAATATCGCGAACGTCTGCGCCCTGAAGACGTTGGCCTGCGCTCACTCGGGCGACGGCGTACGCCGGGACTGCGCCGTGAGGAGTTGGCGCAATTGTGCGCTGTCAGCCCGACCTGGATCACCTGGATTGAGCAGGGCAGACCGGTATCAGCCTCGCCGGCCATGCTCGAGCGCCTGGCCGTGGCTTTGCGCCTGACGGATGCCGAGCGTAACTATCTGTTTACCCTTGCCGGCAAACTTGACCCGGACAGCGAATCTAAAAATCACGACGAACCCGATGCCATTCTGCAAAGCGTCAAGCACATGACCGAACCGGCCTATGTGCTCGACCAGCAATGGACTGCATTGGCCTGGAACCAAGCCGCCGCAAAATTGTTTGGTGGCTGGTTGGATGCAGATGGCTCTTTAACGCAGCGTAACCTGCTCAGGTTCGCTTTTCAGCACCCGGCTGCACGCAAACTGATAGACAACTGGCCCGATCGGGCCAAACGACTCGTGTTTGAATTTCGCGCCGATTGTGGATTGCACGCGGAGGATAAAAAATTGCGCGCTCTGATTGATGAGCTATGCGCGACCAGTAAAAAGTTTAATGTTTTTTGGCAGGACTATGGCGTGATGGAACGCGAAGGTGGCTTGCGTATATTTCATCACCCTGTACTTGGCGATCTTGGCTACACTCAGACAACTTATTATCCTGCCACCAGACGCGATCTGAAACTGGTGTTGCTCATACCCGCCTGAAATCCAGCCCGCACTTCATCGTGGTTAAAACCGCGCATTTCCGCGATAATGCGCGGCATGAAAAACATCCCGCCACAATTTACCCGCACCCACATCCTGCTGGGCGATGCTGGCCTGGAACAGCTGGCCGGCAAACACGTATTCGTCGCCGGCCTCGGCGGGGTAGGCTCATATTGTGCAGAAGCATTGGCGCGGGCAGGAATAGGTAGCCTGACCCTGCTCGACCATGATGTGGTGGCCGCCAGCAACATTAACCGCCAGTTGCTGGCTCTGCATTCAACCGTAGGCCAGTCGAAGGCCGAGTTGATGCGTGCGCGTGTCGCCGACATCAACCCCGCTTGCAAGGTCACCTTTCTCAAGACCTTCCTCACCATCGACAACGTAAACGACCTGGTACCAGCCGATAGTGACTACGTTATTGACTGCATCGATTCCTTGTCGTGCAAGGTAGCCTTGGTGGCAGAAAGTTTAAAGCATGGCTTTAATGTCGCCTCCAGCATGGGCGCGGGCAACCGGCTAGATCCCTCGCGCATCAAAATTGCAGACATCAGCAAGACCGAGGTCTGTCCACTGGCCAGGCTGATACGCTTGCGCCTGCGTCGCGAGAATATCTGCAAGCCCATGCTCACGGTGTATTCGGACGAGGCTGGCCTTCCACCGCTGCCGCCGCAACCGGTGGAAGGCCAGGGTCGGGACCGCGCGGTGAACGGCACCATCAGCTACATGCCGGCTCTGTTTGGCATGATGCTGGCGGGGGCGGTGATTAATCGTTTGCTGGAACAACAGAAATAGCAAAAACACTTTTCAAAGACTGCACAGCCCGGTTCAACTTTTTTCCTTGAATCACAGATCTGAATAACTTTCTGCCCAGCCGGAGTTCCGCACCCTGCGCAAACACTACTACTTGTTGATCAATTTTTATTCACAGTCACAATTTCCCACGCCTCCACCTCACCTTTAACCAGTTCAAACAGAGGATGTGTTTGCATTATTTTCTCGCACTGCAGTCTTGCACAGGCTGCCGTATCACGCAGCAGGAGCTTGGCTTCAAGATGGCTGAATTCATAGGCGATCTGACCGTCTGTCACCGGGATAATTTTTGCTGCCAAATATGGTGCAATCTTGCTTGCATCGAATTTGTAGCCACGACTTTGTGCCTCGCGCTGCACTTCGTTCAAGTAGCAGGCAATCGCTGCCAGGGGATCTTGCTGCTGCTTAAAGCGGATCAATTGCGGATGGTTGCGATAGCCTTTGGTGTCACCGTGCAAAATTTTTTGCGCTAGAAGCGCTTCACGCCATAGTGCCACCAGCCCTTTGGCATCAAGATAACGCGGATGCAACGACCACAGACGCATGGCTTACTTCAGCCAGCCTTTGCGCTGAAACAGCCAGAACGGCAACATCACTGACAGCGCCATCAATACCAGGGCAAAGAGGTAACCTGCCCCCCAGTTCAGCTCGGGCATGTGGCGGAAATTCATACCGTAAATTGAGGCGATCAGCATGGGCGGCAACAGCGCCACTGACGCCACCGAGAACAGGCGCACAATTTTATTCTGGTTGATATTGACAAAGCCGACGGTAGCGCTCATCAGGAAGTTGATTTTGTCGAACAGGAAGGAGGTGTGGCCGTCGAGCGAGTCGATATCCTGCATGATCTGGCGCGCGTCTTCGTGCTGGGCAGGACTGAGCAATTTGCTGCGCATCAGAAAAGACATGGCACGGCGCGTATCCATCACATTGCGCCGGATACGGCCGTTGAGATGTTCGGCCTGGGCGATGCTGGCCAATACTTCAGCGGCTTCCTTGTCGCTCAATTTGGTTTGCAGCACAGCCTGGCTGACCTGCCCGAGGTCGGCATAAACTTCTTCCAGAGCGTCGGCGGAAAACTCTACGTCCATGGAGTAGAGGTCGACCAGCACATCCTTGCTGCTTTCAATTTCGCCGGATTGCAAATGCGTGCGCGTGCGCAAGCTGTGGAACACCGGCAGATCTTCCTCGTGCACGCTGATCAGGATGTTGCCTGTCAACACAAAGGCCACCGTCACACTGCGGGAATCGCTGAGCTTGCCCAGCAGAAAGTCCGAACGCAGGTGTACCACTCCGTCATCATCATAAAAGCGCGCGCTCGCCTCGATGTCGCGCAGATGTTCGGGTCTGGGCAAACTCAGGCGGTAGCTCTGCTCCACCCACCTGCGCTCTTCTGCAGTTGCCGCTATGACGTCTATCCAGATGGGACTGTCCTGGCGCAGGTCGATGCAATTTTCCAGGTGTATCTGGCTAAGCCGGTTATTGTTAAGGGTAAAAGCACTTAGCATTGCGGTTCAATCCTTGCGCAACGACATGCGCGAAAGCAGTCCGTCTTTCAGGATAAACTGGTGATAAAGAGCGGCGGCTGAGTGTAGCAGGATCGTGATGAGCAGCAGATTGGCAAAAATACCATGCACCTCATGCGCAATGAAATCTTCATAATCCTTCGGCAACTCGCCTGTGAAATTCAGCAGAACAGCAGGCAGGTCGGCTGAAATCGCCAAAGCCAGCCCCGCCAGGGCAGTCGCAATGGTCAGCAGGTACAGCAGGTAATGCATGCCTGTTGCCAGCCTGTCCACCAAACTGTTATTACCAACAAGCGCGGCAGGCTGAGGCGTTGTGAAGCGCAGAATCAGTCGCAGCAGGGTAAACAGCAGGATTCCTGCGCCGACGACGATGTGCAGCTTCAGCAACAGAATTTTTTGCGGATGAGCACTGTCCATGTCATCCAGCACCACCGCTCCCATAAAGATGGCACCCGATATAAATATGGCGAGCAGCCAATGAAGGATAACCATGGCTGTGTTGTAACGTTTCAATTCCGGCATGTGAGCTCCTTAAACAAATTGCTGTTACTAAATCCCGTCTGCGCCGTCAACCAGAGTTCAGGCTGCAGCATACTATTACATTTCAGGGTCTAACTTCTTCTTGTGTGAGCGCAATATTTTATCTGACACAGTGCAATTGGCAGCATAAAATATTCATTGCTGATTTTTTATCTTTTTGAATATGAATATTACTTTGATACGGCATGGTGAAAGTGTCGCCAATGCGGGCAATTTCATTAGTGACGATCCGCGCAAGCCGGTTGGATTAACCGACAAAGGCCGGGCACAGGCAGAATCACTTGCGCTGCGATTGCGCAATGAAACTTTTACCCACGCCTATACCTCCGAGTTTCTCCGGGCGCGGGAAACAGCTGCCATTTTGCTGAGCCACCACTGCTTGCCGCTGTATATTGATGCACGTCTGAATGAGCGAAAATCAGGCCTGGACGGACGGCCGGTGCACACTTTTAATGACCAGGTTAAGCGCGACCCACTGCATTTCAAGACTGAAACCGGCGAGTCATTCATGCAGCAGATGGAGCGTGTGCGCAGCGTTCTGGATGAGCTGGCAATACGCCACCCCGAGGGGAAAATCCTGGCGGTATCGCATGAAAATCCCATTATTGCGGCGCTGGCGTTGACAGTGAACGACCCGTCAACCGTGGTGCTCAGCAATCTGGAAAATTGCGGGCGTATTGACCTGATCTGGCCCGCGACTTTCTTCCACAATTAACACCTCAGAGTGCGTGGAACGCGCCCTGGCAGACAAGATCCTTTTAAGGCTGAATTGTCAGACGCGCCTCTACGCCACCACCTGTGCGTGGCAGCAACTCAATTTTCCAGCCGTTCACATCAGCCAGCTGTTTCGCTATTGCCAGACCCAGGCCACTGCCTCCGGTTACGGTGCTGCGCGAAGACTCGATACGGTAAAAAGGCCGGAACACATTTTCAATTTCTTCCTGTGGAATACCGGGGCCGCCGTCCAGCACGCGAATTACAATTTCACTTTCACCACACTCGTACAACAGTTCCACTGCTTTACCCGCACCGTAACGAATTGCATTACTCAACAAATTGCCCAGTATCCGCCGCAAAGCCATCTGCCCGACAGACCGAACACAGTCTGCGCGGGGCTGCCACTGTATCAGCACCCCTTCTGCCGCCGCATTGTCCACCAGCTCCTGCAGCAATAAATTGAGATCAATACTCTGCGGCGTTTCCCTTTCAAGGCCGCGGCTGAAAGCGAGAAACTCCCCGATCAGGCGGTTCATTTCTTCAACGTCATTTTTGAGCCGGGTGATGATTTTCGGGTCTGCATCCACGGGCAGCATTTCCACTGCCAGGCGCATGCGCGCGAGCGGTGTGCGCAGATCATGCGAGATGCCGGCCAGCAGGGTGGTGCGATTGGCGAGCAAGGCCTGCACCTGTTGCGCCATGTTATTGAAGGTATGCGCCAGTTCGGCCAATTCCTCCACGCCCTCTTCCGCCAGCGTGTCGGGCGTATTACCCAGGCCCACATGCCTTGCTGCTTCGGCGAGATTTTGCAGCGGTCTGGTAATGCGACGCGCCAGAATAACCGCCGTAATCAGCGTGAGAATAATGGTCGCCGCCATCATCAGCAACAACGCCATGGGTGACTGCATACCCAGCCTGTCTTGCGGAAATCCGATGCTGATCAGCTTGTCTCCGCTGTGAATTTCAACCCAGAACCAGGTCTTTTCCCACTCGGTCACCTTGGTGCGCGTTTCCATGCCGGTACGCGCCTCCAGCGCCTGTTCCAGCAGCGACAGATAGGGAATATGGTGATCATAATCAGGCAGCGGTGTTGAGCTCTCTATCAGCCAGAGATTATGATTTCTGGCCAGCTCCAGCTCGAAATCCGGACGGGTCTGCGGCGGCAACTCCACCCAGGTTTGTGCCGACAACACCATCAGCGCGGCCAGATCATCCACCGATCGTTTTGCCATGGGCAGCATAATGTAATAAGCGCTGGCACCGAACATCACCAGTTGCAAAATGATCAGCGCACTCGCTACCGTCACTGCAGTGCTGCGGAACAGGGTGGGGCGTTTTTGCCTGGGCGACATCAGGACACCTTGCCTGCGGGGGTAAACAGGTAACCCTCGCCCCATACCGTGCGCACATATTCGGGCGCGGCGGGGTCAGTTTCAATCTTGCGGCGCAATCGTGTCACCCTGACATCGATACTGCGATCGAATGGTGAGCGCTCGTAGCCTTTCATCAGATCCATCAGCAGATCACGGTTTAACACACGATTGGGGTGCTCGACAAAAATACGCAGCAAGTTGAATTCCCCTGCGGTCAAGGCCAGCTCGACGCCGTTTTTCAACAGGCTGCGCGAGTTCAGCTCGAGCTGAAATGGGCCAAACCGGTGCGGCATGGGGGTATCTTCGGCAGTGAGCGCTGCCTGCATTTCATCCTGACGGCGCAATACGGCACGAATGCGGGCCAGCAACTCGCGCGGATTAAACGGTTTTGCCAGATAGTCGTCTGCGCCGACTTCCAGCCCGACAATACGGTCTACATCCTCCCCCCGCGCAGACAGCATGATGATAGGCAGATTGCCGCGAGCGCGGAGTTTGCGCGCCAGAGACAGCCCGTCTTCTCCCGGCAGCATCAGATCGAGTATGACCATATTCACCGTGTGCTGTTGCAGATACTGCTCCATCGCAATTCCATCCGCCACGGCAGCAACATCATATCCCTGCGTAGTCAGATACTCCTGCAACAGTTCACGCAAACCGGAGTCGTCATCGACGACCAGTAATTTTTTATTTTCCATAATGACGACTATACAGGATGGACTACCGCTTCGGCTTAGCCCTCGATTAGCTGTAACACACTGTTACAAATTGCCACCAATCAGAAATTACTATGCAACTTCTCTCAAGCAGAATGGCCACATCGGGAACAAAACCTGATCAATGCAATACCAACCAACCAAAAGGAAGAATGATGAACAATACTCACTTTTTACGCAATGCAGCATTGGCTTTTGGCCTTTTGGCTGCAGGTTCAAGTTTTGCCGCTGAAACAAGTACAACTACACCAGCAACTATGACACCCGAACAACGTGCCTCTTACGGTACTGAAGTTCGCGCAAAAATGGCCAACATGACACCCGAGCAACGCGAGGCTTTCCACGCCGAAATGCAGGCAAAAATGGCAAACATGACGCCTGAACAGCGTGCAGCCTTCCGCAATGAAATACGTTCACCCATGGCCGGCATGAGCAAAGAAGAACGCGTTGCATATCGTGCCGAGATGAAGGCGAAGTTTGATAAAATGACACCTGAAGAACGCGCTAAAATCAAGGCCGAGCGTATGGAGCATCATGCTGAACATATGGATCAAAAAGCCGAGCTCATGCAAATGCATGCTGAACGCCACGAAGCAATGGAGCGGCCTGCCAAAATAGAACGCCCTGGCAAGTAAGTACTGAAAGTAGTAAATTGCTTTAAGCTTTACCCACCCGGCAACGCGTTGCCGGGTTTTACTTTAAGGAACACCCTACATGTTTAAAAGAATAATTGCTCCGGCTTTGATGGTGATTTCACCCCTGTCATGGGCAGAAACCACAAGCAGTCTGAGCGTTGGTTTTAACTACAGCACGGGTAAATATGGCGGCACGACTTCCACCGATATTTGGGAAGTCCCTGTTACCGGAAGAATTGCAACTGACGACCTGTTTTTTAAACTAACTGTACCCTATATCGAGGTTACCAGCAGGGGGACAACGATCGTCCCGGGAATGGGACCGGTCAAGACTAAAACCACTACCCAAACCACCACACAAGCCGGCCTGGGTGACATAACCGCCTCCGCCGGTTACATCTTCTATGAAACAGACAGATTTTTGCTTGATATTGCAGGCAATATCAAGTTTGGCACCGCCAGTGCAGAAAAAAATCTGGGGACAGGCGAAAACGATTATTCTGCCCAGCTTGATGGCTATTACACGGCCGGTAAGAATACCCTGTTCGCCACTGCAGGCTATACTATAGTCGGCGCGCCAGCCGGTATCAGCGTTAGAAATACTGCTTATGGCACGCTGGGTATCAGCAGAAAAACCGGAGAAACAAGCAGTGCCGGGCTGATGCTGGATGCAGCTCAAAGCACCAGTGAACTCAGGCAGGGCACCAAAGAGTTGTATCTTTTCATATCAAATAAAATAAGCCCTACGCTAAGAATACAGGCAAATATATTTAAAGGATTTTCGGACAGCAGTCCTGATTTTGGCGGCGGAACAACTATCACAGGGACATTTTAATTGCTGTGCGCACATTTTTTATAACTCGACACTGCTCCCCAGGTTACAGGGAAACACGGTAATGCAAAAATTCCATTTTCTGCTGGCATTGTGTATGAGCATGTACCTTCCTGCTGTTTTTGCAGAAACCCTTTCTGTCCCGGACAAAGATCGCAGACACGGTATGAGCTACGAGGAATACTCAAACTACCGCGAGAAAATGCGCAAACATATGGAGAATCACAAGCTGCCCGAAGAATCATCACGCAGCACTTCTGACAAGACCGAGAAGCCGAATCCAAATAGTACCTATGGGCAGGGCTATCAATCACGCAAACCAGCAGAGGACATGCCCGCTAGAGGTGCCGACAACAGACCGGACCGTCCTCAAATTGAAAGGTTCAATAGAGGCGACATGGGGCGTCGCTAAAAGGCATCTGTACCGCCACAGACATAACGCCTGCATATATTTCAATCAAATATTTGCAGAGTTATCCTTGTCTCTCGGTGCCCGGTAGTGATTTCATAAAGTTGATAGCTTCAATAATATCGGTGGTGTCGCTGTTATTGCATGAACACGCCAATATTTGTCCCCGGGACAAAAGACATTGAGATCAATGTGTTCCGAATTAAATATAAGCTTGACTTTACCGACCGGTCAACTATAATAATCTCCATGAACCCAATCACGGATACCCAGCAACGCATTCTCGACTCGGCTCGGGAGCTCATATATTCGCGCAGTTATGCGGATGTGGGCGTTGCGGATATTTGTGAGCACGCCGGAGTCAAAAAGGGCAGCTTCTATCATTTTTTTCCGAGTAAACGCGACCTGACAATATCCATGATCGATGCTTTTTATCTCGATATCAAAGAAAATATTTTGATAAAAGCCTTTGCCATAGACATTCCCCCCCTGGCTCGCCTCGATCGCTTTGGACAACTGGCCTATGAATTCCAGCAGCAGGTACACAAATCTACTGGTTTGGTTTTCGGCTGCCCTTTTGGCAATCTGTCGAATGAATTGGCTACCCAGGATGAAACCATTCGTATCAGAATCGAACAAATTTTTACCAATCTGCAGGTCTTCATGCGCAAAGCATTGCGTGAAGCCGTAGAAGCTGGTGACTTGGTCAATATAAACATCGAAGCCACTGCACAGGCGATGCTGGCCTATTTTGAAGGGGTGATGTTGCTGGCGAAGAGCCAGAACAACACGAAAATCCTCAGGCAGCTGCTGCCAGCCATGTCACAAATACGTATCAGCACTGATTAAGTTTTGAGCGCGGGATTTTACCCGTTTTTTTATAAACCTTAGTTGACCGACCGGTCTACTATTAACCGCAGCACCCACCACAAGGAGTAAGTAACAATGCAAAATCAAGTTAAACAAAACGAAAAACCACTGATCATCCCGCAAGTGCCCGCAGGTGAACAAGGCCGCGTGGACGCGGTGTTTAGCGCCGTCAAACAACACATGGGATTTATCCCTGCGGCCTTGCACCTGTATAGCTTCAGTCCGGCACTGCTGGAATCTTTTGTCGGTAATATTTCCTATTTCAATAGTGGTGAACGCCTGCCACCTTCATTGATGGCAATGATCCGCTACCTTGTGTCATGGGAGTCAAAATGCCATTTTTGCATTGATATGAACGAAGGATTCCTCACCAATATGGGCTTAAGTCTGGACGCCATACGCGCGGCACGTAATAACCCGGATGTGGCGCCCGTACCTGTCAAAGAAAAACCCTTGTTGATGCTTGCGCTAAAATCCGTAAACGCCCCGGAGAGTGTCAATGCAAAGGATATTCAGGCTGCAAAGGCGCAGGGCTGGACTGAAAGGGACATTTTCGAAGTCGTTGCACAGGCAGCCAGCAACCGTGCACTCAACTATGTGCTGCGCACTTTTAACGTGGAGTCACAGGGTGCGTTCGCATAGATATACAGGGAATTGCGCAACCAAACTTACCGTTGTTTCTTAAAAACCGCTTCAAGTGACATCGCAATATTTTTCGATGTCACTTGAAGTATTTAACTCATGCATAGGAGTATAGAGATGAGAATACACGCCAAGTACGCGAATCTGCTTTTTGGAGGCATGATGTCGATGATAATGGTTACCGTGATAACAGGTGTTGTTGTGCTTGTCACACGAGGCCTGGACCATGACTTTATAACCCACTGGTTAAGGGGATTTGTATTGACTTGGCCGATCGCTTTTCCAACTGTCCTGCTCGTGGCGCCTTATATACAAAGAGTAGTTAAAAAATTGACCACACAACTTGTTTAGTTTTTACTTATCAACAGCTTCAAACAAGCGTGCACAGTTATCTCGGCACTCTGATTACAAATGAAAGCGTGCCAATACTTCATAGCGCACGACCTGCCCCTCGCTTATTGACTGCACCAGCGCAAAATCGCCTATGCGCCACGTCACCGGCAACATGACCGGCAACGGCTCATCCTTCCACTGTGCATGACGCAACAAAGTAACGTGGGGTTTATAACTGCGCTGCTCGAAATTAAAATGATGGCGGTGCAATTTCTGTTCCAGATTGCTTACCAACTGCGTCAATTTATCTGGCACAGTGCCTGGGGCGGCATACACGATATGGTTATGCCCCCAGTATCGGGCAATATCGAATTTCAGCTGAAACGCCACACCGCACACCTCCTGCGCCGCCAACATCAATGCTTCCAGCCGTTCAACCTGCACATTGCCGAGAAACACCAGAGTACAGTGCAATCTGCCCGCAGTCATCAAACTCCCGCCGCATACCTTCTGCAAAGGCATCTGCCATAAGGCCAGGGTGTTCTCTTCTTCTTTTTTAGGCCACAGCGCGAAAAACACACGTGCTGTCATTGTTAAACTGATTTCTGTCATATTTAAGGCTGACATCCTGTGTCTGTACTAACAGCAAGTAGAATAATTACAATTGACCTTGTTTGCAATTACGTTATTATTCACCGCCGCAACGGCAAACCATACAAAAATATTTTGGGAAAAAATAAATGAGTCACACACTATATCCGTCCTCAGTGCAACGAATACAACGCTGCGACCTGGCCGTGCCGGGTTCTAACCCCGAAATGTTCGAAAAAGCGTTGAAAAGCGGAGCGGATTTTGTATTCCTCGACCTTGAGGATGCGGTAGCACCAGATGACAAAATTAAAGCGCGCAAATACGTCATCCAGGCGATTAATGATCTCGACTGGAAAGCACGCGGAATCACACTCTCGGTACGCATCAACGGGCTGGATACGCAACATATGGTGCGCGACGTGGTCGATCTGGTCGAGCAAGCCGGGCATAAAATTGACACAATTCTGGTTCCCAAGGTGGGCGTTTATGCGGATGTTTATATGGTTGAGGCCATGATCAATCAGCTGGAGATGCAACAGGGTTTGAAAAACAAAATTGGCATCGAAGCTCTGATAGAAACCGCCCTCGGTATGTCCAACGTCGAGGACATCGCCCGCAATGGCGCAGCCGGACGCCTCGAGGCCCTGCACTTTGGCGTGGCCGATTACGCGGCAAGCAATCGCGCCAGAACGATAAACATCGGCGGACTCAATCCGGATTATCCGGGTGACCAATGGCATTCTGCCATCAGTCGCATGACGGTGGCCTGCCGTGCCTATGGCTTGCGTCCTATCGACGGACCATATGGCGACATTAAAGATACCGCGGGTTACATGCTTGCTGCCAGACGCGCCGCCGCATTGGGTGTCGAGGGAAAATGGGCGATTCATCCGTCACAGGTTACGCTCGCCAATGAAGTGTTTACCCCGCCCGCTGCGGAAGTGGATAAGGCTCACCGTATTCTGTTGGCATTAAAAGAAGCGGCGGCACAGGGCAAAGGGGCTGCGACGCTGGATGGACGGATGATCGATGCAGCATCGGCGAAAATGGCCAGCAACATCGTTAACGCTGCACAGGCGATTGCAGCCAGAAAATAATAATAAAACAAGTTGCAGACTGGCCGACTTTAAATCGCATCAAACACAGTGTGCTGGAAACAGCTTTTCAAAACTAGGCAGGGGGAGTGGTTTGGATATCCATGAATACCAGGCAAAAGAAATCCTGACTGACTATGGCGTCAGTATTGCAAAAGGAGGAGTGGCGCATAGTCCAGAAGCAGCGTTGCAACGCGCCAGAGAAATTGGCGGAGACCTGTGGGTGGTGAAAGCGCAGATTCATTCCGGGGCGCGCGGCAAAGCCGGCGGCATCAAAATCTGCAAGACTCACGACGAAGTGGAAACGGCCGCACAGGAATTGTTGGGCAAAACACTGGTCACCCACCAAACCGGCGCCGCCGGGAAAGTGTGTTCAAAAATTTATGTCGAAGCGGCAATGAATATTGCCAGGGAAACATATTTCTGCGTACTGGTCGACCGCAGCACCGAACGCATTGTCATGATAGGCTCTGCCGAGGGCGGTATGGAAATCGAGGAGATGGTTAAATCCAGTCCTGAAGCGGTCAAACGCATCTACATCGATCCCGCCGTTGGTCTGCAAGATTTTCAGGCACGCAAGATGGCATTTGCACTGGGTGTTGAACCCCCGCATTTGGCCAGTGCAATCAAAACCATCAGTGGGTGTTACCGCGCCTTGCGTGATCTGGATGCGAATATGCTGGAGATCAACCCTCTGGTCATTACGCGCAGAGGCGAAATGATCGCGCTGGACGCCAAGATGAGCTTCGATCCGAACGCCCTGTTCCGCCAGCATCTGATTTCAGAGTTGCGTGATCACTCGCAAATCGACCCGCGCGAAGTGGCTGCCGCAGATCATGACCTGAGCTATATAGGGCTGGACGGAGATATCGGCTGCATGATCAATGGCGCGGGGCTGGCAATGGCCACCATGGACATGATCAAGCTGGCCGGCGGCGAGCCTGCCAATTTTCTCGACGTGGGCGGCGGCGCTTCAGCCGAGCGCACCGAAAAAGCGTTCCGTCTGGTTTTGGCAGACAAGGGGATCAAGGCAATGCTGGTCAACATTTTCGCAGGCATCAACCGCTGCGACTGGATTGCCGAAGGCGTCGTGCAGGCAGTCAGAAACCTCGACATGAAAATCCCGCTGATCGTGCGCCTGTCCGGCACCAATGTAGCAGCAGGACGCCGCATTATCGCCGACAGCGGCTTGCCCATCATCATGGCAGAAACGCTGGCGGACGCGGCTGAAAAAGCGGTCAAGGCGCGCAATGAAGTGGTTGCCCGAGAAAAGATCGAAAGCGAAAAGCGGGGGAATGCATAATGGCCATCCTGATCGATAAAACCACACGCATTATCGTGCAGGGTTTCACCGGCAAGATCGGCAGCTTCCATGCACAGGACATGATCAATTACGGCTCCAACGTCGTCGGCGGCATCACACCAGGCAAGGGTGGGCAACAACACCTGGGCCTGCCCGTTTTCAACACGGTAAGGCAGGCGGTATTTGAGGCCGGTGCAGAAGCCAGCATCATCTTTGTACCGCCGGCGTTCGCGGCAGACTCGATCATGGAAGCCGCCGACGCGGGCATCAAATACTGCGTGGCGATCACCGACGGCATCCCCACACAGGACATGATGACTGTGAAAAATTTTCTGCGTCGTTCCGCACAACACGAAAGAATGATGCTGACCGGCCCCAACTGTGCCGGCACCATCAGCCCCGGCCAGGCAATGCTGGGCATCATGCCCGGGCATATTTATATGCGCGGCAATGTCGGCATCGTCGGCCGCTCGGGCACCCTGGGCTACGAAGCCGCCGATCAGATGAAAGCACTGGGCATCGGCATCTCCACCTCTGTGGGCATAGGCGGTGATCCGATCAATGGCAGTTCGCACCGCGACATTCTGGAAAAATTTGAAGCTGACAGCGAGACCAAAGTCGTGCTGATGATAGGCGAAATAGGCGGACAGCAAGAAATCGAAGCGGGGATATTTGCCAAGGAGCATATGGGCAAACCGCTAATCGCCTACATCGCTGGTTTGACTGCACCTCAGGGTCGGCGCATGGGTCATGCCGGTGCAATTATCTCGTCGTCTGGTGAAAGTGCCGCAGAAAAGGTCGCCATGCTGAAGGAACTCGGCGTCACGATCTGCCCGACGCCTTCATCAATGGGCGAGACGGTCGCAAAAGTATTGGCCAGTCTGTAACGGGCAGCGAGTTTGAGCTTGAAAATATCCCAAAAATAGCTACAGCCAACTTACCCCTGTGCGAGTAGGGGTCGAGCTGCCACGTATGTTGCGGTAAAATGTCGGTCTTGATTTACCCAGATACCAGCCATGACCGTTCGTTTGCGCGAAATTCCCTATAACTATACCTCTTTCTCCGACCGCGAGATTGTCATACGCCTGCTTGGAAACGAAGCGTGGGACATTATCAACAAGCTACGCGACGAGCGTCGTACCGGGCGCTCTGCGCGCATGTTGTACGAGGTGCTGGGCGATATCTGGGTGGTTACACGCAATCCCTATTTGCAGGATGATTTGCTCGGCAATCGCCGCCGCCGTGCAGCACTGATCACCGCATTACGCCATCGTTTGCATGCGATCGAGGCGCGCCGCCAGGACACCGCAGGTGAGGTAGAGACTAATATCGTCGCTGACGTAGTAAAGCATAGCGGTCAGGACCACAATGAAGCGGTAAAGCGGCTGCTGGAACTGAGTCATATCGCCATAGATACTTTTGCAGAAGAATTTGAAGCCACGCTGCAATTGCGCCGCCGTGCCTTGCGTGTCTTGAGCAAAATAACCCGCAGTGACAATATCCAGTTCGATGGCCTGGCCAGGGTTTCGCATGTGACCGATGCAACCGACTGGCGCGTGGAGTATCCTTTTGTCGTGCTTCACCCCGACACCGAATCCGAGATTGCGCATCTGGTGCGCGCCTGTATAGCGCTCAAGCTCACCATTATCCCGCGTGGTGGCGGCACCGGCTACACCGGCGGCGCTGTGCCACTGGATAAGCTGTCTGCGGTAATCAATACCGAAAAACTGGAATCCCTTTCTGCCGTTGAGCAGGTGCAATTACCCGGGCTGGAAAAGCCCACTACCACCATTAACTGCGGTGCGGGTGTCGTCACCCGGCGCGTGATGGACAAGGCGGAAGTAAATGGACTGGTGTTTGCGGTAGACCCAACCTCGGCGGATGCGTCATGTATAGGTGGCAACGTGTCGATGAACGCAGGCGGCAAAAAGGCCGTGCTGTGGGGCACTGCGCTGGACAACCTGGCGTCATGGCGCATGGTGACGCCGGACGGCTTATGGATGACAGTGGAACGGCTCGATCACAATCTCGGCAAGATCCACGATGTGGAGATGACCACCTTCCGCATCAGCCGCTTTGGGGCAGACGAAAAAACACTGCACGGCGCGCCGGAAATTCTGAAAATTCCCGGTGGAAAATTCCGCAAATCCGGTCTGGGCAAAGACGTCACCGACAAATTTTTATCCGGCCTGCCCGGCATACAGAAGGAAGGCTGCGACGGCATTATCACCTCGGCGCGTTTTATTCTGCACCGTGCACACACTCACACCCGCACCGTATGCATGGAATTTTTCGGTCAGGTGCGCGAGGCTGTGCCATCAATAGTCGAGATCAAGAATTACATTGACGCCCATCCCCACGCAGTGCTGGCCGGGCTGGAGCATCTGGACGACCGCTACCTCAAGGCGGTGGGCTATGCCACCAAATCCAAACGCGGCGCGCGCCCAAAAATGGTATTGCTGGCCGACGTGGTGGGTGATGACGAAAACGCGGTGGCTCAGGCCGCGTCAGAAATTGTGCGCCTGGCTAACTTGCGCAGCGGTGAAGGCTTTATCGCGGTCACCGCCGAGGCGCGCAAGAAGTTCTGGCTGGACCGCGCGCGTACTGCCGCGATTGCCAAGCATACCAATGCCTTCAAGCTGAACGAAGACGTGGTGATTCCACTGCCGCGCATGGGTGATTATTGCGATGGTGTGGAGCGCATCAATATCGAATTGTCCTTGTCCAATAAACTGAAACTGGTCGATGCACTGGACACTTTCTTCGCCGGTGAGCTGCCGTTGTACTATCAGGACGATGCACAGGTCGGCGCTGCCGAATTGCTTGGCAGCCGCCCGCAGCAGGCACGCGAATTATTGGCTGAAGTGCGTACGCGCTGGCAATGGCTGCTGGATAATCTGGATGCACCGTTGAATAGCTGCTCATTTTTCACACCCTCTCCCCAGCCCTTTCCCGCAAGCGGGCGAGGGAGCAACATCTCCCCTCTCCCGCTTGCGGGAGAGGGGCTGGGGGAGAGGGTTTTCGACGCCCTGCAGAATCACTCCATCCGCGCTTCATGGAAGCTTGAGCTACGCGAGCCGTTTACCAAGCTCTTCAGCGGGCGCACTTACCAGACCATACTTGAGCAATGCAATAGCGTGCACCAGGCCGTACTGAAGAGCCGCGTGTTTGTTGCGCTGCACATGCACGCCGGCGATGGCAATGTGCACACCAACATCCCGGTCAATTCCGATGACTACAACATGCTGCAGCAAGCGAATCATGCCGTTGAGCGCATCATGCTTCTGGCCAAGGCATTGGGCGGTGTGATCTCGGGTGAACACGGCATTGGCATCACCAAATTCGATTTCCTTGAAGCGGGCGAGATCAGCGAGTTCACCGGCTACAAAAACAAAGTGGACCCCGAGGGACACTTCAATCGCGGCAAGCTGTTAGCCGGTGGCAATCTAGAGCGTGCCTACACGCCCAGCTTCAACCTGATGGAACTGGAAAGTATCATTCTCGAAAAAAGCGAGCTGGGTCATATCTCCGATTCGATCAAGGATTGCCTGCGTTGCGGCAAATGCAAACCCGTGTGCGCCACCCATGTACCGCGTGCCAATCTGCTGTATTCGCCGCGCAACAAGATCCTCGCCACCTCGCTGCTGATCGAAGCGTTCCTCTACGAAAATCAAACCCGGCGCGGCATTTCGATCGCGCACTTTGACGAGTTCAACGATGTCGCGGACCACTGCACGGTGTGCCACAAATGTCTTAATCCGTGCCCGGTCAACATCGACTTTGGCGATGTGTCGGTGGCGATGCGTAACTTCCTGCGCAAACAGGGCAAGAAGAAATTCAACCCGGCATCTGCCGCGGCGATGTTCTTTCTTACTGCCACCAATCCCTTCACCATCAAGCTGGTGCGCAAGGTGATGATAGAGTGGGCTTATGCAGCGCAGCGACTGGGTTACCAGACTGCCAGACGACTAGGACTATTGCGCAAGCAAATTGCCCATCCGCCCTCCACACTGGGCCGCGCACCGATTATTGCAAATGTGGTCAAATCGCAGCTTATCCATTTCATCAACAAGCCGATGCCGGGTGGACTGCCGAAGAAGACTTCACGCGCGCTGCTCGACATCGAAGACAACACCGTTATTCCCATCATCCGCAATCCGCACAAAACCAGCGAGGATTCCGAGGCGGTGTTCTATTTCCCCGGCTGCGGCTCGGAGCGCCTGTTCGGACAGGTAGGCCTGGCGACTCAGGCGATGCTGTACGAAACCGGCGCGATCACTGTATTGCCGCCCGGCTACCTGTGCTGCGGCTACCCGCAAACTTCGTCCGGCCAGGAAGACAAGGGCAGCCAGATCACCACAGACAACCGCGTGCTGTTCCATCGCGTCGCCAACACGCTTAATTATCTCGACATTAAAACCGTAATTGTTTCTTGCGGCACCTGCATGGACCAGTTGTTGAAATACCAGTTCGACAAAATTTTCCCCGGTTGTCGCCTGCTCGATATCCACGAATATTTGCTTGAGAAGAACGTCAAGCTGGAAGGTATCACAGGTACTCGCTATATGTACCACGACCCCTGCCACACGCCGATGAAAACCTACGATCCGCTCAAGGTTGTGAACACGCTGATGGGCACCACGGTTGTCCTCAACGAGCGCTGCTGTGGCGAGTCCGGTACGCTGGCAGCCACACGCCCTGACATCTCCACACAAGTTCGTTTCCGCAAGGAAGAGGAAATGCGCAACGGTGCGGATGCTTTACGCGCAGACGGTTACAGCGGTGACATAAAAATCCTGACCGCCTGCCCGTCCTGTCATCAGGGACTGTCGCGCTATAACGATGACTCGGGCACGACTTCCGATTACATTGTGGTAGAGATAGCCAAACACTTGTTAGGCAAAAACTGGATGGCCGACTATGTGGAAAAAGCAAACCACGGTGGTATAGAAAGAGTGTTGCTATAAATAGCACTACATCGAGCCTTGAGACCTGCGCGCCAACATTTGCTGGAAAGCCAACTCGTGTCACTCATTTTTAACCCTGGGGAAACTTCAAACTATATGGCCAGTTGCGGGTGCAATAACAATCCTTGCCACCTTGACCACACGGTCCTGGGTCTGGATTATTTCTATCGGATAACCGCAAATTTTCAGGCTGGTTCCCGCTTCAGGAATATCCTGCAATTGTTCCAGGATCAAACCGTTCAAGGTCTTTGCACCGTCCAGAGGAAAGTGCATGCCCATCTTGCGGTTCAGGTCACGCAACAGAGTGCCGCCTTCCACAAACATGCTGCCGTCCAGCTGGCGCATGAATTTTCCGGTGCGCGAAGGTGATTGGGTGGTGAAATCGCCGACAATTTCTTCCATGATATTTTCCAGCGTGACCAGGCCGAGCAACTCGCCATACTCATCCACGATCAGACCCAGGCGTAGATGACGCTCCTGAAAATGCTGCAATTGTGAAAGAAGGGAAGTGTCGGAAGGAATGAAATAGGCATCCTGCAGCACCTCTCTCAAATCGGCAACGCTGAATTCTTCGCGTTGCAACAACGCCAGCACACGCCGCACATGCAGCGTGCCGATAATATTATCCAGCTCATTTTCATACACGGGCAATATAGTATGGTGGCAAGTTGCCAATTGCTCGCGCAAAACTTCCATCGTCGTATTGATGTCGAGCGCCTCGATCTGGTTGCGCGGGATCATCACATCGTTCACCGCGATGCGCTCAATATCCACCAGGTTAAGCAGCATTTTCTGGTGCTTGCGCGGCAGAAAGTGCTCTGCTTCCAGCACCAGCATGCGCACCTCTTCCAGGCTGACTTTTTGCTTGCTCTGGTCGGCCTGCACCTTGATGCGCAACAGCCACAGAAATCCTCGCACGATAGCCGTGGCGAAAAACACCACGGGGTAAAACAGTTTGTTCAGTGGCGACAGCAGATAGCTTGAAGGGAGAGCAACACGCTCGGGATGGCTGGCAGCAATCACTTTTGGCAAGATTTCACTGAACACCAGCAACACAACGGAAATCCCCACGGTACCTGCCAGCAGCAATAGATCATTGGCGCCAAACAGGCGCAGAATAATGACTCCCGTCAGTGAGGCAGCCGCAGCGTTGAGCAGAGTATTACCAAAAAGGATGGAGCCTAGTAGTTGGTCGGTATGCGACAACAACTTGGCGGTGAGCTTGGCGCTCTTGTTGCCTTTGCGTACCAGATGGTTTAAGCGCAGGCGATTCAGCGCCATCATGCTGGTTTCAGAAGCAGAAAAAAATCCGGAGCAAATCAGAATGACTACCAGTGCAACAAATAACGCACCCAGTGAGATATCGTCCAAAGCACAAAGCCTGTACTAATGAGAAGCGGGAAGTATCGGGGAGCCGACTGGGGGTGTCAAGGGAACAAATTTTGCTATTAGTCGTTAGTCGATTGAGTTGTGAAACTGGACTTCCCTGTTGAAAATGCTTCCAGTCCAATATGCGCCGATTACCTCATGCAGCCTGACTAAACAGACTCAATGGTGCTAACCACCAGATTTCGACCTCTTTCCTTGGCCTGATACATGGCCTGATCCGCGCGATGCATGACAGAGTTTAGCGAAAGATCCTTTGAGTTAATTTCAACCAGGCCGATGGAGACTGTGACGCGGATTGTATGGTGCTCCGAATGTATCTCCAGGGCGGCGGTGGCATGACGTATGCGCTCGGCCAGGGTTTGGGCATTTTGTAGCGAAGTTTCAGGTAGCATCAGGCCAAATTCTTCGCCACCCAAACGTCCCAATAAATCAGGTTCGCGAATCTCATGCCTGCATACCTCGGCAAAAGCGATCAATACCAAATCTCCTGCATGATGGCCATATTTGTCGTTGATTTTTTTAAAATGATCCAGATCCATCATCAGCATTGAAGCCGGGTGATGATAGCGTCTCATCGCTTCAATCACTTCTTCGGATTTCTCCAGGAAATAGCGGCGGTTAAATATTCCGGTCATGTTGTCGGTTCTGGACAACTCGGTTAATCGATTTTCCATCAGTTTGCGCTGGCTGATATCGCGGGCTACGCCTTCTATATAGAGTGGCTGCCCCTGGGGATCAAAGCGCACAAAGGCATTGGTAGAAATCCAGATAATTGAGTTATTTTTGTGCCTTAACTCTGCCTCGACCTGGGTTGCCTTGCCGCCACCGTCGGTGATAGCCTGCACCATCTTTTGCCTGTCCTCCATGCTTTTATAGTATGAGGACATGGCGGTGCCGAGCATTTCTTCCTGCCTGTAGCCGATCACATCAAAACAAAATGGTGAGATCATGGTGATGATCCCCTGCATATTTGTGCGGTAAAAGACATCGGGAAGCTGGTCAAAAATAGACTTAAGCTCCAGTTGGGAAGTCTGCAATTCGCTCAACTCGGCTTTTTGTCTGGTCACGTCGCGGGCACTGCCTATGGTCACGGTATGACCCTGGGGGCTTTCATGCAAGTTGATATTAAGTGCACAGCAAATTACCGAACCCTGAGCGGTGCGCACCCTAAGGTCATATTGTTCCGGGACTGCCTCTCCGGAGATACGTGCCTGATATCTCTCCAATACCAGGCGTTGGTCTTCAGCGGCAACAAATTCGATAAAGGGATGCCCTATAATCTCGCTGAGTTCGTATCCAAGCATGACAGCCATACGCTGATTAACGTAAACCAGCATGCCTTCTTCGACCACAAAGATTGCATCTTGCAAGCTGTCTATCAAAACCCTGTAGCCCTGATCTGACTGCCATGAAAAATTTTCCAATGGTAGCACCCTGTTAAATTTCAAAAAAATTTCGAAGCAAACGATCCTTGTTGATTTGAAAATTCAAGGTGGATACCAACGGTTTATTTGCCGTTTTTTAACTGTCCATCGTAAATTTTCTGGCATTCCGCCTTGGCCGCCTCCAGCATCATGTCAGCCTTATTCTCAGCAGCTTTGGGGAGGATAAATATCACTTGTTTGTCCTGGACAGCTTTTTCATTTTTTATGCGCACTGCATCCCGAACGAGTTTGACGTAACTTTCCCTATTATTTTCCGCGGCTGCCTGGCAATGAGTAAGGTTGTCAAATATGAGTTGCTTATACTGTTCTTCATCCGCCAGTCGTTTCTTGGCCTCTGCACGTGCCTGCGTAATTCCATCATGTATATACCCACTGGCGAGCAGTTCAAGCTGGTTCATAAAATCAAGTCTCAGCCACAACCAGCCTGCCATGAAAATCAGCACAACCGAAATAATCATTTTGTAAGTATTACGCAAACCACTTTGCGTTTTGGGAGCGCGTTGTGTCCTTTCATGCTGGCCATTCTGGTTTATCTTCCCAGGTTTACTGTCTCCGCTCAAATCTGGTTTTTTGGCATTTTCTATGGCCTGTTTGATGCGTTCCATCTTTTCCCCCTAACCCCATTCGGTATGTTCCGATTTATTTCAGGTTTACATACCCTGAATTTATTACTTGGCTGCAGATACCTTGCGATACGCCCACCACATCATTCCAATCCCTGCCAACACCATAGGCAGACTGAGCCATTGCCCCATGCTGACACCCAAAGACATCAGACCGAAGATGCCATCGTCCGGTGTGCGGGCAAATTCACCAATAAAGCGGAAGCTGCCATAGCCGATGAGGAACAGGCCGGAGACAGCACCGACCGGGCGCGGTTTGCTTGAATACAGCCACAGCAATGCGAACAGGGCCAGCCCTTCCAGTGCAAACTCGTAGAGTTGCGAAGGATGGCGCGGCAAATTATCCACATTGGGAAAGACCATCCCCCACGGAAAATCGGTAGGGCGACCCCACAATTCGCTGTTGATAAAATTGCCGATGCGCCCTGCCCCCAGCCCCAGCGGCACCAGGGGTGCGATGAAATCCATGAGTTGCAGCCACACAATTTTGCGCTGGTGGGCGAATATGGCCATAGCCAGCAGCACGCCTATGAAACCGCCGTGAAAAGACATACCACCTTTCCATACCGCAAGAATTTCCAGCGGGTGCGAGAAATAATATCCGGGCTGGTAGAACAGCACTTCACCCAGCCTGCCGCCCAAAACCACACCCAGCACACCGTAGAACAACAGGTCGTCCATCAGCGTGTCATTCCAGCCGCGACGGTTGGGGTTGCGCAAACGTAATTTACCCAGCCACAAAAAGAGGGTGAAGCCGAGCAGGTACATAAGACCATACCAGTGCACGGCAAGCGGGCCTAAATGGATGGCGACGGGATCGATTTGGGGATGTGTAAGCATAGTTACGAATTTACCACATTGCTGCGCAATCACACACCATATATACATTGCGTAAATGAAACCACAAGTCACCTGAAGATATAATGTACCTTCGTCCTATTGCTACTATTACACAAACATGCTGAGCTATCGCCACGCCTTCCACGCCGGAAATCATGCCGACGTACTGAAACATTTTATCGAAGTGCAGCTTTTGCGCTATCTTGCACAGAAAGATAAGCCGTTTTGGTACATCGACACCCATGCCGGCGCGGGTTGCTATTCCCTGGACACGGGTTACGCTACACAGAATTCCGAGTTTGAAAGCGGCATTGCACGCTTGTGGCAGCGCGATGATTTGCCCGTGTCTTTGGCAGAGTACGTGGCGTTGGTGAAGCGCCTCAATCCTGATGGGCAGATGAAGCTTTATCCCGGCTCTCCGCTGGTGGCACTTGAGTTATTGCGTGAACAAGACAAAATGCGCCTGTTTGAACTGCACCCCAGCGACAGCGAAATTCTGCAGGATAACTTTGCGGCCTATGGCAACAAAGTACTGATCCAGACTGCCGATGGCTTCGGTGCGCTCAAGGCACTGCTACCTCCCCCGCCCCGCCGCGCACTGGTGCTGATCGACCCGCCCTATGAAGAAAAGCAGGATTACCAGCGCGTGGTATCGGCCTTGCGCGAAGGCTTGAAGCGCTTTTCAAACGGCGTGTATGCAGTTTGGTACCCGCAGTTGCAACGCGCCGAGGCTCGGCAGTTGCCTGAGGAGCTCAAGCAACTGCCGGTGAAGAGCTGGCTGCATGTTGCACTCAGCGTGCAGTCTCCCAGTGCGGAGGGCTTTGGCATGCACGGCAACGGTATGTTTATTCTCAATCCGCCGTGGAAATTGCATGATGAATTAAAAGTAGTAATGCCGTATCTGGTGAAGGTACTGGGGCGAGCGGGTGAAGCGGAATTTGAGCTGGAATTCAAAGAGAATATCGTTAACTAATCGTTCTGCAATATTGCTGTAAAATCACGCATTCGCTAACTTATTTGGAAACGCACCATGCCAGTCTATCGTTCCCGCACTACCACCCACGGTCGCAATATGGCCGGTGCCCGCGCCCTGTGGCGCGCTACCGGCATGAAAGATGGCGATTTTGACAAGCCCATCATTGCGATTGCCAATTCCTTCACCCAGTTTGTGCCCGGCCATGTACACCTGAAGGACATGGGGCAACTGGTGGCACGCGAGGTCGAGAAGGCGGGCGGCGTGGCCAAGGAATTCAATACGATTGCGGTGGATGACGGTATTGCGATGGGGCACGGCGGCATGCTGTACTCCCTGCCGTCGCGCGAGCTGATTGCCGACAGCGTTGAATACATGGTGAACGCGCATTGCGCCGATGCGATTGTATGCATTTCAAATTGCGACAAGATTACCCCGGGCATGCTGCTGGCCGCGATGCGGCTGAACATTCCGGTGGTGTTTGTCTCCGGCGGGCCGATGGAAGCCGGCAAGGTCGTGTGGGACGGCAAGGAGATGAAGCTCGACCTGGTGGATGCGATGGTTTCCGCTGCCGACAGCAAGTTTACCGACAAGCAGGTGAATGAGCTTGAGCGCTCGGCCTGTCCCACCTGCGGCTCATGCTCCGGCATGTTTACCGCCAACTCGATGAACTGCCTGACCGAAGCACTGGGCCTGTCATTGCCGGGCAATGGCTCGATGCTGGCTACCCATGCAGACCGCAAGGAATTGTTCCTGCAGGCGGGTCGCTTGATCGTCAATCTGGCACGTCGATATTACGAGCAGGATGACAGCAGCATTTTGCCGCGCAGCATCGCCTCCTTCAAGGCGTTTGAAAACGCAATGAATCTGGATATTGCGATGGGTGGTTCAACCAACACCGTGTTGCATTTGCTGGCTGCTGCAATTGAAGGCAAAGTGGATTTTACGATGATGGATATCGATCGTCTGTCGCGCAAAGTTCCGCATCTGTCCAAGGTTGCACCCAGTGCACAGATCTATCACATGGAAGATGTGCACCGTGCCGGTGGCGTGATGGGCTTGCTCGGCGAGCTGGATCGCGCCGGATTGCTGCACCGCGATTTGCCTACTGTGCACAGCAAAACGCTGGGTGACGCACTCGAACAATTTGACATCATGCGCACCAAAGATGAAGCGGTTAAAACTTTCTACCGCGCGGCTCCCGGCGGTGTACCGACTACTGTGGCCTTCTCACAGGACAAGCGCTACCCGACACTGGATAACGACCGCGTCAACGGCTGTATCCGCGACAAAGCCCACGCCCACTCGCAAGATGGCGGCCTGGCAGTGCTCTATGGCAACATCGCTGAAAATGGTTGCATCGTCAAAACGGCCGGCGTGGATGCGAGCATTTTGAAATTCAATGGCAGCGCGCGCGTGTTTGAAAGCCAGGACGATGCGGTAGCAGCAATCCTTGCAGATAAAATCGAGGCCGGCGATATTGTGGTAATACGCTACGAAGGACCCAAGGGCGGCCCCGGCATGCAGGAAATGCTGTATCCCACTTCCTACCTGAAATCAAAGGGCATGGGCAAGGTCTGCGCATTGCTCACCGACGGCCGCTTCTCCGGCGGCACCTCGGGGCTTTCAATCGGCCATGCCTCACCCGAAGCGGCTGAAGGTGGCGCGATCGGTCTGGTAGAAGAACACGATCCGATTGAAATCGACATTCCCAACCGTACCATACGACTTGCGATTCCCGATAGCATACTGGCGCATCGCCGGCTGGAAATGGAACAGAAGGGCAAACAGGCATGGAAGCCTGTAAATCGTGTGCGTGAAGTTTCAGCCGCATTGCGCGCTTACGCTGCGATGACGACGAGCGCCGACAAGGGTGCGGTACGGGATGTAACGCAGCTTGAAAAATAATCACTTTGTTCTTTTTTAAATGGAAGGTAAAAAATATGCGCGCAACTGTATTGATGATTTCATTCTTATTGGCGACCTCTTTATATGCGGCTGTTGCATCCGCGGCTGATGTCGCTCCTGTAACGAAGGAATCCGGCAAACTTGAAAATATCAGCAGCACTCCGGTTGCAACCCAGGAATCTGTCATGAAAGATTGCCCTATGCATCAAGGCAAGATGGAAAAAGAATGCGACCATAAAAACGGTGAACCCTGTCCCTATCACCAAAATGAAAAGCATCACGATAAATCACATGACAAGTGCGATCCCAAGCATCCAGGCTGACTTTACGCCAAATCTCGCAAAATATAGCTTTGCCCTGTCGTTTGTTTGGGCGAAATTCAGGGCTATATGCAAACTTGCTTATATAGTTTAAAATATCGCCTGGGATGCATGAATCGAGTAGTTGCCCAACGATTTTTTACTTTTTAATTAACAATATTGGAGATCAAATGAAATCAGTTATCGTAAGTATGATTACAGCAGCAGGTTTGATGGTTGCAGGCTCGGCATTGGCTGCTGATGGCGCAGCGTTGCTTAAGTCAAGCGCATGCATGGGTTGCCACAAAATGGAAGGCAAGCTGATGGGTCCAGGGTTTAAAGAAGTTGCTGCAAAGTATAAAGGCGACGCAACTGCTGCAGCCAAACTGGAAGCTAAAGTTGCTAATGGTGGTTCAGGTGTTTGGGGTCCTATGGCCATGCCAAAAATGGACAAAGTCAAACCTGAAGACATTAAGACTATGGTTGAGTTTATCCTGGCTCAGGCCAAGTAAGACGGAGCTATCCTCTGGATTGATGAAAAGAACCGGTGCAAGCCGGTTTTTTTTCGCCCGATACTTATTTTTTTGAATTGACATGTGCAGTACCGCTCTGCATAATTTTGCTGTTAAATTCCAGGATAGAACTTCAGATCATCATGCTACGCTACGCAAATTCCCTTTTCTTCACTGCCACACTCTTGTTGAATTTATCCGCATGTAACAACACTGAAACGTCACAGACCGCCGCATCAGGCTCGGCATTGCTGAAAGCGAACAGCTGCACGAGTTGCCACAAAATGGAAGGCAAGCTGGTTGGCCCGGGATTCAACGAAATTGCCAGGAAATATGCAGGGGACGCAACTGCCAAAGACAGACTGGAAGCCAAGGTTGCCTCCGGTGGCTATGGCGTTTGGGGTACCATGCCTATGCCTCCTATGGCCAATGTAAAAACAGAAGACATCAAAACGATGGTTGCTTACATTCTGGCCCAAGCCAAGTAATTCCAGAGATATATCTAATATCTGCCTTGATTGAGCCGGCATAAACCGGCTTTATAATTTTCAGTTTTTCTATACTTAGTGTCTCACTCAAATTGACAAGGACTGTGCTGCTACGCATAATCCCAGCTTCAATTCTACCGGCACTGTCCATCATGTCACGTCATTCATTTGCGCTATTATTTTCAGTTGCGTTGCTTGTCACTCTGGCGGCCTGTAGCAAAACCGAAGCACCCAAACCCTCAACAGCAAATGACGTGTTGATCGTGCGTATTGGGGCAGCAGCCCCGCTTACCGGCCCCCAGGCTCATATCGGCAAAGATAACGAGAATGGCACGCGCATGGCGATAGAAGATGCCAATGCCAAGGACATCATGATAGGTGGGCGCAAGGCGCGTTTCGAGTTGCTCAGCGAGGATGACCAGACCGATCCCAAAACTGCTACCATCGTGGCGCAAAAATTGGTGGATGCTAAAGTGAACGGTGTGATCGGCCATCTCAATTCAGGCACCACCATCCCCGCTGCCAGAATCTATAACGACAATGGCATCGCACAAATATCACCTTCCGCAACCGCAGTGAATTACACCGCACAGGGCTTTAAAACTGCTTTCCGTGTGATGGCAAACGATGGCCAGCAGGGCAAGGTGCTGGGCGAGTTCGCAGTCAAGAAATTAAACGCCAAGACCATCGCCGTCATCGATGATCGCACCGCTTACGGCCAGGGTTTGGCGGATGAATTTATCAAGTCTGCGCAGGCACAAGGCGCGCAAATCGTCGCGCATGAATACACCACCGACAAGGCGGTGGACTTCAGCGCCGTGCTCACTTCGATCAAAGGCAAGAAGCCCGATCTATTGTTTTTTGGCGGCATGGACCCGCAAGGCGTGCCTATGGTGAAACAACTCAAATCATTGGGACTCAGTGCCAAATTTATCATGGGCGATGGCGGCTACACTCCCAAGATGACCGAACTGGCGGGTACGGCAGCCGATGGCATGTACGCCTCACTCCCCGGCGTGCCGCTCGACAAGATGCCAAATGGCCGCGATTTTGCGCAGCGCTATGAAGCAAAATTCAAACAGCCAATTCAGTTGTATGCGCCTTATTGCTACGATGCGACCAATGTGATGATTGCCGCGATGCAAAAAGCAGGCTCGGCAGATTCTGCAAAATATATGCCTGAGTTGGCGAAGATCAGCTATGGCGGTGTCACCGCCAAAATCGTATTTGACGAAAAAGGTGACCTCAAGGGCGGCGCCATCACCTTGTATCAGGTTCAACAAGGCAAGTGGGTGGCTATTGAAACCATGGGCGGCGCAAGCGCACCTTGATCAGCTTCCTGTCAGTTCAAAGCGACACTGTAAGTGTCGCTTTTTCTTTATAAATATCCATGGATATTTTCCTGCAGCAAATCATCAATGGCCTGGTTCAAGGCAGCGTGTACGCCCTGGTTGCGCTCGGCTACACCATGGTTTACGGCATACTCGGCCTGATTAATTTTGCGCACGGCGAAGTGGTGATGGTGGGCGCAATGGTTGCGCTGGCGGCAATGCAAGTCCTGCTGGCCGCTGCACTGTCGCCCGTTCTGGTGTTATTGCTAAGCGTACTGCTGGCTGTTGCCGTGTGCATGGCGCTGGGCTACAGCATAGAACGCATCGCCTATCGCCCCTTGCGCCATGCGCCGCGCCTCGCGCCTTTGATCACCGCGATAGGCGTATCCATCGTGCTGCAAAATCTGGCCATGATCATCTGGGGTCGCGAATACCATTCCTTTCCGCAACTGATGCCCAATAGTTCGCATAACATCGCTGGCGCCATCATCAACGAGGTGCAAATCGCCATCGTGGTGATTGCTGTCGTGGTAATGCTGGGCCTGATGCTGCTGGTGCATCGCACCCGCCTCGGTCGCGCGATGCGTGCCGTAGCAGAAAACCCGACGGCCGCGAGCCTGATGGGCGTAAATATCAACAAGGTGATATCCACCACCTTCATGCTGGGCTCGGCTCTTGCTGCGGTTGCGGGGATTATGGTCAGCGCCAATTATGGCGTGGTGCATTACTACATGGGCTTCATGCTCGGGTTAAAGGCCTTTACTGCCGCAGTGCTCGGCGGCATAGGAAACTTGCGCGGTGCGATGCTTGGCGGCATGTTGCTGGGTCTGATCGAAAGCCTGGGTGCAGGCTATATCGGCACCCTCACCGGCGGCATACTGGGCAGCCATTATCAGGATGCCTTTGCCTTCTTCGTGTTGATCGCTGTGCTGATTTTCAGGCCTAGCGGCTTGCTGGGAGAAAGAGTGGCCGAGCGTGCTTAATTTCTCTACTCGCAACAAATGGCTGGCCTTTGCGTTGATGGCCATTTTGCTGCTGACCCTGCCCTTTATCACCGATGAATTACTCGGCCGCGGCTGGGTGCGCATCGCGGATTTTGCCCTGCTGTTTATCATGCTGGCACTGGGCCTGAATATTGTGGTGGGTTATGCGGGGCTGCTGGATCTGGGCTATGTTGCGTTCTTTGCGGTGGGCGCTTATACCTATGCGCTGCTGGCCTCGCCGCAGCTTGGTCTGCATTTACCGTTCTGGATTATCCTGCCGATCGGTGCACTGATCGCCGGTATTTTCGGCGCACTGCTCGGCACACCCACGCTTAAATTGCGCGGTGATTATCTGGCCATCGTTACCCTGGGCTTCGGCGAAATCATCCGCATTTTCCTCAACAATCTGAATGCACCCGTCAACATCACCAACGGCGCACAGGGCATCAGCCAGATCGATCCGATACGCATTGCAGATTTTTCCTTCAACCGCGCACATGAATTATTCGGCCTGACTGTTCCCTCGGTGCATCTTTACTACTATCTGTTTTTGGCACTCACTTTGCTGGTTATTTTTGTGTCGACGCGCTTGCAATACTCACGCATAGGCCGCGCCTGGATGGCGATACGCGAAGATGAAGTTGCCGCCGAAGCGATGGGTATCAACACGCGCAATATCAAGCTGCTGGCCTTCGTCACGGGCGCAAGTTTTGGCGGTGTGGCGGGCGGATTATTTGCCGGCTTTCAGGGCTTCGTCAGCCCGGAAAGTTTCAGTCTGATGGAATCGGTGATGATCCTGTGCATGGTGGTGCTGGGCGGCATGGGCAATATCGGCGGCGTCATACTCGGCGGCATACTGCTGGTGGTGCTGCCAGAAGCGCTGCGCAATGGCGCGGGTCCGGCACAGCAGTGGCTGCTGGGCAAGACGCTGATAGAT